>Ga0315281_10007287_pt1 | contig 15600 bp, 10 predicted proteins | sample YL17G07_0_MG_FD_204540 | JGI IMG/M metagenome (GOLD analysis project Ga0315281, IMG submission 204540) | Sediment microbial communities from Yellowstone Lake, YNP, Wyoming, USA - YL17G07_0 | ecosystem: Environmental > Aquatic > Freshwater > Lake > Sediment | place: USA: Wyoming | collected...
CGGGGCCAATCTCCAGCACGGTGTCTTCCGGTCTGAGGTCGGCGGCGGCGGCCACGCTGGCGAGGGCGGTTTCGCTGACGAGGAAGTTTTGGCCGAGGCTTTTCTTGGGATGAAGTTGAAAGCGACGGAGGAGATTGGGGATATCTAGGGCTTGCATTTGATCAACGGATTGAACGGATTAAACAGATAGGAAGGATGAATTAAGGAAGGTAGGTCATGCTTGTAGCGTGACCACTAGGCTCACGGCACGGTGGCAGGAAAAATCCAAGTAATCTGGTCGGCGGGCGGGATGGGGGTTAAGAAATATACCGTGACGGGTTGATGCCAGCTCACGTAGTTCGAATCATCGTAGCCGAGATCAATCCAGCGGCCTTTGACGCCGCCGCCGGTATCGGCGGCTTCGGCAAAACCGTAACCGGGGACGTAGAGCCGCGTGCCAAAGGGGATGAGTTTGCGGTCTATAGCGACGAGACCCTTGACGAGCGGCTTGCCCGAGGCGGTGATGCCGTAATACTTGGCCGTGACTGGCACTCCGGCGCGGGCAGGCGAGTACGAAGTGGCGTACATAGTGAAAGAGCGCCAGTATTCGAGCGGGCCATCAGGCGTGTCCACGGTTCGCAAAGTAATGTGCGTGCCATAGCCGATGATGCGCGCTGTGGGTTGTTGCGCGATGGTCTCGCCCTCGTCCACGCGGCTGACTTCGAGGCCATTCTCGTAACGCAGGCGAAGGCGCCGTTGCTTGAGCCCGTTCACCGCCGGTTGCAGAGTGAGCGTGGTATCTATCTCCTGATCGGGCATGGCTTGGAAGAAAACCGGCGTGGGGATGGTTTCGAGGGCGGTGAGGATTTCTTCGCGGACGCGGATGATTTGAATAACGCCGTCGGGCGGGAGGGGTTGGTCGGCGGCGGGGAGGGAATAATCCTGTCCGACGAGGGCGAGGCCAGCTTCGGCGAGGGCCGCGCCAATGGTGGTTTGGCGAGTGTGGGTCGAGAGAATCACGCCATCGGCGTGAAGGGTGAGGGATAAAGCGCGGGTGATGACAATGGAGGTGAGGCCGTCGAGAGGGGTTGAGGCCTCGGGGGTCACCAAGTCCGAGCGGGTGAGGCGATAGCCCGTGCGCCAGAGGGCCTCGCCCACACTGCGGGCGGCGACTCGCACCGGGACCGCCGTCCCGTTTTCAATAACGGTGAGCGGTCGAGCGCGGAGAATCGTCAGGGAGCGCGGGGCGGTCGGGGGCGGGTCAATCGCCGGGTCGAGTTGCGCGCCGTCCATCAAAATTAAATCGCCGGAGGCGAGCGTGAGGCCGAGGGAGGCGATGATGGCGAGGGGCGAGGTGAGGGGCGTGTGAATGGATTGAGTCTGGCCGTCGGCGGTGACGTGGACGAGGGGCGTCGTTGGCGCGAGGGTGGCGGGAGCAGTGGCGCAGGCGACGAGGAGGAGCGCGAGGGGCACAAGGCGTTTCATTATCCCGATGCGCACCCGGGCAGGCTCCCCGGCGGCACCCAGTGAGCATTCCTTATCGCTGCTGCCTTCCGGCCCTGACGAGGTTCGAAAGTCACTGCCGCGCCGGACCCGCCCGGATACGCGGGCGGGATTATACCAGAGCGTCTGCCAAGCGGGCAGATTTTTTAGAATGCGACCTGCGAGGCAAAGAAATTCACCACCGCCATAATCAACGAGAGGACAATCATCACCCCGACGATGATGCCGACGATGGTCCCGGCGCTGAAAGGCCGCACGGGCCGCACTTCTTCGCCGAGCGCGATTTGCTTGACCGCGCGGACGGTTTGTTGAACGCTGGCCTCGGCGCTCCACCACTCTACCCCGGCCCAGTTCCAACCCGCTACCGGGAGGGGCGCGAGCAATTTGCGCGCGGGGCTGGCGACAATGGCGGCGGCGATCTCGGGCGTGACCGCGTTGCCCGCGCCGCCCGGCACAGTGATGACCCACGGCCCGACGATGAGATTGGCTTGCGCCAAGTGCGCCGCGATTGTCTCACCTGTGGCGGCCATGGCTTGCGCCGCATTGGGGGTGAGGCCGACCGCTTCCAGCGTCAGCCCCGGCAGTTCGTGGCGGAGACCGGCTAGCACGGCGCGCCCAAAAGTTCCGTCGCCCACGTCCACAACGGCCACGCGCATCGCCGCGAGTTGTTGCGTCTGGTCGCGTAGATTGAGGCGGCCATCGTCGCGCACCGCCGCGCCATGATACAGCCACACGCCGACGGCGATGAGGCTGAAGGCAATGGCTTGGCCGAGGTCGGTGAGCAAGTTGCCTGTGCCAACTTCACCGAAAACGCGGCTGAGCAGGCGATAGACGATGTACACGGCGCTGGCCAGCACCGTCATCGTGGCGGCGAAGAGATAGAAGTAGAGATAGATTTTGCGGACGAGCGAGCGGCGCTCTTCCGCGCCCGCGGGCCCCGCGGCGACGGCGGGGGTCTGCGCTTGCCGCCAGGGCCACAGCCACACGGGCAACCCGGCCACGAGCGCGGCGGTGAACCACGCGAGTTCTTCCTTGAGATTACTAATGAAGTGTTGCGAGAAAGAGCGGATGAGGACGCTGAAGTCGCCGCCGAGGCCGATGAGAAAAGCGGCCAACCCCACTGCCGCGACGAGATACAGATAGAGCCGCCGGAGGCCCGCTTGACGCGGGGCTTCGCGCACTAACGCGCCATCCGCGCGCAGGGCATAAGCGTGATAGGCCCACAGGATGACCATGCCCACGACGATGGGGAGCGGTTCACGGAGGTCGCCCTGTGGCGGCAGGGATAACATCCGGCGGAATAGGCCCGCCAGAATGAGGGCGGCGTTAGTGACGGTGGTGAGCACGGCGACGAAGACGACGACGTAAAGATAAAACTTGCGTAGCGCAGACTCGCGCTCTTCGACGCTCGGCCCATGGAAGAGGGTCTGCGCCCAACGCCAGAAAATCCACCACAACGGCACGCCAATGATCAGCTCCGCGACGGGGCCGGTCAAACCCGCCGGGGTCGCGCCGCTAATGAGCGACTGATTGCCAAATTGGAACAGAATCCAGCGCAGTAAATGAATGAGGCCGAGAGTGGTCAGCGTGACGCCTGCCGCGCTAAAGCCGAGGACGTACCAGCGGCGCACCGTGGCCGCGTTGTCGGTTTCGGGTATAGCCTGCGCGTCGGCGCGGGCAATGCGCCAATGGTAGAACCACAACAGCGCGAGGACGATTAACGCGATGAGGTGATAGACGCTGGCTTTTGCCGGGGAGTCCGCGACCAGGTTGAAGTCGGGGGATCGTCCGCCGAAGGGCAAGGCCAGCAAGACGGTCACGAGGCCAAAAGCATTGGCCAGAAATGGGCCGAGGTAACCGGCCAGCGTGCCGTAGAGATACAAGCGCCGCAAGGCCGAGCCACGCTCGGCGGCGTCGCCCCCGGCGAGGCGTTGCGCCCACAGCCAGTGGACGAGGAAGAGGGGCAGGCCAATGACGATGACGGCAATCTGAAACGCGAGCGCCGTTGTGGGGGCGGCGCGGCCCGCAATGAGCAAGTTGCGCAGGAGCGCAATCACCGCCCAAGTGACTGATTGCAGACTGATGGCGCAGACGAGGAAGACGTACCAGCGGCGAACAGTGACCATGGTGGCCTCCTAAGTTATCACGCTCAAAGCGTGACCTGCTCTCGTTTTTCTGCTTCCCCTCTCCTGACGACACTCTTGCTCCGCGAAGCGGTCGTCAGGAGAGGGGGCAGGGGGTGAGGTGTCTTATCGGCATCCAGCATTAGTGTCCCAGCAATAAGCCCAATATGAGTCGGACGAGGTAATCTGCCACGCGCTGTTTTCCGCATTTCGGCGCAGGGTCATGTAAAAAGTAGTGGCGGATTGGTTGCTATCGAATAACCCGCCCGCGCGGAAGGAAGTCTCGCGCACGGTGACCGTCGCCTGCTCTCCCGTCACGGCCGCCGAGACGACCTCCAGCGCCGTCGAGGTATCGTCGAGCCGAAAGTTCCAGCGATTATTTTGAATATCGGCGGCGAAGTTTTCGGCGGAGGCGGGATAGCCTTTGAGGGTGGGCGAGAGATAACCGTAGGCGCGAGCATACTCTTGTTGTTGCAAAGCCAGCAGGTAATTGTGCGCCACGCCCTCCGGCTTATCGTCTGCTTGGTAAGCCGGTTTCGGGCGCACCAACGCCAGCCCAAACGCCACGCCGACCAGTAGCGCCACACCCACCACAATGCCGATAAGGAACTTGTCAGTATTTTTCATACACGCACCTCCTTCTATCTGCTATTAGATTAGCAGAAAAGATCGGCGGGAGTAAAGAAGCAAATTAAAATTGCGGAGTAACACGGGCGAGATTGGCGAGGTTAAGCGTGGTGGCACGCTTCATCCGTCGCGGCGGGCGAGGTAATATTAAACCAAGCGATCTCACCCGAATAACTTAATCACAATCACTCCGCCCGCCACCAACGCCGCGCCCAGTATGCGCATGGAGGTGCCTTTTTCCTTCAACGCAAAAATTCCGATGGCCGCGCCCAACACGACGCTGATCTCGCGCACCGCGCCCGCGTAACTGGCGGGCGTGCCGTTCTGCATGGTGTAGAGGACAATCGCATACGCCGCCAGCGTGGTGAACCCGGCAATGACACTGACCCAGCGCGAGGCGCGCAACTCGGCGCGCAGGCCGCTCCAGCCGGTGACCTGGAGCGTGTAGGGCAGAAGCCACAGCCACGAGATGACAATCACGAGATAAGTATAGAACAGCGGATCGGCAAAGCGCAGGCCGAACTTGTCAAGCGTGGTGTAGCCGGAGATGCACAATCCGGCGAGCAACGCCCAGCGCGGGCCGGGGCGATTCAACTCCCGTAGCGGTTCGAGCCATGCGCCGAGCCGGGGCAAGTTGATGACGTACAACCCGAAAGCGATAAGCGCAATCCCGGCGATCCCACCGGGCCGGGGCGATTCGCCGAGGAACAGCGTTGACCACAAGAGGGTGAGGAGGGGCGCGGTCCCGCGCGCGAGCGGATACACCACCGACAGGTCGCCGGTCTCGTAGGCTTTGGCAATCGCGGCAAAATAGCCCGCGTCGAACAAGCCGCTCAGGAGCATCACGCCCCAGCCCAGTAGCGGGATAGGTTGCCGATTCACAAACAACAGCGGCGCGAACAGCACCCCACCCCACAATAAAATCCACCACACGAAAGCCGCGCGATCGCGGGTGCGTTTCATCCCGACGTGCGCGACAACGTGAATGCAAGCCGAGCCAAGGATAAGCAGGAAATTGGTGAGGGTCATTGACTTGTCGTTTCAGTTTCCATCCGTTATAATGCCGAATATTCGGGGCGTGGCTCAGCTCGGCTAGAGCGCACGGTTCGGGACCGTGAGGTCGGAGGTTCAAATCCTCTCGCCCCGACTTTACTCTACTTCAGACCACTCCGCTAGCGCAAAGCGGGTAGTCTGAAGTTCGACAAACAGGGTAGATAAATCTGCCTATTGCCTTAAGCAAAACGCCTCAACCTTTTCCGGGTTGGGGCGTTTGTGTTTAATTACCATTGCTTTTCAGCGGGCTGATTTTCGGTCAACATTTTGCGACTCCCTATCAGGGAATGCTATACTATGCTCCATGCGTTGTCCTCAATGTCAGCCTGAAAACCCGGCCGAGCAAAAGTTTTGTGGCGAATGCGGCGCTAAACTGGTGACCGCATCTGCGCGCCCCCTCTCGACCGCCGCGCCTCCAGCGCGCGACCAAACGCTGATAGCGACCGAGGCCAAATGCTGGCAACCGGGCCGCGTTAGCCGAAATCTACTCCGCTGAATTGATCTCCAAACTCGTTGACGCCCCTCCTCTCCCGTGCTAGACTTTCGCGCGGTGTCCCTATTCAAGCGCTTCGCCCTCAGCCTCATTCTCGTCTTAGCCCTGCAACCGATGCGCGCCTCCGCTCAGGAACAGGGCACGGCTGTCATCACCTCTCCGCTCGATGGCGCTACTGTCTCCGGCCTCGTCCTCCTCACCGGCACGGCCACGCATCCGCAATTCGTCCGTTACGAACTCGCCTTCAGTTACAGCCCCAACCCCACCGACACCTGGTTCACCCTGCAAGACCCCGCCCTCACGCAAGTCGTCAACGATGTGCTGGGCCGCTGGGACACGACCAACCTCAGCGACGGCCTCTACGTGCTTCGCCTCCGTGTCTATTGGTCAGACAGAAATTTTCTCGAAGCCTTCGCGCGCAATGTTTTGATTCAGAATGCGGCCCCCACGCCGACTCCGTTCCCGACCGCTGTCGAGGCCACCCCCGCGCCCTTGCTCGCCCTCACCTTGCCCCCGCCCGCCGGGACGCCTGCGACCCAGGCCCTGATCGTCCTCCCGCCGCCCTCCACGCCCCGCCCCACCACCAACGCCGTCATCGCCATTGGCGGCGGGAACACGCTCGCCGGTTCGCGCCTCAATATGTCCGCCATCGGCGCGGCCTTCCTCGACGGCGTGCGCCTCACGCTCATCATCTTCGCGCTCCTCGGCCTGTATGCCATCTTACGCGCTGCCTTGCGCGCCTGGCTGAAATGAGATATTACCCACTCAATGACCATTCCTCTCAAACGTCCCCAAGAATTAGCTGAAATGCGCGCGGCGGGTCGCCTCGTCGCCGAAGTTTTTGCCCGCCTCGGCGAGGCCGTGCGCCCTGGTGTCACCCTCTACGAACTCGACCTCCTTGCCACCGATTATCTCAAGCGTTATGGCGCCGAGACGCTCTACAAAGGCTATCGCGGCAACCCGCCCAATCACCCGCCCTTCCCCGGTGTCATCTGCGCCTCCGTCAATGCGGAAGTCTGTCACGGCCTCCCCGATCGGCGCGTGCTCAAAGAGGGCGACATCGTCGGCGTGGACATCGGCCTGAAATACAAAGGCTACTGCGGCGACGCGTGCGTGACGTATGCCGTCGGCGCGATCAGCGGGCCAGCCCAACGGTTGCTGGACGTGACGCAGGAATGTCTGCGGCTCGGCATCGCCGCCGCGCAACCCGGCCACCACTTCGGCGATATCGGCGCGGCCATTCAGGCCTATGCCGAGGGGCAAGGCTACAGCGTGGTGCGCGAATGGGGCGGGCACGGCATCGGCCGGCGTCTGCACGAGCCGCCCTCGGTGCCCCACACCGGCCCGGCGGGCACGGGCGCGCGCCTCCGCCCCGGCATGGTCTTCACCATCGAGCCGATGATCAACGCCGGAAAACCCGAATGGCATATGCTCCCCGACGGCTGGACCGTGGTCACCGACGACGGCGCGCTCTCCGCGCAGTTCGAACACACCGTCGCCATCACTCCGCAGGGGCCGGAGATTTTATCCAAGTTGTAAAATTCCTTTGGAAATCAGCCCTTAAATCTGGTAAACTTAAGTCGGACTTATCCGCCGCCCTACCTTAACCGCCATGTTCACCTCTACTTCCTCCCACAACCTTCCTCCCAAACCCACCGAAGAAAAATTTCTCATCATCGGCCTCGGCAACCCGGGGCGCGACTTCCGCTTCAACCGGCACAACATCGGGTTCATGCTCCTCGACAAAGTCGTCGACCGCCGCAACCTGACGCCGTTCACCAAGCGGCAGGGCAAAGCCCTCATCACCTTTGGCACGCTGGGGGGCAAGCCGGTCATTCTCGCCAAGCCGCAGACTTACATGAATCTCTCCGGCGAGGCGGTGAGTGAACTCAAGCGCTTCTACAACATCCACCACGAGCGCATCCTCGTCTGCGTGGACGACATAGACATCCCGCTCGGCCACGTACGCCTGCGCGCCCGTGGCACCTCCGGCGGTCAGCGCGGCTTGCAATCCATCATTGACCACCTCGGCACCAATTTCTTCCCGCGCCTGCGCATCGGCATTGGTCGCCCTGTCGGGGCCCGCGCCGCCACCGATCACGTTTTGCAAAACGTGCCGGAAGGCGACGAACAGGAAATCATCGGCATGGCCCTCGACCGCGCCGTGGACGCCGTCGAGACCTTCGTGGCCGAAGGCATTGTGCTGGCCATGAGCCGCCACAATGGCCCGCCGGATAGAAAAGACTGAAACAAAATCCCAACTTCCAAGGCCCAATCGCTCGTGCACACTTAGGAGCTGGGTCTTGGAATTTGGGGTTTGTTGATGAACCTCTCCGGCCTCCTCCCTGCCCTCCGCGCTTTGCCCGAATACGGGGCCGCGCTGGAGGCCCTCACGGGCAACCGCACTGGGAGCGAGCGCCGGAGTTTTGCTTTAAAACTCGCCCGCGCCCCGCGCATCCCGGTCGTCGCCGCGCTCGCCGAAGATTTGCGCCGCCCCAGCCTTGTGGTCTGTGCCCGCGCCGACCGCTCTCTCACCCTCGTCGAAGAACTGGCCCTCTGGTCGCCGGCGAGTCGCATTCTCCACTTCCCCGAACCCGACCCCATCTTTTACGAACACGACGCGTGGCGGCCTCCGACCATTCGCGCGCGCCTCAACGCCCTCGCCTCGCTCACCCATCCCAACCTGCAAGCCGCTCAACGCGCCGCGCCCCTGCTCGTCGCCTCCGCCCGCGCCCTCATGACGCGCACCCTCCCCAAACGCGATTTCCTCGCCAACAGCCGCTCGCTCATCGTCGGGCAACCGCTCCGGCTGGAGAAAATGCTGGAGGCCTGGGTCGGCGCGGGGTATACCGCCGAAACCGTCGTCGTCGAACCGGGGCAATTCTCCCGGCGCGGCGGCCTTATTGACATCTTCCCTATCGCCGATGACCTCCCGGCGCGTCTGGAATTGTTCGGCGACGAGATCGAAACCATCCGCCGTTTCGACCCGGCCACGCAACGCTCTGGCGAGAAAATTGACCGCCTCGTGGTAACGCCAGCCAGAGAAGCCCTGCCGCGCCATTGGAAGGATGAAGGCGAAAGGATGAAGGATGAAGACCAAGAAGACTCATCTTTCATCCTTCATCCTTCATCCTTGCTCGAATTCCATCTTCCCCAAATGTTCCCCCCGGCTACCCTGCTCGAATACCTGCCGGAGCGCGCCCTTGTTTTCATTGACGACTGGGATGAGTTCGCCGATACCGTGAGTGAACTGGAAGAACAAGCCCTCGAACTGCGCGGCGCGCAGATTGACGCCGGCGTCATCCCCGCCGATTTTCCTCAGCCCTACCATACGTGGACGGAACTTCAGGAAGAATTGACGGATCTGCACCCGGCCTTTCTCTCCGCCCATACCTCGCAGATCCCCGAAGCAGCGCGAAGGGGAGACGACGCGACCCCGACGATTGACCTCGGCGCGCGCTTCCACCCCGGCCCGCGCTACGGCGGTCAACTCAAGCCTCTGCTCGATCACCTGCGCGATTTGAAACACGGCCTCGATAGCGCCGTCGTCGTCACCCGTCAGTCCCAACGCCTCGCCGAACTCTGGGGCGAGTACGGGCGTTCAATTGAACGCCCCTCCATTGCCCCCACCGACTCCATCACCACGCCCCTGCCACCCGGCGAACTCGCCTTTGTGCAAGGCGCGTTGAGTGAGGGATGGATTTTAAAGGCGGAAGGCGGAGGGATGAAGGATGAAAATTCGCCCCCTTCATCCTTCCGCCCTCATCCTTCATCCTTGCATTTACTCACCGACTCCGAAATTTTCGGCTGGGCCAGGCCCGAGCCGCGCCGCCGCCACGCCCGCGCTTACGCCGCCGCCCCCGAATCCAATTACGCCGACTTCCATCCCGGCGATTTCATCGTCCACGCCGACTTCGGCATCGGGCGCTTCCGCGACCTCGTGCGCCGCACCGTCGAGAACGTCGAGCGCGAATATCTCCTCCTCGAATACGCCGACGGCGACGAACTCTACGTGCCCGTCTTCCAAACTGACCGCCTCACCCGCTACATCGGCTCCGACGACCACCCGCCGTCACTCTCGCGCCTCGGCTCGACGGAATGGCAGACGACCAAAACCAAAACGCAACAGGCCGTCGAAGAGATGGCCAAAGAAATGCTCGAACTCCACGCCCGCCGCGAACTCGCGCAGGGCAAACCCTTCGGCCCCGATACCCCGTGGCAAAGCGAGCTTGAAGCCGCCTTCCCTTACGTGGAGACCGACGACCAACTGCGCGCCATCCACGAAGTAAAAGCCGATATGGAACAGCCGCGCCCGATGGACCGCCTCATCTGCGGGGACGTGGGTTACGGCAAAACTGAAGTGGCCCTGCGGGCCGCGTTCAAAGCCGTGATGGACGGGACGCAAGTGGCCCTCCTCGTCCCCACCACCGTCCTCGCGCAACAACACTTCCACACTTTTCAGACCCGCCTCGCGCCCTACCCGGCCAAAGTGGAAATGCTCTCGCGCTTTCGCTCGCACGCCGAGTCCCACAAAATCACCACTGACCTCGCCGAAGGCAAAATTGATGTTCTCATCGGCACGCACCGCTTGTTGCAAAAGGATGTCGCGTTTAAAAATCTGGGCTTGCTCATCATTGACGAAGAGCAACGCTTCGGCATCACGCACAAAGAGCGCCTCAAGCAACTCCGCACCGAGGTGGACGTGCTGACCCTGACAGCCACCCCGATCCCGCGCACGCTCTACATGGCCCTCACCGGGGTGCGCGACATCTCGACGATTAACACCCCGCCCGAAGAGCGCCTGCCCATCCTCACGCACTCCGGGGCGTACAACGAGCGCGTCGCGCGGCAAGCCATCCTGCGCGAACTGGATCGCGGCGGACAAGTGTTCTTCGTCCACAACCGCGTGCAGAGCATCGGCATCGTGCGGCGCAAGCTGGAGCAACTCGTGCCCGAGGCGCGCCTCGGCGTGGGGCACGGGCAGATGGAAGAGCACGAACTTTCCAAAGTGATGGATCAGTTCACCGAAGGGCATATAGATATTTTGCTGTGTACCTCCATCATCGAGTCCGGCCTCGACATCCCCAACGCCAACACGCTCATCATTGACCGCGCCGACACGTTTGGCCTCGCGCAGTTGTATCAACTCAAAGGCCGCGTGGGGCGCGGCGCGGCGCAGGCCTACGCTTACTTCTTCACCGACCGGCGGCATCGCCCCACGCCCGAAGGCCGTGAGCGCCTCGACACGATTGTGGAGCAACGCGAACTCGGCGCGGGCTATTCCATCGCCATGCGCGATCTCGAAATGCGCGGCGCGGGCGATTTGCTCGGGCCCCGGCAGTCCGGCCACATCTCGGCGGTGGGCTTTCATCTGTATACGCGGCTCCTGACGGAAGCGGTGAAAAGACTCAAATCCCAAACCCCAAGTCTCAAATCCCAATCGAAGCCGGACGCCAAGTCGGAAGTTGGAATTTGGGAGTTGGGAGTTTCGGTCTCGGTGGATTTGCCCTTACCCACGTCCATCCCCGCCGACTACGTGAACGACGACAATTTGCGTCTGCAACTCTACCGGCGGCTCGCCAATTTGACCGAGGAAAAAGAGGTGGAGGCCGTGGGCGCAGAACTCGCCGACCGCTTCGGGCCGTTGCCGAAAGCGCTCGACAATATGCTGTATCAACTGCGCGTGAAAATCAAAGCGGGGCGCGCGGGCGTGGCCGCGGTGGCGAGTGACGGCGGGCAGATTATGCTCATCCTGCCGGTGGTGAGTGAACTGGACCAGGCCTATCTCGGCGGGCATCTCGGCCCGGGCGTGCGCGTGAGCAAAAACAAAGCCTGGCTCCCGCGCGCCAGCGAGAAGGATTGGCGCGCGTTGTTATTGAAAGTGTTGAATAAGATAGCAGAAGAAAAAGCTGGCTTGCAAACACCCAATTAGCCCCCTCTCATCTCAAAGCCTATGCCCTCCCCCTTCGACGAACACATTGAACGCCGTGGTACCGGTAGCATTAAATGGGAAATGCACCCCTCAGACGTTATCCCCATGTGGGTGGCCGACATGGATTTCCGGTCGCCCGAACCGGTGATTCAGGCCCTGCAGGAACGGGTGGCCCATGGGATTTTCGGTTATCAAATTACTTCGGCCAAATTGGCGGAGGTGATTTGCGAACGGATGAGGCGGCTCTACGGCTGGGCTGTGCTCCCCGAACACATCGTGTTCATCCCCGGCCTGGTCACTGGCACGAACATGGCCTGCCGCGCGGTGGGCGCGCCGGGCGACGGGGTGGTGATCCAAACCCCGGCATACCCACCGTTCGTCACTGCCCCCGCGGGCAATGGGATGCAAATGCAAGCCGCGCCCCTGAGCTTTCATACTGAAGGTTCTCTCCTAAAGTGCGAGATTGACTTCGCCGCCTTTGAAGCCGCGTTCACACCCCAAACGCGGCTGTTTCTCATGAGCAATCCCCTCAACCCGGCGGGGGTGGACTACACCCCGGCGCAACTCACGCGCCTCGCCGAAATTTGCTTGCGGCACAATGTCGTCATTTGCTCTGACGAGATTCACTGTGACTTACTGCTCGACGGCCAGCGCCACACCCCCACCGCCAGCCTCGCCCCGGAAATCGCCGACCGGTGTATTACTTTGATGGCCCCGAGCAAGACCTTCAACATCGCCGGGCTCGGGTGTAGTTTTGCCATCATTACCAACCCGCACTTGCGCGAAAAATTTGCAAAAAACAGCGAGGGCACGGTGCCCTTTGTGAATGCGCTGGGCTACACCGCGGCGCTCGCCGCTTATCAACATGGCGAGCCATGGCTCGCCGAACTCCTGCCGTATCTCACCGCCAACCGCGATGTGCTGGTCAGTTTCATCACTGAGCGCCTGCCCCAATTCCACCTCACTCGCCCCGACTCGACTTATCTGAGCTGGATGGATTGCCGCCCGGCGGACCTCCCCGGCGATCCGTACGAGTTTTTCCTGCAAGAAGCCAAAGTGGCCTTTAGCGATGGCAAGGCCTTTGGCCCTGGCGGCGAGGGGCACGTGCGCGTAAACTTTGGTTGCCCGCGCGCGCAACTGCTGGAAGCGCTGGAGCGCATGCAAGCGGCCGTGGAGCGCGTCAGCGCCGCGCCTGCAATTCCTCCGCCCGCTCCACTTTCGTAAACCGATTAATCATCGCCCAATCCACTAAGCCGGGGAGCCATTGATTCAGCCACGCGCTAACGCTCCACGCCCAGGGGAGGACGAGATTCGCGCGCGGGCGAGTCACCAGCCCCACCACCGCGCGGGCCACGTCGTCCGGGGTCAGCAACAACCATGCGGGCGTGGTGGTCTTCGTCTTGCGCTGGATGCCCGCGTGCGCGCCGAACTCCGTCGCCACGCCGCCGGGGTAAATCACCGAGACGCGAATCCCCCACGGGGCCGCCTCGCGCCGCAGGGCCTCCGAAAATCCGCGCACCGCAAATTTGCACGCGGCGTAAATCGAATAAGTGGGCGTCGCCACCAAGCCGGCCATCGAGGCCATGTTGATGATGTGCCCGCTTCTCTGCTTCATCATCACCGGCAGAGCCTGCCGCGTGGTCTGCACCACGCCCAACACGTTCACGGCCAATTGCGCTTCGATGTCTTTCACGGGGTCCAGCTTCTCCAGCCAGTCCAGCCGCCCGAAGCCCGCGTTGTTGAAGAGCACGTCAATGCGCCCGAAACGCTGCAGCGTTTGGCTCACGAGCTTTTCAATATCGGCAAGTTGGCTCAAATCGGCGGCGACGACGAGGGCCTCCGCGCCGCTGGCTTGAATTTCTTTGGCGACGGCGGCGAGTTTATCCACGCGCCGCGCGGCGAGAACGACCTGCGCGCCCAGTCGGCCAAACGCGCGGGCCGTGGCCTCGCCAATCCCCGACGACGCGCCCGTGATGATGACGACTTGGCCTTGGAGTTGAGACATACGCGCTTTTCCCTTTTTGGATGGCCGGGGCTTACACCATTGGCAAGATAAAAAAGAAACACGCCCCCCGCCCCGCTTTGCTCTCCACACCCACGTGGCCGCCGTGCGCCTCGACGATTTGCTTGCAAATGCTAAGGCCCAGACCGATGCCGCCCCGTTTGCGCGTGGGTGTGCCGTCCACCTGATAGAAGCGGTCGAAGATGCGGTTGAGTTTGTCGGTGGCGATGCCGATGCCGGTATCGCGCACCTCCACCCGCACCATCGGCGCCTCCAGCCTCAAGTTGAGTTCAATGTCGCCCCCGGCGTCGGTGAACTTCATGGCGTTGCCCAGCAAGTTGTCGAACACCTGGGAGAGGCGCAAAGCATCGCCGAGAATGGAGACCGGCAATTCCGGGAGATGCGCGGTGAACCGCAACCCGGCCTCTTGCGCCGAGGCCGCCACGCCATCCGCCGCCGCGCGGGCGAGGGTCACGAGGTCGAGCGGCTGTTTCTTGAGCGTGGCCGCGCTTACGACTTGCAACGTGAAGATGTCATTCACCAGCCGCGTGAGCGTGTTCGTCTTGTCGGCCACCACGCGCAAACTTTTTTTCTGGTCGGGGAGCAAGGGCCCCAGTTGGCCGCTCAGGAGCAAATCCACGTAACTCTTGAGGAACGTGATGGGCGTCCGCAATTCGTGCGAAACGTTCTGCACCATCTCGTCCTTCAGCCGGTCCATCTCGCTCAGTTGGTCGTAGGCGGTCTGGATCGAGTTCGCGCGTTCCGCCAATTTTTCGTAGAGTTCGGCGCTTTCAATCGCCACCGCGGCCTGCGCCGCGAAACTCTGGATGAGATTGAAATCGTGCTGGCGAAAGCCGCGCATCCCCTCGCGGTAAACCGCCATCACACCCGTCACCCGGTTGCTTACCTTGAGCGGCATGGCGATGAGGTTCTCGGGGGTGAGTGGCGTGCCGGGGACGTGCTTGCCGCGCGGGTCCAGCTCCACCCGGTTGAGCAGTTCCCCTTTCCCCGTGAGGGCCACATAGCCGGTAATGCCCTCGCCCAAACCGAGTGTGAAAGCGGAAATTTGCTCCGCATATTTGTCTTGAATGGCAATCGGGCGCAAGGTCTTGGCCTCGTCGTCCACCCGGTAAATCGTGCACGAGTCGGCTTCGATGAGCCGTCGCGCAAATTGGGCAATCGTCTCCAGCCGCTGTTCGAGTTGCCGCGAGGAGTTGAGCGTGAGCGTGGTCGAGAGCAGGGCCGAGACTTCCTCCGCGCCGCGCCGCGCCGCGGTGTACAGGCGCGCATTCTCAATGGCAATGGCGAGTTGGCCGCTGATGACGCGCAGGAGAGTCAAATCCTCCGGTCCGAGGCCGCGCACTTTTTCGCTTTGCACGTCGAGCACGCCGATGACGTGGTCGTGCACCATGAGCGGCAGAATCAGTTCGGCGCGGGTGTCGGGGAAGAACGGATAGGGCATATAGAGCGGGTCGGCGCTCACGTCCTCCGCCAGGCGCGGCTGGGCGTTTTTCGCCGCCCACGCCACAAGGCCGGGACCGTCAATCCGCAAGCGAACTTGGGGGATGGTCACCCGACGGCGCTCGTTGAAGCGCGTCATGAAGATAATCTCTTCGCCCTCGACCAGGCCCGCGTTAGCGTGATAGTAGCCGAAACTTTCTTCAAGCCGCTCGCCGACCTTCTGGAGCAGGGCTTCCACTTCGAGGAGGCCCGCGATATCCTGCCCGACGACGTTGATGAGGCGCATTTGCTCGGCCCGCCGCCGCGCGGCCGCGTACAGTTTGGCGTTGTCTACGGCCACTGCCAATTGACTGCTGATAGCTTCGAGCGTGGCGAGATCTTCCGGGCCGAGCCGCCCGGCCTCTTCACTTTGCACGTCGAGCACGCC
>Ga0315281_10007289_pt1 | contig 15598 bp, 13 predicted proteins | sample YL17G07_0_MG_FD_204540 | JGI IMG/M metagenome (GOLD analysis project Ga0315281, IMG submission 204540) | Sediment microbial communities from Yellowstone Lake, YNP, Wyoming, USA - YL17G07_0 | ecosystem: Environmental > Aquatic > Freshwater > Lake > Sediment | place: USA: Wyoming | collected...
GCGTAGCTGACCTCGGTCGGGATGCGGGCGAGATTCTCTCCAAAAGGTATTTCCCGACCAGGCCCGCATGCCACGAGGTGCCGCAGGCGAGGATGTGGCAGCGCTTCGCCTTCCGCAGCAGTTTCTCGTCCACGCCGCCGAGCTTCGCGGCGCCTTCGGAGTTCACGATGCGGCCCCGGAACGCATTGCGGATGGTATCGGGCTGCTCGAAGATTTCCTTGAGCATGAAATGGGCATAACCGCCGCGTTCGATGGCCGGGAGGTCGAAGGCGATCTGCTGGACCGTCTTGGCGATGGGTGTCGCGTTGAGGTCATGCGTCTTGAACCCGTCGGCGCGCAGAGCGGCCGCTTCGCCATCTTCGAGATAGACCACGCGCCGCGTGTGCGCCACGAGCGCCGACGGATCGCTTGCGACCATCATTTCATCCTTGCCGAGCCCAAGCACCATCGGGCTGCCGTGCCGCGCGGCCAGGATGAGGCCGGGCTGACGCGGCGAGATCGCGGCGATGCCGTATGTGCCTTCCAGCAGCTTCAGCGCGCCGAGGAAAGCGGACTGGAAGTCGTTCTCCTGCTTTAGCAACTCCTCGATAAGATGTGCGATGACCTCGGTATCGGTCTGGCTTCGGAACACGTGGCCGTGGGATTCCAGCTCGGCGCGGAGGGCGGAATGGTTCTCGATGATGCCGTTATGCACGATGGCTACCTCGCCATGGCAGTCCGTGTGCGGGTGCGCGTTTCCAACGGTCGGAGCGCCGTGCGTCGCCCAGCGCGTATGAGCGATTCCGCCCCAGCAGGGTTGAAGACCGGAATCCAGCTTCGGCGCCTCGGCCCCGGTAATCCGGCCGACCTGGCGGAAGACCTGAAGCCGGTCGCCGCACGCCATCGCCATGCCCCAGGAATCGTACCCGCGATATTCGAGCCGCTTCAGGCTCTCGAGGAGCAAGCCGGTGCTCGCGCGCGGTCCGACGTATCCGAAAATTCCACACATGGAAGAATTTCACCTGAAAAGAAGAAGGCCGGCACGCCGGTCGGCGTCACTTCAACTCGACGGACCAGTACGCCTGGTCGAGGAAGGTTTTCCATGAACGGTAGCGCCCGGACCGGAGCTTCAGATGAATCACCGGGCTGCGCCGCGGCTCCTGCGGCAGGCGAATCAGTTTCATGTGCGCCTGGCGCGGAGTCCGTCCGCCTTTGCGCTTGTTGCACTCCGTGCAGGCGCAGACAAGGTTCGCCCAGTTCGTGGGCCCGCCTTGAGAACGCGGGATAATGTGGTCCAGGCTCAATTCGCCGCTCGGAAACCGGCGCCCGCAATACTGGCACCGACTCTCGTCGCGCGCGAACAGGTTACGGCGGTTGAACTGCACCCGTTGCCGGGGCAGCTTGTCGTAGCCGAGCAACCGGATCACGCGCGGCACGCGGATCTCGAACGAAACGGTCCGGATCCAGTCGTAGGTCTCATCGCTGTCCGGGAAGAACTCGCGATACTGCGAGACTTCGCGCCAGCTTTCGAAGTTGAACGACTCGTACCGGTCCTCAGTGACGTGGACGACCTCGGCGACTTCCTTGCACAGCAGCGAGAACGCGCGCCGGGCAGGGATTACGTGCAGCGCCATGAAGTAGCGGTTCAGCACCAGCACACTGGACTCAAGCGCAGATGAATCTTCCACGGTCTTGATCCGAATCCCCGTCCACAGCGAAACCGAAAAAGCCCATTAGGGGAATATTATAATCACCACGGCGGAAGGCTTCAAGGCGAATGCGGAAACTATCGTTTTCCCTTATTGACGTTCGCATAAATAAAGGAATGCTCTCGCCAAGACGCGAAGAGCGCAAAGACGGAGAGAGGATGGCATTTTATCTTCCACGACGTCTGATAATATATCTTATGTTACCTTGACCGCCCGGCAATGCAGATCGTGTTGCCGGTTCGGATATTGACGCCGATAATCGTATGGGCCGCCCTGAGGCCGATTACTTCGATGCGCGGATGAGCGACATCGCTTCGGCGCGGGTGGCGATGTTCTCGCGGAAAATGCCGCGGACCACGGAGGTGACGGTGACGGCGCCGGGCTTCTTGACGCCGCGCATGGTCATGCAGAGATGCTCCGCCTCGATCACGACCATGACGCCTTTCGGCCGGAGCGCGTTGACGATCGTCTCCGCAATGGCCGTGGTCAGGCGCTCCTGAACCTGGAGCTTCTTGGCATGGATGTCCACGACCCGAGCCAGCTTGCTGATGCCGGTGACGCGCGCGCCGTCCGGGATGTACGCCACATGCGCTTTTCCGATGAACGGCAGCAAGTGATGCTCGCAGACGGATTGGAACGGAATGTCGCGAATCAGGACAATCTCGTCGTGGTCCTCGGACCGGAGCGGCTTGATCACCGTGGAGGCATCTATCGTCATGCCGGCGTAGAGTTCCGCGCACATGTTTGCCACGCGGCGCGGAGTCTGCCGGAGGCCCAGACGGTCGGGCTGCTCGCCGATCCCTTCGAGAAAGAGCTTCACCGCGCGTTCGATTTTCTTTGGATCCATGAGTGCGGTCTCCCTGAGCGGCGAATCGTTCTTATTTGAGAAGCCCGTAGTTTCGCAGCGCATCGCGCAATTTCGCCTCGTTCTCGGAGCGCATCGGCGAAAGAGGCAGCCGCATTTCGGGCGCGCACAGCCCGATCAGTCCCAGGGCGGTCTTGATCCCGATCGGGTTGCTTTCGAGGAACGTCGCTTTGACCAGCGGCAGCATCTTGAAATGCGCCGCGCGCGCCGCCGCCATGTTTCTCTCGAGCGCCAAGGAGACCATTCCCGCCATGTCTCGCGGGATGATGTTGGCCAGGACAGAGATGACGCCGGTCGCGCCGACCGAGATCATGGGCAGCGTGAGGGAATCGTCGCCGGACAGGACGTCGAGGCGCGTCTGCCGGCACAGCTCGCTGACGCGATCGAGCGATCCGCCGGATTCCTTGATCCCGACGACTTCCTTGACCTCGTCGGCCAGGCGCAGCACCGTCTCCATCGCAATCTCGCGCCCGGTCCGCGACGGAATGCTGTAAAGCACCATCGGCAGGCGGGCGGCGTCGGCGATCGCCTTGAAATGCAGAAACATGCCCTCCGGCTCCGGCCGGTTGTAATAGGGCGAGATCAGCAGACAGGCGTCCGCGCCGGCTTTGGCGGCCGCGACGGTCAACTCAACCGCCTCCTGCGTGCTGTTGGAGCCGGTGCCCGCCATGATCGGCAGCCGCCCTGCCGCGTGTTTTACGACGAACGCGATGACTTCCTTGTGCTCCTCGGTCGTCAGCGTCGCCGATTCTCCGGTCGTCCCACAGGGAGCAAGGCCGGAAGTTCCTTCCCGGACGTGAAAATCAATCAACTGCTCGAGCCGGGCGTAGTCCACGACCCCGTTGCGGAACGGCGTTGCCAGGGCGACAAGCGAACCTTTGAACATGTGTCCGAACACCTCTTTCGCTGGGAACTTCAGGCTTTCTTCGAATAAAGAGCGATCAGCTCGCACATTTCGCGGACGGCCCGCTCCATGCCGACCATCACCGCGCGAGCGATGAGGCTGTGGCCGATGTGGAGCTCTTCGACCTGCAGCGCGCCGACCAGCGCGCGCACGTTCGTATAGGTGAGCCCATGACCGGCGTTGACGCGCAGCCGGAGCCGGGCGGCCTCTTCGACGGCCCGCAGCAGCGGCTCCAGGCGCCGCGCCCGCGCCGGTTCGCTTCGCGCATTCGCATAGGGGCCGGTGTGAAGTTCGACGGTATCGGCGCCGCGCTCCGCCGAAGCCCGAACCTGGCCCAGGTCGGCGTCAATGAAGAGGCTAACAAGGATGCCCTGTTTTTTCAAGCGCGCGATGTCCCGGGCCAGCGACGGCCGCGACCGCGCGACATTGAGCCCCCCTTCCGTCGTGATCTCGGCGCGCTTCTCCGGCACGAGCGTCACCTGTTCCGGCCGCGTCTTCAGAGCAATGCCGACGATCTCCGGCACGCACGCCATCTCCAGGTTCAACTTGGTGAACACCGTCTCGCGCAGCAGCCGCACGTCGCGGTCGTTGATGTGGCGGCGGTCCTCGCGCAGGTGAGCGGTGATGACCTCGGCGCCGCCCATCGTGGCCAGCGCCGCAGCCGTGACGGGATCGGGCTCGAAAGTCCTGCGCGCCTGGCGCACGGTCGCCACATGGTCAATGTTCACTCCCAGCTTGGGAATCTTCATCGTTGTGTTCCTCCGATCCGGCTCCGGCGGACGCGGCGCTACTTGGGCTTCGCTTCGCTGATCTTTATGGCACAAGTGGAAACCGCCGGCTTGATGACCATATCGGTGATGATCCTGGGCCGCTGATGTTCGTCCACGATCTGCGCGTAAATGGGCTGTGTATATGGCGTTTCCTGCGGGACCAGCACCTTCGTAGCGCGGACGTCCACGTACAGAATGATGTTCTCCTTCGTCAGTGCGTCAACGGCGCTCTTCGGCCCGGTCACCTGGACGTCGGTGGTGCTCTCCCGGTAATGAGTCGCCACGTAGGGATAGCCGGGCGGCACGAGCAACTCGATCGGGACTCCGGTGAAACTCCTCTCAACCGACACCCGCGTCAGATGAATGTGGCACTGGACCTGGTCGGTGCAAGCGATCGGATAGCTCTTGTCTCCGATGGTTACGCTTGAGGGAATGCGGGCCGGAACCTGCTGCAAATCCCACTCGTCCTTGTTGGGAGGCGGAGGCGAAGAGATATCCATTTTTTCGGTCTCGATCCCCTTGGCGAGCTGCGCGATGATGTCTTCCCGGCCCCGAATCATCACCGTGGCCGGGAGCGGAAAGACGTATTCCACGCTGTAGCCCGGCGGCGACGCGGAGGTCTTGGGTAAGACCGGCACCATCCGGGCCGTCTCGCGGATCAGTTCGATCTGGAGCTCGGACGGCTTGAAGGACTCGATCTTCAGGGAGAAGTCGCGCGACGTCACCAAAAGTTCTTTGTTCAGCGACACGGTGACGGGCTTCTGGTCGAGCGCGGGCGTGACGGTGCAGTCAATGTACGTCTTCTTTTCCGCACTCAACTCCCGTTTGAACTGGTCCTCGAAACGGCGCGGATAGCTCAGCTTGACCTTGGCCTGGAGGTTTTCTCCATGGACAACGGACCAACCTTCGCCCACGTGGACATGGACGGGAATCTCGAAAACGTCATACTGTGTGTAACTGCCGATGTAGGCGTAGAACCACAGCCCCAGCGCCATCGCCAGCGCCATCACCTTGGCGGTGAAATTGTTGAACACGTGCTTCCGGATGAACTCGCCGAAGGTTTTCAGTGGCATGTCATGCCTTCGCCGTGTTGTGGGAGGCGGCTGGGACCGTCTCGATCAGAGCCTCTTCGAGGACCTTGCGCAACTGGTCCTTGTCGAGACCCATTCGCAACTCTCCACGATGCACGAACGAGACCTGCTGCGTCTCTTCCGACACGACAATCGAGATCGCATCGGAATCCTCGGTCACGCCGATCGCGGCTCGGTGTCGCGTTCCCAGAGTTCGCGCCAGGCCGGGTTGCTCGGTCAGCGGCAGCAGGCATGCCGCCGCCGCGATCCGGTTGCCTCGGATGATGACCGCGCCGTCATGCAGCGGCGAGCCGGGCCAGAAGATCGTCACGAGCAGTTCGCTCGTCACGGCGGCATTGACCGGCGTGCCGCCCTCGATGAGCGCGCCGAGTCGCACGTCGCGCTCAATGACGATCAGCGCGCCGACCTTGCGCTGCGCCAGCGTGAAGGCCGTTGTGACGATCTCAGGCACGATGGCGGCCTCGCCATGGAACAACCACCAGAACATCGGCACGTCGCCCAGCCGCAGCAGCAATCGCCGGATCTCCGGGTGAAATAGCACCGCGATGATCAGGAGAAAAGTCAGCACGTTGGGCCCCATGAGGTAGTCGATCCGGTACAGCGGCAGCTCATTGACGAGGAATACCACCGCGAGGACCGCCATGACGAGCACGAAGAAGAGCGCGCGCACAACGCCGGCGCCGCGCGTGGCCTGCAGGAACCCCAGGATGGCATAGAGCGCCACGTACAGCAACGCGATCTCAATCAGCGCCGGCCATAGGATGTTCCAGTGCGGAAGCCAACTCAGGAGCGCGCTCAATTCCAGGCCTTTCCCTGTATCGCCGCCATCACCTTGACCACATGGACCGCGCAGCGGACGTCGTGCACGCGCACAATGGCCGCCCCCCGTTCCGCTGCCGCCGCCACCGTCGCCGCCGTTCCGAAAACGCGTTCCGGCGGCGGCACGCCGAGGATGTGACCCAGCATGCCCTTGCGCGAGGTGCCGACCAGGATCGGCCTCGACAGCGAACGAAGCGCGTCGAGATCCCGCAGCAGCGCCAGGTTGTGATCGAAGTTCTTTCCGAAGCCGAAGCCGGGGTCCACGATAATCTGCTCCGCGGCGATCCCTTGGGCGATGGCCCAGGCGATCCGCTCCGCCAGAAAGTTGCGCACCTCGGCGACCACGTCTCGGTAGAACGGCTTTTCCTGCATGTCCCGCGGTTGTCCTTGCATGTGCATGAGCACCACCGGCGCGTCGCGCTCCGCTACGAGCGGCGCCATGGCGGCGTCCTGGCGAAGCGCTGAGATATCGTTCACGATCTGCGCGCCTGCGTCCAGCGCTTGTCTCGCGACGCCGGCACAGGTGGTGTCAATACTGATCGGCGCCCGGAGCCGGGGCGCCAGGCGCCGGATCACCGGGATCACGCGCGCGAGCTGCTCCGCCTCCGGCAGGAATTCGGCGCCCGGCCGCGTGGATTCCCCGCCGATGTCAATCACGCCGGCGCCCTCGCCGGCCATCTCCTCGGCGTGGGCCGCCGCTTTCGAGACGTCGCGGAACATCCCGCCGTCGGAGAACGAGTCCGGCGTCACGTTCAGGATTCCCATGACGCACACGGGCCGGTTGCCGCCGAGCTTCAACCTCCCTCCGTTCGGCAGCGTCAGCTCGTAAGCATCGCGAACGCTCAGCGGCGTCCGAGCGCTGCGGACCTCGCTCATGAGGATGCCTTCTCCTCTGGCTTCTGTTCCTGTTTCTGTTCCGGGGCCGCGGCCGCTTCCCCTTCCGCCGAGCCGTTCACCGGCGGGCGAATGACCTCTTGGCCGGCCATGATCGCCTCGACCTCTGCGTTGTAGAGCACCTCGTACTTCAGGAGCGTCTTCGCGAGGTTGTCGATCTCGGTGCGGTGTTCGCCGATGAGCCGCTTCGCCGTCTCGTATCCGTCGCGGGTCAGGCGGGTGATCTCCTCGTCAATCTTGACGCTGACGGCCTCAGAGCAGGCGCGGCCGCGCGACGGTTCCTGCCACCAGGAGACCGGCTCTTCCATCTCGTGGTAACTCACCGGGCCGATCAGGTCGCTCATGCCCCAGCGGCAGACCATGCTGCGAGCGATGTCCGTCGCCTGGTCGAGGTCGCTCTGTGCGCCGGAGGTGATATCGCCGCAGAACATCTCCTCGGCGGCGCGGCCGGCCAGCAGGATGGTGATCTGGGCGATCATCCGCCGCCGCTGGATGTAATAGCGGTCGCGGTCCGGCAGCGACATGGTCATGCCGAGCGCCATGCCCTGCGGGATAATGGAGACCTTGTGCAGCGGCTCCGCATCCGGCAGCAGCTTGGCGACCAGCGCGTGGCCGCTTTCGTGATAGGCCGTGACCTTCCGATCTTCCTCGGTCATCTGCCGCGAGCGGCGCTGGCGGCCCCAGCGGACTTTGTCACGCGCCTCTTCCAGGTCGCTCATCGCGACGGCGAGCTTGGCCTTGCGCGTCGCCAGGAGCGCCGCCTCGTTCATCAGCGCTTCGAGGTCGGCGCCGGAGAACGTCGGCGTGCCCCGCGCGATCTGCCGCAGGTCCACGTCGGCGGCCAGCTTGTATTTCCGGGCATGCACCTTCAGGATGGCCTCGCGCCCGCGGATGTCCGGCAGGTCCACGATGATCTGGCGGTCGAATCGCCCGGGCCGAAGCAGCGCCGGGTCGAGGACGTCCGGGCGGTTCGTGGCGGCGATGACGATCACGTTGTCGTCCGTCCCGAAGCCGTCCATCTCGACGAGGATCGCGTTGAGCGTCTGGGCGCTTTCGGCGCTCGCGCCATGAATGTCAATGGCGCGTCGGCGTCCGACGGCATCAATTTCGTCCAGGAAGATGATGCACGGCGCGCTTTCCTTGGCCTGGTGGAAAAGGTCGCGCACGCGCGAGGCGCCGACGCCGACGAACATCTCGACGAAATCGGAGCCGGAGATGCTGAAGAACGGCACTTCGGCCTCGCCGGCGATAGCCTTCGCGAGAAGCGTCTTCCCGCAGCCCGGCGGTCCGATGAGGATCACACCGCGCGGGATCCGGCCGCCGAGGCGGCGGAACTTCATCGGGCTCTTCAGAAATTCGACCAGTTCCGCGACTTCCTCCTTCGCCTCGTCAATCCCGGCCACCTGGTCGAACGTGACGTTCGACTGCTCCTTGATATGCAGCTTGGCGTGGGCCTTGCCGAAGCTCAGCACACTGCCGGTGCCGCCGGCCGAACGGAACTGCCGCGCGAGCAGCCACCACAGGATGACGACGATAATCAGCACCGGCAGGACCTGCACGAGGAACATCTGCATGAATTCGCTGCCGGGGTCCTCGTAATAGTCCACCGGCGGGTGTTTCGGATCGGCGTTGTATTCGGTCATGGCTTTGGAGACGTTTTCGATTTCCAAGTCATGGATCGCCACGCTGTACTCCTCGGCCTGGCCCGCCGGAACGGGCCCGCGATATCGGCCTGTGACAACGTTGTGGCGGATCTCAGCCTCCGCGATTTTCCCGTCCTTGAGGCGTTCGTAGAAAACGCTCAAGTGGATTTGCTCTCGCTTGCCCTGTTTCTGGTGCTGTACCACCCAGTACACGACCAACAGCAGGGCGAACAGGAACACCACCCAGACGAACAGTCCGCCCGGCGGGCCGCCGGGTTTCAGGCCGGGTGGACGCCCCGGGCCTCTCTGCCCCGGACGCTGGGATTGCGGGTTCTGTCGGTCGTCGGCCATGAATTGTAGCTCTCCTTTAGAAGTTCTCTTGCATCTGCTCGACAATCCGCTCGGCAATATAATCGAAACTCGTGCGCGTGGCGCTGGCGAAGGTTTCCCCGCGCGCCACGGTGTAAGTGGTCGGCCGCGCGATGTTCTTGCCTTCCGCATGGATGCGGCCGGTGCGGCGATCCCGCCACGTGAAGTCCGCGCTGATCGTCACGAGTCCCACGCTGGCGTAATCATCGTTGACGTCGCGCGCCAGAACACTGGGTTCCACCCTGCGGATCGTGGCCTCGAGAATGCTGTCGGCCCGGTCCTCCGGGGCGATCCTCAACGGCGTCCGCCGCACCACTTCGTTCTTGAGGCGCTCGGTCAGGTCCAGTTCCATCGTGTAGGCCGGCCGGCTCGATGAAGGCTGGCCGCTTCCCGGGAGATTGTCCACCTTGACCGCCTCATGCCAGAATGTATCGTTCCCGACTACGCGGACATGGATGGTGTTCACGTCGGCCGGTATCAGAAAGCCCGAATGATACCCGCAGCCGCCGAGGAACAGTCCAGCCGCTGCGAGCAGCGCGCCGAACACGATGCGGTGAAACAACTTCATGGGTTCGCTTTCTGCGGCGGCTCGCCCTGCCGGCCGAGCGCCGACTTCGCCGCCTCTGCGGCGGCGCTCTCCGGATGCTCCTCCAGCGCCATCTTGTAATACACCGCCGCCGCCGCGGGCTCGTGGCGCTTCTCGTAAAAGCGCGCGACGTTCACCAGCGTCTGCGCCTCCCTCTCCTTGCACTCGCTCAGCAGTTTTTTCGCCTCGTCCGCGAACTGGCCGTCCGGCTGATCGCGCAGGTACATCTCGAAAGCACTCTGCGCCCGGGCCAGGAACATTTCGTTGTCGGGGACGAACCGGCAGTGCCGCAGGTCCGCCACGCCGCTCAAGAAAATCGCCGCGCGGTTCCACTTGCTCTTCGGATAGCCTTGCGCCACGAGATCGAACGTGATCCGGGCGTCCTCGAAACGTTCCCGATCGAGCTGTGCGCGCCCCACAAACATCAGGGCGTCATCGGCCAACGGCCCGTTCGAAGCGTTGTGCGCGACGGCTTCCATCACCTCCTCGGCGCGGCTGCGCCGGTGCTGATCCTCCATCGCCTGACCGATCGCATACTCGCGTTCCACGACTGCCCGGCGCCGGTTTGACGCGGCGTACTCTCCCATGAACTGCTCATACACGTCGAAGGCCGACCACAGCTCGCCCTGCCGATACAGGCACTCGGCCTGGTAGAACCGCGCCGTCTCTCCGGCGGCGGTGCCGTGGAACCGCTGGGCGGCGCGCTTGAATACCGAGCTGTCGCCGCTGTATCCCGGTTCGAGCAGACGCGTTACGGCATAATAGACCGCTCTGCGGTCGGGTTCCGACTCCTTCGTCTTTTCGGCCTCTACATCCTGTGGTGAAAGAGGCCGGCTATCATCCACCTTCGGGAACAGCTTGGACCCCCGCTCCAAGCGTTGTCTCTCATCGGCTTCGCGCTTCTGGCCGGCCACGCCGCCTTCAAGGTACCGGTTTCCAACACTCAACAGGCCATCAAGGACATCGAGATACTCTCGAGCCTCCTTCGCGTGCCGGCCTTTGGGATCCGCGCTCAGCAGTTCGCGGAACCCCTTCTCGGCCTGCCGGAGGAGGATTTCGCTGTGCCCCCGCTCGCGGCTCTCGGCTACGTCGCTCACGGCCGCCTTGAACATCGCGTCGTACTTGGCCTCCGGATCGGGGGCGAGCGCGACGGCCTTCTCGGAACTCGAGCCAACGACGCCAAAATCGCCCTGCCGGCGAGCGACGTCGGCCTGGGCGACCACGGCTTCAGGCTGCGCCTTCTCTGCCGGCTGGCTTCCGATGAGGCGATCCCGAAGCTCCGCGGCCCGCTTCGGATCGTTGCGCTCCAGCTTCGCGGCCAGTTCCCGAATGAACGCGTCGAGTTCCTCGCGCCGGAGGCTTTCCGGTTTCGCGGCCAGAAGCTCGTCGCAGAGCTTCGCGGCTTCAGCCGATTTGCCGAGACGGTCCAGGCATTTCGCCCGGCCGAACCTGGCCTTGATAGCGAACGGCGATTTCGGGAACTTCTCTTCCACTCGTTGAAAGACATCCGCGGCCGCCGCGTAATCTCCGCGTATGAACAGGCCGGTCGCGCAGGCGAAAAGCCCGCGGTCGGACTCCACCGGGCGCTCGGACATGTCAATCCAGCCGAGATCGCCGTCCCAGACCCATTCCGCCTGCGCCGCGCAGGCCAGCGCAAGAACCGTCATGAGCGCCAGGACGTCACAAGCCCGTGAAGCCCGGCGCACGATAATGGGCATAAAACTTCGCACTGGCTCGCGCATTACACCTCGGCAAGAAAACGCTCAGACCTCAAGGGCTTCCCTAGATGATACTGGATTTGGTCGTTAAATGCACGTCGGATTTCGCGGATCTGGTCGCGCGTCACGCGCAACGGCGAGTCCGGGCCTTCCTCGGCGAGCCGCGTCATAACCGCCAGCGAGCCGCGCGAGATTGCGAACGCAGTCGGGTCACGGCCGGCGCAATCGCCGCAGAGCGCGCCTCCGGAGGCCGGGCTGAAGCGCGTGTGCCCGTGCAGCGGACCGCCGCACTGCGTGCAGCTCTCCGTCGCCGGGATGTGGCCCAGCGTCCGAAGCGCGCGGAAGAGAAATCGGAACAGCGCCAGATGCTCGTTCTCGCCGCGGTCCAACGCGCGCAGCAAATCCACCAGGTCGTGGCATACGGCGCCGTCCTCGGCGTTTTCTGCGGTCGTAACCAACGCAATCTCCAGAGCGTAGCAGGCCGCCCAGATACGTCCCAGGTCGGCGCGCAGCCGCGGGAACCTCTCCCGCAGGCTCCAGTCGGCCAGGATGTGCAACTGCCCCGCCGGACGCTGCGCGAGGACCAGGTCGCAATAGTCCAGCAGGTCCAGCGCGCCCCGGCCGTCCTTGCGCGGGCGCCGCGCGCCTTTGGCCAGCGCGTGGATCTGCCCCAGATCCGGCGTCAGGATCGCCGCGACTTGGCTGCTCTCGCTGTACTCGGTGCAGCGCAGCACCACGCCGCACGTCCGGTGATAAGGCACGGTCACCCCTTTTCCCGTCGCCGGGGCTCGCGGTCGAAATCCACGCGCACGCGAACCACGCGCCGCGGGTCCGCCTCGATCACCGTGATGCGCGCCTCGCCGGCCTGAAAGGACTCGCCGGTCTGCGGGATTTTGGCCATCATGAACATCGCCAGCCCGCCGATCGTGTCGAAGCCTTCCTCCTCGGGCAGGTCCAGATCGAATTCATTGTTGAACGTCTCGATCCGCATGGACGCGGCCAGTTCGACACTGCGGTTGCCCGCCCACTTAAAGAGCGGAGGCATTTCGTGAGGCGTCTCGTGCTCGTCGCGGATTTCGCCGATGAGCTCCTCGACCACGTCTTCGAGCGTGACGACTCCGCGCGTGCCGCCGTACTCATCCACCACGATCCCCATGTGAACGTTCGAGCGCTGCAGCTCTTCCATCAGTTCGGAGACCGTCTTCGTCTCGGGCACGAAAGGCGGCTGTCGCAGGAGTTCGGGCAGCGCCGGCTGATCCCATTTCTCGGTGGCCGCGAACTTGAGCAGATCCTTCGCGTGGAGGATGCCGACGATCTGGTCACGGTTCGAGCGATGGACCGGCAACTGCGAATAGCCGCTTTCGACGCTGACCCGCGCCGCCTCGCGCAAGGTCACCGTGTCGGCCACGGTCACCATGTCCGTCCTCGGCGTCATGATGTCGCGCACCTGGATGTACTTCATGCGGACCGCGCTGCGGAACATCCTGTGCGCCTGGGTATCCGCGCCGGTCGCCTGGGACGAGGAATCCGACTCCGCCTGCGCGCTCTCGTCGCCCGGAGCGGCCGTTTGCCGCAGCAGGCCCAGCCGCAGCGCCCGGAACGGGACGCCCACGGTTTCGTAAAGCGCCGGCACCAGGTAAAGCGCGATCCGGTCGCCCATCCGCCAGGCGATGAGCTCGGGCAGAATCCAGCCGAGAACGGGCGCCAGGAAGAGAATCTCCAGGCCCGCGAACCAGCGGCCCTTGAGGCTGATGACCAGCACTACGGACAGCGCGGTGATCGCCAGGCAGCCGGCGACGAGGAACGTCGTCACCGCCAGCCCGCGGTTGCGCAGGCAGTTGCCGGCGGCGTTCTTGCGGGACCGCGGAGCGTTCAGCTCCTGCAACCGAAACCAGGAGAACAGGCTGAGCGAGCGCTCCGCCGAGAAAAAGGTCAGCGTGATGAGGCCGAGCGCCACGGTCAGGATGACGTGGAGAAACATGGCTGTTCTTCCTATCCGTCCTTCACGCGCGCGCGGCGGACCGGCGCCCGCCGGCGCTTCGGAAGGTGCCGCGTATAAGGAATCCCGGCGCGCCGCAGAATCTTCTCCTCGCGCGAGTACATCGCGTTGCGATCTTGCGGATCATGGTCGTCATAACCGGCCAGGTGCAGCGCTCCATGGAGCGCGTAGAGCGTCAGTTCATGGATCGGTTGCGCGCCGCGCCCGCGGGCCTCCCGTGCCGCCAGCGACGCATTAACAACGATCTCTCCCACCATCAGCGCGCCGGGAGACGGGCCGTCGGCCAGCGGAAACGCCAGGACGTCGGTCTGCCCGCGCCGACCGGTAAAGCGCCGGTTCAACTCGGTCATTTTGCGACCGTCCACGACCGCGAGACTCAACTCGCCGCCGGCCCATTCGCGCGGCGCCGCGAGGCGCAACAGGCGAATGACCCGCGCGCGGAAGTCCCGCAGGATGTTGCGCCGGTCGGAAACCTTCACGCTCAACATGGCCTGCCCGCTCACGTTGTGGGGGCCGGATAGCGGATTCGAGGATGGGCGACGGCCGTTAGGCTTCGCGCCAGGCTCTTCTCCACCCGCCGGATATCCGTGATGTTCATCCTGCACTCGTCGAGCTGGCCGTCCTTCAGCCGCTGCTCGACGATGTCGTGCACGAGCCGTTCGATCCCGGAAGGCGATATCGAATCCATGCTTCGTGCGGCCGACTCGCTCGCGTCGGCGAGCATGACGATCGCCGACTCCGGGCTGTGCGGCTTCAGACCGCGATAGCGGAACATCTCTTCCTTGACCATGCCGCCGGAACGCTCCGCTTCGGCGACCGCCTTCTGGTAGAAGAACTCCACGACGCCCGTGCCGTGATGCTCGGCGATGATCTGGCGGATGGGCGACGGAACGCCGTAACGAGCCGCCAACTCCACGCCGTCCTTCGTGTGCGCGGTCAGAATCAGCGCGCTGAGCATGGGAGAAAGCTTTTCGTGCCGGCTCGTCTGGCCGCCGGCGTTCTCGCCGAAATACTCCGGGCGGCTGATCTTCCCGACGTCGTGCAGATAGCCTCCGACGCGAGCGAGCAAGGCGTTCGCGCCGATCTGCGCCGCAGCCGCCTCAGCCATGTTGCTGACGAGCGTGCTGTGGTGATAGGTCCCGGGCGCCTCCATCGCAAGCTTCCGGAGCAGCGGCTGGTTCTGATCGGTCCATTCGCGCAGCCGCAGGTCCGTCGCTACGTCGAAGAATTTCTCGACATACGGGAGCGCGGCCGTCATCACGGCGCCGGCCAGCACGCCGCTGCCGAGCGCGGCGAGCGATTCCTCGACAGGCAGGCGCAAGTCGCTCCAGAGCACCTGGCCCTGCGGCGGGTGAATGCACCACATGATCCAGACCCCGGCCAACTGCATCAGCCCGGCCAGGATGCCGGCTTCGAAGACATGCGTCCGCCGTTTCAGCCCCAGCACCGCGAAAACGGACGCGGCGCCGCCCAGCAGCAGCGGCACAATGAGGGTCATCCCGGCATCCGTACCGAGTCCCGCCAGCAGACTCAGAAGCAGCAGCGCGCCGAAGGCGCCCACAGGCCCCATGGTGACGGCGAAAATCATCCCTGCCAGCGCCACGGGCGACCACTGGAGCGAGAGTCCAAGCTGTTCCAAAAGACGGATGATCGCCAGGGTCGTCAGCCACAGGACGTAGAAACCGAAAAGGCGGGTGTTGGAAGCCAGTATCTCGGACGGGATGAAGGCGGCGCGACCGGCCAGAAGCGCGAAGCCGATGAGAAACAACGCCGTGATGCCGGCGGCGCAAAGGAACTGGCGGCGGAGTTCTTTCGTCTCCGCCTCGCGTTGTGCGCCCTGGGCTACGCTCGCGGCGTACGCCTCGCGTTCCGCTTCGATCTCCGTCATCGTTTCCTGGGTCACGAGGTCGCCGGCGGCCGCGATGACGCTGTCTTGGGCGATCTCGTCGTAGCGCGTCGCCACGCTGTCCCGTGCCCGCGAGATCGCGTGGCCCGTTCGCGCCAGGTCCGGCGTGAGTGTGGCCGTCGCGCAGTGGGTCAACATGTCCAGAAGGATCTGGCGGAATGTTTCCGGCCGGTCCTTTAGGACGGGGGCCAGTTGCTCGGCGAACCAGTCACGGACGCCGGCGGGATATTCGCGGGTCGCGAGGACGCTGCGCCGGACCTCTTTCTGCGCCTCGGAATCCCCCTTGACGACGACGACTTCATCCCGCTGCGAGGCGATCTCGTCCTTGCGGGCGGAGCTGTTCATG
>Ga0315281_10007290_pt1 | contig 15597 bp, 9 predicted proteins | sample YL17G07_0_MG_FD_204540 | JGI IMG/M metagenome (GOLD analysis project Ga0315281, IMG submission 204540) | Sediment microbial communities from Yellowstone Lake, YNP, Wyoming, USA - YL17G07_0 | ecosystem: Environmental > Aquatic > Freshwater > Lake > Sediment | place: USA: Wyoming | collected...
CTTCGCCTTCAGCGCGGCGCCGACGAGATTGAAGAGGTTCGTCTCGAGCGACAGGACGTTGGTGGTCTGGTTGTGGGTGAAACGCGCGGCATCCGTCGTCATCTGGACGTTCATGCCGTTGTCAATGACGTTGACCATGTGCTGGGCGTGCGTTTCCGGCTGGACGCTGCCGCCCATGTTGCCGAAGGTCATCAGCGGCTGCCCCGCTTTCATCACGAAGCCGGCAATGATGGTGTGGAACGGGCGCTTGTGCGGCGCGACGATGTTGGGGCTCTTGGGATCGAGGGAGAACGCACTGCCGCGGTTGTGCAGGACGAAGCCGTAGGGCGCAACGGTCGCGCGGCTGCCATACACGCTGAACACGCTGTGGATGAGAGAGACCATGTTGCCCCAGCGATCCGCCGTGGTCAGGTAGATCGTGCCGCCGTCGAGCCCACCGCGGACATCGGGTGTGCTGGCGACGTTGGGGTTGATCTTGCCGCAGAGTTTCGCCGCGTAGGCCTTCGACAACAACTGGCCGACCGGCACCTTCGCGAACATGGGATCGCCGTTCTGCGCCAGCAGGTCCGTGTACGCCAGCTTCTTCGCTTCCACCATGAGGTGCCAGTACATCGGATCGGACGGACCGAGCGTCGCCAGATTCAGCCCAAGCGTCGGCGCGCACACTTCGAGGATGTTCAACATCTCGAGCGCCGCAAATCCCTGGCCCGGCGGCGGCAGTTCGAACACGTCGTAGCCGTGGTAATTGGTGGTGATCGGCTCGACCCACTCCGACTGGAACTCCTCGAGATCCCTCCGAGTCATGACGCCGCCGTTGTTCTGCACCTTGGCCACGATGGCCTCGGCGATCTCGCCGCGGTAGAACGCGTCCCGTCCCTGCTTCTGGATGGCCTTCAACGCGGTCGCGAGTCCCGGATTGCGGATGATGCTGTAGAGCGCCGGCGCCTCGTTGCCGATCAGGAACGTCCTGGCCGAATCCGGGTCGGCGCGCAAGCCGTTGACGGCGCTCCGCAGATCCGAATGACGGCGCTCCGCCTGGCCCCAGCCCTCCTCGGCAATCTGGGCAGCGCGTGCGAACGTGTCCGCGAATCCCAGCGTCCCGAAACGTTTCAGCAACGCGTCGTACCCGGAGATCGCCCCTGGCACGGTCGCGGCGTTCACGCCGTTGTTCGGCACGGTCTTGACGCCGAGCTTCCCGGTGAAGAACTCCGGCGTCCACCCCGCAGGCGCCCACCCGGCGGAATTCAGCGCGTAGAGTTTCTTGTCTTTGGCTACCCAGACCAGGGCGAACAGATCGCCGCCGATGCCGGTGTCGTTCTGCGACGTGACGTCGAGCACGGCGCCGGTGGCGACGGCCGCATCGATGGCGTTGCCCCCTTTGCGCAGGATCTCGAGGCCGGCCTGGACGGCGAGCGGATCGCTCGTGGCTACCATGCCGTGGCGAGCGAGCACCTCGGATCGCCCTTGCGCGAGCCATCCTTGGGCTCGCGATCCTGGCACCGCCTGGATGGCCGAGGCTGGGTTGGGTTTGTCGGCCGTGGGCGCGCCAAACGCGTTCGGCGATTGAGCCGCCCCCTGTGCCGCCCAGACCGCGATGGCGAGCGCCGCGGCGCCCATCGCGGTGATGCGCGTGCTGCGCAGAGGTCGACCGCGTCCTGATTCCTGCGCTGCTGCGTAGTGTGTGGCCTTCATGGCCAAGAGGCTACCACTACATCGGTCCTCGACTCTACTCGCTCGCCAGGGCCAGGACCGGATCGATCTTCGTCACCCGCCGGGCCGGCAGCAGGCTGGCAACGAGGCTGACGCACGCCAGCGTGGCGGCGACGAGAGCAAATACCGCGCGGTCGCGTGGATCCACATGATAGAGAACCGGTTGCAACGCGCCAGACGCCACGAGCGCGAGTCCGAGGCCCAGGGCCATGCCAATCGCGAGTTGCACGACGCTCTTGCGCATGATGAGCGCGACGAGCGTGGGGCCGTTGGCGCCGAGCGCCGACCGCACACCCATTTCCCGTGTCCGCTGCGTGACCGCGAACGACATCACGCCGTAGAGCCCGGCCGAGGCGAGAAACAGCGCGCAGACCCCGAACGCCATGAAAAAAGTGCCGAACACCGTGTAGAACCACGTCTGCCGATCGATGACGAGCCGCATCGTGGAGATATCGTAGAGGGCGAGATCCGCGTCGAGCGCCGCGACAGCCGCGCGCACGGACGAAGTGGCCGCGGCGGGCTCGCGCGTCGTGCGCACGGCGATGCGCACGCTGTTGGCCACGTCGCTCTGGGCGATCGGAATGTAGTAGCCCACCGGGCTTGCGTTGTTGTTGCCGATGCCTTCCATCAGCAGATCCGGCACGACGCCCACAATCGTCAACCACGGCTCCTTCGAGCCGGGGCGAATCCGTTTGAACTGGCGGCCCATCGGATCCACGTTCGGGTAGTGCGTACGCGCAAAGGAGGCGTTGATGATCGCCACCGGCTGGCTCGTGGCCACATCCGACGGCATGAATTCGCGGCCGGCACGGAGTCGCGTCTGGAACGTGTCGAAGTAGCCGGCGGTGACGATGCCCTCTTTGGCGAGCGGATAGTCGGTGATGTGCGGGTACGCCTTGCCGGAAATCTGTACCGGGATGGATCCGTTGCCGGCCGCGGGCAGGCCGTCCGACAGCGTGGCCGCCTCGATCCCCGAAGTCGACTGCAGCTTCGGCAGCAACAGTTCGAAGAAGCGGATGCTCGCCGCCGACCCCGGATAGGCCGCGGGCGGCAAGTCGACGCGCGCGGTCAGCACGTTCTCGATCGCAAACGGCATCTGCACGTTCCGCAACTGCACGACGCTCTTGACCATCAGGCCCGCGGCGATCAGTAGTCCACAGGACACGGCCAGTTCCGCCACGACCAAGCCGCTGCTGAACGCGCCAAGCCGGGCGCTGGTCGCGGAGCGGCTGTCGTCCTTGAGCGCGGTGCCTGGGTCGACGCGCGCCGCCTGCAGCGCCGGCAGCCCGCCGGCAAACAGACTCGCCACTACGATCAGGCCGAGGACGAAGAGCATCACGCGGTAATCCAGATCGAAGGTGATCCAGAACGGCGGCGGGTTGACCGACAGCGCCTGGGTGAACCAGCGCATGCCGAACACACTGAGCAGGATGCCGAGACCGCCGCCCGCGGTGGCCAGGACGAGGACTTCGGTGAGGTGCTGCCGCACCACGCGGTGTCGTCCGGCCCCGAGCGCCATCCGCACCGCCACTTCCCGGCGGCGCAACGACGCGCGCGCGACGAGCAGGTTCGACACGTTGACGCACGCGATGAGCAGCACGCCGATGCCCGCGCCGAGCATCGTGTACAAGAGGCCATAGACCTCAGGGCCGAGCACGGTCCTGGCGTACGGCATCACGTCGGCGCCGACGCCGCGATTCGTCGCCGGGAAATCGTTCTGGAGCCGCGATGCGACGGCCGTGATCTGCGCCTTCGCCTGCGCGAGGCCCACGCCCGGTTTCAGCCGCGCGATCACCCGGTATTTCGGATCCTCGCCTCTGGGTTTTGCGAGCGGATCGATCGCGAGCGGAATCCACGCGACTTCGCGGATAGGAAACGCGAAGTGTTCCGGCATCACGCCGATGATCGTGCGGGTGACGCCGTTCACGCGAAGCGTCCGGCCCGGAACATCCCGCGCGCTGCCAAATCGCTCGCGCCACAGCTGATCGCCGATCAGGATCACGGGATCGGCGCCGGGGCGATCGTCGCCCTCGCGGAAGCCTCGGCCGAGGACGGGCGGCACGCCCACCGCCTCGAAGGCGGCCACGGTGAGCTGGCCGCCGCTGAACCGGTCCGGCCGCCCATCGGCATTCGCCAGGTTCAAGGCAGCAAACCCGAACGCGCCGATCTTCTCGAAGGAGGTCTGCCCCTCCTGAAACACCGCCAGGTCCTGGGCGCCGACGGGCTGCCGTGGCTGCCGCTGCGCCGGATTGGTGGCGACGACGGACACGATGCGGTCGGCGCCGGGGAACGGCAGGCCCTTGAACACGCCGCCGTTCACGACGCAGAAGACCGTCGTGCTGAGGCCAATGCCCAACCCGAGCGTGAGCACGGCGACGAGCGACAGTGCCGGGTACTTCACGAGCATGCGCACACCCGAACGGATGTCGTCGAACAGCGTGTCCATGAAGACTAAAGACGAAATGCGTCGGTCGACAGTTCGCGGGAAGGACCTGCACGACGCGGGCGATCGGGTGACCGGGTAATCGGGTGATCGGGTCGTTGAGTAAGCGATTGGCGGGCTCGCCGTTCCCGTAGTGTCCGGCTTCAGCCGGACCGGAGTCAGACGCGGACGAGTTGCGGCAGATGGTCGAAGTGCTTGTCTCGCGCGTGCAGAGCCAGATTGTGCTGGAGGACCAACGCGGCCAGCCACATGTCGTTTGTCGGAATCGGCGTGCCCTGTTTCCGAAGTTGACGAAACACCGACGCGTAGTGGTGCGTCGTCTGGTCGTCGGCGAAGAGCAGGCCTACGCCGTCTTTCAAGAGGAAGCGCCGGAGGACCCGTTCATTCTCGGCCTCCCGCCGCCCGTGCGCGAAGCCGGCGCGGAGTTCGCCCAGCACCACGAAGGGCATCACGACGGCCTCGGCTTCCTCCAGGAGCGCCACCGTCTCGGCGACGCCTTTACACAGATCGACGTATCGATTCGTGTCGAGGGCCAGTCTCACCGCCACAGATCCTCGTCCACACGGTCCTGATCGGCGAGCGCGCGCTCGAGGGCCTTGTCGGCCTTCCACGTGCCGGCGATGTCATCCAGACCCCGCCGTCTTCGGGGAACGCCAGCCACGCCGGCGCCTTCCGCCAGCGCGGACACGGCGGCCACGTTCAGGCTCGTACCGGAGGCACGCGCACGCGCGCGCAAGGCGCTGTCAGTGGCCGGTGGAATGCCGCGGATGGTGTACTGCATGCATCAAGTATAGGCAACGCATGCACATGCTGCAAGCGAAACGAATCGGTGGCGCCGACCCCGATCGAACGTGCCGCCACACACGGGGCGGCCGGTGGGTGGCCGCTGACTCAGGTTCACGAAACCTCAGGGTCCGTGGGATAATTCGCGGTCGTCGCCCGGCTCGCCTGCCGGGTGGCGCGAGGGCTTTGGTGAGGATCCCCATGAAAACACAGCTGGCGGTTGCGGCGGCGGTCGGGTTGATGATGCTGGTCGGCGTGAATCGCGTCGCGGTGGCGCCGCTCCTGGCGCAGGATCGCGCCGCCGCGGTGCTCACCCAGGTGCGGACGGCGCTCGGCGGCGAGCCGAAACTGGCGGCCGTGAAAGCGATGAGCGCCGAAGGGCCGTTCCGGCGCGCGATGGGCGCGCGCTCGGTCGACGGCAACATCGCCCTGCTCCTCGTCCGGCCCGACAAGCTGCGCCGGTCCGAAGAGTCCAAGGTCCTGGGCTCGACCGCCGAGCGCATCTCGACGTTCGACGGCGCGCAGGCGTGGGACGAGATGGTGAGCGCCGCGCGTGTGGGTGGCGGCGGCGGATTCGACCACGGTGGCGGCGGTGGAGGGTTCGACCACGGTGGCGGCGCGCTGACGGGTCAAGGCGCCGCGGATCACGCCCGCGCCATGTCGCAGTTCCAGGACCATGACCACGCGGAGTCGGGTGGCCCGGCCAGCGGCGTGCTCACCCAGGAGCAGGCGAACGCGGCGCGCATCCGCCGGATGAAAATGGAACTGCAGCGCTGGACGGTCGTGTTCCTGGCCGACAGCAACCAGCCGTTCACCGACGCCGGCCGCGCGGAGTCCCCGGACGGTCCGGCCGATGTGCTCGAAACCAAAGACGAAGCGGGCCGTGCGGTGCGCTATTTCATCGACCCGGCGAATCACCTGCCGCTGATGGTTCAGTACCAGGAGGTACGGGCGCAGGCGATGCCGGCGCAGGGGGCGCCCAAAACGACCACTGTGGCGATCCACCTGTCCGACTATAAGAAGGTCGACGGCGTGATGGTGCCGCACCAGATCGACACCTCGGTCAACGGCCAGGCCAGCGAATCCTGGACCATCGAGAATTTCAAGATCAACCCGACCGTGAAAGCCAACGTCTTCCAGAAGAAGGCGAAGTAGTGCTCGCGTGCGCGTGGATGCTCGTGGGCACGCTCACCGCCACGGGCTTCGCGCAGCCGGTGGCGCCGGGCGCGGTGTTGCGGATCACCGTGCTCGACCAGACCGACGCCCCGCTCGCGGCCGCGCAGGTGACGTTGCGCGATCCGGCCGGCGTCGAGCGGACGGTCACGGTCAACGCGAACGGGGTTGCCGTGTTCGAGGCGCTCACGCCTGGCACGTATCAGGTACGCGCGACGGCCGAAGGCTTCCGTCCGGCCGCCGTGCCGTTTGCCGTGAAGCGCGGTCAGAATCAGACGACGCTGCGGCTTCCGGTCGCGGGCATCCAGCAGACCGTGGACGTTCTCGGGGACAGCCCGGCCCAGCGCCGCGACAACGGCTTCACGCAAACGCTCAGCGCGGACGAAATCGACGCGTTGTCGGACGACCCGGACGAGATGGCCGATCAGCTCGCGGAACTGGCCGGGCCCGGCGCGCAAATCTACGTGGACGGATTTCGCGGCGGACGTCTGCCGCCGAAGGCGCAGATTCAGCAGATCCGGTTTCATTCCAATTCCTTCTCGGCCGAGTACCACGATGCGGGTATGGTGCGCGTGGAAGTGATCACGCGGCCGGGCACGACCGGGTTCCGCGGCCAGTTCAACACGGGATTCGGTCCTGGCGCGCTGAACTCGAAGAACGCGTTCGCGACGGAGAAGGGCGACGAGCGGCTGAATCGCTACGCGGTCAACGTGCAGGGGCCGCTCGTGAAGGGCCGAACCAGCCTGTCGATTGCGGTCGACGGCAACGCGTCCTACACGTCGCGAACCATCGTCGCCGCGTCACCGACGGGCGACGTCTTCGGCCAGGTGCGGCAGCCGACCGACGGTCTCAACACGAGCATTCGCATCGTCCATCAGATCAGCGAGAACAACCAGTTGCGCACCGAGTACGCGCGGCGGAGCAACTCGCGCGATAACCTGGGCGTGGGCGATTTCGATCTGCCGTCGCGGGCCTTTGCCGTCAAAGGCGGCGCCGACACGCTGCGCGTGCTCAATACGCGCCTCGTCGGCAAGGTCTTCAGCGAGCTGAAGGTCGAGTGGTCCGCGCAGCACAACGACACGACCCCCGGGTCGCTTCTGCCGGCCATCCGCGTGCTCGACGCCTTCACCACAGGTGGTGCGGGCCAGTCGGGGACCCGCCTGACCAAGCAGTTCGACATCGAGCAGAACGTCGACTTCACCATTGGCAAGAGGCACACCATGCGCGCCGGCGTGGCGCTCGAGAGCGGCTGGTGGGACAGCACGAACCGCTCGAACGCCAACGGCACTTACACGTTCTCGAACCTCGCCGACTACAACGCCGGGACGCCGTCCACCTACACGCGCCGCGTCGGCGATCCGCTGGTCGTCTACTCGATGCTGCAGGCGGGCTGGTATCTGCAGGACGACATCCGCATCACGAAGAGCGTCTCGGTCGGCGTCGGCGTCCGTCAGGAAGTGCAGACCCAGGTCGACGACAAGTGGAACGTGGCGCCGCGCGCCGCGTTCACATGGAACGTCAACAAGACCACGGTGGTGCGGGGCGGCTACGGGCTGTTCCACGACTGGTTCGATTCGAACCTGTACGAGCAGACGCTTCGCGTCGACGGCACGCATCAAGTAGACATGGTGGTGACCAATCCCGGATTCCCGGCGATCGATGGAAGCGGCGTGTCGCTGCCGCCGAGCGTGATCCGATCGGCATCGCTGACGCAACCGCTCGTCCAGCAGCTCTCGGCCAGCATCGAACGGCCGCTCACGCCGTGGATGGGGCTGAGAGCCGACTACATGCTGACGCGCGCATCCGATACGCTGCGGTCCATCAACGTCAACGCACCCAGCAGCGGCGTGCGACCCAATCCGCAAGTCGGCAACGTGACGGAGATCCAGTCCACTGGCGGACGCGCCAGCGATCGGCTGACCGTCAACCTCAACCTGCGCGCGCCGAAGCAGCGGATCACGTCCAACGTGTCGTATCAGGTCCAGAGCGTGCGCAACTATGCGGACAACGCAACGAGCCTGCCGTCGAACAGCCTCGACCCGGATGCGGACTGGGGTCCGTCGGCGCAGGATGTCCGGCACCGGCTGGTCTTCAGTTTCAACGCGCCGCTGTTCTTCGGCATCCGCACCGGGATCAACCTGCAGGCTTCGTCGGCGGCGCCCTACACCGTCACGACAGGGCGGGACGCCAACGGGGACACGGTGTTCAACGACCGACCGGCCGGTGTCGAGCGCAACAGCGAGCGTGGCGCTGCACAGTTCAACGGCACCGTGCGATTCACGAAGTCGGTGGCGCTGGGCGGCGGCGCGCCTGCTGGCGCACCCGGCAGGCCGGGAGGTACCCGGCCCGCTGGCGGCGGCGACGTGCAGATAGGGTCCGGGGACGCCGGCAGCAGTGCGCGCTACCGGATGGATGTGTACGCGCAGCTGGCGAACCCGTTCAATTACGTCAACTACAACCAGTTTGTCGGCAACCAGCTCTCGCCGTTTTTTCGTCAGGCCACGTCCGCCGGCCCCGCACGGCGGGTCGAGTTGGGAGTGTCCCTGACCTTCTAGCGCGATCTGCCCATGTACGTAGCGTCCGCCTTCAGGCGGACCTTCGTACGTAGCGTCCGCCTTCAGGCGGACCTTCGTACGTAGCGTCCGCCTTCAGGCGGACCTTCGTACGTAGCGTCCGCCTTCAGGCGGACCTTCGGCGGGGTCCGGCTAAGGACTCGGAAGAGCATCTGTCATGAACCGACCCGCGTCGCTACGCTTTCGAGACAGAGTCTGCGGTCGGCGGCCGCTGCTGGCGGCCGTCGGACTGCTGACGATTCTTTGTGCCGTCGCTCCCATCATCGCAGCACAAACAAACCAGCACGCACAACCGGCCAATTCCTACCTCGTCACGCGAGTCATCGATGGGGACACCATTGTTCTTGAGCGTCTTGGCAAGGTGCGATTGATCGGTGTCGACACTCCGGAAACCGTCGACCCACGCCGGCCGGTCCAACGGTTCGGAAAGGAGGCGAGCGACTTCACGAGGCATCTCGTTGACGGCAAGCGGGTCCGAGTCGAATACGACTGGAATCGCAAGGACAAGTACAAGCGGACGCTGGCCTACATCTACCTTTCCGACGGAACGTTGGTCAATGAAGAAATCATTCGCCAGGGATTCGGCTTCGCCTACACGCGCTTTCCGTTCAAGTACATGGACCGATTCAGAAAGACTGAACGTGAAGCGCGGACGAGGGAGCGAGGTCTCTGGGCGCCGACTGCACCGAAGGCCACGCCAGCTCCGCAGCCCGGCGCCCCATCGCGACCCGCTGTCGTCATGGTGTACGTTACCCGGACGGGAACGAAATACCACCGGGCAGAGTGCCGCCTGGTGGCACGTAGCTCGACGGCGATTCCCTTGACCGACGCGGTCAAGAAATATCAACCCTGCGCCATCTGCAAACCCCAGGTTCAGTAGCGCACATCGCAGAATCTGCCTACAAGGGCCGTGAAGCGTCGGCAAGAAACGAGATCCTTCGCCTTGAATCTCGCGACACTCGAACAATACCGAGGGGATCGTCGTTTGCAATGCGCCGAAGGCATGTCTTCGATCCGAGTGCTTCTCGTTGGAATATTGATCGGCGCGATTCTGTCTTGGCGTACCGCGCTCGCGCTGGGCGGGGAACCGTCATTCACCATCTACAACGGAGTACTGAAAGGGTGGGCAGTCACAAAGGATCATGAATCGTTGGTCTGCAAGGATCCGATGGTCTTCATCCACGCAAAGCAGATCGAGTGCGAGTGAGCCGGTTGGCCAGCTTGCGCCGGATCCACGTTCAGGCCGATCCAATGGACCTGGGATCTCAGCGCGCTGACTTCAGCTCCTGGTACAACTGCCCCACAAAGCGATCCGCGGTTGCGGCCGTCGCCCCGGTGACCGTGGCGTCGAATTCGGCGGTCAACTTCGCGGCGACCACTTCCTCCTGCGTTTTGTTCTGTCGCACGAGCGCGGCCACCTTGTCGCGGACGGCGACCATCATCGCCTTGTGCGCGGCGACGGCCGTCTTGTCCACGATCGCGCCGTGCCCCGGCACGATCTTCGTGTCGGGCCGCGCCAGAGAGACGATGGCGTCGAAGCCGGCGAGCATGCCGTTCATCGTGCCGCCGTTGTTGCGGTCGATGTTCGGGTAGCCGGTCGAGCGATAGAAGTCCCCGGTCATGAGCACGTTGGCGTTCGCGAAGTAGACCATCGTGTCGCCGTCGGTGTGCGCGGCGGGCACCGGGATCAGCCGCACCTCTTCGCCGTTCATGTGAAACGTCATCGGCGCGTCGAAGGTGACCGTCGGCAGCGCCATCGCCGGCGCCGGCACGCCCGGCTGGCCGTTGGCCTGCGCCGCCGGCTTCACCATCCGTGCGCGCAGGTTCGCGCGCGCCACGATCGTCGCGCCCAGCTTGCCGATGTTCTCGTTGCCGCCGATGTGATCCGGGTGCACGTGCGTGTTGATCAGATAGCGGATGCGACCGTCCGAGATCTGTTTGATGGCCGCGACGATCTTGTCGCCGAGCGGCGCGAACTGCGAATCCACCATCAGCACGCCGTCCGGCCCCGCGAGCACGCCGATCGTGCCGCCCGATCCGTCGAGCGTGTAGACATTGGAGGCGATCTTCGTCGTCTTGATCTGGACCTGGCTGAAGTCTTGCTGCTGCGCCTGGGCGGGGACTGACACGCAGATGGCGACCGCGAGTCCGGCAATCATCACTCTCATGGCTTGTTCCTCACACCGCACTATAGTCCACGGCCAGTCCACCAACAGCCCGGCGCGCCGCTGCCGTCTCCGCAGCCCTGAAGGGCTGCGCCACAACCAGACTGAGCGGGGCCACCACAAGACCGAGGGGGGCCACCACAAGGCTGAGCGCGGCCGCCACGAGGCTGAGCGGGGCCGCCACGAGGCTGAGTGTGGCGCAGGGCTTCAGCCCTGCGTCTTCCCGCCGCCGCAGCCCTGAAGGCCTGTGCCGCAACCCCGGTTGGCTTAGACTATTCGCCACATGACACACGTCGCTCTCGGAATTCCTCTCGACGGCCCCGCTGCCGCTGATCAGAACGTCGTCGCGAACCAGCGGTTCAGAGCCGACACCAGCCCGAGCCGGGTCAATCTCGCCATCGGCACGAATGTCGGCGCCGACGGCACGCCCTGGTCGCACGCGGCCGCGTATCCGTCGGCCCTCTCCGCGCTGGTCAATTCTCTGGGTCCAGCGTGCGGCAGCTACACCACGCCCACCGTCGAGCGGCTCGCCGCGGCCAAGGCGTTCGTGTGCGACATGATCGGCCTGCCTTCGTCGGTCCGCGATCGCACGCTCGTCTCGTGGGCGACGGGCGGCGGGAGCGGCGCGCTGAACCGGGCCATGGCCTTCATCCGCGCGCAGCACCCGGGCGGCGGCTACGAGCCGCTGGTGGTTCAGGCCGACAGCTGGCCCGGATACAGCTCGGTCGCCTACACCTCTGGACTCACGCTCGAACACTGCCCTCTCGATTTCTCCACGATCCCGGCGGGAGGCGTGATCGTCGCGCAGACCGTCCACAACGGCACGGGCACCTTGCTGGACGGATCGGTATGGCGCGCGATGGGCGCACAGTTCGCCGCACAGGATCGGGCGCTCGTCGTCGACGCGCCCTACGCCGGCTTCGACTACTGCGACCGGCCGTACCGCGAGGCCATCCGCGAGTCTGCCGCGCCGATTCATGCGCTCGTCGACGCGAACGCGCCGGTGGTCGTCGCCTTCGGGCCGACCAAGGTCTTCAACACGTTCGCCTATCGTCCAGGCGGCGCCGCGATCGTGATCTGCCGCACGGCGGAGGAAGCGGCGAGCGCAGAAGCACGGATGAAACGCATCGAGCGCGGCTCCACCGGCTTCATCGACGTCGCGACGCTGGCGCTCGTGCACGCGATGGCGGACAACCCCGACGGGTTGCGAGCCGACCACGCGGCGATCCTCGCGCGGCTGGCCGAAGCCGCGCACGACTGGCGACGCCACGCGGCGGGCTCGGCGCTCGAGCGCCACTTCACGGCCGCCTTCGGGGGATTGTTCCGCATCGTGCCGGTCAGGTCCGGCGCCGTCGATCGCCTCGCCGCGCATCACATCCATGTGGTCGATGCGAGCACGCGGTCCGCGCCGCGGGTTCGCATCAACACCGTGGGATTGCCACACGCGCGGGCAGCGGAGGTCGTCGCGGCGGTCGCCGCCGAAGTCGTCTGACAGTCGTGGCGCAGGGCTTCAGCCCTGCGGAACAACCTTCGCAGCCCTGAAGGGCTGCGCCACGACTGCAACACGTGGCGCAGGGCTTCAGCCCTGCGGAGCAGGTTCGTGGCGCAGGGCTTCAGCCCTGCGGAGCAGGTTCGTGGCGCAGGGCTTCAGCCCTGCGAGCTCGCGATCGCCAACTCCTGGAGCGAATACCGATCGGACCCCGAGTATGGGTAGTCGCTGAATTTCATGACCAGCCCCGCCCTCACCGGGTTGTCGAGAATGTATCGGACGACGATGACTGTCGCCTCGTCGTCTCTCAGAACGCGGTCGTAGTAGCCACTCTGCCAGAGCCGCCCCGCGCGCTCCCTGGAAAACATGAAACCACTGCTCTGTTTGAACGACGACACGAACCGGCACAGATCTGATTCCTGTGTCGTACCCTCGGTAAGCAGGTGGACATGATCGGGCATCACGCAGTACGCAGGAACTGCGAAGCGGTGTTCGGCCGCGCTTTGCGATAACTGCGATCGCACTTGAGCGGCCAGCGCCGCATCTTCGAACCATCGCCGGCGCTCCGCGGTGCATAACGTCAGGAAGTACCGTTGGATACCTGCGTACGAAACTCCAGGCAATCGCCCCGGCCTGCGCAGCGATCGTTGAGCCATGCGCCGGCAAATGCAAATCACCGGCCGAGTTGATTGATCGCCTTCGCAGCCCTGAAGGGCTGCGCCACGGGACGCCCACGCACGGCTAAAGCCGTGCGCCACTTTCCGACGCCGTGCGCCACTCTCCGACGCCGTGCGCCACATCGGCAGAGTGGCGCAGGGCTTCAGCCCTGCGAGCAGCCGCCGGCGCGGCGCAGGGCGCCACGAGTAGCACGCACGGCTGAAGCCGTGCGCCACATTCAGACGCCGCTGCGCCACATTCAGACGCCGCTGCGCCACGATCGCCCTCAGAATCTGACGAGGCGCGTGGCTTTGATCGCCAGCGTGCGGTTCAGCAGGCTCGGGAAGCCGGGCGTCAGGGTATTGCGCCCGTCGCTGTAGACGACGAACAGTTCGCTGCCGCCGGTGTACTCCCAGCGCAGCCGCACACTGGAGCTGAGGCTGCCGGCCGACGCGTTGTACTGCATCAGGCCGCTAATCAGCATCCGCGCGCTCGGCGTCAGCGTGAAGCGCGAGCTCAGCACACGCGCCGTGAAGTCGCCGTACGGCAGGCTGACCCAGTCGATCGTCACGCTGGGCTCCATCGAGAATTGCGGCACCACACCCCAGCGGCCGCTGTAGGTCACAGCGGACTTCGTCCCGTTGTAGAGCGTGCCCGTCGACGCCGACACCGTGCCCGACACCTTCCGCTGTTGGCCCAGCGTGTACGCGGCGCGGTGGGTGTAATAGTCGTACCCGCCCTCGGGCACGACGACGCCGGGTGAGATCGTGAACCTGGCCGGCACGAGCTCGTAATCCTGCGTGGAGTCGAACTGCAGGCGGTCGCCCGACTGGAACTCGACGGAGAAAATCCCCTTCGCCTCGCGGTTCTGCACGGCGATCGCCGGTGCGTCAGTCACGTAGTCGAGGTACCCCTGCCAGGTGAGCTTGCGCACGCGCGTGCTGTTCTTCGGACGAGGGCTGAAGCGCGCGGAACCAAACGTGCGCCGGAAATCGGTGCGCCGCACGTAGCCAACCTCGGGCCGAAAGTCTTTGCCGATCAGCATGTGCTCGGCCGACGCGCCGTAGCGATCGTCGGTGTAGTCGAAACGGCCGCGGTAGCTCGCGGTGTCGCCGGTGACACCAGGCACGCTGGTCCGCGCGTAGTAGCTGGTGACGTTGATGCTCTTGAAGAAGAGCAGCGTGGCATCGACGCCGACGGTGTAGCTCGCGTCTCGACCCGCAGCCACCGACGGACTGCGGCGCGTCGCGATGACGCCCACGTTGCTGCGCCGGAAGAGATTGCGCTTTACACGGAGCGCGGTGAAATTGGTAGCGGCCGCGTTCGCCGACGCTTTGTCCTCCGTCTGGATGTTCAGGAAGCCGACGCTGTAGAGCCCCGCGCGCCCTGTGAGCCGCGCGCCGCCCACGACCGGCACCGCCTGCCCCGCACTCAACCCGATCTGCCGGCTGAAGAACATGAGCGGCACGTCGCCGGGCGTGTTGAGCGACTGCACGCCGCCGAAATCGAAGAGGCCCTGCCCTTCGATGAAGAAGTCGCGCTTCTCGGGAAAGAACAGGCTGAAGCGCGTGAGGTTCACCTGCTGGAGATCCTCCTCGACCTGCGCGAAGTCGGTGCGGTACGTCGCGTCGACGATCAGGCTGCGCGTGAGCCCGTACTTGAAATCAAACCCGGCGTTGGCCTGCGGGTCGTTTTCAAACGGCTCCCTGGCCGCGCGGTCCGTCGTCACCGACGTCACGGCGTACGGCTTCAGCTCGATATTCTTCGACTCCGACGGTGTCTCGATCCCGACCACGGTGGCCGCCGAGGCCATCCGGCTGACACCGCCGGTGCCCAGCGCCGCCGGCACGAGCGAGAGGTAGGAGAACTCATTTTTCCATCTCACGAGACGACGCAGGTTGATGCCCCATGTCTGAGGGCCGCTCCCGCGATAGCGCAGTGTCTTGAACGGGATCGCCGCCTCCAGCGTCCAGCCGCCGTCGAAACGGCCGGTCTTCACGTACCAGATGCCGTTCCAGCTCGAGTTCTGCTGATCGTCGGTGACGACCATGTCGCGCAATCCGCCGAGCGGGTTGGTCTGAAACAGGTAGCCGTTGCGGCCGTCGTGAAACGTGTCGATCACGAAGGTGAAATTGTCGTTGCCGAGGATGTTGCCGTTGTCGCGGCGCAGTTCGTTGGCGATCTCGCGCTCGGGATGGCTGTCCCAGTTGCGCGCGGCAATATACAGCGTGTCGTCGTCGAACAGGATCCACGCTTCGGTTTTCTCCGTCGCGGGCTCTCCCTCGCGCGGTTCCTGCTGGATGAAGTCGCTGATCGCTTCGACCGAGCCGTACACGTCTTCATCCAGCCGGCCGTCGATCTTGAGCGGCGTCTTGACCCGGACGGCGCGGACGGTGACCTTGTCCGCGGCCGTGCGCGAGACGATGGCCGGGCCGGCACCGGTTTGAGGCGCCGCGGCGGACGCGTGCGCCAGACACAGCACGAGCGGCAGCGCGGTACGGACCACGTTCGCACGGCTCAAGCCGTGCGCCACGCCAGACATCACGTTCGCACGGCTCAAGCCGTGCGCCACGCCAGACATCACGTTCGCACGGCTCAAGCCGT
>Ga0315281_10007291_pt1 | contig 15597 bp, 14 predicted proteins | sample YL17G07_0_MG_FD_204540 | JGI IMG/M metagenome (GOLD analysis project Ga0315281, IMG submission 204540) | Sediment microbial communities from Yellowstone Lake, YNP, Wyoming, USA - YL17G07_0 | ecosystem: Environmental > Aquatic > Freshwater > Lake > Sediment | place: USA: Wyoming | collected...
GGCATATTGTATTTCCGAGTGGCAGTGAAATCGAACCTTGCCGATGTCGTGTCTAGCCCGTATTCGTTCAAGAGAGGAGCTTGGGTCCATTTAGCATGCACATATGATCACGAATCGCTCCGCCTTTACGTGAATGGGGATCTCCTGGCGCAGAAGCCCTATTCAGCCACTATCTACTACGGACAGAACGGATTCAGTTTAGGTGCTGTGCGCAGTTCCTTTTTCGGTGGTAACCATTACTTGGGGGGCATGATGGATGAAATCCGAATTTGGAATTACGCGAGGTCGCAAGAACAAATAAAGCAGACCATGAAACAGGTACTGCTGGGAAGCGAACCTGGTCTGGTGGGCTACTGGAATTGCGAACAGGGCACTTATGCGGCTGTCTTGTATGACAAAACAAGTTCCCATCATGATGGCGCGCTCGTCGGAAATGTCTCTTTCGCTCTTTCAAATGTCTTTTCCTCGTCGTACTAATGCTTATGCGTCTCGAGGGCTCTCTAAGATCTGGGAAGACATCTCTTGCAACGGAGACATTGAGAGTTTTCAAGCGTTCCTCAAAAGGGAAGAAGCTTGTGATTCAAGTGAACCCTTGGGCCAATTTTAGGGGAAAAACCGCTAGCAAAAAGATGTCCATTGAGGCGACATTCGCGATGAGGCGCCCGCCGGCATTCAGGAAGTCCGGCCTACATCAAACATTCTGACACGAACGGCCCCGCCAGATTGTCGGGGTAACATTCTCCGCATTTAGGGAAGTAAGATACAATTAGGTTTCTGTTTGCTTCAATCGCCGGTCTGGTGCCAAAGGTACACGAATCTGACCCGCCGACAATTCAGGGTGGGGCCTTTCTGAAGAGAATGGGGCAAAGTCGTGATGCACCAACATGGGGTGCCGTGGTGGTAGATCTATGCTGGGAACACAGATATTTCGGTAATCGAACCCTGCAGCAAGCAGCTGTGGGGATTTTTATTGTTGGGAGCATGTTCGGTTGACTCTCATTTCATTCTTATTTATATTTCCCCCACTTCATCGGTCATTCAATACATCATTTACAATTATCAGGAGTTACAAATGTCAGACATTTCACTTGATGCCCTCGGAATGGTAGAAACAAAGGGACTTGTCGGCTCCATCGAGGCCGCAGACGCTATGGTGAAAGCTGCGAAAGTTACGCTCATCGGCAAAGAGCAAATCGGCGGCGGTTACGTCACCGTGATGGTACGGGGAGACGTAGGAGCAGTGAAAGCGGCAACTGATGCCGGAGCAGCAGCGGCACAACGTGTGGGCGAACTTGTATCCGTCCATGTCATCCCGCGACCGCACAGCGACGTCGAGTTGATTCTCCCGAAGCGGCCGGCAGCAAAGTAATTCGTCTGTCGTACATGTTTTATTGATAATTGTGAATTGGTATGATGGACTTTGCTTTCGGCATGGTGGAAACCAAAGGTCTGGTCGGCGCGATTGAGGCCGCGGATGCAATGGTGAAGACATCCAACGTTCGACTCGTCGGAAAAGAACGGACAGACCCTGCGATGATCACGATCAAAATCATCGGTGATACCGCCGCGGTGCGATCTGCTGTAGAAGCAGGTGCAGCGGCAGCTCAACGAGTCGGTCAACTTGTGTCGAAGCACGTCATCCCTCGCCCGGCAGAGGGCATCGCGGACTTGATATTTGCGAAGTCGTTCCTCTCCGACGAGGAAATTGCTCTTTTGATTGGAAGCGATGTTCCCTCGACCGCTCCGGCAGACCAACGTGAGGAAGATGACACAATTGAAGATGTAGAATTCTCACCTCCACAGTCCTCGGGACGAGAAGCATATCTTGCAGAACTGACTTCGATGTCAGTCCACCAACTTCGGTCGTATGCCCGTGGAGTAAAAGGATTGGCAATTTACGGCAGGGAAATTTCGATGGCAAACAAAGAAGAACTTCTCGATGAGCTGATGAAGGCGAAGTTTCGTGATTAGCACCGCGCAATAAGAACTCAATCCGGCTCCATCTTCCTACCATACAGGTGCGAAGATGGAGTTTTTGTTTCTGCCTGACCAGACGTGTATATGAAGAACAAGAACATTCATATAGTAGTATTCTCCGCACTCTTTGCTGTGGTATTGTGGCTTTGTGTTAACATGGGATATGAGTATCAGAGCGTCATTTCCGTCCCGCTTATCCTGGAGAACATAAAGCCGAATCGGGCTCTCGCCCGCCCCATCCCTTCGTCCTTGAATGTTAAGGTGCGCACCTCCGGTTGGCAATTAGCGGGTCTGTCGTTCGTTCCCGAGATCCAATACGTGCTGGACGTAGGTGATATCTCAATCAGGTACAATTTCGCAACCTCGAAAGATATCACGGAACGCCTGAAGTTGCCGCAAGGAATTCGCGCGATCGATATCAAGCCGGAGACAATCGCTGTTGTGCTGGACGAAAAAATTAGAAAGGACGTGCCGGTCGAAGCGTTGGTCCGGATGAGTTTTCGGGATGGATACGGCGTCGTAGGAGACGTTAGGATAACGCCGGACAGCGTAACGCTCACCGGAGCGAAGTCTCTTTTAGATAAGATTGTTCAGTGGCAAACAGAGCCCCTTGAGTTTTCAAACTTGAAATCCGGCGTCAATGCCCGAGTTGCGGTATCCGACACGTTCGCGTTTGGGATTACGCCCATCCCCTCTTTTGTCTCTCTCCAATTTGACGTTCAGCCGACAGCCGAGAAAAGTTTCAAAGGAATCCCTGTCGAGGTGAACCAAGTTCCCGGGAATCGGGTGGTCGTTCTCATTCCTCCGAAGGTTGATATCATTATTCGAGGCGGGGTTGAGCAAATTGCAGCCGCAGAGCAGAAAGATTTTTCAGCTTATATCGACTATAAATCGATACTCCTCGATACCACTGGGTCTCTTCAAGCGGTCGTCACAACCCCAAGGAATATAAAGGTTGTAAAACAACAGCCCGAGCGACTGCAATACGTTGTGAGAAAATAGATTCCTCTTATGGACGAAGGTGCGTGACTCCGCTGTGTGGCGGTATCCAAATAGAAAAGCCCAACCACTCGGCTGGGCTTTTCTGTAAGCCATGTATCGCTGCTTCAGAATGGCTTGTTAAGTCGCAAGAACACGCTCACGGGTGAACCAACATCTGTTCGCCAGACAAAACCCAATCTCCAGCTTTCGTCATGCCAGCCCACGGCAAATCCGATATCAGATTTCACCGTCTTCTTGCCGATTGAGGAAAATCCTTCCGTAAACTTCTTTCCCGTCGAAACCAGCGATGTCGCGCCGGCATCGGCGAGAACCATCAAATTCAGACTGTTCGGCCAGAAGGAAACATCATCGAACAAACGCCCGCTGACGATGTATTCAAAGTTTCCAAGAACCATTCTGTTCCCGGCAAATTCTTTATAGCCGAATGCAGGCAAGGTATTCGCTCCACCGATCTCAAATGATTTTTGCGGGATGTAATCTCCCTCCAATGATCCAACACGAACGCGAAGGTTAACGTTATCGTACTCAGAAAGAGGTTGGAAGCGTCTGACATCGAGGATCACTTGCGTGAAATCGAAGTGGCCGCCAAACGCACCGCCGCCCCGTTCGGCACTCGCAAAGATATTCCAACCGACGTTTTTTCGTCCGATACGTTCGAGCGTGCTCAGTCCTGCCGTTCCGACAATGCTGTGCATCGTCCCTTCTTCAACAGCCGGGTTTTCTCTGAACGAATGGCTTGGCCGAAAGAGTGACCATTCTGTCTCTTTTGAGAGGGACGAATAGTCGTCAATGAGGTAGTCGACTCTTAGCTGCGTTGCGAATCCTCTTTCTTTCGTGTATCGTGCGGCGTGGACAGCAAAACCCTCACGGGTGTAATAATCACGGTAATCTTCATGCCAAAGAATGGCGACTGCATTATTTTCACTCAGCTTCATGATCCACTCATCTTTCGTGTCCGTGAAGCTATGCCCTTCCGCGCCTACTTCATAGAGCGCATTCTCCGACGCGAACTGTCTGTCCAATCCCAGATTGAGCCGCCATCGATGAATTTTAAACCCATATCCCGCCGAACCATATCCCGAAAATGCTTTGCTCCCATCCCAATAGAATTTTTTCTCCGATCCCAAGCCGAGAAAAAGGCCTTCCACCCTGTTGTACCGAAACACAAAATTATCAGGGAACACGCTTTCGTCGAGCCAGTATTCGTTAAATCTGTATGAGCGCTTTGGAAGAGACATGCGCCGGGTGAGGCGAGTGTCGCGAGCCGATGCACTTTCTTCGGCGTAGCCGTCAATAATTCCATTCCCTTCTTTGATGACTTTGCCGTTCAGTGATCGAGCGTTGCCGGTAATTCTTCCGCCGTCCTTCACTATGATGTCGCCGTTTATGGCTAAAGCGTCGCCCTGCACAAGACCGATGACGGTAAGCGTTCCGCCTTTCACGACAACGTTACCTTCGATCTTATCGGTTGCGTCGATGCTCGTGTTACCCGAAAACGTCACCGCACCTTCCGGAGAACGAAATCGCCGAGACGTATATGAAGAATCATACTCATCGCCCCGATCATAATTCCTTTCTTTCGACATCTCCTGGATGCCGGCCTCAATCTTCTGCAGCAGATCCTCAATGAAAGGGCCAATGCGGTTTTCATCTGTCAGCGTGCCGAGAGAGTCGGGAGTGAAAAGATAGTCGCTGTTTCGCGGTTGGGCAGTGGATAATTCAAAACGTGTTCCGATTAAAAATAAGGAGAGAGTAATAAGAGGTAAATATTTTTTCATGAGAATACCAATGGAATATGATACATTGTTGACCTTCTGAGATACGACTCGATTTTGGAAAAGTTACGGTCACCAAGTTTTGGTAGTGACCTACTGTGCCCTTTTCAAGAAGATGTAGGACATCTTGCTCAATAAATCGTAACTATTTGAAAAATTCCTCTAAGTCAATTACCAAGATGTCCTACATCTCGCTAATCGTGCCACTACCCAAGTTTTGTATTGTGATTATTCGGCTAATTTCGTTTATTTTGGTGTGAAGATCAATCAACAGGATCGACAGCAATGAGACTTGCGGTAAATATCGACCACATTGCCACGCTGCGCCAGGCTCGGGGCGGTGGGGAACCAAACCCCGTTACCGCTGCCGCCGTGTGCGAACGCGCAGGCGCATCCGGAATCGTTTGCCACTTGCGTGAGGACCGGCGGCACATTAATGACCGCGATGTTCTCCTTCTGCGCAAGACTATTACGACGAAGCTGGACCTGGAAATGGCAGCGACCAAAGAGATTATCGCCATTGCACTGAAAGTCGTTCCTGACCTCGTCACTCTCGTCCCGGAAAAGCGCCAAGAGCTTACAACCGAAGGGGGCCTGGACGTTGTGAAGCACCGGGCGAAACTCCGAAAAGCAATTCAGCGGTTTCACGAAAAGAACATTCTCGTGAGCCTCTTCGTCGATCCGGTCAAAGAACAAGTCGACGCTTCAATGGAAATCGGTTCCGACATGATTGAGATTCATACCGGGGAATATGCCGAAGCCCGAACGGGCTCGCGACGGAGAAGGCATCTTCTCACTGTTAAATTCATAGCCGAGTACGGGAAAAAAATCGGGATGGAGGTCAACGCCGGACACGGATTAAATTATGCCAACGTGAAACCGGTCGCTCAAATTCCATCGATCGATGAAATGAGCATCGGACATGCAATAATTACTCGTGCGTTGGTCGTCGGATTGGAGCGGGCGGTAAGAGAAATGCTGAACCTCATCAGGAGGCCGTAGGCTGTCGCCGAGACCATCGAGCGGCGGGTTAGTCTCCCATGGTTAATTTGCGAATATCATCGCGGAGTTTCGCTGCTTTTTCGTACTCTTCTTTTTCGATCGCTTCCTTCAAAGAAGTTTGCAGTTGTTCCAGCTTGGAGGCGTGCTTCTTCATTGCAGCGGGCTGATCGACTTTCGGAGTATCACCCTGCTCCCCTTCTTCCGCTTCGGCAGCAATGCCCGCTTCCTTCAACACTTCATCGGAGACAAATATTGGTACGCCGTACCGTACTGCAAGAGCAATAGCATCACTCGGCCGCGAATCTACCTCCTGACTATCGCTGACTCCTTCAATAGTAATCTTCGCGTAAAATGTTCCGTCTCGCAACTCATTTATAAATACATCCTGCAGCGATACCCCGAACGTGTCGATAATGTTCTTCATCAGGTCGTGCGTTAGCGGACGCGGTGGCTTTATTCCTTCCATCTCGAGTGCTATCGATTGAGCTTCGAAAGCCCCGATGATGATCGGGAGACGTCGATTCCCATTTACCTCCTTTAGGATCAGAGCGTATGCTCCACCGCTCGACGGACTCGTCGACAATCCCAAAATATCAACCTGGACCTTTTCCACCGAACATTCTCCTGATTACAATACGATTAACCTGAAGCGAGTATATAAAAAAGGGCACTGAATAGCAAATGACTGGATTACACGCGAAGACTATTTTCCTAATACTTTTTTTAGCTCCGCGGAGAAGGCGGGGACAATTTCAAACGCATCGCCGACGATTCCGTAATCGGCAATGGAAAAGATCGGGGCGTCTTTGTCCTTGTTGATCGCGACGATATATTTGGAGGAGGACATTCCGGCTAGGTGCTGCACTGCGCCCGAGATGGCGACGGCAATGTACAGTGTGGGAGCGACTGTCTTTCCCGTTTGGCCGACCTGTTCGTCGTGCGGGCGCCATCCTGCATCGACAACGGCGCGTGAAGCGCCGACGGCGGCATTCAACGTCGAGGCAAGTTCTTCGATCATCGCAAAGTGTTCCGGGCTCTTCAAGCCTCGTCCGCCTGAGACGATGATATCGGCCTCCGCAACATCCTTTTTCGCGCTCGACGCTTTCACTTCTTTTACGGCGGCGGTGAAATCCGCGTCGGTTAGTGAAACATCTCTTTTTTCGATTGCTGCGATCTCGCCAGAAGGAGTCCCGGCTGAAAAAACGTTGGGGCGAAGAGAAAACATCTTCACCGGTGATGTGATGTGAACATCTGTCAGTCCCTTTCCTGCAAAGACGGGACGAGTAGCGACGAAGTCACCGTTCTCCACGCGAATTGCGGTGCAGTCGGTCGCCAAACCTGCGTCGAGTTTCACCGCGACACGGGGCGCTACGTCTTTCCCGAGTGAACTTGCCGGGAAAAAAATAACTTGCCCTGATTCTTGTTTTGCGATTTCCGCAACAACTTTTGCGTACGCGGTTGTCGAGTAGTTTTGGAGGCGAGAATCTTCCACCACAATCACCCTGGACGCGCCGTATTTTCCCAATTCTCCGGCTATCGGGGAAACGTTTCCGCCCACAACGACGGCCACAAGTTCGGCCGACAGTCTGTCCGCAATCGTTTTCGCTGTTCGAACAACTTCAAATGCCGTCTTCTTGAATTGATTATTTCGTTGTTCTGCAAATGCTATGATCTTCATAATGTCAGATTCCTGGTGTGCCGCTAGATTACTTTTGCCTCTTCGTGCAGTAGTCGAACCAATTCCGGGACTGCCGAAGTATCGGTCCCGACGATTTTCCCGAGTGGCTTGGGTGAAGGCTTTTTCATTGCGAGAACTTCGACCCTCGGCTTGATTTCGGCCACTACGCGTTCTTCAATCAGCTTTCGCTTGGCATCCATGATACCCTTCAACGACGGATACCGGGGTTGATTGAGCCCCTTCTGGGCAATGATGACGGCTGGAAGCCTTGAGTGAACAATCTCATGTCCTCCCTCGATTTCTCTCTCAGCAACAATTACGCCACCAGTTACGTCCAATTTCACAACAACGGAAATGGAGGGCAATCCTAGCATCTCCGCCACTAGACCTCCCACTTGAGCGTTATCGTAATCGATGGACTGCTTGCCGCAGAGGATAATGTCCGGCGCGTATTCCTTCGCATAGTCAGCGAGCGCGCGAGCCACACCAAATGAATCCCGCGGAGAGTTATCTTTGAGCACTACGGCTTTATCGCAGCCCATAGCCAACGCTTTGCGGAGGGTCTCTTTGTTGGCGTCGGTGCCCAGCGAGACAACTACCACCTCGCCAGACGACTTTTCCTTCAGCTTCAATCCCTCTTCCACCGCAATTTCATCGTAAGGATTGAGCATGTAGTTGACGCCCGCCGGATCGATGGTTTTTCCGTCGCCGGAGACTTTTACTTTGGTTTCGGTATCGGGCACATGGTTAACGAAAACGAGAATTTTCATAGATATTGAATAAACGTTCAGAGGTTTTTTTGAAGAACAGCTAGGAATCTTGTGTTTTCCTCTTCAGTCCCCGCATTGACGCGCAGCATTCGTTCAAGCATCGGATACGAGCTGACATCCCGGACAAGGACGTTCTCACGAAGAAGCCGTTGAAACAAGGCGCCGGATTCGTGGCGCGTTCTAAAGATAAGAAAATTTGTGTCAGAAGAAAATACTTCAACGCCGTCAAGCGCACGGAGCGATCTCAGAATGAATTCTTTTTGCTTCTTGATGTACGCAATCCGTTCACCGACGAGCTCTTTTCTCTGCATCAGTTTTATTGCGACAGATGCGGAGAAGTTGTTTACCGTAAATGGAATCTTCGGTTTTAAGAACTCTCTGACTAGCGCCGCCTGGGCAAGAAGGTAGCCGACCCGTAACCCTGCCATACTGAACGCTTTTGAAAATGTCCTCAACACAACCAGGCGGTCGTGCTTTTCGATTAGCGATTGGGCGCTGCGTTTTTCGGAGAATTCGATATATGCTTCGTCGACGAGAACGATGGAGGACGTCGACGTAAGAATTCTCTCGACGTTATCAATTGCAATTGACTGTCCGGTCGGACTATTCGGCGAGACAAGGACTATAAGCGCCGGCTTTGCTCTCCTCGCCGACTCGATAATCATTTCTGTCGGGAACGAGAGATCGTCGTTCATCCGAACAGAGAGGAGTTCACCGTCAAACACCTTTACCGCTTTCTCATACAGAAAAAATGAGGGAGAAGGAATGAGTACTTTCGTTCCCTTCCCCACGATCGACATAAGAACAGTATACATCAGTTCGTTCGAGCCATTTCCTGCGACAATTCCATCCGAAGGATGCTGGGTGTGCACCGACAATGCTTTCAACAAATCGACGGGGAATACTTCTGGGTAGCGATTCCATGATTGGCCGAAAAAATCTTGCGCAAGTTCGCGCTTGATTTCATCCGGGATGTCAAACGGATTTTCATTTTGGTTGAGCTTGATCAATCCGGGCGCAAGAGTCTTACCTTGGACGGTGTAGGTCTCTAGCGCTCGAACGTTTGGTTTAATGTTTTCAAGAAAGCTCATTGTCGTTTTCGCTTTCCACGCAGCCGTGCTGAGAGAGCGTGCGCCGTCAGTCCTTCGTGCTCGGCGAACAAAGCAACCCTTTCGCTCACCGATTCCATTTTGCGTTTCGAATACTGAATCACGCTCGATTTCTTCATGAAGTTGTCGACAGACAAAGGCGATGAGAAGCGCGCAGTCCGTTCAGTGGGAAGGACATGGTTCGGTCCCGCAAAATAGTCACCGACTGCAACAGGCGAGTAGTTTCCAAGAAAGATGGATCCTGCGTGCTTGATCTTTTTTAATATTGCTCCATCATTTTGGGTAACGATGGAGAGATGTTCCGGCGCGAGGGTGTTCACGATTTCCACCCCGTGCCTTAGATCTTTCACCAGAATGGTTGCCCCGCAGTTCTTGAGTGAGGAGGCGATGATGTCATTTCGGGGAAGAATATGGAGCATTTTCACTACTTCCCTCTCCACCCTCTCGGCAAGGCGCACACTCGGCGTTACGAGAATGGAGGAGGCAAGGTCATCATGTTCCGCCTGTGCAAGCATATCGGAAGCAATGAAATCCGGTCGAGCGCTCTCGTCGGCAAGTATCACGACCTCGCTCGGGCCGGCGATACTGTCGATGCCGACCTTTCCGAAAACCATCCTCTTAGCCGCAGCAACAAATACGTTTCCGGGGCCGACAATAACATCTACCGACGGTATCGATTTCGTTCCGTACGCCAGGGCGGCGATTGCCTGTGCACCCCCGACCCGGAAAACGTGCTTAATATCAAGAAGCGCGGCGACCGCCAGCACATCGCGGTGCACGTTCCCCTCCTGGTCAGGTGGAGAGACGAGCACAATCTCTCTTACCCCCGCGACCTTTGCCGGAATAACATTCATAAGAACGGTAGAGGGGTAAGCGGCCTTTCCTCCGGGAATGTAGACTCCGGCTCTTTCGACGGGCAAATAGATCTGGCGAAGAGAAGAGTTGAATTTCTCTCCCAGTCGCCACGATGTCCGACGTTGCTGAATATGGAACTTCCATATATTTGCTGCGGCTTCACGGAGAACGCGAACAAAGCGCGGGTCTGCATCGGCAAGGGCAGACCAGATCTTCCTTTCGGAAATCCTCAGAGACGTAATTTCCGCGCCATCAAATTTTCGGGAGTAGAAGCGAAGCGCATCATCACCCTGCGACTGAACGCGACGTATGATGGCGGCAACTGCCTTCTCGACATTTTGCGGCGAGGAATGCCGAGGTTGTAAGAAATCGAGAATGTGTGTCCGCGAAGAGCGAAGGTCAAATTGTCTTAACATGAGTTCCGGAATAATTCATCCGAAAAAATATACTCATTAAACGTACGACAATCAACGGAATGGCTACGCGTACCTGTACTGCGTTCCCACGCAAGAGCATGGGAGCGACGTACTGAGATGCGCGTTTCTGAACAGGAGCCTGGGAACGAGGTAGTGGGTGGGCGCACCTCATACCCACGCTCTGCGTAGATGTGAGGTGCTATCAAAATGATTATTTCGTGGCGATCAGTTCATCAATTCTTTGTTGAACTTCTTTGGCGGTCGGAACGACTCGTGTGGAATATCTCGCAACAACGTTTCCGTTCCGGTCGACAAGAAATTTCGTGAAATTCCAGCCAATCTCGCCTTTGAAGTCGGACTCTTTTGTCAAATATTGATAGAGCGGATGCTGATCGTTTCCCTTCACGCTGATTTTTGAGAAGAGGTCGAAGGAGACTCTGTAATTTGTTTCACAGAAGCTCTTAATCTCCTCGTTCGTTCCGGGTTCTTGTGAACCAAAGTTATTCGCCGGAAATGCGAGAATTTTGAATCCTCTATCTTTGTACGACTCGTACAAACTTTCGAGGTCCTTGTACTGCGGGGTATATCCACAAAACGAAGCAACGTTGACAACCATGAGCACATCGCCTTTATATTGAACTAACGGCTTGTCTTTGCCGTCAATTGTTTTCATCGTAAATGTATAGAATGCCGGCATTGGGCTCTCCTTAGTGGTCTGCGCTGTTGCGGCGGCTACGACCAACATGGACAATATCAATGATACGACGTACTTGATCATCTCACTCCCTCGATTGTATTTTATTCTTAGCAGGCTGTTGGAAAAGAAAACCGCAAAGGCGCAAAGGACGCCAAGATGAAAGTAGATCTTCTGTTTCTTTCTCATTTCAAAAATTTTTCTTCGCGGTCTTGGCGTCTTGTCCCAAAGGGATCCCTTCGGGAGCGGTTCATTTTTCATCCAATGAGGGTTTTTCAACACCCTGTTAGGTCGACTTCTGCAGTCTAGAACACTCCGCCGGCGGGTTTCGTTTCAAAAGAAAACCCCGAGATTCCTCGGGGTTTCCACTCAACATTTCTCCACAGCACAGAATCAGTAACGATAATAATCTGGCTTAAAGGGTCCTTGTACCGGGACGCCGATGTACTCGGCCTGGGCAGCGGAGAGCGAATCGAGCTCGGCGCCGAGCTTTGCGAGGTGGAGCCGCGCGACTTTTTCATCGAGATGTTTCGGCAGCATATAAACCTTCTTTTCGTACTTTTCACTGTGGTTCCAGAGCTCGATCTGCGCGAGTGTTTGATTCGAGAACGAATTTGACATGACGAACGAAGGATGACCCGTCGCGCAGCCGAGATTCACAAGCCGCCCTTCGGCGAGCACGATCAGATCTTTGCCGTCGATCGTGTACTTGTCGACCTGCGGTTTTATAGTGTCTTTCGTGCGGCCGTAATTCTTGTTGAGCCAGGCCATGTCGATCTCTGTATCGAAGTGACCGATATTGCAGACGATCGCGTTATGCTTCATCTTCCTGAAATGACGCTCGACGACAATATCCCGGTTTCCGGTAGCGGTCACGATGATGTCCGCTTCCGGAATCGCGTTGTCCATCTTCTTCACTTCATATCCTTCCATCGCCGCCTGCAATGCGCAAATCGGATCGATTTCTGTCACGATAACGCGGACGCCGGCGCTGCTCAACGACTCGGCAGAGCCTTTTCCGACATCGCCGAACCCCGCAACGACGGCAACTTTGCCGGCCAGCATGAGGTCGGTCGCCCGCCGGATCGCGTCGACGAGCGATTCGCGGCAGCCGTATTTATTGTCGAATTTCGATTTCGTCACCGAATCGTTGACGTTGAAGGCGGGAACAAGGAGCGTCCCATTTTTCATCCGATCATAGAGGCGGTGAACGCCGGTCGTGGTCTCTTCAGAAAGCCCTTTGATACCCGCGGCGAGTTCCGGAAACTTGTCGAACACCATGTTTGTCAAATCCCCGCCGTCATCGAGAATCATATTCAGCGCCTTGCCTTCTTTGAAAGCAAAGAGCGTTTGCTCGATGCACCAATCGAACTCTTCGGCGTTCATTCCTTTCCACGCAAAAACTGCGATCCCGGTTGCGGCAATGGCGGCGGCGGCATGGTCTTGCGTTGAAAAGATGTTGCACGATGACCATGACACTTCAGCACCGAGTTCGATAAGTGTCTCAATCAGAACTGCCGTTTGAATAGTCATGTGAAGACAGCCGGCGATGCGCGCACCTTTGAGAGGTTGTTGCGCCCGGTATTCTTCGCGGATCGTCATAAGACCGGGCATTTCCGCCTCTGCAAGCCGAATCTCTTTTCTCCCCCATTCAGCGAGGGAGATGTCTTTGACCTTATAGACCTGTCGCTTCTGTTCTAGTACTGCTGTGCCCATTGTGCTCTCCAAATAATAATAGTCGCGGAAATGAACTAGTTTGCTTTTCTTTTTAACATCGGCACAAGATCCAAATGTTCCCAAGTGAATTCTTTCTCGTTCCGTCCAAAATGGCCGTACGACGCCGTCTTTTTGTAAATCGGCCGGAGAAGATTCAGGCGATCGATGATGCCGCGCGGCGTCATGTCGATTTCTTTTTTCAGAATACGGGAAATCTCTGCGTCAGGTAATTTTCCGGTGCCGAATGTATTCACGTAAATTGAAACCGGTTCGGCGACTCCGATAGCGTACGCGACCTGAATCTGGCATTCCGTCGCCAAACCTGCGGCAACAATATTCTTTGCGAGATGGCGTGCAGCGTATGCCGCGCTGCGGTCTACCTTCGACGGGTCTTTTCCCGAGAACGCACCGCCTCCATGGGGGGCGCGTCCACCATACGTATCAACGATGATCTTCCTCCCCGTCAAACCGCTGTCACCGTGGGGTCCGCCTATTTCAAAACGGCCCGTCGGATTAACGTAATACTTTGTCTTTTTATCGAGCAACCGCTCGGGGATGACCTTTTTCACAACATGCTCGATGACGTCTTCGCGGATACGCTTTTGCGAGGCGTCCGCATCGTGCTGCTGAGAGATAACTATCGTATCGACGCGAACCGGCGTGCCGCCGTTGTACTCGATTGTCACTTGCGATTTTGCATCCGGACGAAGGTAGGGCATGAGGCGGATATTCTCTTTGCGAATTTCGGCAAGGCGCCGGACGAGCTTGTGTGCGAACATGATCGGCATCGGCATCAACTCCGGGGTTTCGCTGTTCGCATAACCGAACATCATTCCCTGATCTCCTGCACCTCCCGTGTTCACACCGCGAGCGATGTCTGCCGATTGAGAATGGATACTTGAGATCACCGAGCATGAATCGGCGTCGAATTTATATTCGGCTTTTGTGTAGCCGATTTCGCGGACAGTCTCGCGAGCTAACGATTGAAAATCGACGTATGCGTTCGTTGTAATTTCTCCACCTATCATGACAAGGCCGGTCGTAACGAAGCATTCGCATGCAACGCGCGAATATTTATCTTGCTTCAACAGAGCGTCCAAGACCGAGTCTGAAATCGCATCGCACACTTTATCCGGATGTCCTTCGGAAACTGATTCGGATGTGAACAGATACCTCATTGAATTTTTGCTCCTTGCAGTATTGTGTATATGGTAAAATTGTGCCCAACGAGCCTGCGATTGGACATCCGACGGCGGTCGGGTGCAACTCTTAATAGAACTCGAGTTCGGATGAATCCCCAATATTGATTCTTTTGTATCCGCCCTTCACAGTCGCGTTGCTTCCGATGATCGATTCTTCCAGCAATGCCGATTGGACGATGGCGTCCTCACTGATGATGGAATTTCTCACGATTGAATTTTCCACTGTCGCGCCGGCAGCGATCGTTGTATTCGGACCGACAACTGAGTTTTTCACAATGGATTTGGGAGATATGAACACCGGCGGAATAACGACAACGCCATCGGGGGAGGTGTGAGTTGAATTTTGACTTAACAGATGCTTGTTCGTCTCGAGCAGTGTTTCGGGCTTCCCGCAATCGAACCAGCCGTCAATAGTGAACGTCTTTATTTTCTCCCCTCGCTCGATCATCATCTGCAGGCCATCAGTGAGCTGAAATTCGCTCTTCGTCCTGACGTCATTCTTGATCATCTCTTTCAAGCATTCGAGCAAAATATCTGGATGCTTAATAAAATAAAGGCCGACGAGAGCGAGATTACTTGTCGGCTTCTCCGGTTTCTCGGTCAACGTAGTAATGAACCCGTTCTTCATTTCAGCCACGCCGAAACGTCTCGGATCCGGGACTTCCTTTACACCGATACTCGAATATTCTCCCTTCATCATTGCCGAGAGATTGACATCGAATACTGTATCGCCGAGGATGATAAGAATCGGATCTTTTGAAATTGTATGCCGCGAGAGATAAATCGCGTGTCCCAATCCAAGGCGTTCTTCCTGTTCCACAAAATCAACGCTGATGGAGTAGTTTTCTGTAATGTACTCTTTCACCTTATCGCCCAGGTAGCCGACGACAATCGTTGCCGCGTCAAATCCGCCGGCAATTATCTTGTCCATGATATGGCCAATTATGGGCTTACCGGCAACGTTGAGCAGCACCTTCGGAATAGTGTACGTGTGGGGCCGAAGCCTGCTGCCTATGCCGGCAACTGGAATAATAGCTCGCATATGGTTTTTCAATTTTGGAATAACAATATACCGAACTATGCCCCGATAATCAACGGAAAGTTTCAGAAATTAAAACTCCCTTTTCGATTGCACAAATTAGAGGACGGTAGTATATTTGATTTGTGTTTTTGGCCTCTTCAAAGATCGTGGCGTCTTTGCGGCGGCTACCTCAAACTACACCGGAGATCATGATGCGCCTTCAACTATGATTTGGCAGATGTTTTATAATAGTTTCGTCGTCCCGTTGATGTGGTGCGTGTTTCATATCGGCGGCTTCTTCAACGATAAGATTCGCCGGGGCATCAGGGGAAGAAAAGATCTCCTGAGGAATATTACGGCTGAAGTAGCACAATTGACTT
>Ga0315281_10007292_pt1 | contig 15597 bp, 12 predicted proteins | sample YL17G07_0_MG_FD_204540 | JGI IMG/M metagenome (GOLD analysis project Ga0315281, IMG submission 204540) | Sediment microbial communities from Yellowstone Lake, YNP, Wyoming, USA - YL17G07_0 | ecosystem: Environmental > Aquatic > Freshwater > Lake > Sediment | place: USA: Wyoming | collected...
TCGCGAAGTTCTTGAACGACAACACCTTCGTGATGGCCGCTGTCAAGGTCGTCTTGCCGTGGTCAACATGGCCGATGGTGCCCACGTTCACATGAGGTTTTGTCCTCTCAAATTTTGCTTTTGCCATGCTATCTGCCTCCCATAGAAAAATGAAAATTAATTATTATTAAGAACAACTACTTTTTTACTGTTTCGCCTTTTACTTTTGCGATAATCTGCTCTGAAATACTCTTGGGGACCTCTTCATAATGAGCAAACTGCATGGTATAGGTGGCCCTGCCCTGGGTCTTTGACCGGATATCAGTAGAATATCCGAACATCTCCGACAAGGGCACCTGCGCTGTGATAACACGTCCTGCGCCCCGCATATTCATGCCCTGCACCCGGCCGCGCCGTGAGCTGAGATCACCTATGAGGTCACCCATATACTCCTCGGCACAGACAACTTCAACAGCCATAACCGGCTCAAGCAAAACAGGAGTGGCCTTGTTCGCGCCTTCTTTAAAGGCCATGGAACCGGCTATTTTAAAGGCCATTTCCGAAGAATCAACATCATGATACGAACCATCTATGAGTGTTATTTTGATATCAACCATGGGGTAACCGGCCATGACACCATTTTCCATGGCTTCCTCGATACCCTTCTGGATAGGCCCAACGTATTCTTTAGGAACCGAGCCACCAACTGTCTTATTTACAAACTCGAATCCCTTGCCTGGCTCCTGGGGCTCCACTTCGAGCACCGCATGCCCGTATTGGCCCCGCCCTCCGGTCTGACGAATATATTTGCCTTCAGCAGTGACTTTTTTCTTGATCGTTTCGCGGTATGCCACCTGAGGCTTGCCTACGTTCGCATCTACCTTGAACTCACGCAAAAGACGATCTACAATGATTTCAAGGTGAAGCTCTCCCATGCCCGAAATGATGACTTGCCCAGTCTCCTGGTCGGTCATCACGCGGAACGACGGGTCTTCCTGCATAAGTTTTTGAAGAGAGAACCCAAGCTTCTCCTGATCAGCTTTCGTCTTGGGCTCAATGGCCACGGAAATAACCGGCTCAGGAAATATCATTGCTTCCAGAACCACCGGCTTGTTTTCATCGCACAGGGTATGCCCGGTCAGTGTGCTCTTAAGCCCTACTGCCGCACAAATGTCACCAGAATATATCTGCTCGATTTCTTCCCGTTTGTTCGCGTGCATTTTTAGCAGCCGGCCTACACGCTCGCGGGTGCCCTTGGTAGAGTTGTACACATACGATCCCGAGGTCAACGTACCGGAATAAACCCGGATGAACGTAAGCTGTCCAACGAAGGGATCGGTCATGATCTTGAATGCTATTCCTGCAAATGGCTCGGCATCAGATGCGGTACGAACGACTTCCTCTCCCTTGGAACCTATGCCGGTAACCGGAGGAATATCCAGCGGAGACGGAAGGTAATCCACTACCGCATCGAGCAACAACTGTACGCCTTTATTTTTGAATGCAGAACCGCAAATGACCGGGAAAATGCTCATGGCGATGGTACCCTTACGAATAGCCGCCATGATCTCGGCTTCCGTGGGAGACTGGTCGTTCAGGAACTTGTCCGCAATCACCTCATCCACGTCGGCGAGTTTCTCAATCATTTTTTCCCGGTATTCCTGCGCCTTGAGCAGAAGGTCTGCCGGGATATCTTCTACCGCAAATTTTGCGCCGAGGGTCTCATCGTCGAACAAGATGGCTTTCATCTTGACCAGGTCAATGCAACCGCGGAATTTGTCTTCTGCGCCTACCGGAATCTGGATCGGCACGGGATTCGCGCCAAGCCGATCGATCATCGACTGGACGCTCATATAAAAATCAGCGCCGATGCGGTCCATCTTGTTCATGAAGGCAATGCGGGGAACACTATACTTGTCTGCCTGGCGCCATACGGTCTCTGACTGGGGCTCAACGCCGCTTACCGAGTCGAAGGCCGCAACAGCTCCATCGAGTACGCGAAGAGAACGTTCGACTTCAATCGTGAAATCCACATGGCCGGGCGTGTCGATAATATTAATGCGCTTATCCCGCCAGAAGCACGTCGTTGCAGCCGAGGTGATGGTAATACCCCGCTCCTGCTCCTGCACCATCCAGTCCATGACTGCGGTGCCGTCGTGCACTTCACCGATTTTATAGGAAACACCGGTATAATAAAGTATTCGCTCGGTCGTCGTCGTTTTACCGGCGTCGATGTGAGCCATAATACCAATATTGCGTGTATTTTCGAGAGAAAACTGCCTAGCCAAAACTTCCTCCGGTTCCCGTTAACTTCTTACCAGCGATAGTGAGCGAACGCCTTATTAGCGTCTGCCATACGGTGGATATCTTCCTTCTTCTTCACCGCCGCGCCGGTATTGTTCGAGGCGTCAAGAATCTCTCCGGCAAGTTTGTCCACCATGGACTTTTCCGGCCGCTGTGATGCGTAGAGTCTGAGCCATCGGTATGCCAGAGACATTCTGCGGGGCTGCTTCACCTCGATCGGCACCTGGTATGAGGCCCCACCGACCCGGCGAGACTTCACCTCAAGCGTTGGTTTTAAATTTTCTATTGCTTTCTTGAAAATGGCGATCGGGTCGCCATTTGTTTTCTGCTGAATCCGGTCGAGTGCCTTGTAGCAGATGGCCTCAGCCGTGCTCTTTTTGCCCTTGCGCATAAGGACGTTCACGAACTTAGCGAGCATCTGGCTATGATATTTCGGATCAGGTAATGATTCTCTTTTTACAACAACACTTTTTCTCGGCATAATATGGTGTTCCTTCTCTTACGCATTTGGCGCCTGTCAGCGCCGGTTGAGCAATCTGCCTGCTATTTGGGACGCTTTGCCCCATACTTGGATCTGCCCTGTTTACGGTTTGCCACCCCTACGGTATCCAGCGTACCCCTCACGATGTGATAGCGCACACCTGGAAGATCTTTCACCCTCCCGCCGCGGATGAGAACAATCGAATGTTCCTGAAGATTATGTCCCACACCAGGGATATAGGTAGTCACTTCCATACCATTGGTGAGCCTGACCCTGGCAACCTTCCGGAGAGCCGAGTTCGGCTTCTTCGGTGTCGTAGTATACACGCGGATACAAACCCCTCTCTTCTGAGGGCAGCTGCGAAGCGCGGGGCTCTTGGTTTTCACGGCAGCGAGTGTTCTGCCTTTTCGAACAAGTTGACTAATGGTAGGCACAATAATTACTCCTTAAAAACACAGACATACACGTTTTTAAAAACGTTGAGTCAAAACCTGATGATTATACTGTCACATGGGCAGATTGTCAAGTTTTTTTTTAGCAGATGCCTTTTAAGTTTAGAATCAGGCCAAGCAATGCTGGAAAACGCCGTCTGACTCAGTTCTTTTTTGCTAAAACCTGATGTATAAACATGCGTCATCTTACTCTGCCGGTGGAGAAACCTCTTCATCTACAACAACATAGGTGTTCCGATATTCCGTCATTCCGGTACCCGCAGGGATCAATCTCCCCATGATCACGTTTTCTTTCAGGCCGACAAGATCGTCCACAGCTCCGGTAATCGCAGCTTCCGTGAGCACGCGCGTTGTTTCCTGGAACGAGGCAGCGGAAATAAAGCTGTCTGTGGTAAGAGATGCCTTGGTAATGCCAAGGAGAATCGGACGCGCCGTAGCAGGTATGCCGCCCTTGGCGATCACAGCCTCGTTTTCCCTTGCAAAAGCAAATCGATCCACCTGCTCGCCGATAAGGAATGGAGAATCTCCCGCTTCCTCGATCCTGACCTTGCGCAGCATCTGTCGAACGATAACTTCGATATGCTTGTCATTGATGCTCACACCCTGAAGACGATAAACCTGCTGCACCTCGTCCACGAGATACTTCTGGAGCTCTCTCGGACCGAGCACGCTCAGAATATCATGGGGATCAACCGGGCCGTCCATCAGAGGCTCGCCGGCCGTGACCCAGTCTCCCTCGTGAACGTTCACGTGTTTCCCCTTGGGAATCAGGTATTCCTTCTCATTTCCCATTCCGTCCTTGACGAGAATGCGGCGCATACCCTTTGCGAAACCGCCAAATTCGACAGTACCGTCGATCTCACTGATGATGGCCTGCTCCTTCGGCTTCCGCGCCTCGAACAGCTCCGCCACTCTGGGAAGACCGCCGGTGATATCCTTGGTTTTTGTCGTCTCACGGGGAATCTTAACCAGAATGTCTCCCGGAAAGATCTCGGCGTTCTTGTCCACGAGAATATGCGCTCCTGCAGGCAGCAGGTATCGCGCCACAATATTGGAGCCCGGCAATTTTGCCGTCTTGCCATGGTGGTCCTTGATCGATATGCGCGGCCGCAAATTCTGGTTCGGATAATCAATGATCACTTTGCGCGACAATCCGGTAACCTCATCCACCTCCTCACGCATGGTGACGCCTTCGATGATATCCCCGAAGGCGATCTTTCCACCGATCTCGGTTAGGATAGGCAGAGAGTAGGGGTCCCACTCAACGAGTTTCTGGGCTACTTCAACCTTGTGTCCATCCTGGATCTTGATCCGCGCTCCGTAGATGACCGCGTACTTCTCCTTCTCGCGGCCCGTTTCATCGTAGATTGCGATGCTGCCGTTCCGCGACATGGCGACATAATCGCCCTCTTTATTCTTCACCGTGCTCAGGTTGAGGTATTTCATAATACCGGCGTTCTTCGCCTCAAGCACGGTTTGTTCAACCACTTTGCTCGCCGTACCGCCGATATGGAACGTCCTCATGGTGAGCTGCGTGCCGGGCTCGCCGATTGACTGGGCGGCGACAATACCGATGGCCTCGCCGATGTCCACAAGCTTGCCGCGGCTGAGATCTCTGCCGTAGCACAGTTTGCACACGCCACGCAAAGACTGGCAGGTGAGCACTGAGCGTATTTTAACGCGGTCGATGCCGGACTCGTCGATACGCTTGACGAGTTCTTCATTGATCTCCCTGCGGGTGCCGACAATCACTTCTTTCGTGATCGGGTCCTTGATGTCTTCGGCAGCCACGCGTCCAAGGAGACGCTCCGACAACGGCTCGATGATCTCCCCGCCTTCGACGAGCGAACCAACGATGATACCGTCGGTCGTGCCGCAGTCATCCTGGGTAATGATCACATCCTGCGATACGTCAACAAGCCTGCGCGTGAGGTATCCGGAATTCGCCGTCTTGAGCGCCGTATCGGCGAGACCCTTGCGCGCACCGTGAGTCGAGATGAAGTACTGGAGGACTGTCAGTCCTTCACGGAAATTGGCGGTAATCGGCGTTTCAATGATCTCGCCAGACGGCTTGGCCATAAGTCCGCGCATTCCCGCAAGCTGCCTGATCTGCTGCGTGCTGCCGCGCGCTCCTGAGTCGGCCATCATGAAGATGTTGTTGAACGACCGTGCCTCCTGAAGCTCCGACTTTTTAGCAGTCCCGATCTCGACCGCTTCCATACCGAGTTCCGCCATCATTTCGTCGGCAATCTTCTCGGTCACATTCGCCCAGATATCGATTTCCTTGTTATAGCGCTCACCGTTGGTAATGAGACCTTCTGTATACTGGTGATGGATTTCCATCACTTCTTTTTGCGCCTGATCGATGAACTTCTGCTTCTTGCTCGGGATATGCATGTCGGAAATACAGATGGAAATGCCGGCGCGCGTAGCGTACTTGAAGCCCATCTCCTTAAGATCGTCGATCAGAGTCACTGTGCGCCGCAAACCAAGCTTGCGATAGCACTCGTCAATCAATTTCGCAAGTTCCTTTTTGTTCATATCCCTGTTCACGGAGGAGAAAGGCATCCCTTCCGGAAGGATATCGCTGAACAGGACCCTGCCGATCGTAGTTTCCTCGATCTTGCCGTTGATGCGCACCCTGACCCGTGCATGGATATCAGCCATGCGCTGGTCGTAGGCGATGCGCACCTCATCCCTGCCGGAGAATACTTTGCCCTCGCCGAGGGCGGCGGAACGGGACTTGGTGAGGTAATAGCAGCCAAGCACAATGTCCTGAGACGGGACGGTGATAGGTCTTCCATTCGCCGGGGACAGCACATTATTGATCGAAAGCATAAGCACCCGCGCCTCGAGCTGCGCTTCGACGGAAAGCGGGATGTGGACTGCCATCTGGTCACCATCGAAGTCCGCGTTAAACGCCGCGCACACGAGCGGATGGAGACGGATGGCCTTGCCCTCGACAAGAACGGGATCGAACGCCTGGATACCGAGCCGGTGGAGCGTTGGAGCGCGGTTCAGAAGCACAGGATGCTCCTGGATCACCTCTTCGAGCACGTCCCATACTTCAGGCCGTTCGCGCTCTATCATTTTCTTTGCGCTCTTGATTGTTGTAGCGTAGCCCTTCTCTTCGAGTTTGTTGAAGATAAAAGGCTTGAACAGCTCAAGCGCCATCTTCTTCGGCAAGCCGCACTGGTGCAGTTTGAGATCCGGCCCGACAACGATCACGGAACGGCCGGAGTAATCGACGCGTTTTCCAAGCAGGTTCTGCCGGAAACGCCCCTGTTTGCCTTTCAGCATATCCGAAAGAGACTTGAGCGGACGCTTGTTCGGACCGCGAAGAACCCGTCCCCGCCGTCCGTTGTCAAAGAGCGCATCAACCGCTTCCTGGAGCATCCTTTTTTCATTCCGGATAATAACGGATGGAGCTTTGAGCTCTTCAAGCCGGTGAAGCCGGTTGTTCCGGTTGATGACTCTGCGATAGAGGTCGTTCAGGTCCGATGTGGCAAAACGTCCGCCCTCAAGGGGTACGAGGGGACGCAGTTCCGGCGGAATCACGGGGATTACGTCGAGGATCATCCACTCAGGCTTGTTGCCGGACTTGCGGAAGGCCTCGATCACCTTAAGCCGTTTCGTCAGTTTTTTCTTGGTCGCCATGGAGGTGGCTGTTTCGATCTTCTTGCGAATCTCTTCGGACTCAGTCTCGAGATCGATAGCCTTGAGCATCTCCCGGATCGCTTCTGCGCCCATGCCGGCCTTAAAAGCGCTGGAACCGTACTCCAGCTGCGCCTTGCGGAATTTTTCTTCTGTCAGAAGTTCCTTGTTTTTGAGCGCCGTGTCGCCGCCGTCAATGACCACGTAACCTTCAAAATAGAGGACCTTTTCGAGCGCCCGGAGCGTCATGTCGAGGAGCGTTCCGATACGGCTCGGGAGACCCTTGAGGAACCAGATATGGGCGACAGGAGATGAAAGTTCGATATGACCCATGCGCTCCCGTCGCACCTTGGACTGGATCACCTCAACGCCGCACTTATCGCACACGATGCCGCGATGCTTCATGCGTTTATATTTGCCGCACAGACACTCCCAGTCTTTGATGGGACCGAAGATCTTGGCGCAGAACAGGCCATCCCGTTCCGGTTTGAAGGACCGGTAGTTGATAGTCTCAGGCTTCTTCACCTCGCCGAAGGACCATTCCTTGATCCGCTCAGGCGAGGCGATTTTTATCCGCATGGCATCAAAATTGATGTCTTTCGGTTTCTCGAACAAGTTCATGACATCGCTTCTGGCCTTATTATCATACATGTGTTTGTCTTCCACCGTGGACCTCCATTAGAAACAAACTACAAATCCTAATCGTTACCGTGCTGATGAAATTTTTTCGAGCCCGATCACCCGTTCCCGCTCATTTTTACGTTCAATGAGTTCGACATCCAGGCACAAACTCTGGAGTTCCTTGATCAGCACGTAGAACGATTCCGGCAGACCCGGCTCCAGCGTATTCTCCCCCTTCACGATCGCCTCGTAAATCTTGGCCCGTCCGGACACATCATCGGACTTGACTGTGAGGAATTCCTGGAGACAGTAGGCTGCGCCGTAGGCCTGGAGCGCCCAGACTTCCATTTCGCCGAGTCGCTGGCCGCCGAACTGCGCCTTACCGCCAAGGGGCTGCTGCGTCACGAGCGAATACGGCCCGATGGAACGCGCATGCAACTTGTCGTCGACGAGATGGTGCAGCTTCAGCATGTACATGTATCCGACCGTAACCGGCCGGTCAAAAGGCTCTCCCGTGCGGCCATCGAACAGGATAGACTGTCCGGTAATCGGAAGCTTGGCCTCTTTTAGAAGCGAGCGTACACGGTCCTCTGTTGCACCGTCGAACACCGGTGTCGCTACGTGCAAATCAAGCGCCTTGGCAGCCCAGCCGAGATGTGTTTCCAGGATCTGCCCCACGTTCATACGGGAAGGCACGCCAAGCGGGTTCAGCACGATCTCAACAGGTGTACCGTCAGGAAGGCACGGCATGTCTTCTTCCGGTACGATCCGGGAAACCACACCCTTGTTCCCGTGCCGGCCGGCCATCTTGTCTCCGACGGAAAGCTTGCGCTTCATGGCTACATACACCTTCACCAGCTTTACCACGCCCGGCGGCAGATCGTCACCGCGCTTCAGCCTCCCGATTTTCTCATCATAAATAGTTTCGAGAATATTCAGCTGGTTTTCAGAATTATCAAGTATCTCCTGCAGCTTTGCCGGATAGTCTTCCGACTCCACTTTGATCTTGGCCAGATCCTTTTCCGGAAGCTTATCGAGGATCTCTATCGTGATTTTTTTACCCTTGGCCAGTTCAGTCTTCGCCGTCTTGGAGTTCACTATTTTGTCCGCAGCAGTCTTGCCGATCAGGATCCGGCGGATGCGTTTATACCGGTCTTCCTTGACTGCCCGCATTTCATCCTGATATTCCTTCTGCAAGCGTGCGATTTCTTCGCTCTCCTGGGTCTTTAGTCTCTCATTTTTATCTTCGCCCTTGCGAGAGAAAACCTTGACATCGATCACAGTGCCTTCGATGCCGGGAGACGCATAGAGGGACGCGTCCCGCACATCTCCCGCTTTTTCGCCGAAGATCGCGCGAAGAAGTTTTTCTTCAGGAGTAAGCTGCGTCTCACCCTTTGGAGTGACCTTGCCGATAAGAATATCGCCGGGCATGACCTCGGCGCCGATGCGGATAATCCCGTTTTCATCAAGGTTCCTGAGCGTCTCTTCGCCGAGGTTCGGGATGTCGCGCGTAATTTCTTCTTTTCCGAGCTTGGTGTCGCGGGCCTCGATCTCGAACTCTTCGATATGAATGGAGGTGTAGCGGTCCTCCTTCACGACCTTCTCGCTGATGATGATTGCATCCTCGTAATTGTATCCGCTCCAGGGCATGAACGCCACAAGCATGTTCTGGCCGAGCGCGAGTTCGCCGAGATCGGTAGCAGGACCGTCGGCAATCACCTGCCCCTTCTTCACCTTGTCCCCCGCGCGCACGATCGGCTTCTGATTCATGCAGGTGTTCTGGTTCGAGCGATAGAACTTGGTAAGCGGGTAGGTATCTATGACCGTTCTTCCCTTGGCATCCTCACCCTTGACCGTAATGCGGGTGGAGTCCACCGCTTCAACGATACCCTCGCGTTTTCCTGAAACGATTGCGCCGGAATCCCTCGCCGCAACCCGTTCCATGCCGGTACCGACGATCGGCGCCTGCGGCCTGAGGAGCGGCACAGCCTGGCGCTGCATATTCGAACCCATGAGCGCGCGGTTCGCGTCGTCGTTCTCGAGGAACGGGATGAGCGCGGCGGAAACGGACACAATCTGTTTCGGCGACACATCCATGTACTGCACTTCTTCTGCGGTCACCAGCTTGAACTCACCGCCCACGCGCGCGGACACGCTTTCCACGCCGATCTTACCGCGGCCGTCGAAGGGAGTATTCGCCTGGGCGATCACGTAGTTCTCGCCGTCCACGGCCGAGAGATACTCAATCTCGTCCGTTACCTTCGTGTCCTTCACCTTCCGGTAGGGTGCTTCAATAAATCCATAATCATTGACCCGCGCATATGTGGCCAGGGAAACGATGAGACCGATGTTCGGACCTTCAGGCGTCTCAATGGGGCAGATCCTGCCGTAATGCGTTGTATGCACATCGCGCACCTCAAATCCCGCACGTTCCCGCGTAAGACCTCCTGGTCCAAGTGCGGAGAGCCTGCGCTTATGCGTGATCTCCGCAAGAGGGTTGGTCTGGTCCATGAACTGCGAGAGCTGGCTGGAACCGAAGAATTCCTTGATGGCCGCGATCGCAGGCTTGGGATTGATGATATCATGGGGCATGAGCGTATCGATGTCCTGAAGGCTCATACGTTCCTTGATGGCACGTTCCATGCGCGCAAGCCCTACCCGGATCTGGTTCTCGAGAAGTTCTCCTACGGAGCGCACCCGGCGGTTGCCGAGATGATCGATATCATCCACTTCGCCCTTGCCCGTACGGAGGTTCACGAGATAGCGAATCACCTCGACAACGTCCTGAGCCGTAAGGGTGGTCTTGTCGATCGGGACGTCGAGCTTGAGCTTTTTGTTAAGCTTGAGCCTCCCCACATTCGACAAATCGTAGCGCTTGGCGTTAAAGAACATTCCGTTGAAAAGGTTTCGCGCCATGTCGACCGTCGGCGGTTCTCCCGGCCGCATCTTCCGGTAAATCTCCAGGAGGGCTTCGTCCGAGGTCTGTACTTTATCCGCAAGAAGCGTGTCCCGCATGGCGGCGATCACGTGGATGCCATCCATATAGATCACTTCCAGCTTTTCCACCTTCGTGGTAACGATCCGGGTCAGGAACTCGTCGGTGATCTTGTCATTCGCCGTGAGGAGCACCTCGCCCGTCTCCGGGTCTATTACGTCGCGCAGCACGATACGGTCGATGAGTTCTTCGCGTGGAATCGGGATCTCGGTAATACCCGCGGCTTCCATTTTCTTGACGGCCGCGCGGGTGATCTTGGCGCCTTCCTTGACAATCTGTTCGCGGCTGTTCTTATCGGTAATGGTAATCGGCGCCTTCATGCCGGCCAGCACCTCGGCATGAATCCCGCGCACAAACCCATTCTTCCTGATCCCGATATCCTCGATGGGATAGTACATCCGGAGCAAATCTTCGTTCGAATATCCAAATGCTTTCAGAAGAATGGTCGCCGGTATCTTCCTGCGCCTGTCGATCCGCACATAAACGATATCCTTGATATCAAACTCGAAATCAAGCCACGAACCGCGGTAGGGAATGATCCGGGCCGAGTAGAGGATCTTGCCGCTCGCATGGGTCCTGCCTTTGTCATGGGTAAAGAACGCGCCCGGGGAACGGTGAAGCTGGCTCACCACCACGCGCTCGGTACCGTTCACAATGAAGGTGCCGGTCTCGGTCATAAGCGGGAGGTCGCCAACGTATACTTCCTGCTCTTTGATGTCCTTCACCCGCTTGGTGGCGGTCTGCTCGTCCTTCTCGAAAAATACCAGGCGGGTCTTTATCTTGAGCGGCGCGGCAAAGGTCGACCCGCGCTGCAGGCACTCCCAGAGGCTGTACTTCGGCTCACCCAGGGAGTAGCCGAGGTAATCCACCATCGCGGTCTCGTTGAAATCATAAATGGGGTATACGCTCTTGAACGCGGCCTGGAGGCCCATGTCCTTTCTCTTATCTGAGGATATATCTTTCTGGAGAAAGGAGTCATAGGACCGTTTTTGAATCTCGATCAGGTCGGGAATCTCCAGGATCGTGGGGATCTTGGAGAAATCCTTACGTACGCGGATAAGCTCTCTTTTTTCCTTTGACATTATCGCACCCCTCATACGGCATTAAATGCAAAATGAAAAATGCAACCGGTGAAAAACACAGAGTCTGATCGCAACCCTTTCCATTTTTCACTTTGCACTTCGTATTTTTTTAAATGGATTTCAGCCGACTTCTCAAGCCCCATCCATAAACGCAAAAAGTCCTTTGCCCTCCGGACCAAAGCCGGAGGGCAAGGACTTGGCAAATGTTGCTCGTTTATATCTTACTTTACCTCGACGGTCGCGCCTGCTTCGGCCAGTTTCTTCTTCATGGTTTCCGCCTCTTCTTTGGCGACGCCGGTTTTCACGGGTTTGGGAGCGCCTTCCACCAGGTCCTTCGCCTCCTTGAGGCCGAGACCCGTAAGCTCACGCACCACCTTGATCACATTGATCTTCTGTGCGCCTGCTGCGGTCAGGATCACGTCAAAAGCGGTCTTTTCTTCTGCTGCCGCCGCCGGCGCGCCTGCTGCTGCAACTGCCACGGGCGCTGCTGCTGATACGCCCCACTTCTCTTCAAGCATCTTGCTTAATTCCGCTGCTTCAAGAACGGTCAAGCCGCTCAATTCTTCTACCAATTTAGCTAAATCCGCCATGTTTCAATATCCTCCTAAAAGTGTATGAACTTTTTTTAAATTCGCCCCCTGGGGGTGCGTTTTAATGCCTGTTAACCCTTGTCTGCCTTTGCCTTCATGACCCTGGCGAGCTGGCCCGCCGGGGCTACGAGCACACGGGCGATCTTTGATGCCGGCGCCTGAAGAAGGCCCACGATCTTTCCGCGAAGCGCGTTGAGCGACGGCAAACTTGCCAGTGCCTTGACATCCGCCTGCTTGAGCAATTTGCCGTCCAGTACGCCGGCCTTGATCTCAAGTTTGGCCTGGATCTTGTTGAACTCAAAGAGCACCTTGGCCGGCGCGACCACATCATCGTAGCTCAGCGCAATGCCCACAGGCCCGACAAAGTAGTCCTTGAGCGGTTCAAGGCTGGTGCCTTCGGCCGCCTTCCTGGCCAGCGTATTCTTCACAACCCGGTATTCGACATGCGATGTGCGCAGCATCGTGCGGAGAGTCGTGATCTGCTCCACATTGATCCCCGTATACCCGGTTATGACCGCTGTCTTGGCGCGTGCGAACTTCTCATGCAGCTCGTCAATTGCTTCTTTCTTTTCCTGTTTATTCACACAATCCTCCTTTCTTTTAAGAATTCCCGACGACCAGCCCAGGAATCTCAAAAGAAAGTGATGGCTTGCAGCACATTCTTTTTTTACCCGGGTCTCGGCAGGCCCCGTTACGGGATTAGACCGAAAGGGATAAAAATCATGCCCCTCCGGCACCTGCTGTCTCGGACCGCACCCCTGTTCAAAAGGGGCCGACCTTTATTATACCAAATGTTATATGCGTGAAAAACTTACCCTGTTATTTTCTCGATGAGCGCCGTATCCAATGTAATGCCGGGGCCCATGGTGGTGGAAAGGGTTACGTTCTTGAGATATTTGCCTTTGCTCGATGACGGTTTTGCCTTCAAAATGGACTCAAGCACTGCCTTGGCGTTGTCCGTAAGCTTGGCTGCATCGAACGAGGCCTTGCCCACCGGCACGTGCACAATGCCCGCTTTCTCCACACGATACTCCACCTTACCGGCCCTGATCTCTTTAATAGCCCTTGCCACATCAAAGGTGACCGTGCCGGTCTTGGGATTCGGCATCAAACCGCGGGGACCAAGCACCTTGCCAAGCCTGCCGACAAGACCCATGATATCCGGCGTTGCCACGACCGTATCGAAATCCGTCCAGCCTTCCTTTTGGATCTTCTCTGCGAGGTCCTCGGACCCTACGTAATCGGCGCCGGCATCCCGCGCCTCTTTTTCCTTTTCACCCTTGGCGAAGACAAGGATCTTGACAACCTTCCCGGTACCATGGGGGAGAACGACCGTTCCGCGCACCATCTGGTCCGCCTGCTTTGGGTCCACTCCAAGGTTTACTGCAAGGTCAACCGTCTCGTCGAATGTGGTCCTTGCTGCTTTTTTGGCAATCCCTACCGCCTCTTCAAGGCTGTACTGCTTCGTCCTGTCAACCAGTGCCGCTGCTGCTGTATACTTTTTCCCTGCCATAGTTCCTCCTCGCGGTAATAGCGGCCGTTGGCGGCCTTCCGCAAAATAAAATCAAATTCGAAATTCTAATTTCGAATACCTAAATTAGGATTTCGAGCTTCGTATTTCGGACTTGCAGTTAATCTACGACTTCCAGCCCCATGCTCTTTGCCGAACCCTCGATCATGCGCATGGCCGACTCAACGCTTGCGGCATTGAGGTCGGGAAGCTTCGTCTGCGCGATCTCCCTGATCTGCGCCTTGGTCACCTTGCCGACCTTGTCCTTGTTCGGCACCCCGGAGCCCTTGACGATCCCCGCCGCCTTCTTGAGCAACTCCGCTGCGGGAGGGGTTTTGGTGATAAAGGTGAACGACCTGTCGGAATAGACCGTGATGATAACGGGAACGATCGTATCCCCCAGCTTTTGTGTCCTGGCGTTGAACTGTTTGCAGAATTCCATGATGTTCACGCCGTGCTGACCGAGCGCGGGCCCTACGGGCGGGGCCGGATTGGCCTTTCCCGCCGGGACCTGAAGTTTGATTTTTCCAGTAATTTCTTTAGCCATTGTTAAACTCCCACCTTAATATTTTAACTTTGAATACTGAATATCTGAATCGAAATTTTCAATCTCGGATTTACTTTTCTTTCTCTCGCTCAACCTGCAGAAATTCCAGCTCCACGGGAGTCGAACGGCCGAAAATACTCACCATCACCCGCAACCTTCCGTGTGCCGGGTTCACATCTTCCACGGAACCGATAAAGCTGCTGAACGGGCCGTCGATCACCCTGACCCGGTCGCCCTTCTGATAGGCATGCTTGGGCTGGGTCTGGGCAACAGCGCCCTCCTCCGCCTGCTTGAGAATGGATTTCACCTCTTCATCGGAGAGCGGTGTCGGGTTCGTGCTGCCGCCGACAAAACCCGTGACCTTCGGCGTATCTTTTACAATATGCCACGTATTATCGTCCATCTCCATCTCGATGAGAATGTACCCGGGAAAAAACTTCCGCTGTGACTTGCGCTTTTTCCCCCCCTTGATGGACAGGACCTCTTCGGTCGGGACCAAGACCTGGCCTATTTTTTCCTGCAGAGCGAGTTTGGAGACCGTTTCAAGGATATTGAGCTTCACCTTGTTCTCAAAACCCGCATACGTATGGACCACATACCAGTTCATCGGCATAATTATCCTTACTTAAAGGCCAGGGTCATCAATCTTCCCAACCCTAAATCAACCAAGCCCAGAAATACGGCGGCGATAAGCACCGTAATGATCACCACCCAAGTAGACCCGATGACCTCTTTTTTTGTCGGGAACACAACCTTCTTGAGTTCCAGTTTTACTTCTTCGAAGAATTCCACGATCTTTTTGAACATGAGACAGGCCTCTTTCTCGACAAGGGAATATGGCAGGCCAGGAGGGACTCGAACCCCCAGCAGCCGGATTTGGAGTCCGGAGCTCTACCATTAGAGCTACTGGCCTGTATCCTGAAAATGCAAACCATAAAAAGCAAAAAGAAAAAACAACCAACAACCATGGTTTTTCATTTTGCGATTTTATCCTTGAATTTTTTCTACGCCTTTGTCTCCTTGTGTACCGTGTGCTTACGGCAGAACCGGCAGTACTTGTCCAGGTTCAGTTTGTCAGGAGTATTTCGCTTGTTCTTGGTCGTTGAATAGTTTTTCCGCTTGCACTCGCCGCAAGCCAGAAGTATGATTTCGCGCATGTCTCTTGCCTCACTCTATATTTATTTCGGGATGCGGAATGAAAAATCCGAAATCCGCAATTGCCTTACTCGATAACTTCGGTGATAACGCCTGCGCCCACGGTCCTGCCGCCCTCGCGGATGGCAAACCGAAGACCCTTATCCATGGCGATCGGGCCGATGAGCTCTACGCTGCAGGCCATATTGTCGCCCGGCATCACCATCTCTACGCCCTCGGCAAGCGTC
>Ga0315281_10007293_pt1 | contig 15594 bp, 16 predicted proteins | sample YL17G07_0_MG_FD_204540 | JGI IMG/M metagenome (GOLD analysis project Ga0315281, IMG submission 204540) | Sediment microbial communities from Yellowstone Lake, YNP, Wyoming, USA - YL17G07_0 | ecosystem: Environmental > Aquatic > Freshwater > Lake > Sediment | place: USA: Wyoming | collected...
GCATCTTTTTACGGCGTTTTTTTAGCACACTGGACATGCGTCATCTCTCCTGCAAGGGGCGGAGTGTAGAAGTATTCGCGGCAAATTGCAAGCTCATTGGAGGATTAAATTGATCATGATTGAGCCAAGGCCAAACGCCTTGGGGACTTGCGGTGCGGTGAGTGCCGGCTCACAGGCCGCTTGACCTGCCGGATACTGGTTCCTATACTGCCACCATCATGCTCCCTTACAAATTCTCATTATTTCCCCTCGTACTACTCCTGCTCAGCTCGATATCCTTGATCGGCGTCGGCTGTGGGGGCAAGAAGATTCAATATCCCGAAGATCATGAACGGTACCTCCGTATCGATCGGGCGGTGGAATCGCTTCGCCAAGCGTATGTGAAGAAAGATTCGTCGGATCTGGCCTCGCTCATGATGCCAGTTGACCAGCTTGACAGGCTGCGGGAAGAGGCCCAGGGCGATTTCGAGACGTTTAGTGCCATCACGTTGGACTTCGCGGTCGAGCGCATTATGATCGAAGGGGACGATATCGATGTGTTCGTACATTGGCAGGGGCTGTGGAAAAAAGATATGGACGACCCGGGCCTCCGTCAGCGAGGCCATACGAAATTGCAGTGGGTCGGAACACAGTCGCTTCTGTTGCGTGGGATTCAGGGCGATGCTCCCTTCGGTATGAAAGCTCGGCAGGCCACGATAGACGCCACACGTTCTCCCAAGAAGAAGTAATCCATGCCGTCCCGTCGATCCCATCCTCCAGTACAGGCAGATTTTCTGGTCATTGGGAGCGGTGTGGCTGGTCTCCGCGCGGCGTTGGAGCTGAGCCGTTCCGGCCGTGTCATGGTGTTGACGAAGGGACATCCGCTTCAGAGTAGTTCGATCCATGCGCAGGGCGGGGTGGCGGTAGCGATGAGTGAAGAAGACGACGTGGCCATCCATTTGACCGACACGCTCAAAGCGGGGCATGGGCTCTGCCGGAAAGAAGCGGTGCGTGTTCTTGTCGAAGAAGGGCCAGAGCGGATTCAAGAATTGATCGGGTGGGGAGCCAAGTTCGATAAAGTCGGCGGCAAGTTCGCGTTTGCCCGTGAGGCTGCGCATAGCCGAAGCCGCATCCTGCGTGCACGGGGGGATGCAACGGGGAACGAGATGGTGCGAGTGTTGATTGCCGAGGTGAATCGTCAGGAGCGTATTCAGCGATTGGATCATCATTTTACCGTGGATCTTGTCGTTGATGCCGGACGTTGTTGCGGGGCCGTTGTGCTGGATGAAGGGTCTGGTCGCCAGTTCGTGCTGCCGACTCGCGCGGTTGTGCTGACTACCGGCGGGGCCGGGCAGATCTATGCGCGGACGACCAATCCCCCGAACGCCACCGGTGATGGGATGGCCATGGCGCTACGCGCAGGCGCGGTGCTTCAAGATATGGAGTTCGTTCAATTTCATCCTACTGCGCTGTATTTGCCGTCGAGTCCGCCGTTCTTGCTGTCAGAGGCGATGCGCGGGGAGGGTGCGCAGTTGCGCAACAATAAGGGGGCTCTGTTCATGCAGCAGTACCACCCGATGGGAGCGTTAGCGCCGAGAGACATCGTGTCGCGGGCAATTTTGGCGGAGATGGCGGCGACAAAAGCGCGTCATGTCTACCTTGATGTCACTCACTTGGGGGCAGAGTTTGTGAAGCGTCGTTTCCCGACGATTTATGCAACCTGCCTTCGCTATGACATCGATATTACGGAGGAGTGGATACCCGTGTCTCCCAGCGCGCATTACATGATGGGAGGAGTCTGGACCGATCTGAACGGTGCGACGACGGTTCCAGGGCTCTTTGCCGCCGGAGAAGTGGCCTGCAGCGGTGTGCACGGAGCGAATCGTCTTGCGAGCAATTCCTTACTCGAAGGCTTGGTGTTTGGTGCGCGCGCGGCATCGGCAGCTGTGGCGTTTGCCGGTCGACAGGAGCCTCCTACACTGTTGTCTCAGAAGGCCACGATCCGAGCAGGCCAATTCGGCACACTGGATGATGCGGAAAAGTTGCGAAGCTCACTCAGGCGAACGATGTGGGGACAGGTCGGCGTCATTCGGTCGGGGGAGTCGCTTATCCGGGCCTGTGCTCAGCTATCACGGTGGGCTCAACTCGTGACCCAGCCGTTTGCAAGCCGAGCCGCGCTGGAAGTGAAAAACATGGTGCAGGTGGCCCAATGCGTCGCAGAAGCGGCGCTCTGGCGAGAGAACAGCGTCGGGGCCCATTACCGATCGGATTTTCCAGAGACCAAGCGGGCCGGGTGGCAACAACACAGTCGTCTCGCGAACGGGGAAATCGTTAGTGGGAAGACAGCGCAGAAATCGCGGGGGGTGCTATTGTCTCTGCAGGGCCGTATCGGCTGACCGGACGTTCCAGGATGACGCCATCGCGAACTAGGAATGTGCGGTAGTATCGGAGGACCTTCCGAACGTATTGCCTGGTTTCATCGAACGGAGGCAGTGCCTGATAGCGGTCGACCGCATTCTCTCCGGCATTATAGGCTGCCAGGGCCAGCGGCAAATTCCCGTGGAAGCGATCGAGCAGTTGGCGTAAGTACTTGGTCCCTCCGCCCACATTATCATCCGGATCGTACATATCCCGCACATCCAGGCGCACGGCGGTCTGCGGCATCAGTTGCATCAGGCCGACGGCGCCTGAGCGAGAAACTGCCCGTGGATCGAAGTCGGATTCAGCTTTGATGACGGCTCGGATCAATGCAGGATGGAGTTGGTGTAACGAAGAGTGCCGACGAATGACTGGTTCGAGTTCTCGCTCGGACATGGTAGCGTGGAATCGGCTGGATCCGATCTCGATTTTCCGGTAGCGAGGATCGGAAGGGACATTGGTGAGCGAGATCGAGCCGTTAGGCCCGATATACTGATAAATTTCTGCCGAAGTTGTTGACCCAGAGAAGACCAGCGAGCCGACTCCCACGATTACCGTTGTGATGAATCCAATGGCCGCGTGTCGCCGGAGGGGTGTCATGATTAGAGAATAGGTGTTGTGCATGGTTGCAACGATATCAGTCTGTTACTGGGTGTCAAGAAAATGCAGGTCTTATGCCCGAGGGCTAATCGTCAATAGTGCGTGAAAACAATGGAGTTTGTGAGGATGTGGCGTTTAGGGTTCTATAAAGCGCGCTCGGTTGGCAATAAATAGTCTGTGGAGCTGCTGAGTAAGAAGTCCCGGTGTTCCATTTCCCACCGGATGTCCGTCCACCATGGTGACTGGCATCACTTCCATGCTTGTGTTGGTGAGAAAGCACTCATCTGCCGTATAAATCGCCTCGGTCCCGAAATGTCCTTCGTCAACGGGGATCTGTGCCCCTTGCGCGAGGCTGAGCACAATATCACGCGTGATCCCATCAAGCAGGCCACATGCAAGCGCCGGGGTGCAGAGCCGGCCAGCTTGGACGAAAAAAAGGTTGCTGACGGTGCATTCCGTCAGATGCGATTCCCAATTGAGCAGGATACTGTCGAAGGCGCCGGCTGCGATCGCTTCCCGTTTGGCCAGGATATTGTTCAGGAAATTTGTGGACTTGATCTGGGGCGAGAGAGCGCTGGGCAGGTTCCGTCTCGTTCGGGCGATGATCAGGCTCACGCCGGCCTGGTACCGCTGGGGCGGAGGGGGCTGAAGCGGTTTGGCCATGATGACGACAGTGGGAGTTGGGCAGAGGGCCGGATCCAAGCCGATGTCGCCGACTCCTCGAGAAATGGTAATACGGAGGTATGCGTCAGTGCGTTCGTCTCCTACGTCATTCCGACTCATGGCCTCATGGAGGAGCCCCGGCCACCTCTGTTCGGAAATGGGGATGGTCAGGCCGATCGCGTCCGCAGACCGTCGAAGCCGGTCGAGATGTTGGTCCCGCAGGAAGATCCGGCTCCCATAGGAGCGAATCGTTTCATAGACGCCATCGCCGTAAAGAAACCCATGATCGAAGACGGAGACGACGGCCTCTTCTTCTTTCACAAACCGATCGTTGAGAAAAATCCACATCGTTACGTCTGTTGCAGTGCGCTAAAAAATGCCTGGGCCTTCTGGAGTGTTTCCTCATATTCCTTGGCCGGGTCGGAGTCGGCGACTATCCCGGCACCGACCTGCAAGTACCCTTTTCCCGCACACCATACCAAAGTTCGAATCACGATATTGAGATCGAGGTCGCCATTCCAACCGATGTAACCCAATGATCCAGTATAGGGGCCACGGCGTATCGGCTCCAGTTCCTCGATAATCTCCATGCAGCGAATCTTTGGCACGCCCGTGATGGTGCCTCCCGGGAAAAGCGCTTGAATCAGATCGAATGGCGTGGCGTCCGGCTTCAAGTTGCCGATGATATGGGACACGATGTGACTGACGTGCGAGTACTGTTCGATCGCCATGAATTCGTCGACCTGTATGCTGCCGAATTGGCAGACGCGGCCTAGATCGTTTCGTTCGAGATCGACGAGCATGAGGTGCTCCGCCCGTTCCTTTTCGTTCGAGAGTAATTCGCCGATGAGGCGTTGATCGTCGCGAGCGTCGAGCCCGCGCGGCCTGGTTCCGGCAATCGGGCGCGTCTCCGCCTGCCGGTCCTGCAGACGGACTAGCCGTTCGGGCGAGGAACTGATCAAGGTGACGTCATCGAAGTGCATGAGCCCTGAGAAAGGCGAGGGGTTCACGGCTTGGAGCCGTCGATAGAGTTCCTGCTCGTAGGGCTGTCGATCTGTGCCATCGTTGTAGGTGTTGGGAGGTTGCAGGGTGAACCGATGTGACAAGTTGGCTTGGTAAATGTCTCCTGCTGCAATGTACTCCTGGCAGCGCCGGACCCGATCGAGGTAGGCATTCTGCGTTTGATCGGGGTGAAAGGCCATCTGATCGAGGAACGGGAGATGCTTGAGGGGAGTGGGCCTTCCGCTTAATCTGGCCTCCCACTCGGCCAGCCGGTCTAAACCCTCGCGATAGAGCTTCTCGCGAGGTTCTCCAAGAAACCGTTCCATGGGTGGACAAAAGATAATCTGTAGACGATCGGTTTGATGATCGACGGCGGTGACGATGTCATACAGACCGAATTGCAGATGGGGTAGCTTCAGATCGTCTTTTGCCATGGATGGAAGCGTTTCGAATTCTCGCACGAGATCGTAGCTGAGGTAGCCGACGGCTCCGCCCCAAAAAGGAGGCAGAAGACCAGAAGGAGGCTCGATTTGGGGTCCGGCGAATAGACGACAGAGGCTTCCGAAGGGATCTTTCGAGAAGTATTCGCGTCCTTCGTGAGTGCGAAGGATGGTCTGTCCTTGCCGCCCAGTCAGCACCGAGAAGGGACTACTCCCCAGAAAAGAATACTGGCTCCCGCCGTCTGTTAGCTTCCCGCTGTCAAGGAGGAAGGATGGCTGAGAGGGAGATGCAATCAGGCGGTACAACTCAAAGGGTGTCCTCCCTTGGCACTCCATGGTGAGGACTAGGGGCTGTGGAGGCCCACCAAGGAACGATGGTTGGGAGAAACGAGTCATGGGTGAATGTGTATCGCTTTATCTATGTGGACAGCATTCACTATACCCCACCGTTTCGGCTGTGTCACAGCGCATAGTCAGCTTGACAATTTCACAGTGATTCTGCTTGAATTGCGCGCCCGCCATCGGCAGAGTCTTTGCGTTACTGGATGCATTGCACTCTCCTCCGTGGGTACGACATGCCCCCTTCACAAGATCCATTGTACGCCGGGCTCGGCCAAGCGGTCCGGATCGCAACTGATCTGCTCGCTGCGCTGATTGTCGGAGGAGGGCTGGGCTGGGTATGTGACACATACTTCTTCGGCTCCACTCCCTGGGGGATGGCTGGAGGTCTTGTGTTGGGCATCGTGGCTGGGATCAGGAATGCGTACCGGTCGGCACAGCGGTGGCCGAAGACATAACACGATTCAACAGAAAGCACGACAGCATCATGGAAGAAAGTCCGCTTCATCCGTTCGAACTTCACAACTGGATCCCGATTTCGCTTGGCGGATTGGATATTTCTATCAATAAGGCCGTCGTCATCATGTGGGTTGTCGTCTCCCTGGTGGCGGTGCTCATGGTGATGGCAGGATCGGCGCGCAAGCTGGTGCCCGGCAAGTTGCAAAATATGGCGGAGATGATGGTGGATTTCATTCGCGGCATCATCATGGACACGATGGGCAAAGAAGGGATGCGATTTTTTCCACTCATCGCCACTCTCTTTCTGTTCATCCTCTTCTGTAATCTTATTGGGCTGATTCCCGGCAGCTACACTGTGACGAGTCAGATTGTTGTGACAGCCGTGTTTGCCTGCCTGGTGTATGGGCTCAGCCTGGTCATGGGATTTTTTCTGCATGGTGTGAAGTTCCTGGGCATTCTCATTCCACCTGGTACGCCGGGGTGGTTGTTGCCATTGATGGTTCCGATCGAATTGATCAGTCAATTGGCGCGGCCTATTTCGCTGGCCGTTCGGTTGTTTGCGAACATGACGGCCGGCCACGTGATTCTCGGGGTTCTGTTCGGATTATCCATTAGCGGGGGATTGTTGATCGGATGGTTGCCCTTTGCATTTACGGTCGCGATGAACGGATTGGAAGTGGGTATCGCGTTTATTCAAGCCTATATTTTTACCGTGTTGACCTGCGTCTATTTGGGGGACGCATTCCATTTACACGGCCATGATGAGCACGCGCACTAGCACGTGCAAGTTCAGACAAGGGAGGAGTAGGACATAATGGATTCAGCAGCAGCAGCATTGTTGGGCATGGGATTAGCGGCGGCAGGGTTTGCCGGAGCTGGTGTGGGGATCGGCTACATCTTTGGGAAGATGATTGAAGCAGTGGCACGCCAGCCGGAGGCAGAAGCCCGCGTCGGAAAGTATATGTGGATCGGGTTCGCGCTGGTGGAAGCCATCGCGCTGTACGGCCTGGTCATTGCCTTTATCATCATGGGCCTCCGTAAATAAACGGGTTACAGGGGTAATGGGATAATTGGGGTAGCGGGAGAAACCGGTACCCCCTTATCCCTCTATCCCGGGAGAGTTGACATGCCGCAGTTTGAATCTCATTTTTTTTCTTCCCTGATCTTTTGGGAAGTCCTGTCGTTCGCGATTCTCTTCTTCGTGCTCTACAAGTTTGCCTTTCCCGGAATTTTGGGCATGTTGGAGGAGCGGGAAAAGAAAATTAAGGACAGTCTCGATCAAGCTGAGCGTCACCGGTCAGAGGCCGAACGGAAACTCAAGGAGTATGAGGCCAAGCTGAACATGGCGGCGAAAGAGGCAGAAGGAATTCTGGCGGCTTCAAAGGAACGAGCGCACCGGCTCATGGAGGAAAATGAGCAGCGGATGATGGCCGAAGCCGAGCGGATCAAAGGTGATGCGACGCGTGAAATCGATCATGAGCGTCGCAAGGCGATTCAGGATATTCGCGCTCAAACCACCGAATTGGCTTTGATGGTGGCGGAGAAAGTCGTGCAGCGAAGCCTGAATGAGGCGGATCACCGAAAATTTGCAGACGAGGCGCTCGAGGCGCTGTCAAAATCCTACCAACGATAATTCTCAGACCGGGGGAGGGGTCAGCCTAGGCTGACCCCTCCCGGTCTGTATCCTTCTAGGTCCACACAAACGAAGCGAAATCCGGCCTTGCGAAGACGGGCGCTGATGTGCGCACGTAGGTCAGGCTGGTTCAGCCGAGAAAATTCCTCTGTTCCGACTTCGATTCGCGCCACCTCTCCGTGCTCCCGTACACGCACATGGCGAAATCCTTCAGCCTGTAGGATGTCTTCAGCTTGTTCTACGCGACGGAGACTTTCGATTGTGATCGGAATGCCGCGAGGAATTCTTGAAGAGAGGCAGGCGGCTGCCGGCTTATCCCAATTTGAAAGTCCCAACGCCTGGGCGAGTGCCCGTACATCGGATTTCGAGAGAGAGGCTTCGACCAGCGGGCTTCGAATGCCCCATTCGCGCGCAGCTTTGATCCCTGGTCGATCGTCTCCGAGATCGTCGAGGTTCGTCCCGTCCGCAATCCACCGACTCGATCGAGGCTCGCGCAACCCGTCTAGCAATTGATAGAGATCGGTCTTGCAATGGAAGCAGCGGGCTGCATCGTTCTGTACGAAGGCTGGAATCTCAAGTTGATCGGTGTGGACCAGTTCATGCCGCGCGCCAATCTCTGAGGCGACTTGCTTGGCGCCGTCGAGCTCGATCGTGGGAAACGTCGGGGAGACAGCGGTCACGGCCAGCGCATGTTCACCGAGTTGATCATGGGCGATTTTCAGGACGACGGTGCTGTCGATCCCGCCGGAGAAGGCGACCAGGACGGATTGCATATCCGAGATTACCCGGCGGAGTGTTTCAAGTTTACCGTGGAGAGATTCGGGCATCATGGATATTTCTGCCCTTCGAGTGGCTGCACTATTGCCTAGTGTTTGACCTTGGCTTTGGCGATGTTGCCGACCACTACTAAGGCGTATCGTTTAGGGTCCAGGTATTGTTTGGCAACGCGCTGGATGTCTTCCTTCGTGACTCGGTCTATCCATTTTGGGTATTCCGAAAAATATTCGAATCCCAGCCCATAGAATTCTACTTGGGCGAGCACGTGCGCGAGTTTTGCGGTGGAATCGAATCGTAGCGGGAAGCTGCCGATCAAGAAAGATTTGGCCTCGGCCAACTCCTGATCGGATACGGGTGCGTCACGAATGGATTTGATTTCGGACAGGACGCCGGTGATGGCTTGATTCGTCGTCTCCGTCTTGGTCTGGAGGTTGACCCAGAATGAACCTGGCATCAGCCGGGCGTCGAAATGGCTCATGATCCCATAGGCCAGCCCTTGCTTGTCGCGAATCGAATCCATCAAGCGGGAGGAAAATCCACCGGCCCCTAGAATATAGTTCATCACCGTGACGGAATAAAAATCAGGGTGAGTGCGCGGAAGACCCCCATGACCAAGCACAATGGTGGATTGAGTGAGATCTTTCTCGATGAGTTGGACCGTTTTTCGTTCGACCGGCGAAGGCTTTTTCGTGGTCCGTGCCGCAGCGGTTCCCTTTTTCCAGGCTCCGAAATAGGTTTGTACTAAGGCGGTGGCTTGTTCGAGTGTGACATCGCCGACGATGGTCAGGATGGCTTGGGAAGCGGAATATTCCCGTCCGTAGAAGGACTGCACATCGGCCAGGGTGATTTTGTTGAGCGTCTCCTCCGTTCCATTGACAGGCCAACGGTAGGGGTGTCCGTGAAAGACGAGCTGATTGAAGGCTTTCATGGCGATATGGCCCGGGTCGTCGTTGTCGCTGGCCATCTCGCCCAGGAGTTGGATGCGAATCCGTTCGAATTCCTGCTTATGAAACGCGGGGTGTTGTAGCATGTCCGCGAGCAGAGTAAAGCCGAGGTCGATGTCTTTCTTAAGTACGCGGGCTGAGGCGGTAGTGAAATCCTCTGAGGCCTTGGCCTCCAGAGCTCCGCCAACGTAATCGATTTGCTCCGACAGCTGTTTTGACGTGCGCGTGGTCGTTCCTTCGTCCAAAAGACTGGCGACGAGGTTCGCGAGTCCTGCTTTGTCGGGAGGATCTTGCGCAGAGCCGGCCTTGATCAGCGCATGGATTTCAACGATGGGGAGGAAATGTTGTTCAAGGACGAGCACGGTGATGCCGTTTGCCGTCACAAATTTCGTCGGCGTGATCTCTGCCGCCGTACCGGAACCGCTTGCCAAGAATAAGGCACAGAGTCCCATCGCGAGGGTCAGAGTCGTCTGTCGTCGAGATATCACAGGCAGTCGTCTCGTCGTCGGCATGCTTAGGGCCTTCCCTGTTGCGCAGCAGTGGGGGGCGCCTCTGGCTGTTTGGGAGGCACGGGAATCAACGTGCCGACGGTCCGATTGTCTTCCGTCAGGTATTGTCGGGCGACACGCTGAATATCTTTGGTCGTCACCGCCCGGATTCGTTCGACAAATTGGTCGATTTTCCGCCACCCGGCGCCGACGGACTCAGCCTGTCCGAGCAACATGGCATGCCGGAAGTTTGAATCCTGTTCGAAAATATGGGTGGCTTCAACCTGATTCTTCGCCCGTTGGAGTTCTTGCTCTGTCGGCGGATCGGCCTGGAGGCGTTTAATTTCTTGATGAAGGACGTCCTCGACTACTTCCGGTTTCTGGCCGGGGCTTACGAGGGCATAGAAGTAGAAAAGGCCAGGATCGGCCTGCAGCAAGCTGTATTCAGCTCCGACTGCAAGCGCCGACTTTTGTTCGTATACGAGGCTCTGGTACAGGCGCGAACTTTTTCCATGCGACAGAATCGAATCCAGAATGTCGAGCGCGTACGAATCTTCGCTCGTAAAATTTGGCACCCGATAGCCCATCATGACGAACGGGACTTGCGCCTCCCGCTTGAGAAGGAAGCGGCGTTCACCTTTTTGCTCCGGCTCCATGGTGGCGATCGGCTTGGGTTCCGGTCCTCGAGGGATCGGTTCGAAGAGTTGTTTGATCGTAGGGAGCAGGTTGTCGGCATTGATGTCGCCCACCACGACGAGGGTTGCGTTGTTGGGTGAGTAATAGGTGTCGTAATGCCGTTGTAAGTCATCGAGGGTCATTGCATCCAGGTCGCCGAACCAGCCGATCACCGGCCAATGGTACGGATGGCTGAGATAGGCCTGGGCGAAGAGCGCCTCCACGAGCGCGCCTTGTGGGTCGTCCTCCGTACGCAGGCGGCGTTCCTCTTTCACGACTTCTCGCTCCGTCGTCAATTCCTGTATATCGAGCAGGAGCCCTTGCATACGATCGGCTTCGAGTTCCAGTGCCAGCTCGACGCGGTCGGCCGCGAGATTTTCAAAGTAGGCGGTGAAGTCCTGGCTTGTGAAGGCGTTGTCTGTCCCACCGTTTTTGCGAATGAGACGGGAAAAGGTGCCTTTGGAGTATTTGGCCGTGCCCTTGAACATCATATGTTCCAGCATGTGGGATAAACCCGCACGGCCCATAACTTCGTTGCGTGAGCCGACTTTGTACCAGACTTGGACGGTCGCAACCGGAGCTTTGGGAACCTCGACTAACAGGACTTTCATCCCATTGGACAGGGTGAACTCACGAGGTTCCGTCGCGAAGGCGGGTGATGTGAAGGCGAAAACAAGGCTGCTCGCCGCAGCCAACCATGATACGTGCATGATATAGCGAGAATACAGCCAGGTCATGTTTGGGCGGTGTGCACTATGGCATGCTAGCAACGGGATTCGATTTGTGTCAAGGCACGTTCTGCATACTTAGGTGAGAGATTGCCTAATTGGCCGCAGGCGCCCAGGACGTCGCGTCCACGGCTTTTGCGGACGAACACATCGAGGCCTGCCTGTCGCACGATGGTTTGAAAGGCGGAAATGTTGCGTTCCGATGGACGGCGGAAGAGACTCCCGGGGAATTCATTGAATGGAATCAAATTGATTTTGCACGCGATCCCGCGGACGAGCTTGATGAGGCGGCGGGCATCGTCGACTTGATCATTCACTCCGGCCAGCAGCACGTACTCGAAGGTGAGTCGTCGGGTCGGTGGCAAGGGATAACGGCGGCAGGCGGCGAGCAACGTTTTAAGCGAGGCGATACCATTGACGGCTGGCATCAGGCTGGCGCGTTGGTCGTCTGTTGTGGCATTCAGCGAGATGGCCAGATTGACGCCAAGTGGCGCAATATCTTTTAGTCGCGCCGCCAGGCCGGCAGTCGAGACCGTAATGCGTCTCGGCGACCATCCGAGCCCCCACGGTTTGTTGGTAAGTCGCCGGATGGCCTCTGATAAGGCCTCCATGTTCGCCAAGGGCTCGCCCATCCCCATAAAGACAAGGTTGGTAATCCGCTCACCAGGGTCAAGGAGATCTTGAGCGGTCAGCACCTGCTCTATGATTTCAGATGGCTTCAAGTTGCGCTTCAATCCCATCGTGCCGGTCAGGCAGAATCCGCAATCCAGGGTACAGCCGATCTGCGTCGACACACAGAGGGTTAAGCGGTCTTCATCGGGAATCAGCACTGTTTCGACGGCGAGCCCATCGCCGAGCGTGAGTACGAGTTTTCTCGTGTGATCGGTTGAACGGAAGACTGTGCAGCCTGCGGTGCGCTGAATCGTTGTTTGTGAAGCCAGCGCTGTTCGCTCCGATTGGCCGAGGTCCGTCATCTGGTTGATGTCTTTGGCTCGACGTTGATAGAGCCAGCGCAAAATTTGATAGGTTCGGTAGCGGGGCCACCCGAATTGCTGCACGAGCCGACTCATTCCTTCTTCATCCAGGGCCAGGAGGTTCGTGGGAGCTGTGGGTGCCGGGAGGGCGTCTTTTTCCTGTCGCATGAAGGCAGCCTACCACAGCCTCGAAAAGTGGAACAAGGCACAGGATTTATGCGGCCTGCTGGCAACAGGGGAGGCACACTGCTATATATGTTACAGATCGAGAGGGAGACAACGGGTGTACGACTATCTGCATCAATGGGCCATGCGAAACCTGCTCCTTGCCGCTTCTATTGGCCTCTGTGGAATTGCACTGTTCTCAGGCCAGGCGTCTGCCGGTTCTTCTTCTTCCTCGATGTCGAGTGAGGGCGGCGTGTGTGAGGGAGCGGAAGATTGCTTTCAGGCCGCCGCAGTGCCGAAAGAACGGCTCGGCAAGGCCCTCAATAAAGAGCAAGTCTTGTTGCTCAGGCTTGATCGGCTGCAACGGGTGATGGAGCGGTTCCCCACCACGGTCTGGGCCAAGCGTGCAGGATTGCTGTCTGGAGTGTTGCTCCTTGAACGGAATCCTGCCGTAGCGATTCAATTTCTCCGCGCGGCACAGCGAGATTTTCCGGTCTTGGATGACTATATCCGACTATGGACGGGGGAAGCGTTGTTGAACCTTGGAGACGCCAAGCAGGCGGCGGACATATTCGAAAGCATTCGGCAGGCGGTGCCTGACTCCTTGTTGCTGACCAAGGCTGCATATCGAGCAGGGGAAGCCTGGTATCAGGCGTCAAGTTGTCCGGAAGCAACGGCATGGCTTGCAAGAGCAGTGGAACTGAATGATAAGGAGCCAGGGGCTCCCCGGGCGCTTCTTCGGCGAAGCGCCTGCCAACTGCGAGACAACAACATACGGGAAGGCCGCGAGACCCTGAGGCAGCTCTGGGTTCGGTTTGCCTACAGTGCAGAAGCGAAAGAAGCAGAAGCGCTATTGGCTTCGAATCTTGGTGGCGAGCCTTGGGTGGTTCAGTCGAGCGAGCGGCTTGCCCGGGCTCAGGTGTATCTTGGACAATCCTTTCATGCCGAGGCGGTCGAGGAACTCAAAAAGTTTCTTGCGGCTGATCCACAGTCGCCCCGGAGTGCCGAGGCAAAGCTGAAGCTCGGCATCGCGCAGGTACGGCTGAAACAGTATGACGAAGCTCGAGAGACCTTCCGTGCACTGGCGAAGGATGGGGGGACGGAATCCCATGAAGCGTCGGTCTGGCTCGCTCGTGTCTATCTTCGACAAGGACAGGGAGATAAGTTGTTGGATCTCGCCCGAACACTGCCGACATCTTCGCTCTCTGCGGAGCAGAAAGGCCAGATCACCTTGTTTGCCGGGATGTGGTTGGAAGACCAGGGCCGCTTTGACGACGCGATTGTACGATATCGACAGGCGGCAAAGGTCGGAGAACCGGGGTCCCAGCGTGCGGAGGCACGCTGGCGCGTGGGCTGGGTGTACTACCGTATGGCGCGCTACCGTGAGATGGGTGACGAGCTCCGTCTGCTCATCGATCAGCACGACTACGATTTTGAGCCACAGGCACTCTATTGGATGGGGCGCGCGGCCGAATTGAGCCAGCAGCCCCATGCTCGTGATGTGTATGCGCAACTCTGCCAACGATACGTCTATACCTATTATTGCCAGTTGGCGCGCGAACGGATTGATCTCACGTTGTCGGAGTCCCTTGCAGCAGAGCCAATTTCGGCGACTGCTCCGGTGGACGGTAGCACGCCTGCGAATGGTGAGGCCACACGCTCGGAGTCTGCCAGGGGCGAAATCGGGCAGCAGTCGGCATACCGTCGAGCCATTGAGCTCAAGACGCTGGGGTTGGACTCGGATGCTGCGCGAGAGTTGGCGGGGTTGACCGATCGCTATAGCCGAGAACCCGATGTCCTCATGGCGCTTGCGACGATGTTGAACGAGGTCGGGGCCTACCACCATGCGCTCCGACTCGCGAGAGCCAGGTTCCGTGATAAATTGGAGCGAACCGGCGGTATCGTCGAACCGTCGCTGTGGAAGGCGGCCTATCCAACAGGTCTGCTTCCTACGATCAAGAGCCAGGGTGCGAATGGTGTCGACCCCTATCTGGTGGCAGCGATCATTCGAGAGGAGAGTCAGTACGATGGACAAGCTGTGTCGCGGGTCGGTGCGATTGGCCTGATGCAGGTGATGCCGGGAACTGCAAATAGTGTGGCGCAGCGGCTCGGGCTTCCCGTGATCGGACGGGATGACCTCTTCGATCAAGAGACCAATATTCAGATCGGCGTCCACTACGTCGAACAGTTACTCAAACAGTTTTCCGGGAATGTCGCGCTCACCATTGCCTCATACAATGCTGGGCCAATAGTTGTTGGAAGCTGGATTGCACTGCATCCTGGACGAAGTCAGGATGAGTTCATCGAATTGATCCCGTATCAGGAGACGCGGCAGTATGTGAAACGCGTACTGCGAAGCTACCGAGAATATATTCGGCTAGACAAGGCTTCCTGATGGCTATTTCTTGACAAGATCTAGACAAGTTTCTATAGTGCGCCACAACAGGTAGGGGCTTCGTAAGGGAGAGAGTGAAGGCATGGCACTCGATCGATTAGACGCACTCGAAGGCCGTATTAGAGATCTGGTGAAGCTCGTTCAAGAGCTGAAGAAAAAGAATGCAGCGGTTGAAGAAGAATTAAAGGTTGTTCGACAACGGCTTGCGGAGAAGGATGATTCGAATCGACGGTGGGAGCAAGAGCGAGTCGATATTAAGTCTCGCATAGAAAAAGTCCTCGGCGACATTGAGTTGTTGGAGTGCCTTGAAGAACGCAAGGAGGTGGCCCTTGACTAAGACCATTGACGTAGAAATTTACGGCCAACGATACGCCATTCGTGGCGAGGCGGACGAGGCTGATGTCCGCCGACTCGCAAGCTTTGTCGATGGCCAGATGCGCCATCTCGCGGAAGGGATGAATACGACGACTCCCTCCAAGCTCGCCGTGCTGACTGCCCTCAATTTGGCCCATCAGTTGTTTGAGCTCGAACGGAAGCGCGCGCAAGGTGAGGCGGATGTTGAGCGCCGGATGAAGTCGCTCATGGAATCGATCGAGGAGCAGGTACCGACCTCGCTCTTTGGCTAGATTCAACTTGCAAAGGGCGTCCCCCTTTGTTATCGTACTAATGTGCGTAGGGACGTAGTAGATTTTATGACAGGGATATGACTAGGTCATGCTCGAACCGGTTTAGTGATCCGGGGATACGATTCAGTCACAGTGGAATGGATGTGGGTTCTTGATGCTGGAGAAATTGAAGCAGTTTGAATGTGCACAAGGGTTCGTCCACCTCATGTATAAGCTAGTAGAGATGTTGGGCAAGGTCATGGAGTTCATACTACCGTCGGAGAGTGCAGTCTGCGAAAACAGCCGCCGG
>Ga0315281_10007294_pt1 | contig 15594 bp, 15 predicted proteins | sample YL17G07_0_MG_FD_204540 | JGI IMG/M metagenome (GOLD analysis project Ga0315281, IMG submission 204540) | Sediment microbial communities from Yellowstone Lake, YNP, Wyoming, USA - YL17G07_0 | ecosystem: Environmental > Aquatic > Freshwater > Lake > Sediment | place: USA: Wyoming | collected...
GCTGGATCAGGGTTGCCCCCATTGTCCAAAATTCCCCACTGCTGCCTCCCGTAGGAGTCTGGACCGTGTCTCAGTTCCAGTGTGGCTGGTCGTCCTCTCAGACCAGCTACGGATCGTCGCCTTGGTAAGCTTTTACCCCACCAACTAGCTAATCCGACATCGGCCGCTCCAATAGCGTGAGGCTCTTGCGAGTCCCCCACTTTCCCCCTCAGGGCGTATGCGGTATTAGCCTAGCTTTCGCTAGGTTATCCCCCACTAAAAGACACGTTCCGATGCATTACTCACCCGTTCGCCACTCGTCGCCAGGGTTGCCCCCGCGTTACCGTTCGACTTGCATGTGTAAGGCATGCCGCCAGCGTTCAATCTGAGCCAGGATCAAACTCTTCAGTTCAATACCTGTTTATTCGCTTCAAACTCGCTTGACGAAATTATACGGATTCGGCCAATCCCCACCGGGGTCGCCCCCGGCAAGCATCGACCAAAACCATTCCTTTCTTCGTGCGAGCACTTCATATGTCTAGTTCCTACCGCCTCAAGTCCCCGGTCGGTTTCCCAACCAGTTCCCCAAGCCGGCAGAACCACCCATCCAAGTGCCCACACCTATCGGCTGTAAATTTTTAAAGAGCGGTGGTTGCGGGGGCAGGATTTGAACCTACGACCTTCGGGTTATGAGCCCGACGAGCTGCCAGACTGCTCCACCCCGCGCCCAGTACAGAAGCGGAATGATAACCCGGTTTGGAAGGTAGTGTCAAACATGCCCCCGATCCGGAGCAAGATCCGTACCTCTGGGCCGGGCCGCCGGGGTGCGAAGCGTCAGAGGCGCTCGGTTTCGCCGGCGCTCGGCCGCCACACCAGCAGCCGTTTTTCGATCACGCTCACCAGCATATCGAGGCACAGCGCGAACGCGGTCAGCACCAGGATGCCCGCCAGCACCGTGTTGATGTCGAACACGCCTTCGGCCTGCAGGATGAGATAGCCCACGCCGCGCGCAGAACCGAGATACTCGCCGACCACCGCGCCGACGAAGGCCAAGCCGACCGAAGTATGCAGGCTGGAGAACACCCAGCTCATCGCGCTCGGCAGATAGACATGCCGCAGCAACTGCCGCGCGCTGGCGCCGAGCATCCGCGCATTCGCCAGCACCACGGGGCTGACTTCGCGCACGCCCTGGTACACATTGAAGAATACGATGAAGAACACGAGCGTCACGCCCAGCGCGACCTTCGACCACATGCCAAGCCCGAACCACACGGCGAAAATCGGCGCGAGGATGACGCGCGGCATCGAGTTCGCCGCCTTGATGTAGGGATCGAAAATTGCGGATGCGACAGGCGCCAGCGCAAGCCACAAGCCGATGACGAGCCCGAGAACGGTGCCGATGACGAATGCGAGCAGCGTTTCGATGAGCGTGAGCGCGAGGTGTTCGTAGATCGCCCCGCCAACGAACCACACCCAGATGCGCAGGATCACTTTTTGCGGTTCGCCGAAGAAAAACGCCGCCTGGTTCGCTTCCGGAAAATAGAACGGCGGCAGCAGCGTCGGGCTGGTGAGCACGTACCACAGTGCGAATACCATTATCAGCACCAGCACCTGGTAGAAGCGCAGGTTGCCCTGATGTGGCAGAAGGCGTTCCCGGACGCTATTTTTTCTGTTGCGCATAGCCTTTCAACACCTCTTCCTTCATGCTGTGCCAGATCTGCGTATACAGTTCGGTGAATCGCGGCGTCAGCCGGATCTCCGCGACATCGCGCGGCCGCGGCAGGTCGATGACGTATTCGCCGATCGGCCGCGTCTCCGGCCCCGCGGACAGGACCACCACGCGGTCGGACAGGGAAATTGCCTCTTCCAGATCGTGCGTGATGAACACCACGGATTTTCGGTCCGCGGACCACAAATCCAGCAGTTCGTTTTCCATCAGCTGCCGGGTCTGCACGTCGAGCGCCGAAAATGGTTCGTCCATCAGCAGAATCTGCGGGTCGACGATCAGCGTCTGCGCGAGCGAAACGCGTTTCCTCATGCCACCGGACAACTGATGCGGATAGCGATCGCCGAAGCCGGTCAGCCCGACGCGGGCGAGCCAGCTTTCGCCCTCGGCGTGCGCCGCTTCCGGCGAAACGCCGCGAAACTCCAGTCCCGCGACCACGTTCGCCAGCGCGCTGCGCCAGGGCATCAACGCCTCGGTCTGGAACAGGTATCCCGCGCGGCGATTGATGCCCTGCAACGGCTCGCCGAATACGGTGACGGAACCGGATGACGGTTGCAGCAGGCCCGCGGCAACATTGAGCAGCGTGGATTTTCCGCAGCCGGTGGGGCCGACCACGGAGACGAATTCCCCGGCCTGCACCACCAGCGTCGTGTCCCTGACGGCGGTGTAGCGTCCGCTGCCCTCGCGCGAAGCAAAGGTACAGGTGATGTCCTTGAGCGCGAGCGCCGCGCCGTTCGCGGCCGCCGGGTGGAACGGGGCCAATGCCGTCTACTTCCTGTACTTCTTCAGTGCGCGAACGACGTAGCTGTTGTCGTAGGTCTCGGCGAGATTGATCTGGTCCGGGTGAACATCCGGGTTCGACGCCGCCAGCGCCTTCAGCGTGGTCTTCGCGCCGGCCTCGCTGAACATGCCGTCGGGCGACAGCGCCTCGCGGATCGCATTGAACGAGAACAGGTACATCGCCTTGTCGTTCATCAGATACTCCTCCGGCACCGTGGCGAGAATCTGTTGCGGCGAGGCGTTCTGCACCCACAACAGCGCGCGCACCATCGCGTTGGTCAGCGCCTGCACGGTGTTCGGATTCTTCCTGACGAATTCCATCGGCGCATACAGGCTCGCCGCCGGCATCGGCCCGCCGAAAATCGCTTCCGTGCCCTTCATGGTCCGCGCCTCGGCGATGATTTTGATCGCGCCCTGTTTTTCGAGGATGGTCATGATCGGATCGGTGTTGGAGAGGGCGTCGATCTGCCCGGTCTTCATCGCGGCAATCGCACCTGCCGAGGTGCCGACGCCGACGATTGAGACGTCGGATGGCTTGAGGCCACCTTTGGCGAGCACGAAGTTCGCGAGCATGTTGGTGCTCGAGCCCGGCGCGCTGACGCCGATCTTCCATCCCTTGAGATCTTTCGGCGACTTGTAGGAAGCCACCCTCGCGGTCGCGATTCCCATCGACAGCTGCGGCGCCCGGCCCGACAGCACAAATGCCTGGAAGCGCTGCCCGCGGCTTTGCATGTTGATGGTGTGCTCGTATGCGCCCGAGACGACGTCCGCGCTGCCGCCGACCACAGCGCGCAGCGACTGCGAACCGCCGGCGAAATCGCTGATGGTGACGTCGAGGCCCTCGTCCTTGAAGTAATTGAGCCGCTCGGCGATGGTGAGCGGCAGGTAGTAGAGCGCGGTCTTGCCGCCGACCGCGATATGGACCTTCGTCTTCTCCAGCGCACCCTGCGCCGCCGCCGGACCTCCTGCGCCGAGCGCCAGCACTGCCGCAAACATTCCCAGAATCAGTTTCATGAACATTCCTCCCGTATCGCTTCGCCCACGCTTCGGAGCGGCATGAAATTCTACGTCAATGGACGGGCGCGTGCCGCGGCTGCCGGTCAAAACAGGTCCAACTGCGGACCGTCCGCGGCCCGCGGCGCGCGGAACAGGGAGGTGTCGAGCTGGTGCCGCTCGGCAAGATCGAAGCCGAGCCTGTGGCAGGCAAGCTTGAACCGCTTGCGAACGAGTTCGGCGAAAATCCCCTGGCCCGTCATCCGGGTGCCGAACTGCGGGTCGTTGTCTTCCCCGCCGCGCATCTGCCGGATCTGGCTCATCACATGCTCCGCGCGCAACGGGAAATGGCGCTGCAGCCATTCCCGGAACAGTCCGCTCACTTCATTGGGCAGCCGCACGATGGTGTAGCTGGCGTTCGTCGCGCCCGCGTCCCTGGCGGCTTCCAGCACCGACTCGAGATCCTTGTCGGTGACCATCGGGATCACCGGCGACGTGAAAACGCCGACCGGGATCCCCGCTTGGGCAAGCCTGCGAATTGCCTGCAGGCGCCGCGCCGGCGCGCTCGCCCGCGGTTCGAGCCTGCGTGCGAGCTGGTGATCCAGCGTCGCGATCGAGATGAAGACTTCGGCGAGCCCTTTCTGCGCCATCGGCGCCAGCAGGTCGATGTCGCGCTCGACCAACGCTGACTTGGTGACGATGCCGAGCGGATGATCGCATTCCGCGAGCACCTCGATCACGCCGCGGGTGATCCGGAGTTCGCGCTCGATCGGCTGATAGGGGTCGGTATTGGTGCCCAGCGCGATGAGCTCGCACCGGTAGTTCTTTGCGGCAAGCTCTTTTCTCAACAGCTCCGCAGCATTGGGTTTGGCGAACAGCCGGGTTTCGAAATCGAGGCCGGGCGAAAGGCCGAGGTAGGCGTGCGTCGGCCGTGCGTAGCAATAAATGCAACCGTGCTCGCAGCCGCGGTACGGATTGATGGACTGCGAGAAGGGAATGTCCGGCGACTGGTTGCGGCTGATGATGCTCTTCGCGATCTCGATCGTCACTTCGGTGTGCGGTTTCGCGGCATCGTCCTCATCCGCCGACGCGCCCCAGCCGTCGTCGACCGCCTCGCGCGCCAGCGTTTCGAAGCGTCCTTGCGGGCGCCCGGCCGCGCCCCGGCCCTTGATCGAAACCGGCAGCGGATGAGCCTCGCCCGCTACCATGTCCTCCGTGGCGTGCTCCCGCGATATCGGCCTCGGATCGCGCATGCCGTCCGCCGCTCAGATGACGCCGCGGCCGCGCAGCCCGGCGAGCGCCGCATCGTCGTAGCCAAGCTCGCGCAACACCGCGTCGGTGTGTTCGCCCAGTTGCGGACCCAGCCACTCGACGTCCCCCGGCGTCGCCGAGAGCCTGGGAACGATGCCCGGCATTTTCACCGGCGTGCCGTCGGCGAGCGCGAAGCCGCGGATCATTTCGCGCGCAAGGTACTGCGGATCCTTGACGATGTCGGCGATGCTGTAGATCTTGCCGTTCGGCACCTGTGCCGCGTTGAGCAGTTCCACCAGTTCGCCGGCGTCGTGCTGCGCGGTCCACGCGGAAATGGCGGCATCGAGTTCGCCTGCGCGGTTGGCGCGCCCCGCGTTGCCGGCGAGCGCCGGATCGCTGCCCAGATCCTCGCGGCCCATCGCCGTCATCAGCCGCCTGAAAATGCTGTCGCCGTTCGCGCCGATCACCACATGCTGGCCGTCGCGCGACAGATAGGTGTTCGACGGCACGATGCCGGTGAGATTGGTGCCGGTGCGTTCGCGGACCTCGCCGAACAGGTCGTATTCCGGCAGCGTGCTTTCCATCATGTTGAACACCGCCTCGTACAACGCGACATCGACCACCTGCCCCTTGCCGCCGTTGCGTCCGCCGTTCATGTTGCGGTGATGCAGCGCCATCATGGCGCCGATCACCCCGTGCAGGGACGCCAGCGCGTCGCCGAGCGAAAGATTGAGACGCACCGGGGGGCGGTCCGGAAACCCCGTGACGTAACGCAGGCCGCCCATCGACTCGGCCACCGCGCCGAATCCCGCCTGGTCGCGATAAGGCCCGGTCTGGCCGAAACCCGAGAGGCGCAGCATGACGAGGCCGGGATTGATTGCGGACAGCGCCTCGTAGCCGAGCCCCCACTTCTCCATCGTTCCTGGGCGGAAATTCTCGATCAGCACGTCCGCGTCCCTGGCCAGCCGGCGCACGATCTCCTGTCCTTGTTCCGACCGCAGGTTGACCGTGACCGATTTCTTGTTGCGCGCCTGCAGGTACCACCACAGCGAAGTGCCCTGATGCAGCTTGCGCCAGTTTCGCAGCGCGTCGCCGCCGCCCTCGCCGTCCGCGCCGGCCGGCGGCTCGACCTTGATCACCTCGGCGCCGAATTCGGCAAAGAATTTTCCGGCGAACGGCCCGGCGATCAGCTGGCCGAGCTCGATGACTTTTACGCCTTCCAGTGGCTTCGCCATCGCCGCCGCGTTCCGTTCTATACCGGCCTGCGGTCCAGCACCGCCTGCGCCAGCGTGCCGCTGTCGACGTGCTCGAGTTCGCCGCCGACCGGCACGCCGCGCGCGATGCGGCTCACCTTGAGCCCGCGCGCCTGCAACATCTCGCCGATGTAGTGCGCCGTGGCTTCCCCTTCGTTGGTGAAATTGGTCGCGAGCACGACTTCCCTGACCACGCCATCCGTGGCGCGCGCGGCGAGGCGGTCGAGATGGATTTCCTTCGGGCCGACGCCGTCCAGCGGAGACAGCCGCCCCATCAGCACGAAATAATGCCCGGCGAAGGCGAGCGTCTGCTCCATCATCAACAGGTCCGCCGGCGATTCGACCACGCACAGCAGGCTGGCATCGCGCCGCGGCGAACTGCAAAGCACGCAGATCTCTTCTTCGGTGAAGTTATTGCAGCGTGCGCAGTGGCGGATCCGCTCGAGCGCGCGGGACAGCGAGATGGCGAGCCGCGCCGCGCCGGCCTGGTCGCGTTGCAGCAGGTGATACGCCATGCGCTGCGCCGAGCGCGGGCCGACTCCCGGCAGGCAGCGCAGCGCGCCGATCAGCTCTTCGAGGCTCGACGGCGTCTTCATGCCGGTTCGCTCACCGCGCCGCAACCAGGTGCAGCGCGGCAAAGCCGGTTTCGAGATCGGCGATCAGGTCGTCCGCATCTTCGAGCCCGATATGCAGCCGGATCATCGGTCCCGCCGGCTGGTGCGTCGTCGCAGTGCGCACTGCATGCACGGGAACCGCGAGGCTCTCGAAGCCGCCCCAGCTCGCGCCGATGCCGAAGAAATCGAGCGCGTCGATGAAGGCGTCGGCCGCCGCCTTCGACACCGGCTTCAGCTCCATCGCAAACAGGCCGCAGGCACCGGTGAAATCGCGCTTCCATATCGCGTGGCCCGGATCGCCAGGCAGCGCGGGAAACGCCACGCGCGCGATTTCCGGCCTTCCGGCGAGCCACTGCGCGACCTTGAGCGCGCTCGCCTGGTGCTGCTTCAGGCGCACGCCCAGCGTGCGCAGCCCACGGAGGCCGAGGAAGCAATCGTCGGGGCTCACCGAATAGGCGTACGCCGCCACCGTTTCGCGCACCGTGAGCCAGTGCGCCTCGTTGACGACGATGAGGCCGAGCATGGCGTCGGAGTGTCCGGCGATGTACTTGGTCGCGGCATGGATCGAGACGTCGACGCCATGGGTGAAGGAAGCGAAATGGTAGGGCGTGCCCCAGGTATTGTCCGCGAGCACCACGGCGCCGCGCCGGTGCGCCACCTCAGCGATCGCCGGCACGTCCTGCATTTCGAAGGTGAGCGAACCCGGCGTTTCGCAGTACACGACACGGGTTTCGGGGCGCATCAGCAGTTCGATTCCGGCGCCAATCGAGGGATCGTAAAACGTCGTCAGCACGCCCTGTTTCGCCAGCACCTCGTTGCAGAAGCGGCGCGCCGGGCCGTAGGCCGTGTCGACCATCAGCAGATGATCGCCCGGCTCGAGGAATGCCAGCAGCGACGCGTTGATCGCCGCAAGCCCGGAAGGCACTGCGATCGCCCGGTACCCGCCTTCGAGCGCGGCGACCGCCTCTTCGAGCGCCCTGGTGGTCGCGGTGCCGTAGCGCCCGTAGAACGGGGCGGTGAAGCGGCGGCTGTGCGCGGCTTCGAATTCGGCGACGCTCGCCGACAGGATGGTGGAGGCGCGCACCACCGGCGTGTTGACCGCGCCCTGGTAGCGCGCCGAATCGCGCCCCAGATGGGCAAGCAGCGTGTCTTTGCGCACGGTCATCGGGAATCTTTCAGTCGCTTGCGGTCACGGGCGTGAGCCACGCAGGTGCGCGCGGCGGTCAGAATGGCAGCTTCATCCCCGGCGGCAGATTGAACCCTGCCGAGAATCCCGCCATCTTTTCCTGCGTGGCGGCCTCGACCCGGCGCGACGCGTCGTTGCAGGCGGCGGCGATGAGGTCTTCCAGCATCTCCTTGTCGTCTCCAATCAGCGTCGGATCGATGGAAACGCGCTTCACGTCGTGCTTGCAGGTCATCACCACCTTCACCATGCCGGCGCCGGCCTGGCCCTCGACCTCGATCGAGCCGAGTTCCTCCTGCGCCTTCCGGAGGTTTTCCTGCATCTGCTGCGCCTGCTTCATCAGGCCGGCAAGCTGTCCCTTCATCATGATCGCAATCTCCTGCTCAAACGGGTTTGATCGAGGTGTCGCTGATGCGCGCGTCGAAGGTCTCGACCATCTCGCGCACGAAACTGTCCTGCTCGATCGACGCCACGGCGCGCGCCTGGCGCGCCTCCTTTTCGCTGTGTTCTTTCGCCGCAGGCGTAATGCCTGCCGGCGCGCCGATTTTCAGCGTGAGCCTGACATTGCGCTGCAGGTGCTTGCACAGCGCAGCCTGGATCTTGTCCTGCGCGAGCTTGCCCGCCAGATGCTGGTGCAGGTCCGCAAGGCGCAGCGTGACTGCCGCATCGTCGACGCTGACCAGTTCGCAATGCCGCGCCAGTTCGCGCGCGATGCCCGAGATGCCGAGCGCGCCGAGCATTTCATCCCAGCGGGACGCACCGCCGCCGGGCGCAGGCGCCGAACGAGTCGCCGCGGGCGCTGGGGCGACGGCCGCATGCCCGACGCCATTGCGCGGCGCCGCGGGATGCGCCGGCACTTCCACCGTTGGAGCAACACCGGCCGCAGGAGCGGCGCTTGACGCCGGCTTTGCCTTCGCCGGGGCACTGGTGGCCGGCGCCGTGGCGCGTGCCGGTGCGGGCCCTGGCCCATCCGTTTCGCAGGTAAATGCAAGCATGCGCAGCAGGGTCATGATGAAGCCGGCATACGGGTCGGGCGCAAGCGGCATGTCGTCGCGCCCGCGGATCGCAATCTGATAGCAAAGCTGCACTTCTTCGGCATCGAGCCTGCCGGCGAGTTCCTCGATGCGCGCGCGGTCCGGGCCGTTTGGCGCGGAGCCGGGAATCGCCTGCGCCAGCGCGATCTTCTGCAGCAGCGACGCAAGTTCCGCCAGCGCCGACTCGAACGACAGGCTTTTGCCCGCCATTTCGTCGGCGAGTTCGACCATGCGCGCGCCGTCCTTCGCCGTCAGCGCGTCGAGAATCAGGAACAGAAAGTCATCGTCGACCGTGCCCAGCATGCCGCGCACCGCGGCGCCGTCGAGCGCGCCGCCGCCGTAGGCGATCGCCTGGTCGAGCAGCGACAGCGCATCGCGCATGCTGCCGTGCGCCGCCTTGGCAATCAGCGACAGCGCCATGGCGTCGGCGGCCACGCCTTCGCTGTTCAGGATGCCTTCGAGGTGGCCGACGATCGACTGCGGCGACATCTGCTTCAGGTTGAACTGCAGGCAGCGCGACAGCACCGTCACGGGGATTTTCTGCGGGTCGGTGGTGGCAAGAATGAACTTGATGTGCTCGGGCGGTTCCTCGAGCGTCTTCAGCATCGCGTTGAACGCCGAGGTCGACAGCATGTGCACTTCGTCGATCACGTAGACCTTGAACCGCCCGCGGCTCGGCACATACACCGCGTTCTCGAGCAGCTGGCGCATTTCCTCGACCTTGGTGTTGGTCGCGGCATCGACCTCGATCAGGTCGACGAACCGCCCGGCATCGATTTCCGTGCAGGCGGAACAAACGCCGCACGGCGTGGCGGTGATGCCGGTGTCGCAGTTCAGCGCCTTCGCCAGGATCCGCGCCAGCGTGGTCTTGCCCACGCCGCGGGTGCCGGTGAACAGGTAGGCGTGGTGCAGGCGCTGCTGGGTGAGTGCGTTTGAAAGCGCGCGCACCACATGGTCCTGGCCGACCAGCGTCGCAAAAGACCGCGGGCGCCATTTGCGCGCAAGCACCTGATAGGTCATGGCAGGATCGTAACGAAAATCAACGCAATCAATTGCGAAAACCGCAACCGGGAAAAGGGAAGGCGAGCCTTGCCCCCGGCACTTGCGGTTGATAGCTGTGGCTGCTTCCTTCCGGACCTGACCAGATTCACTACACCGCAATGCGGGGAGGCCCGCCTTCGATGCATTCTAACAGGAATTTCCGGTCAGCCACCCCCGCGCAGCGTGTACAGATTGAAGCGCTGGTGGAACGCACGCGCGGCGGCATCGCCAACGCTGTCGAAGGAGATTTCGACGTCGAGCACCGGCAGCCGCACCATCGCGATCCGCCGCTCGCGATCGCCTGACAGGCGGATGCGGACCGAGCCTTCGGTCAGCGCCACCACCACGAGATCGCCCGCGAATTCAGCACGCTCGCCGAAGGCATTGCCGATGCAGCGGATCAGATCGACCCGCGTGTAGCCCATCTCGAGCGTGACCGGCGCGGTCATCGCGCTTGGCTCAGCCGCCCGCGACCGGCGGCCAGATCGCCAGCGTGTCGCCTCCCGCCAGCTTCCGGTGCGCCCGCTCCGATGGCGGAATGAACACGCCGTTGACCAGCACCAGGTGCACGAGTTTCGGCGGCAGCCTGAAATCCTCGATGATCCTGGCGATGGTAGTGTCGCCGTCGAGTTCGAGTTCCAGGCGGTTGGTGGTCCGCGCCTCCGCCGGAAGGTAATCAGAAAGGGTGGCGAAGAGCTTCAGCGCAACTTTCATGCCGCCGCTTGCGCGCGGGCGAGATACGCTTCCATCACGCGGGTGGGATCCCTGAGCAGGCGCTCCTTCCACGGGCCCAGGCGGACCTGCGTCTGGATCAGGCCGCGCAGCACGCCGACGTGCTCGGTAAGGCCGAGGCTGGTCGCGCCGATCAGCAGATCGTCCTTGAATTCGAGCCTGAGATAACGGAAACGTTCGCGGTCCACCAGTTCCGAGTGCTCGCCACCGACCGCACCCCACCATTGGCCAAACGACGAGGCGACCAGCCCCATGGTGTCGAGCACGTTCATCGACAGGCTGCCGCGCATCCAAGCCTGGCGCCCCGCCATATTGGAACCCGCGAGGCGGGCCTCGTCCGCGGCGACCGGCTGGATGGCGTTGATCGCCCTCTCCCCGGTCGAGAAATCGACCGCCTGCGCGACGTCACCCGCGGCATACACGCCCGGAACGCTGGTCTGCATGCACTGGTCGACCAGCACCCCTTCGGCGCATTCGATGCCGCTGCGGTGCAAAAAGGCGATATTGGGCTTGACGCCGGTCGCGCTGATGACGAGGTCAGCCTCGACGATGCGGTCGTTCGACAGCCTGGCGACGAGCCGCGGTCCCGACTGGGCGATGGCCTCGACCTTGGTGGAAACGAACACGGTCACCCCCTTGTTCACGCACCACTGCCTGATCATGTCGCCGGCAATTTCGGTCATCATGCGCGGCACCATGCGATTGCCCATTTCGACGACGGTGAGCTCGACGCCGCGCGCCGCCAGCGATTCCATCATGATGCAGCCGATGAATCCGGCCCCCATCTGCAGCACCCGGTTGCCGGGCTTCAGGCGCTCGGCGATTCGCCGCGCGTGTTCCAGCGTCCAGCACGGGAGCACCCCGGGAAGCTCGATGCCGTCGAGCGGCGGCTTGATCGGGCTCGAGCCGCTGGCGATCAGCAGCCGGTCGTAGGCGAGCCATTCGCCGGATAGCGTACGCACCGCGCGTCGCGCGGTGTCCACGCGATCAATGTGTTCCCTGACAAGCTCGATGCGCTGCCTGGCGAAATGCTCGCGGTCCTTGCGCAACAAGGTGCCGGCCTCGTCGATATCGCCCATCAGCAGGTACGGGATCGCCATGCGCGAATACGGCAGCGACGGCTCGTCGCCGATCAGCGTGATGCCGTCTTCCGGCTTCAGCTTGCGGATGGTTTCGGCCGCGATCACGCCGGCCGGGCCGTTGCCGATGATGAGATGCTTCATGATTGAACTGCCTCGAAAGTGAAACGGGGCGCCAGCCGGCGCCCCGCAAGGGTTGCAGTCGGTATGCCCCGGTCAGAGGCCGAGGCGCTTGCGCGTCTCGGAGGTAAGCGTCCCTTCCTTGGTCCAGCCGCGCATTTCGTAATATTCCGGAAGCATTTTCGCGAGTTCGTTGACTTTGCCTTTTGCCGGACCGGTCTTTGCCGGCTCGGTGGTCAGCCGTTTCGGCAGCGAGTCATCCTTGGCGCTGAACCCCGCGCGATTGTTGAAATCGCGTTCGAGGTTCCAGATGCGCTCGCCGACCAGCGTGCATTTGTCCATCGACCAGTCGCCCTCGCACGCCGCCTGGATCTGCGGCTGGATGTCTCCAAGCCCCCAGGCGAACGAGGTGAAGATGCACAGCCCGGCCGAATCGAACACCGCCGTCGCATCCTGGAACGCCTTCACCAGGCCCGCCTTGCCCTCGGACACCAGCGGATCGGTTTTCACCGGAATGCCGAGCACCTCGGAGGCGACGGTGTAGCCGCGCAGGTGACAGGCGCCGCGGTTCGAGGTCGCATAGGCGAGGCCCATGCCCTGGATGCCGCGCGAGTCATACGCCGGAAATTCCTGGCTCTTCACCGTCATCGACAATTCCGGCTTGCCGTACTGTTCCGTCAGCCGGCGCGAGCCCAGCCCGATAATCTTGCCGAAGCCTTCGCCCACCGCCACCATCTCGGCGAATTTGCACAGCGCCTCGGCCGAGCCGAACGGTGCTTTCATGCCGAGGTCCTTGTCGGTGACGATGCCCAGGTCGTAGAGCTCCATCACCGCGCCAACGGTTGCGCCGAACGAAATCGGGTCGAAGCCGTCCTCGTTGCAGATCATGTTGGCGTAGGTCAGCGCTTCCAGGTCGTTGACGCCGTTGGCGGCGCCGAGCGCCCACGCCGCCTCATATTCGAGGCCGCCAGTGGCGCCGAAGTACTGCGGCTTGTTCACCACCGAGAAGTGGGTCTCGTCGATTTTCGACACCCGGCCGCAGGCGATGGTGCAGCCGAAGCAGGCCTGGTTGGTGACCAGGTTCGCCTTGCCGTCGGTCGGGCGCTTTTCATACATCGCCTCGGCGGAAATCTTGCGCGCACCGTCGAACTGCACGTCGCGGTGATTGCGCGTCGGCAACGCGCCCATTTCGTTGATCACGTTCATCAGCACCTGGGTGCCGAACTTCGGCAGCCCCTGGCCGGTGACGGCGTTGTCGTGGAGGATTTTCTTCTTCTCCGCGGTGACCCTCATGAACTCCTTCGGGTTCGCGATGTTGGCCACGCCCTTGGTGCCGCGCACCGCGATCGCCTTCAGGTTCTTCGAGCCCATCACCGCGCCGACGCCGGAGCGCCCCGCCGCGCGGTGCAGGTCGTTGACCACCGCCGCGTACAGCACGCCGTTCTCGCCGGCGCGTCCGATCGACGACACGCGCACCTGCGGATCCTGGTATTTCGTCTTCAGGATCTCTTCGGTCTGCCACACGGTCTTGCCCCAGATGCCGTCGGCGGACACCAGTTCCGCGGTGTCGTCGTCAATGTGCAGGAACACCGGCTTTGGCGACTTGCCTTCAAAAATGATCATGTCCCAGCCCGCCGCCTTCAGCTCGGCGCCGAAATAACCGCCGGAGTTCGAGCAGGCGATGGCGCCGGTGAGCGGGCCCTTGGTGATGACCGAGTAGCGCCCGCCGGTCGATGCCATGGTGCCGGTGAGCGGCCCGGTGGCGAAAATGATCTTGTTGTCCGGCGACAGCGGATCGACCTTGGGATCGACTTCGGACACGAAGTATTTCGTCGCCAGCCCGCGCTGTCCCAGATACGCCTGCGCCCATTCCATGTTGAGCGGTTCGGCGGTGCAGGTGCCCTTGGTGAGGTTGACCCGCAGAATCTTCTTTTGCCATGCCATGGTCGTCTCCTCCTCAAGCCTGCGGTTGGGAATCGAGCTTCTCGGCCCACTGGCGCATGCGGCCCAGCCCGGTCCAGTCGGCGTCGACGTAGGTGATGGCGCCGGTCGGGCACGCCTCGGAACACGCCGGGCTGCCGCCGCACAGGTCGCATTTCTGCACCTTGCCGGTGTCCTGCACGTAGTTCACGGTGCCGAACGGGCAGGCGATGGTGCACACCTTGCAGCCGACGCACACGTCCTCCAGCACCACCTTGGCGCCGGTCGCCGCGTCGACTTTGATCGCTTCCACCGGGCAGGCATGCAGGCACCACGCCTCGTCGCACTGGGTGCAGGTATAGGGCACCTTGCGTCCCGTGAAATGAAAATCGAACACCTTGATCCGCGATTTGGCGGTGGCGAACACGCCGTAGTTTTCGAACGAGCACGCCATTTCGCACTGGAGACAGCCGGTGCATTTGGCGGGGTCGATGTGCAGTGACTTCTGCATGGTGCTTCCTCCTCGTTATTACCTTCCGGAAACGCTCAAAATACTATAGCGCAATTGCCCCTGTAATAAAATTGTGCACCGCGGAATCGTTGCGGAATCCGCTGCAATCGCGGCTAAAGGCCTGTTTCAGGCGTGTTTCAGTCCCCGATCGGCTGCATCACCACGCGTGACTTGGCGTCCAGCATGGTAGTGCTGAGCAGGGCCAGCAGCGCATGCACCGCGTCGATGCTCGGCGCCGGTGTTCCGGTGAGCTCGGCGAGCTCGGCCACTTCGCCGATCAGCGCGTCGATCTCGATGGCGCGGCCGGCTTCGATGTCCTGCAGCGTCGAGGTCTTGTGCTTGCCGACCTTTTCGGCGCCGGCAATGCGTTTGTCGATGCTCACGCGGAACTTGGCCCCAAGCTTTTCGGCGATGGTCTGCGCCTCCCGCATCATGCCTGCTGCGAGCCTGCGCGTCCCGGGATCCCGGCAGATGTCCACCAGCGTCGCATGGGTCAGCGCGCTGATCGGATTGAAGCTCATGTTGCCCCAGAGCTTGAGCCAGATTTCGGAGCGGACATCCGGCAGCACCGGCGCTTTGAGGCCCGCCGCGACCAGCGCTGCTGACACCGCCTTGACGCGTTCGGATTCCGTACCGTCGAGCTCGCCCACCGGAAAGCGGTCGCCTTCGACGTGCCGGATCACGCCCGGCGCGATGAGTTCGCCCGCCGGATAGACCACGCAGCCGATGATGCGCCGGGTCTCGATGTTCGCTTCGATCACGCCGTCGGGGTCGGCGCTCTTCATCCGGTAGTTGCGGTAAGGGCCATCGAGATTCTGGAAATACCACCACGGCAGCCCGTTCTGCGTCGACACCACCATGGTGTCCGCGTTGAACAGCGCGCGCATGGCCGGCGCGAGCGGGACGATCTGGTTGGCCTTGACCGACAGAAACACCAGGTCGACCGGCGCCACATCCTGGCAATTCGCATGGGCCGCTAGATTCTCCGCGACCTCTTCCGAGCCGTCGCTTGCGTGAATCATTCTGAGCCCGGACTTGCGGATCGCCTCGAGATGCGCGCCGCGGTCGATCACCGCGACCGCGTTGCCTGCAAGCGCGAGGCGGACCGCCAGCATGCCGCCGATCGCCCCCGCGCCGACGACGGCGATCTTCATTGCAAGCTCCTACTCATAGCGGTTGGTGAGGGTTCCGATGCCGTCGATGCTGACGCTCACCGTGCTCCCGGGCTTCATCGAGCCGACACCGATCGAAGTGCCGGCGCAGATCACGTCGCCCGGTTCCAGCGTCATGTCCTGCGAAATCAGGCTCACCAGCCGGTGCGGCGGAAAAATCAGGTCGGACACCGGATAGTTCTGGCGCTCCTGGCCGTTGAGCACGG
>Ga0315281_10007295_pt1 | contig 15594 bp, 16 predicted proteins | sample YL17G07_0_MG_FD_204540 | JGI IMG/M metagenome (GOLD analysis project Ga0315281, IMG submission 204540) | Sediment microbial communities from Yellowstone Lake, YNP, Wyoming, USA - YL17G07_0 | ecosystem: Environmental > Aquatic > Freshwater > Lake > Sediment | place: USA: Wyoming | collected...
GGAATGGACGCGCGCGTACTGCGGCGGATAGTCGATCTTCACGCCGAAGCGCTCGGCGGCGTGCCAGACCCAGCGCGGATTGTCGAGCAGCGCGCGCGCCATCGCCACCATGTCGGCCTTGCCGGAAGCCAGGATTTCTTCCGCCTGGTCCGCGTCGGCGATCATGCCCACAGCGCGCGTCTTGATGCCCGCTTCCTTCCTGACCTTCTCCGCGAAGCCGACCTGAAAGCCGGGCGTCACTGGAATTCTTGCGTACGGCACGGTTGCGCCGCTCGAAACGCAGATGAAGTCGAGGCCGATGCGCTTCAGTTCGCGCGCGTAGACCACCGCTTCCTCCGGCGTCCAGCCGCCATCCACCCAGTCGGTGGCGTTGATGCGGATGCCGAGCGCCCGCTCTTTCGGCCAGACTTCACGTACCGCGCGCGCAACCTCGAGCGGGAATTTCATGCGGTCCTTGCCGTACTCGTCGGTGCGCTGGTTCGAGAGCGGCGAAAGGAACTGCTGCAGCAGGTAGCCGTGCGCCGAATGCAGCTCCACGACGTCGAAACCGATGCGCTTCGCGCGCAGCGTCGCGGCGACGAACGCGTCGACCAGTCCGCGGATTTCCTCCCGGGAAAACTCGCGCGGCACGTGCCAGCCCTCGCCGAAGGCAATGGCGGAAGGGGCGACGGTCGGCCAGGGCGACTCGCCCGGCCCGAGCGCCTTGCCGCCCTGCCAAGGCACCTGCGCGGAGGCCTTGCGCCCGGCATGCCCGATCTGGATGCCGATCGGATTGCGGGTGATGCCGCGGTAGAGCTGCACCGCGCGCGCCATCGCCGCCTCGTTGTGGTCGTTGTAGAGCCCGGTGCAGCCGTGCGTAATGCGCCCTTCGCGCGTCACGTTTGTCTTCTCGACCACGAACAGGCCCGCGCCCGAGCAAGCCATGGTTCCGAAATGCGCAAGATGCCAGTCGCTCGTGCAGCCGTCGTCGGCGGAGTACTGGCACATCGGCGCGATGACCACGCGGTTGGGCAGCGTGATGCCGCCGAGCTGAAGCGGTTCGAACAGCTTAGGGAGCGGCAACGGTGATTCCTTTTTCGGAGAATGCCTTGCGCAGGCGCTGCGCGAACGCCACCACGCCGGGCTGGTCGCCGTGCAGGCACATGGTATCGGCGGCTACGGCAACGCGTTTTCCGGCCAGGCTCGTGACATAGCCTTCCTCGATCATCGCCAGCGCCTGCTTCACCGAAGCGGCCGCATCCTCGATCATGCCACCGGGCCTGTCGCGCGGCGCGAGCGTGCCGTCATCGCAATAGCCGCGATCAGCGAATACTTCCCCCGCCATTTGGAGGCCTGATTTTTTCCCTATCTCATAGGATTTGCTTTTGGACAAAGCGTAAAGAATGGTCCCTGAGCCCAGATCCTTCACCGCCCTGACCATCGCCTCCGATAGTGCTTCGTCGTTCGCGGCCATGTTATAGAGCGCGCCGTGGCACTTCACGTGATGCAGTCTGGCGCCTGCAACGCGCGCGAACGCTTCCACCGCGCCTGCCTGGTAGATGACGAGATCGTACATGTCCTGCGGCGAGATGCGCATCGCGCGCCGGCCGAAGCCCATCAGATCCGGCAGCGACGGATGGGCGCCGACCGCGACACCGCGGTCCACCGCGAGGCGCACGGTCTTGCGGATCGTCGCCGGGTCCCCGCCATGGAAGCCGCAGGCGATGTTGGCCGACGTGATGAAGGGCATCACGTCGGCGTCGGCGCCCATCTTCCAGGCGCCGTAGCTCTCGCCCATGTCGCAGTTGAGGTCGATTTTTTTCATCGTCTTCTCATTTACCATGCATCCAGGCAAGAGCGCGAAAGGCCGCATCGAGCCGCTGCCGCAGCGCGCGGCGTAATTCGCCCGCCTGCGCCAGCGTGCAGCGCGCGAACTGCACCGTGCCGCCGGGCGCGAGCTGCGCCAGCCGCGGCACATCCGCAGCCGCGATCTCGGCGATCTTGGGATAACCGCCGGTGGTCTGGTGGTCGGCCATCAGCGCGATCGGCAGTCCGTTCGCCGGCACCTGCACCGTGCCGAGGCAGGCCGGCTCCGATAGTATCTCGAGCGCCTCGGCGCGCGCCAGCACCGGTCCCGCAAGGCGATATCCCATGCGGTTGGAATCCGGCGTGACTTTCCAGGTCGCTTCGAAGAAGGCGCGCTGCGCCGCGGCGTCGAAATGCGCGTGATGGCGGCCCTCCATGGCGTGGATCACGATCGGCTCGCGCTCGGGCAGGGTCAGGGCCGGGGCGGACCAGCCCACGGTGCGGATGCCGTTGGCCAGCTCTTTCTTCGATGAAAATTCCTGGTACCGTTTCAGCGCAAGTTCCGCGGCATGCTCAAAAAGCGGCAAGCCGTCGCCGGCGCGCAGCAGGCGCCCCTCCAGGCCGCCGAATCCGGCCGGCAGGTAGGTGCTGCGGCTGCCCAGCACCGGCGCCGTGGCGACGCCGCCCGCCACCGCCAGATAGGCGCGGCTGCCGACGAGCGAGCGCCCTGTTTTCAGAATGCTTTTTCCTTCCACAAGTACCGGCCTGTTCAACGGCAGCGCCCGGCCGGCCAGCGTGGCGTCGAATTGCGCGCCGCAGATCGCCACCAGCGCATCGCACTCGAATTCGATCTCGGGCCCGAGCAGCGTGAGTTCGATCGCCGCTTCGCCCTGCCGATTCCCGACCAGCGCATTGGCCAGTTCGAAGGCCACCGGATCCATCGGTCCGCAGGAAACCACGCCCAGGTGCTGCAGGCCGTAACGGCCGCGGTCCTGCACGGTCGTCAGCAATCCCGGTCGGATTACGCGAAGGCTCATTTGAACTTTTCGAAATCAGTTCTTGAAATTGCAATAAAACGGACCCGATCTCCCGGCGCAAAGAGGCTCGCCGGATCGCGCGCCGGATCGAACACCGTGAGCGGCGTGCGGCCGATGACGCTCCAGCCCCCCGGCGTCTCGTAGGGATAGACCGCGGTCTGGGCGTTGGCGATGGCAACCGATCCCATCGGCATCCGGGTGCGCGGCGTCGCGCGGCGCGGCACCGACAGCTTTGGATCGAGGCCGCCGATGTAGGGCTGCCCCGGCGAGAACCCCACCATCAGCACCCAGTGCTCGGTCTTGACGTGCCGTTTTGCAATTTCATGGATGGAAACAGAAGTCCTTTGCGACACCTCGGCCAGATCCAGCCCGAATTCCAGGTCGTAGCAGACCGGAACCTCGACGGTGCGCCCGGAATCCTCGAACCTGGAGGCGGACTTGAAGCAATCCTTCAGCAGCGCTTCGCAAACCTCCAGCACGGCGTCGGGCAGTTGCGGATGGTACGGATCGAAATGCAGGGCGATGCCGCACAGCGCAGGAACCACGTCGCGAATCCACGGCACCGCGCGCACCCGGATCGCCACCGCCAGCGCCTGCAGCGAGCGATTCAACTCAAGATCGAGCGTGTCGCCGAATTCGGCGTACACCGCCGCATCGCCCAGCGGCGAGAGGCGCAGCGTCTTGAGAAGTTTTTTCAGATGAGTTTAGGCACGGCGACGCCGATCATGCAGTCGCGCGTCACGATCGCGGCGAGCCGGCCTTCGCTCCAGCCCTCGGCGCCCGCGGGGCGCATCGGCAGCACCAGGTATCTCATGTCGGCCGTGGAATCGTGAACTCTTATTCTTGTTTTTTCACTTAAATGCAAGCCAAATTCCGCCAGAACCGCCCGCGGCTCGCGCACCGCGCGCGAGCGGTAGTTGCGCGACTTGTACCATTCCGGCGGCATGCCGAGCAGCATGCGCGGATAGCAGGAGCACAGGGTGCAGACGATCATGTTGTGCACCGCCGGCGCGTTCTCCACCACCACCAGCTTGAGCGCCGGGATGTCCAGCCCGAGTTCCTCGCAGGCGCTGGTGCCGTCCTGCAAAAGCCTTGTCTTGAATCCCTCGTCAACCCAGGCTTTCGCCACGACCCGCGCGCCCCGCTCGGGAGTGATGTTGCGGATATCCTCCACCGCGGCCGCGACCTGCGCTTCGGTGACGATGCCCTTCTCCACCAGCAGTTCGCGCAGGCTCACCTCCATCAACTGGAAGTAGCTGTACGGTTGGTAGTTGCCGCTGTCCTTCATACGGGTCTCTTCACTCGAGCCAGTGCTGGAAGATTTCCACTTCCAGCACATCCTGCGCGTTGCCCCGGTACCCGGGCCAGACGTCTTTTTGCCGGAAGCGCACGCGGTAAAGCGGTTGCTCCGGCTCGCCACTGCGCATCTGCGCCAGTTCTTCCGGGTTGCCGAAGCTGCCGCAGAGCCGCTCGATCACCCCGCTGTGGCCGCGGATGTAGAACGGCGTGCGGATATGCCCGAGGGGGTAAACCTTTCTTACCCGGACGGCGTCTCCAGGTTTAAATCTTGCTTCCATCGCGTTTCTCTATCTCCTCCATTTTCCTGCCGAGCTCTTCGGTGGTGATGACTCCGCGCTGAATCATGGTCTGGGTGATGGAGGTCACCCAGCGCTCGTAGTAACTCATGCGCTCGTAGGCATCGGGGGGCAACGCCTCGATGTTCTTGCGCAGCTCGTCCACGGTCATCAGCTTCTTGCCGCCCCGGATGCCCGAAAGCAGCAGCCTCAGCGCGTCCACGCGCCGTTCCCACTCGGCGTAGTCGTGCTCGGTGGGCTCCACCTTGCCCGCCGGCAGTCCGCCCATATCGTGATGGCCACGCTCAATCATCAATCGTGTCTCAAGCTCATCGAAGCCAGCAAATTGACCAGTTGCATTGAGATTATCATAGGACGATGGCACCGTTGATTGAACCTTTAACTGTGAACGATTCGCAGGCCACCATCGCCCTATAATCGCGATATGAAATCTCCGACGTCACCCGGACACAGCCTCGACCTCGCGGCTTTTCTCCCCTTCGATCCTTCGAAGCTAGGCGATCACCAAAAGGCTCTTCCTGCCGTCGCCAAGGATGCGAAACGCATAGCTGCGATCGAGGGTGCTGTCAGTCGCATCCCAACTACCCACACGCTCTATAACGCAGACGCACGCCACATGGCGTTCGTCAAACCCGAGAGCGTGCACCTCGTAGTTACGTCGCCGCCGTACTGGACGCTGAAGGAGTACCAGCGAACGGACGGCCAGTTGGGCTTTGTCAACGACTATGAGACCTTTCTGAAGGCGCTCGACGAGGTCTGGCGTGGCTGTTACAACGCACTCGTGCCAGGCGGGCGATTGGTGTGCGTGGTGGGCGACGTATGCCTTTCTCGCCGTAAGAACGCGGGCGTACATTCGGTAATCCCGCTGCACGCTTCGATCCAGGAGCATTGCCGGGTACTCGGCTTCACCAATCTTTCTCCAATTATCTGGCACAAAATTGCCAACGCTGCTTACGAAGCCGACGGAAATGGCGGCGGTTTCCTCGGCAAGCCATATGAGCCGAACGCGGTGATCAAGAACGACATTGAGTTCATTCTGATGGAGCGCAAGCCGGGCGGTTACCGTTCGCCGTCGCTCGCCGCCCGTATCCTGAGCGTGATTTCCACCGATAACTACCAGCAATGGTTCCAGCAGATCTGGACGGGTCTTACTGGGGCTTCCACGCGCGATCATCCTGCACCGTATCCGCTTGCGCTCGCGGAGCGGCTTGTCCGCATGTTCAGCTTCGTCGGAGATACCGTACTCGATCCATTCATGGGCACCGGCACCACGAATGTCGCCGCCGCTAAATGGGGGCGCAACAGCGTCGGCGTCGAGATCACGCCGGACTATTTCGATATGGCTGCAATGCGCATGTCGAGGGACACGACAAACCTTTTCTCAGAAACAACTATCCATCTTGTCAGGGAGGGCGATGAAAAACTTCGACGAACTGATCCAGGCCGGCGGCAAGAAGGCCATCCGCCACTACTGGAAGACAAGGACAGGGCAGCTGAGCCCGCGCCGGGGCGGCGGAAAAGTCCGAGATCAAGGGCGAAGAGCGGAAGTGACCGGAGGAAAGCAGCTTGACGGATTCCTCTGGCTGATCCGCGATCTGCTGAAGGAAGCGGGCGTCAAGAACGCTGAAGTCTTTACAGGGCAGATCGATTCCTATATCCCGGGATTTTTCCGACCCACCAAGCGGTGGGACCTGCTCGCGATCGTGGACGATAATCTGCTCGTCTGCATCGAAGTAAAATCGCAGGCAGGGCCGTCGTACGGAAACAACTTCAACAATCGCATCGAGGAAGCGATCGGCAACGCCCACGACTTCTGGCGCGCCTATCAGGAGAAAGCGTTCACGTCATCGGTGAAGCCGTTCCTCGGCTTTCTGATGCTCCTTGAGCATGACGCTGCTTCGACAAAGGCGGTGAAGGAAAAGGAACCGCATTTCAAGGTGCTCCCGGAATTCAAGAACGCCTCCTACGCAAAGAGATACGAGATCTTCTGCGAAAAAGCGCAACGCGAAGGCCTATATGACGCCACCGCGTTCCTGATGTCGGATCAACGCGGCGGACTCAAGGGCGAATACATCGAACCCTCCGGCCAACTGACGCTCAAGACGCTGGCCGCCGAGATATACGGGAAGGCCACAGCCTATTGCAAGCAAAGAGAGACAGTGGCCAAGACGACGGGCGGCGTGTGACCCGATAGCCACGTTGTATCCGAGATATCGAGGTATAGTCCAGCAAGATACCGAAATGCCACGGCGCGCGCGTCTGAGGTGGTTTGCAGGTGTCCCCCTGCACATCATTCAGGACTTGATTCCCACCTCGTTCGCTACGTCAGCTTGTACTCGAACCGGGCACGCGAATACTCCTTAGCGAAGAACTTAAATTGCTGCCCTAGGTCTGTATGAAATCGAAATCCGCGCAGCAGGTGCCCCCTGCGGGCAACCTCCTCCTCGACCACGTTTCGCACTTCGTGCCGGATCTGGCGGCCGCGGCGCGCGCGCTGGAGGGGCTGGGATTCGCCGTGACGCCAGCATCCGCCCAGCAGACGCAGGACGGGCCCGCCGGCACCTCCAACGTCTGCGTGATGCTGGAGCACGGCTACCTGGAGTTCCTCGCCCCCGACTCGGCGACACCGGGCGCCGACACGCCGAACGCCCGGCGCCTGCGCGCGTCCATGCGACGCTATCCCGGCGTGCACCTCGCCTGCTTCGGCACGCCGGACGCCGAAGGCGAGCACCGCCGCTTGAGCGACCACGGGTTTACCCCCTTTCCTGTGATGAACCTGCAACGGGAAACCGCGGAACGAAGAATCGCGAAATTTCACGTGGTCCGGGCGGCACCCGAGAAAATGCCTGAAGGGCGGATTCAGTTTGTCCAGCACCTCACTCCGGAAGTCCTCTGGCTGCCGCAGTACCTTGGCCATACGAACAATGTGGTGAAACTTGCCTGCGTGTTCGTGGTGACGCCGGACCCGGTGGCGGCGGCGGCACGCTGGGCGCGTTTCGCCGCGCTCCTGCCGCGGCCTGCGGGCGACTTCGTTCACCTGCCTGCCGCCCGCGGCCACGTGCTCATCGGTAAGCGCGAAAGCTGGGCCGCGCTGCTGGGCGACGCGCCGGCCGCGCCGGCGCTGGCGGGCTACGCGCTCGAATGCCGCGACCCGGCGATTTTTATTTCACGCTGCAAACTGCTCGGCCTCGCGCTCAGGAAACTGAGAGAAAATCTGTACGCGGCATCGCTGCCCGAAGCCCTGGGCGGGGCCTGCATATTCGGAACTCGACAAGGACTGGGACTGCCCGTATGAAAAACGACCTGTGCTCTCTCTCCGCGACCGATCTGGTTCGTTCTTATTCCAGAAAACAACTATCTCCGGTGGAGGTAACGCGAGCCGTATTGGGGCGAATAGACAAACTCAATCCGCTTTTGAACGCTTTTTGCCTTGTTGATGAAAAGCAGGCCATGGAAAACGCAAAACAGTCCGAAAAGCGCTGGGCGAAAAATTCACCCCAGGGATTGCTGGACGGCGTGCCGGTGTCCATCAAGGACCTGCTCCTGACGCGCGGCTGGCCGACGCTGCGCGGCTCGAAGACCGTCGACCCGAAGGGGCCGTGGAACGACGATGCGCCGGTGGTGGCGCGGCTGCGCGAACATGGCGCGGTGCTGCTCGGCAAGACCACGACGCCGGAATTCGGCTGGAAGGGCGTCACCGACGGCCCGCTCACCGGGATCACGCGCAATCCCTGGAATCCGAAAATGACGCCGGGCGGCTCCTCGGGCGGCGGCGCCGCGGCGGTGGCCGCCGGCATGGGCCCGCTCACCGTGGGCACCGACGGTGGCGGCTCGATCCGCATTCCCTGCAGCTTCACCGGCCTGTTCGGCCTCAAGCCGTCCTTCGGCCGCGTACCCGCCTGGCCGCTCTCGCCGATGGGCACGGTCGCCCACGTCGGGCCGATGACGCGCACGGTCACCGATGCCGCGTTGATGATGAACGTGCTCTCCCTGCCCGATGTGCGCGACTGGCATTCGCTGCCCTACGACGGGCGCGACTACCGCATCGGCCTCGATGACGGCGTAAGGGGTTTGCGCATCGCTTACTCCGCGGACCTGGGGTATGCGAACGTGGACAAGGAAATCGCCGCGATCGTGAAAAGCGCGGTGAATAAATTCCAGGACCTCGGCGCCCATGTCGAATCCAAAGACCCGGGCTTCGAGGATTGCGGGCCGCTGTTCGCGGCGCACTGGTTCCCGGGCGCGGCCTACGTGGTGCGCAATACGCACTCGCGCAAGCGCGCGCTGATGGACAAGGGCCTGCTCGAGACCGCGCGAATGGGAGAAAAGGTCACGACCGCGCAATATCTAGGCGCGATACAGCAACGCGGCGCGCTGGGCCTGCTGATGAACCGGTTCCACGAAACCTGGGACTTGCTCGTCACGCCGACGCTTCCGCTGGCGGCATTCGAGGCCGGCAAGGAAGTCTCCAATCTCCTGAAGGAAAAGCGCTGGACCGACTGGTCGCCCTTCAGCTACCCCTTCAACCTCACCCAGCAACCAGCGGCCACGGTGTCCTGCGGCCTGACGAAAAAGGGCCTGCCGGTCGGCCTGCACATCGTCGGCCCGCGCTACGCCGACGCGCTGGTGCTGCGTGCCGCGCGCGCCTTTGAATCCACGCAGCAGTTCGTCATGCCGAAAATCTAAGGCGGCGATACCGTCATTCCCGCGAAAGCGGGAATCCATGCTCGCATAATGCGGGGCCCGCTCCCGTGCCTACATATTCAATCGCTCTGAATGACCGCCGCCATGAGCGGACATTCACGGAACCGCTATTCGATCACCCCGCCGGCGCGGAACGGCAGCACCTACGCCATCAGCCTCGGCACGATGGAGCACGATGACGCTTAAGTAATCTCGCGAGCCGCTATTGGTAAAAAAGGAATGTGCGTCGCATCATTCGATCACCCGTGTCGCTTGCAGCAGGATGGAGGACGGGATCTGGATCTTCAAGGCCCGGGCCGTGCGCAGATTCACGACCAGCTCGAAAACGTTGAGTTGCTCGACCGGCATTTTCGCCGGGACGGCGCCTTTCAGGATCCGGTCGACGTAGGTGGCCAGCCGGCGCCACGCGGAAATGACGTCAGGCGCGTAGGAAAGGAGCGCGCCCGAGTCGGCAAATTCCTGCACGCCGCCGATCGAGGCCATGCCGTGCTTCAGCGAAAGGTCGGCCAGGTCCTTGCGCAATTCGAAAAACAACCGGTCCGGGATGTTCAGGATCGCCCTGGTCTTTTGCTTCGCCATGGCTGCAAACGCGGGGACCAGGTCTTCGCGACCGTCGATCGGAACAGGGACGACCTGCACGCCTCGCCCCTTACCCTGCTCCGTCGTGATCTTCAGCCAGTGGACGGCATTCTCGTCCGTCGCCCGATACAGGGCCCCAATCCGCGCAAGCCGCGGTACGGCCTCCTTCAACAAGCTCAGCCGTTTCGGGGAGAGCTCGCGATTCTGGATCGACACTCCTGTAACCGTGCCGCCAGGCACCGCAAGAGACGTCACCACCCCAATCCCGACTGGATCGACTCCGACAGCGAACAGGATCGGCATCGCGCCCGTCAGCGGAAGTGCGGTCTTCACTTCGGTATCGCGCGAGACTACGAGGAGCGCCGGCATTTTCGCAACCAGTTCCGCCACGATGGATCGATACCGGGCCGAATCGCCTTCTCCCCAGGCAACATCCACCTGAATCGTGGCGCCGTCTTTCCAGCCGAGTTCGGCAAGGCCGGCCAGCAGTCCGGCGACCCTGTTTGCATCCAGTGCCTGGCTGCCCCAGACTGCAATCGCGATTCGTGGAGCGGTTGTGCGCGCCTGGGCGCGGACAAGAGCCGGCTGCAGGATCGCAGACGCGAGCCCGGCGAGAATCATGCGCCTGCGGCGGATCATGCGGCTTTTTCCTGGATCGTGAGCTTCATTGACTGCATCAGCATGCCCGAGATCCGCTCGGCGGTGGCAATTGAGCCGGTCATGCCCACGGATAGGAGAATTGCCCCGATTGACCGCTACCGGCCAGCGATCATTCGCGGACCTGCTATTCGATCGCCCTGTCGGCGCACCACAATTGGGGCTGGGCCCATCAGCCGCGGAAAGCATTGCGCTGGCGCTCATGGCGTCTTGCGAGCCGCTATTGGCAAAAAACATGCTTCGAAATTAGCGTGTTCTGATACTAGGTGTAGGCCGGCGGCGGCACGAATGCGTAGTACTCGCGCTCGATCAATTGCGCCACGCGGATCGTCGTGAGATCGCCGTACTGCGGCCCGATGATCTGCACCCCGATCGGCAAGCCCTCGGGCGCGAGGCCGATCGGCGCGGCCGTGCCGGGCAGATAGCACATGCCGGCAATGCCCGCCCACCACATCTGCGTCGTCGCCGGCTGCGGCTTTCCGTTCACTGTAATCATGCGTTCCCAACGCTCGCCCGGCATCGAATGCGGGAACGCCGCGGTCGCTGCATTCGGACACAGCAGCACGTCCCAGTCCCGGAAAAACTCCGCCCAGGCGAGGCGCATCTGGTGCCGGCGGTTGGACGCCGCGAGCCAATCCTTGTGCGGCTGCGTGTTGGCACGGACCATCTGCGCGTAGTACGAAGCGTCCTTCGGATCGAGCGTCTCCTTCGCCGCGAGCATCTGCGCAACAAACTCCGGCGTCTGCCGGGCGGAGGTCGCGCCGCGCACGAGCTGGATGAAGACGCGGTGAGCTTCGCCGAGATCGAAGGCGGGCAGCGTGCGCTCGGACACCTTCGCGCCCTGCCCCGACACGAACTGCGCCAGCCGGCCGATCGCATCTTGCACCGTGGCATCGGTCTCCGCGGTGGGGTGCGTGGCGAGCACCGCGACGCGCAGACCGCGCAGCGTCTTGCGCGCAGGTTTCGGCAGCGCGAGCTTCCAGCCGGCGCCGTCGATTGCGTCCGGACCGGCCATGATAGCCAACGCCAGCTCGAGATCAAAGGCGCTGCGCGCAAGCGGGCCGATGGCAGCGATGTCGGCCGGGTGCACGCTGTCCGGCAGCGCATGGCCGGCCATCGAGCAGATGCCCCAGGTGGGTTTGTGGCCGTAGACGCCGCAGTAGTTCGCCGGGTTGCGGATCGAGCCGCCGATGTCGCTCCCGGCTTCGAGGCCGGTGAGGCCCGCCGCAAGCGCGGCTGCCGCGCCGCCGGATGAGCCGCCGGGGGTGCGCGCCGGATTCCAGGGATTCACCGTTTTTCCGTACACCGGGTTGTTCGTTTCCCAGTCGGCAAGCAGCGTGGGCACGTTCGACTTGCCGAATATGTTCGCGCCCGCGCGTGCGAAGCGCTCCACCGCAATGGCACTGCTCGCGGCACGGGTGTTCCTGTACTCGGTGAGTCCCCAGGTGGTGGGATGGCCTTGGATGTCGAAGGACTCCTTCACCGTCATCGGCAGACCGGCAAGCAGATGCGTTTTCGCACCCGCCCGTCCGGATGCGCGATCGAAGCCGCGCGCGCGCTTTCTCGCCGCGTCGAAGTTGAGCACGCAGAGAGAATTCAGCGTGCGGTCATGGCGGGCGATGCGCGCCGCATAGAGATCGAGCAACTCGAGCGCGCCGACTTTCTTCGCGCGCAGCGCACGGATGAGCCTGGTCGCCGACCAGAATGCAGTGTCCATTCGGGAATCCTCCTTACGGGTTGTCGCGCATGGCATCGAGGGAAGCGATGCGCGGCGGATTGCAATGTATTTGAATTCTTGCGGGCGGCCCAATGCTGGCCGCCGGAACACCAGTTCACGTTGCCGCCGGCGCCGGTCGCTTGCTCATCTGTGCGGCGATGATACCCGCGATCACCAGCGTGCCGCCGGCGAGCTGGGCGGGCGCGAGCCCCTGCCCGAGCAGCAGCCAGCTGCCGCCGATGGCGTAGAACACGCACACGCCCGCCGCCGCCCATATAGCCCACGGATAGGTAAATCAATCCCAGGCTGGCCGCACGGCGCCGCACGAGTTGCCCATTCTCCCGCTCCCCGGTCTCGGTTTGAATGACCGCTCGGACCAGAGCGGGCGCTGCAGGGTATTGATTTAACACGCATCAAATTCCATTGGTCACGCTATTCGCGCAAGCGCAGCGCGAGGCTCTGGGTGGAACGGCCAACGAGGCCCGTGGCGTCGTAGATGCGCGCCTCGGCGAGTCCGCCCGAAGCCGGACCGACCAGCGTGCGCGCTTCGATGCAGATCCATTCCCCCTCGGGCCGGCGCAGCAAGTTGATGGTGAGGTCCGAGTTCACGAACAGAAAGCGCTTGAAGTCGAGGATCGAACTGATGCCGTTGCCGGAATCGGCGGCCACGGCGACGCGCTCGATCGGGCTGGGCGCCTCACCGTCGATCAGGGGGCGCCGAAGACGGAACCAGATGGCGCAGGGACCGCGGAAGAACTCGCCGTCGGCGACACGGCATTCCACCAGGTCGGGATAGCCCGTGAACCTGGATCCGAAAGGAAAGGCGGCGGGCGGGGATGACTCCGGCGGCCGCGGCGCGCGCGGTAGCGGGTGCCCGGGCAGGCCTTCGGGCATCGCGAGATCCGCCTCGCGCTGCACGAGCGCGGTGAAGCGGGCCACCTCTTTCCCGCCGCAGGCAAGCGTGGCGGAAAAGTGCGCGACGTTGCGGCCCGCGTAGTCCGTCTGCACCGCGACGGAGAGCTCCGCGATCGGGATCGGGCGCAGCAGGTTGGCGGTGAGCCGCGCCATGTGCGAGAGCCCGAGCGTCGCCGCGGCACGCTCGATCTGCCGGGCGACGAGGGCGATTGGCGGCCCCGCATGCTGGTGCTCGGGATGCCATGGTCCGCGCGTCAATTCGCTCGAGCGCCAAATGCCCTCGCCCGCCGGGAGGTACGCGCTGGCGGGGAGCGCCCCCATCTCGCTGCTCATAAGGTCGGTTCCATAAGCAGGTGCCGCATCTCGGGCGGCGCGGTGCCGAGATGGAATGCGTCCTTGCGGTCGCGCAGGGCGATGTCCTCGGCGGTGAGGCGCTCGATCTGGCGCAGACGGTCGAGCCAGGAATCCACGAGGAAATGCTCGATGTAGCGTCCCGGGTCCGCGACGTCGCGGTACAGGCCCCAATGGAGCGCGCCGTGGCGCAGCCGCCAGCGCCTGCTGTCGGCCATCACCGCGGAGAATTCCTCGGCGCGCGCCGGATCGATCTGGTATTCGATGGTCACCATCACCGGCCCCTGGTCGTCTTCGATGGTCGCGCCCGCGGCGAATTCCGGCGTCAGCTGCACCGGCGTCAGGTCGGTCTCGGCGAGGCCACCCAACCGGTAGCGGCGGCGCAGCAGCGCAAAAGCGATCAGCGAGGCGAAAGCGGAGACCTCCATCGCGCGCTCGATCGAGGCAAAGGTGGCGATCTGCCCCCAGGCGAAACCGCCCACGGTGGCGCCGATCATGCCGCTGGCGATGAACACCGCGGTGCCGCGCGCCCGCACCCAGTCGGGAAGCGCCATCTGCGCGGTCACGTTCAGGACGTTGAAGATCGCGGTCCACGCGGCGCCGCCCGCGAATACGGCCGGCGCCGCGATCCAGGGACTCGTCGCCTGGGAAAGCGCGGCGGTGCCGATCGCCTGCGTGATGGCGAAAGCGACGAGCAATTGGTCGCGGTTCAGGCGGCGCCTCAGGGCGGGCAGCGCCACCACGCCCGCGATCGCGCCCACGCCCATCGCCGAGAGCAGCAGCGTGTAGGTGCCGGCATCGCCGCCGAGACGGTCGCGCGCGACGAGCGGCAGCAAGGCCTGCATCACCACTGCGAAAAACGTGTAGCCGCAGACGTGCGCCAGGGCGGCGACCATGGCCGGCGTCTGCCGCGAAAACTGCAGTCCCAGGCGCATCGCGGCGACGAAACGCTCGTTGGGCAGCGAACTCGTGCGCTGCTGGGTCGCCCCGCGCGCGAACGCGACCGTCACGGCAACGGAGATCAGCGCGCAGACCAGAAACACCCACGCACCGCCGATCCAGGCGAGCAGCAGGCCGGCGAGCACCGGCCCCACCACGCGCGCGCCGTTGAACGACACGCCGTGCAGCGCGAGCGCATTGGGCAAGTCCGCCCGCGGCACCAGGCGCGGTGTCATGGCCGCGGTCACCGGCAGCCGCATCGCGCTGCCGATGCCATGGGCGAAAGTGAGCGCGAGCAGCACTTCGGCGGTCATTTTTCCGCCAAGCGAAACCGCGAACAGTGCCAGCGCCACCACCGTCACCCACACCTGCGTCACCATCAGCACCATGCGCCGGTCAAAGAGATCGGCCACCGCGCCCGCGGGCAGCGCCATCAGCAGGATCGGCAGCGTGATCGCGCTCGACACCAGCGCCACCATGAGCGGCGAGGGAGAAAGCGAGGTCATCAGCCAGGCGGCGGTGCTGTCGCTGATCCACGATCCGGTAAGCGCGGCGAACGAGGCCAGCCAGAGCGCGCGATAAGCGCGGTGCCGCAAAGGCGCCCAGGCCGTCATCCTTACGTCAGCCTCAGCTCGAAGCTCCAGGCCGAAAGGATCTTGCCGCCATCCTGCAACGTGCCGCGGGCGCTGTAGTGGCGCTCATCGCGCTGCAGAATCGTGTCCTGGCCGCGGTAGCGGCCGGTGGCCGATTCGTAGGCCGACAGGATCGCATCCCCGACCAGGATGAAGCGTCCGTGCAGCGTGCCGAAGGACACGCTCTTCGAGGTCCAGGGCGTGGCGAAATTCCCCGGCGCCATCGGCTGGATCTCGTAGACCGTGCGGTGCTCCACCAGCGGGCTCGTGGCCGTGCGCAGCACGCCCTCGTAGATCCACTTGTCCGGATGATGGCGGATGTGCGCCTCGCCCTGCACCGCGGTGAGCTTGCCGGTGCCGTCGAAGAACCCGCCTTCAGAGCGCCAGAGGCCTTCCTTGAGGAGAAACGTATGGTCCATCGTCGCCTACTATACTTCGCGCCCATGGAGCCCCGCCACTTCCGCCACTGGCCGCCCGACATGCCGCGCTCCCTGCGGGCGCCGCGCATCACGCTGTTCGAGATGTTTTTGCGCTCTGCGCGCAAGCATCCGGACAAGCCCGCCTCCATCTTTCAAGGAAAGGCCCTTAGTTACAGAGAACTTCAAGACAGGATCGAAGCCCTCGCCGGTCATCTCCAACACGCCTGTGGCGTCAAGCGCGGCGACCGGGTGCTGCTCGACATG
>Ga0315281_10007297_pt1 | contig 15591 bp, 16 predicted proteins | sample YL17G07_0_MG_FD_204540 | JGI IMG/M metagenome (GOLD analysis project Ga0315281, IMG submission 204540) | Sediment microbial communities from Yellowstone Lake, YNP, Wyoming, USA - YL17G07_0 | ecosystem: Environmental > Aquatic > Freshwater > Lake > Sediment | place: USA: Wyoming | collected...
ATTCTGCGAATTTACGCGCTTTTTCGCTTTCCGTCAATCTCCTAATACAAAAACGCGCCCAAGGACGCGTTTTTGCAAACCAATTATCGCGTAATACTGATGACTTCCGAGACTTCAGCCGCAGGTGCGTTCACCGTGATGCGGCCGGTGGTCGCGTCGCGGGCGACCGTGTAGCCGGTGTTGTAGTCAGTGGTCGAGGTCCAGTGCGCGCCGCTGGCCGACGGGTCGAACGGCACGGTCGCCACGTAGGTCGGCGAGAGACACGGCCCGCCGTTGTAGTCACCCGTGGTCGAGGAGATGTTGGTCGCGGTCGTGGGGATCACACCGGCGGCGCAGGTGAACGTGCCGCGGTTGTCGGTGGTGTTCTGGATGATCGCCGAGAGGAGCGTGTTCATGTGGCTCCAGCGCTGGGCGTTACGGGCCTGGGCGAACTGGCGTGCGGGGTTCAGTGCCACGATCACCACGCCGGCGAGCACGGCGATGAGTCCGATCACGATGAGGAGCTCGATAAGAGTGAAACCTTTGCGTTGCGTCATACGATTAAATACATACATGTAATGAATAAAGGGAACGTAATCAGGATCATGGAATTTCCGTCCATGAGCTGACGGTCAGCGTGTTGACATCTGATACTTCGACCTTTACGCGACTCACCGCATCGTTCACGGTCGCATCGGCGTAGATAGTACGTGCATCGCCGTTCTCCGTGAGCGCGCTGATGTGACACGTCAGACTATCCACAGGCACGACTTCATTCCCAGTATACCCGCTATTGACCTTCAATCGCAACAGGGCGACGTCGGCGCACCCGACGGCGAGCGCGTGCGCCCGGCTTCCGTCTGCCGCGCCCACGGAGTCCCGGAGCGCGAGCACCATGTTGCCCACCGCCACCAGAGATACGAGCAACGCGATGCTCGAGAGGAGCAGCACCGAGGTGAGCGCCACGAAGCCAGGGCGTTCAGTTCTGTCGGCGGATCGTTGCGGTGTCATAGAGGGTGAGCGATGACTGATACTCGTTGCCGACGGTGGTCTGGCTCGAGGCGACGGTGAACGTGATGCGGATCGACCCGCGCGCCGAAGTCGGCGACTGGCACGGGCCAAGGAAGTCCCCGTGCCCGAGGTGACCGTTCACCGCGGTGCTGTTCACGCAGGTGGTCGAACCGGGGAACGGATTGTGGCAGAGGAGCACTTTGTTCGCCTGTGGTGGGCACGCAACCACCACGCCGGTGGGCACGCTGTAGCTGGGGTCGAGCAAGTTCTGGAACGAGAGGCCGGTCACCTGCACCGCAGAGGTGGTGAGCGGCACCGCGGCGCCGGCGCCCTGCTGCATGGTGAGCACCCCATTCGTCACCTGGAAGGTGGTCGGCGAGATGCTGGAGTCGGCAAGGGTGATCGTGAGCACCGCACCGGTGGCGCCGTTCGCGGGCACAGTGGCAGTGATCGCGCTCCGCGTGGCAGAGCCCATCTTCTCGAGCGCGAAGTGCGCGTTCTGCTCCACCTCCAGGATGGTGGAGGTCTTGGCGCGCGCGCGGAAGATCTGCACGGTCATGGTGAGCGCGGCGGTGAGCACTATGGCGACCGTCGCCACGTACATGAGAATCTCTATAAGCCCGAGTCCGCGGCGCTTCAGCTTCATAGGAACGGCCACTTGGTGAGGAGCGTGGTGGACTCGAGCGAGGCCGACTGGTTCGGCTTCGGGTTCCAGCTCACCGTGCTCGTAACCTTCTTGGTGTTCGTGTCATAGGTCGAGACGGTGACCACCCGAGTGAACCCGTCCACCACGCTCGAATTCCCGGAGAAGGTCCAACGCGGCGTGCCGTCGATCGCGAGCCCGTGGTTGCCGTCGACCATCTCGTTCCAGCTGCGATCGCGTATGGAGACCGCGGCGTCGATCCCCTCCTCGTTGAGCGCGGCAGCGCGCGCCGAGTCCGCGGTGCGCACCGAGAGCTCGAGCGCGAGCAAACTTGCGTACGCGGACGCCGCGACCGCGATCACGAGGATCCCGGTCGCCACTATCACCTCTATGAGCGTGATACCGCGTCGTTTTTTCATGGTCATTCTCATTGCCGCGTGATCGAACCGTTCGCGTTCACGATGATCTGGGCGGTGCGGACCCCGTTGCCGAGTGAGTAAATGCCGATCGGCGTGGGCACGGCGGTGTACTTGGCGAAGATCACGTCCGTCGGGCCGCTTAATGTCACGTACGACGGCAGCGTGTAGCTCTCGTCATAAGAGGTCACCCGCGCGGCGTACGTGTTACCGCGGAAGAGCGTGAATGAGGAGGCGGTCAGGTGCACGCCGTGCGCAACGTCCCCCGCTTCGCGCAACGATTCGGACGCTGCGGTGCGCAGGTAGTTGGTGAGTTTGTCGCTCGTGGCGTCCAGTTGCTGGTTGCGGAAGAAGTTCAGTGAGAGCTGCACCGAGAAGGAGGCGAGGACAGTGAGGATGCCGATCGAGATGATGATCTCGATGAGTGACATGCCCGCGCGCGCGCCGATGCGCCTAGCGGGTGAGGCCGCGCGTGAGCTCATAGATCGGCGTGATGATGGAGAGCGCCACGAACCCGACCACCACGCCCATCACCAGCAGGATGATCGGCTCGAGCAATGTGGTGAGCGTGCGCACCGAGTTGTCGATCTCCTTAGAGTAGAACTCACCCACGTAGAAGAGCGTCTCGTCGAGTTTTCCCGTCTTCTCGCCGACCTGGATCATGCGCTGCACCACCGAGGGGAAAAGCCGCTCGTGGCGCTTGAGGTAGTCGGCGATGCTCTCGCCCTGACCGCGCATGTTCTTCGCGATCTCCTGCAGCTGGCGGCGGTAGACGAGGTTGGTCATGCTCCGGCCGGCGATGTCGAGGGAACGCACCACGTCCACCCCGGCGGTCAAGAGCGTCCCCAAGATCCGCGAGAAGCTCGTGAGCTGCGCGTTCTGCAACAGTTCACCGAGTACCGGGATGCGCAGGAGCACCACGTGCCAGGCGTAGCGAACACGCGGATAGCGGAACAGGAAGTGCATGATGATGATAGCCAGCACTACGCCAAGGAGCACCCAGAGGATGTTGTGGGTGAACCAGCTCGATGCGGCGATGAGGATGCGCGTGATGAGCGGCAGCTTGATGCGCAATCCGGTGAACACGGGGAGGAGCTGTGGGAGCGTGACGAACGAGAGGAACGCGACCACCCCGAGCGTGCCCGCGAGGAGCACCGCCGGGTAGATGAGCGCACCCACGATCTTGCGACGCAACTCTTCCGCATGCTCGAGCTGCTCCGAGAGGTACTTGAGGTTCTCCGGCAGCCGACCGCTCTCCTCGCCCACGCGGATCAGCGACGTCGCGAACTCATCGAAGGCGTGCGGGAACTTCGCGAGCGCGACCGAGAGGAACTGTCCGTTCTCCACGTCGTGCGTCGCGCCGGCGAGCACCACGCGGAACTTGCGTGACTTGGTGTGCTCGTTGATGACCGCGAGCGCTTCCGTGAGCGGCAACCCGGCCTCGGTCATGATGGCGAGGTGCTTGGCGAAGAGGATGCGATCGCGCGTGTTGGCGCCACCGCGGCCGTGCGGGGGCGGGAGCGGTTTCTTTTCGTTAGCCATAGGAGCGGCGGAGCGAGGTGATGCGTGCGTGGAGCAGCGCTGCTACCTCCGCGGGGTGGCTGCCGGCACCGAGGTAATCGCGCACCCCGGCGCGCAGGGCGCCGAGCACGAGCGCGGGGTCGTGCCGGGTGGAGTGGACGATGACCGGCACGCGCGCACCCCAGTGATCCTTGCGCAGCGTCTCGAGCATGCGCAGCGCGCCCCCGGAGACCGGATGCACATCCACGAGGATCGCGTGCGGTCGGTGCAGGAGTGCGTAGCGGAGCGCGGGTGCGGCGTTGGAGAGGACGTGCACATCAAACCGGTGTGCGCGCAGCGCTGCTATGAGCGCGCGCTGCCGCGCGGGCGCGCGGGCGAGCAGCAGCACCCGACGCCGTCGACCGACTGCGGCCGCGAGTCGTTTCACCCAACTATGTTGCGCGCGCCCTCCCATAGCAGCCCCTAATCCTGCACCACGCGGAGCACTTCGGCGATCGAGGTGATCCCCATGCCCGCCTTACGGAAGCCGTCCTCAAGCATCGTGGTCATGCCGTTCTTGATCGCGGCCTGTTTGACCGCTTCAGCCGACGCCTTTTTCAAAACCAGGTCACGCACCTCCCCGCGCACCTCCAACACCTCATAGATGCCGGCGCGTCCTTTGTACCCGCTGTCGTTGCACTGGGGACATCCGCGCCCCACATAGAACACTTCGTACTTCTTGAAGATCGGCTCGCTCACCACTGCGCGGAGGCGATCGCGCTCGGCGTCCGTGAGCTTGTACTCCACCTTGCAGTCCGGACAGATCTTGCGCACGAGGCGCTGGCCGATCGCCACGTTCACCGTGGAGGCGACCAAGAACGGTTCCATGCCCATGTCCAATAGACGCGGGAGTGTGGTGGCGGCATCGATCGTGTGCAACGTTGTGAGCACCATGTGTCCGGTCAAGGCGGCGTTCACCGCGATGCCGGCGGTCTCGTTGTCGCGGATCTCGCCGACCATGATGATATTCGGATCCTGACGCACGATGGAGCGCAGCCCCTTGGCGAAGGTGAGGTTGGTCTGCGGGTTCACCTGGATCTGACTCACCCCGGCCATGGAGTACTCAATAGGGTCTTCGATCGTGGTGACCGTCACCTCCGGCGTGTTCAGCTCCTGGATGATGGAGTAGAGCGTGGTCGTCTTTCCGGAACCGGTCGGACCGGTCGCGAGGATCATGCCGTAGGACTTCTTGATGTAGCGGCGGAGCACCTTCAGGTCTTCCGGCGAGTAGCCGAGCTGGTCCAGGTCCAGCTTGCGGAACTCCGAGACGAGGAGTCGCAGCACCGCGTTCTCTCCGTTATAGGTAGGTATGATGGAGACGCGCAGGTCGATCTTGTGGTCATCCACGCCCACGCGGAACCGGCCGTCCTGCGCCGCCTGGTGTTCGTCGGTGCGCAGACCGCAGTGCACTTTTATACGCGTGATGATCTGCGGGAGGATCTCCTTGGGCAAGGTGAAGATGTGGTGCATCACGCCGTCGATGCGCAGGCGCACCATCACCACTTTCTCCTGCGGGTCGATGTGGATATCGGAAGCGCGCGCCTGGTAGGCGTGGTCGATGATGTAGTCCACGAGCTGGGTGATGGACGTGTCAACTTTGATGAGGCGCTCTACCTCACCCTGCGCGTCGCTCGTTGGGATGGATGTGCTCGCGACTGAAAGGTCTGCGGCAGCTTCGGTCTCCTTTGCCATAGGTCTCGCAATTGTACCGCGAAACGTTGAAAGCCCAAAGCAGGGAGAGTACGGTCAGTGCATACCCCGTTAGAAATTTCCCTCACGCATGAAGTACAGTGTGAACCTCGGCACTACCCTCCATTCGATGACGCCGCAAACTCATGTGATGCTTTTAATCCATCAATAGGGGAAATTTCTAACGGGGCATGTCTGCCGGCTTCCTATTACTGAATAAACCTTCTGGACCCACCTCGCATGACGTCGTGGATCACGTTCGACGTATCACCGGCGAGCGGACCGTGGGGCACGCCGGCACACTGGACCCGTTCGCCACGGGTTTGCTGATTGTCGGAGTGGGACGCGAAGCGACCCGCGAGTTCCCCAAGCTCGTTGGACTCGATAAGCACTACCGCGCAATCGTGCATCTCGGGGCGACGAGTGATACAGACGACCGCACCGGCCGCATTTCCACCAATTCGTCTCTAGGAGACGAATTGCCCGGCCCAGTCAGCAAAGCCAATTCTTCGTCTCTGGGAGACGACGTTGCCCCCTTACCCCCCAATTCGTCTCCTAGAGACGAGATCGAAACTATCCTCAAAAAATTCACCGGCAAAATCCAGCAGCTCCCGCCGAAGTACTCGGCCAAGAAGATCGGTGGAAAGAAGATGTACGAACTCGCCCGCGCCGGAAAAAATTTCGAACGAGCGCCTGTCGAGATCACCGTATATGAGATGAAGCTCGTCGAATCGAAGGGTGACCTCGTCACCATCGACGTACACTGTTCATCAGGCACCTACATCCGCGCACTCGCCCGCGACATCGGCGAAGCACTGGGAACCGGCGCGTACCTCGAAGAGCTGGAACGCACCGCGATCGGCCCGTTCAAGCTAGAAGATTCGATCGCGCTTAAAGATTTGAATAAAGAGAATCTGGAAGTTCATCTGCTCCCCGTCGCATCCGTCGTTGCGAGCCTCCCCCCGTCATTGCGAGCGCAGCGAAGCAACCTCATTGAAAGTCCATAATTTGGGCAATCAGAGCCGGATGCTTGCCGCACCAGAGCACGCATGCTACGGTGCGCATAGTCCTAATGATTGAATCGAACGAGGAACCGAACCACGCATGTTTTCTGCAAATTTCGACAACATCTCTCTTGCAGACGCACCGAGTGCGGTGGGTTTCTCGTCCGTGAAACCCTATGTCTCCGATATTAATGGCCGTGCTCGCACTGCTCGTGGGAGCGGGAGCCGGCTTTCTCATCCGTCAGCAGCTCGCTGCATCTAAAACCTCTTCGGCTGAAGCGAAAGCCGAGAAGATCCTCGCCGACGTAAAGAACAAGGAGCACCAGATGCTCCTCGAGGCCAAAGAGAAGGCGCTCAAGATACAGGAAGACGCGAAGCGCGAAGAACAGGCGCGTCGCAACGAAATCACGGAGTTCCAGAAGAAGCTCGAGAAGCGCGAGTCGCTTTTTGATCAGAAAATTTTGGAGATCGAGAACTCAAAGTCCAAGCTCGCCGACAAAGAGAAACAGCTCGACGAAACCAAGGTCAAACTGGACGCCATGGCCGGCGAAGAGATGAAGAAGCTGGAGGCCGTAGCCAAGCTCACTGCTGACGAGGCCAAAGACCGGCTCATGAAGACCGTGCAAGAGCGCTACAAGGAAGATCTCATCGCGCGCGTGCGCAAACTTGAGGCAGAAGAAACCGAAGTGCTCGAAGCAAAGGTGCGCGAGGTGATTACCCCGGTGATCCAGCGCCTCGGCAGCTCGGTGGTCGCAGAGACCACGACCACCAACGTGCAGCTTCCCTCAGACGACCTCAAGGGCCGCATCATCGGCCGCGAGGGACGCAACATCAAGGTGCTTGAGTACCTCACCGGCTGCGAGATCGTGGTGGATGACACGCCGGGCATGATCACGATTTCCGGTTTCTCCCCCATCCGCCGCCAGATCACCAAGCGCACCCTCGACAAGCTCATCAAAGATGGCCGCATCCAGCCCGCGCGCATCGAGGAAGCGGTCGATGAGGCGAAGAAAGAACTCGCGCTCGACATCAAGAAGGCGGGCGAAGACGCGCTCTTCGGTCTTGGGATTACCGGCGTTGACCCCAAGCTCGTACAGATTCTGGGCCGCCTGAAGTACCGCACGAGCTACGGCCAGAACGTGCTCTCGCACTCCATCGAGGTCGCACAAATCGCGGCGATGCTCGCATCCGAGCTCGGCGCTGACGTGGGCATCTGCAAAAAGGGCGGACTCTTCCACGACATCGGCAAAGCGGTTGACCACGACGTGCAGGGCGGTCACCCGGAGATCGGCGTCAACATCATGCGCAAGTTCGGCATGCCGGAAGAGATCAGCTACATGTCAGTCGGCCACCACGAGGACAAGCCGCGCACCTTTGACGCGGTGATCGTGAAGGTCGCTGACGCGATCAGCGGCGCACGCCCTGGCGCGCGAAAAGATTCCGTTGAGCAGTACATCCAGCGCCTCGAAGACCTGGAGAAAACCGTCAGCTCGTTCCCCGGCGTCGAGAAAGTGTACGCAATCCAGGCTGGCCGCGAGGTGCGCGTGTTTGTGCGCCCGACGGAGGTGGACGACTTCGGCGCCGTGCGACTCGCACAGGACATGGCCCGCAAGATCGAGGCCGACCTCCAGTACCCTGGTGAGATCCGCGTGACCATCATCCGCGAGACCCGGGTAGTTGAGTACGCCCGATAAATCATGTATCATAAAACATAGAACACATAACATTAATCACGTGGAGCGCAGTGATCTATGATCCATGTTCCATGTCCCATGACCATATGAACAAGGCCGAACTAGGCGCAGCATTAGCAGAAAAACTCGGAATCCCAAAGACACAGGGCGTTTCGGCCGTTGAAATGATCGCAGACATGATCACCGAGGAGCTCAAGAAGGGCCAGGAGGTGACGATCGCCGGGTTCGGCTCGTTCATGAGCCGCGAGCGCAAGGGTCGCGCCGGGGTCAACCCGCGCACCAAGGCGAAGATCATGATCCCGCCGATCAAGGTGCCGAAGTTCAAGGCAGGCAAGAACCTCAAAGAGGCATTGAAAGGTTCCGGCCCAGCGCCGACGCCTGCGCCAGCTGCTCCGGCTCCGACGCCAGCGGCGTAAGATAGAAACTGAAAAGACCCTGTCATCGACAGGGTCTTTTGCTTCTCGACTCACTCCCGTTCGCTCGAAGAATAATTATTGTTCGAGCGGAGCGAAGCGAAGTCGAGAACCTAGAATCCCAATTTCTCTTTCACCAAAATCATCGTGTACCGCTGCGGATTGAAATCACCGAAGATAGTGAGCAGCTTCATGAGCCTGGTACCCGGGTAGCCGAGCTTCTTCATGCGCGCATCCTCGAGCGGCACTACATACTCTCCGATCCGCTGACGTGCCGTGTTGAAATCCGCCACGATCTTCTGCGTGCCCACCACCCAGATAACGTGTGGCGAGGTGAATGCGTAGCCCGGGGTCTGCGAGCCAGATGCCGATGCGTCCAGTATCTCCCCTGCTTCAGTCACTGCGTGCACGCTCCCGAGGAAATAATCAGCAAGCACTGAGCGACGGCGTAGGTCGTCCTGCTTCGCCTTGTCGGTTTCCGCGACGATGGCATCCTTGAGATTTTTCCACGGGTGCTGTTTGCTCGTGAGGATATCGATGAACCCGATCTCCTCGAGCGTAGTCGACGATGCGGTCGAAAGTTCTGCGCCATCCGGAAGCAGCTCCTTGAGTTTAGCGAGGGCCGCGACGCGGTCGTTCACCACGAACGTGGTCACGTTGCGTTTTTCGAGCGATGCGACGGTCTTTGTGATCGTTTCGTCTGATGCGAGCTTGCTGAAGTCCATCCTATTCGCAATTGCAATCGCCGTGCATGAAGTCGTGGATGTACTTGCCGAGGTTCGCGAGCTTCACCATCGCCGTCGAACCGGTCTCGCGGTCCTTGAACTCGACCTCGCCGTCTTTCAATGTCTTTTCAGAGATGACCATGCGCTTGGGAATGCCGATCAGGTCGGCGTCCGCGAACTTAGCACCAGCCGCAGTGTCCTCGCGGTCGTCATAGAGGATATCGAGCCCTTGCTCCGAGAGTACTTCGTAGATCTTCACCGCATTCTCGCGCACTGACGCGTCTTTGCTCTTGATCTCGATCATGTGGAGATCGAACGGCGCGATAGACGCCGGCCATTTGATGCCGTTCGCATCGTTGTGGAGTTCCACTGCCGTGCCCATGATGCGCGACGGCCCGATGCCGTAGCATCCCATGATGACTGGCTGCAATTTTCCCCTCTCATCCGCATAGGTGAATTTGAACGGCTCGCTGAAACGCGTCTTGAGCATGAAGATGTTGCCGACCTCTATAGCTTTGTTCTCTTTGATCTTCCCCTTCTTACACTTCGGGCACTTGTCGCCTGCTTTCACCTCCGCGATCTCGCGGTTCTGCGCGTAGCCGCACGCGTCGCAGTGGAAGACGATATCTTCGCCAGCATCGGTGAGCACCTGAAACTCGTGCGAGTACTTGGAGAACGCACCGCCGGACGCTTCCACGATGAGCGCGTCGAGTCCGCACCGTTTGAAGACGTTGAGGTACGCCTGTTTCGCTTTTTCGTAGTACAGCTGCAGGTCAGCTTCATCGCGGTGGAAGCTGTAGAGGTCTTTCATGGAGAACTCGCGGCCGCGGAGCAGGCCGGCCTTTGCGCGCGGCTCGTTCCTGAACTTGTCCTGGATCTGATAGACCGCGACCGGGAGATCTTTGTACGAGTGCACGAACTTCTTCACGAGCGGGGTGACGATCTCCTCGTGCGTCCAGCCGAGGCCCATCTCTTTTCCGCCGCGCCCCTCGAACTGGAACATCACTTCCTTACCCGGGTCGGTCCAACGGCCGCTCGTCACCCACGGTTCTTTCGGCTGGAGCGCTGGCATGAGGATCTCCTGGCCGCCGATGGCGTTCATCTCTTCGCGCACGATCCCTTTCACGCGGTCGAGCACGCGCAACCCGAGCGGCAGGTACGAATACACGCCGGCGGTGAGTTGATCGATGAACCCGCCCTTGGTAAGGAGCTGAGCGTTCTTGCTTTCCAGGTCTTCCGATATCGTCTTGACCGTCTTGCCGAGAAGTTTGCTGTAGCGCATAAGGTCACAGCCTACCGTTTTACGATTCCTTTGACAATGAGTCCTGTTGCAGAATCCTTCACGTGATGAAAAGTGCAACAAAAAAATACCGGCGCCCTTGCGGGAACCGGCAGTACTATGCGAACGATGCGACGGATGCGGAACGACGGATGCGACTCGCTAGCGGCGGATCGGCCACACCCCGGTGAAGCAGGTGGTGCAGAAGCGTGTGCCCGCGGTGTCTCGTAACGCTCCGCGAAACGCTGCGTCGGTGAGGTAGCCGACCGAGTCCGCGCCGAGCACGTCGGGGAGACTTTCGAGCGGCGTGACCGCTGCCACCAGGTCCTCACGCCGCGGGGTGTTGATGCCCCAGTGGCACGTGTGGATGACCGGCGGCGAGCCGATGCGCAGGTGCACCTCCCGCGCACCCGCCTCGCGGATGAGCGCCACCACCTTGCGTGCGGTGGTGCCGCGCACGATGGAGTCGTCCACCACCCCGACCGACTTGCCGCGCACGAGCTCGGCGACCGGGTTCAGCTTCACCCGCACCCCAAGTTCCCGCGCCGCTTTGGTCGGCGTGATGAACGTCCGCCCCATGTAGTGGTTGCGGATCAATGCGAACTCGAACGGGACGCCGAGCGCGTTCGCGTAGGCGAGCGCGATGGCGTTGGACGAGTCCGGCACCGCGGTCACGAGGTCCACCTTCGCCGGCGCGCACGCGGCGAGCGCGGCGCCGAGCCGGGTGCGCACGACCCCCGCGGTGGTGCCGAAGACCACCGAGTCCGGTCGGGCGAAGTACACCTGCTCGAAGCTGCACCAGCGCGACTCACCGTCCGGCGCGAACCGCACGCGGCTCACGCCCGCATCGGTCGCGGTCACCATCTCGCCGGGCGCGATCGCCTCGGCGCCGGTGGCCCGCTTGAGGTCGAACGCGCAGGTCTCAGAGGCGAAAACGATGCCGCCGTTCAGGTGCGCGAACGAGAGCGGCCGGAACCCGTGCGGATCCACGACCGCGTAGAGCGCGTCCTTGGCGAGGATGAGCAGCGAGTACGCGCCCTCGGCGAGAGAAAACGCGCTCTTCAGTCGCGCGATCCGGTCGCCCTTGGCGCGCGTGAACAGGTGCAGGAAGAGTTCGGTGTCGCTCTTCGAGTGGAAGATCGCTCCCTGCTCCTGATAGTCCTCACGCATCTTGACGTAATTGGTGAGGTTGCCGTTGTGCGCGATGGCGATCGGGTCCTTGCCCTGCATGACGGCGAGCGGCTGGATGGCGCGTTCACTTCTCGCGTCCCCGCTCGTGGTGTAGCGCAGGTGGCCGATAGCCGCGGCGCCGGGGAGCGCGGACGCGAAGTCCGTGTCCCGAAACACCTCGTCCACCAACCCGAGCCCGCGCTTCTCATGGAAGTCCGTGCCGTCGGTGGAGACGATGCCGGCTCCTTCCTGTCCGCGGTGCTGCAACGCCTTGAGCATCATGGAAACGACGTACGACGCGTTCTTGACGCCGATGGCGCCAGCGATTGCACACATGTATCGGTACCTCCGTGCTAGGTTTTTGAAAGGCCGAATGGGAATCGGTATACCACGCGCCGCACCGGACCGTCTAGGAAAAGAAAAAACCGGCGCCCTTGCGGGAACCGGTCTGAGGAAGTGCGAAGCGGACGATCAGTCCTGTTCGTCCTCTTCCCAGTGCGAGCGGCCGCGCGCCCGGTGATCCAGTCGCTGCGCCCGTTTGCGCTTCCAGCGTCCACGAAAGCCGCTCCGCTCCTCGATGATGGATGAGGGCGCGACCGTGATGATCGGCCCTGGCTCGATCTTCACGTTATTCGCGTTCTGCGCCTGACCGACGCCCGGTCCGCGCACGAAGCTCACCCGCCAGCCGGATACGTCCCGCCCCGCCTCGAGTGCCTCATCGAGGTGCCGATCCGCGATCTGACGCAGGAACGCCCAGAACCGCTGACCGTCCGACCAGATAAAGATGCCCCCGTCCCGTCGCCCGCCGATGACGCCGTGCGCCCGGTTCTGATCGGACCACTCGGCGTCGAACCGGTCCCACAGCGCACGCACCCGCGTCTGCAGGTCATACCGCTCGATCGGCTTGCCCATGGTGATGCGGACACCGAAGGTCGCGAGCGCCTGCGGTCCGAGTTCCCGGATCCGCTGGTACTCCGCCGAGAGCGCGTGCGCGACCTCGCGTGCATCCGCGCCATGTTCGCCATCGGCCTCGGCGTACACCGAGGTGACGAGACGATGCGGGTTCCGGCTTCGCAGGAAGCGATCCATCTTGATCGCATCATCGGTCCGCAGGGTGAACTGATTGTCTATGGAGTACATGAGGGGCGCATCATCATCGCCGCTCACCACCCAGTCTGTCTTTTCGACCAGGTCCAGGCGCTCGGAGACGGTTATTTTCCAACCGAGCGCCCGCAGGTAGTCCACCACCTCGTTTTCGAAGAACTTGCCGAGGGAAATCACGACTGCCTCCTCTTCCGCTGCCTTGATGCGGCAACGCGCCGACACTACATCAAAACGCGACCGGTGTCAACGGTCGCGCTTTAGGCCCTATCCTCTTTCTTATCGTCTTTCGACTTCTTCACGCGCTTGCGCTCCATGTGGTCGAGGATCGCTTTGCGGATGCGCACTGATTTCGGCGTGGCCTCGACGAGTTCATCATCCCCGATGTACTCGAGCGCGTCTTCAAGCTCCATGATGCGCGGCGTGTCCATACGGTCCTGCCCGCCATCGCCCTTTGAGCGCATGTTGGAGAGCCGCTTTTCTTTACAGACATTCACTTCCAGATCATCGGACTTGGCGTTCTGCCCCACCACCATACCGGCGTACACCTCGACACCCGGTCCCATGAACAGCTGACCGCGCTCCTGTGCCGCGACGAGGCCGTAGCCGATGGATGTGCCCGCTTCGAAGGCGATGAGCGAGCCGTGCGGTACGTCCGAAAAATCCCCGCGGTACGGTTCGTACCCAAGGAAGAGCGTGTTGATGATGCCGAGCCCTTTGGTGTCAGTGAGGAATTCGTTGCGGTAGCCGATGAGCCCACGGGTCGGGATGGTGAACTCCAGGAACGTGGTTTTGTTCTCCACCTTCATGTCCTTCATCTCCGCGCGGCGCTTGCCCATCTTCTCGATCACGATGCCTGAGGACTCTTCCGGCACTTCGATGAATACCTGCTCGACCGGCTCGCTCTCCTTGCCGTTTATCTCTTTCATGATCACCTGCGGGCGGGACACCTGCAGTTCGAACCCTTCTCGGCGCATCTTTTCGATGAGGATCGCGAGGTGCAATTCACCGCGACCGGAGACGGTGAAGCGGTCCGCGCTCTCACCCGGTTCCACGCGCAGCGCCACATCGGTCTGCAATTCGCGGTCCAGGCGCTCGCGGATGTTGCGGGAGGTGGTGTACTGACCTTCGCGGCCGGCGAACGGCGAGGTGTTCACGCCGAAGGTCATCTTCACGGTCGGCTCCTCGATGGCGATCGGCGGAAGCGGGGTCGGGTTATTGATGTCCGTGATCGTCTCACCGATGGAGATGTCAGCGATGCCGGCGACCGAAACGATGTCACCCGGCTCCACACTCTCCGCCTCCACACGGCCGAGGCCGACGTAGGTCATCACGTTGGTGAGTTTCGCCTTTGCGGTTGAACCGTCGCGCTTCACGTGCAGCACATCCATCCCCTTCTTCAGGGTACCGGCGTACAGGCGGCCGATCGCGATCTTGCCGATGTAGTTGTCGTAGGCGAGCGAGACCGAGAGGAACTGCAGCGTCGCGTCCGCGAGCTTCGGCTCAGGGATCGTCTTCAATATCGTTTCGAACACCGGTTTCACGTCCGTCATCACTGCGAGGTTCGGCTCCATGCCCGCTTTGCCGAGCTTGGCAGCGGCGTAGATGATCGGGAAGTCGGTCTGCTCATCGGATGCACCGAGCGCAACGAAGAGATCGAAGGTCTTGTTCACCACCCACTCGATGCGCGCGTCCGGCTTGTCGATCTTGTTGATGACCACGATCACCTTGTGGCCGGCGGCGATCGCCTTTTTGAGCACGAACTTGGTCTGCGGCATCGGGCCTTCCTTGGCGTCCACGAGCAAGAGTACGCCGTCCACCATGCGCATGATGCGCTCCACCTCGCCGCCGAAGTCCGCGTGCCCCGGCGTGTCCACGATGTTGATCTTCGTGTCCTTCCAGTGGACCGACGTGTTCTTGGCGAGGATCGTGATGCCGCGCTCGCGCTCGAGCGGATTGCTGTCCATCACGCGCTCGGCGACAACTTGATTCTCGCGGAATGCCCCGGACTGCCGGAGCATTTTGTCCACGAGGGTCGTTTTTCCGTGGTCGACGTGGGCGATGATGGCGATGTTGCGGATTTCCATAGCCTTTAAAGATAGCAGGCGCGAGCGCTAAATTCACCCTTGTTACCCCCGTCCGCGAACCGTCCCACGGGCACGGACCCTACTCTGGGAGAGCGCACATGAGCGCTGACGCTACCGCCCTGCCCCCGGTCGAACGGCTCCGCCTCGAGAGCGAACGCCGGCTCGCCACCGTCGTGGTGAGCTTGGCGCTACTCCCCAACCTCGCCTTCGCGTTCGCCGACCGCTCGCTCGTGGCCGACCCCGTCACGCTGTGGCTCCTGTACCTGCTGCGCGCGTCGCAGATCGTCCTGTGGGTCGTGAGCCTGGTGTTCCTCCGCCAGGCGCGCGATCGCGCCGCGCTTGAGAGATTGCTCTTCGTCCTGGCCGTGAGCGTCATCGCCTTCGTGCTGCTGGTCTCGTGGCTACGCCCTGCTGACAACTGGTGGCCGGTGCGCACCCTGATCGTACTCTCGTTCGGCACGTTCGTGGCACTCCCGTACCGGTTCCGCAACCAGGTGATCACGTGGGGAGCGCTTACCGCGGGCACCGTGGCGCTCCTCTGGCTTCGCTACACCGCGATGTCCGGCGTGGACCGGCTCTCCGCGCTGGCCAACTTTGCCCTCGCCGGCGCGCTGGGCATGGTGGTGGCCCACAGTCGCGCGAGGCTCGACCGCGACCTCGATGCCGCGCTCGAGCGTGAACGGCACGCCATCGAAGCGCGCGAGAAGTCAGCCGCCGAGCTGCGGCGGCTCGAGGGGATCATCCCGATCTGCAGCTACTGCCGTCAGGTGCGCACCGAGGCTGGCGCGTGGGAAGGGTTGGACCAGTACGTACGTTCGCG
>Ga0315281_10007298_pt1 | contig 15590 bp, 18 predicted proteins | sample YL17G07_0_MG_FD_204540 | JGI IMG/M metagenome (GOLD analysis project Ga0315281, IMG submission 204540) | Sediment microbial communities from Yellowstone Lake, YNP, Wyoming, USA - YL17G07_0 | ecosystem: Environmental > Aquatic > Freshwater > Lake > Sediment | place: USA: Wyoming | collected...
CGTGCCAAGCCCGAGCGCGAGCTCGCCGCGGTTGCGTCGTGGCGCGGCGAGGTGCGCACGGAGCGGGTGCGCCGGGCCACCTAAGCGCGATGCAGCAAGCATTGCCGCGAGTTGGCGATGCGGGTATCGTTGCCCCTACGCAATCCGAATCCGGCCGGGGGCGAAGTGCAAAAAAAGATAGCGGTGCTGGTTCGCGACAGGCAGGGCGAGGCGCTCAGGATGTCCTTGGGCCTGATTCTCGTCGACGACGCGGTTGACGTGTACGTGCTCGACCGAACGCTGCAGGCCGACGGGGAAGTCGCGTTCCACCTCGAGACCATCAAAGAGATGGACATGCCGGTGTATACGAACTGCCGCGAAAACGCAGGGATGGAATATCTGCCAGTCGATGAAATCGTCCGCAAGTTGTCCCGGTACGACCATATTCTCGCGTACTAGCGAGACCGGCAGGAGAGGAGAGGGCAGTGAAGCTCGGCATGCTGATCAATACGGCGAAGCACCTGGATGACATCGTCGGGATTTGCCGCGCCGCCTTGGCGCGGGGCCATCAGGTAATCATTTTTGCGATGGACGAGGGCACCAGGCTGCTCGGAAACGATGCGTTCGTCACGCTCGCCGAGCTCGATGGCGTGTCCTTGAGCCTGTGCGATCACAGCGCCAAGGCATGCGGCGTCAACACCGAGGGCCTGCCGCCGAAAATCATCTGCGCAAGCCAATTGAACAACGCGCTGATGAACCATAACGCCGATCGGGTAATCGTGCTCTGATCGGTCTCGGTCGCTCGCGCAAGAGGGGGAGGCAATGGTCAAGATGCTGTTCCTGCTGAACGACGGGCCCGATGCGTCCTCGACGGCGTGGATCGAGGCTTTGTCGCGGGATTCCGATGTGGAGGTGATCGACCTCGCGCGCAAGGAGGTCGCGTACGACGCGCTCGTGGACAAGATTTTCGCCTGCGACGAGTTGATGTCCTGGTGAGCGCCGGCCGCGTTTCTTCGCGGCGCCGGCTAGCAGCGGACGTGCACTGGCTACGGTTCACAGGTGCCGGAGTGGCGCCCGCGCCCGAGCCGCGTTTCTCGCGTTCTTCCCGCTTCCCGCACTGGATGACTAGCGGCCGGCTCGCGGGCCAATCGGCCTCGCTTGCCAGCTTATCGCGCCAGAAAATGTTTTTGGGTACGGAACCATTGTGAAACTGCACCTGCCGGCGCATTATCCACGATATCGATAGGGGTATCGGGGGAGCCAATGGAAGGCGTCGAAAAGAGAAATCAAATCTGGGCCTACCTCATCATCGGTTTCTTTACGCTGCTGACCGTGGTGAGCTACTCCGTCAACGAGTATTACATCTATCTCGGGGCCTATCTGTGGTTCGGCTTCGTCTACGGCATGTGTCTGCAGTACGGCCGCTTCTGCTTCTCTTCGGCGTTCCGCGACCTGTTCGCGGTCGGCGTGCCGCGCATGGCGGTAGGCATCATGATTGCGATGGTGCTGTTCGGCTCGGTCTCGGCCTTTGTCACGGCCACCGGCAACAGCACCTACCACGCGGCGCCTTACGGCTGGCATGCGGTAATCGCCGGATTGGTCTTCGGGGTAGGCATGGTGCTCACCGGCGGTTGCGCCTCCGGTTCCCTATACAAGGCCGGCGAGGGCAACGTGACCGCAATGCTGGTGTTCGTATCGATCAGCATTTCGCTCGCGGTCTTCGTCGACGTGGGCGGCTGGCTGAATGCGCTGGTGCCGAACGCCTGGCACGAGTCCGCCCTGGCGAAGGGCTTGCCGGCGGAAATCAAGGTCGGCGACGGCTGGCTCGACCAGTATCTCGCCGGCCACGTCTGGAACCAGCCGATCCTGACCTACAGCGAATGGCTCGGCTTGAAGGGCGCGTGGACTGCCGCCTTTCTCGGCAACGTCCTGGTTGGCATCGTGCTGCCGGCGTCGCTGCTGCTCGCCGTGGTCTATTTCCTCTGGTATCGCAAGGGCTACCTGCGCAAGCGCACCGAGGAAGGCAGGCCGCATCAAGGCTTCGCGACCGAACTTGCCGGCTACTGGAGCATGATCGCCGCGTCGAAACGCACCGCGATAGCGGGCCTCATACTGGGCATTGCGGCCGGGTTGCACATGTATGTGATGAAGGGCATGCAGCTCAAGTTCGGGGTGCAGAATTTCGGCTCGATCCTGAAGGAACTGGGTTTCGCCTCCGGGCTTTCATACAAAGGGACGGTGTTCGATCCGGGCTATTGGTACGTGACGACCCAGGAGGCGCAGTGGTTCGGCTGGCTGTTCAACAAGCTTGGCTGGGACAACACCGGCAATATTTTTTTCGGGTACGAGAACGGCCTGCCCAATCCGCTGCTCAATCCGGCGGGCTGGATGTCGATCGCCCTGATCGGCGGCGCGGCGGTGATGGCCTTGCTGAGCAACGAATTCAAGTGGAAGAACACCACGCCCGAACTCGCCGTGTGGGCGATCATCGGCGGCACGCTGATGGGCATCGGCTCGCGTCTTGGGCTCGGCTGCAACGTGGGAGCGTTCTTCGTGCGCGTGTCGCAAGGCGACGTATCGGGCTGGCTGTTCGGCATCGGCATGATCGGCGGCGCCTGGCTGGGCGTGAAATTCTTCAACTGGTGGACCGAGAGAAGGATGGCCAGGGAAATGGCCGCTTTCCAACTCTAATCGCGGCATAACTGGAGGAGGGGTCGATGAAATTCGAAAAGAAAAGCGATGGCCTGTATGCGCTCGACGTGTGCGGATATGTCTGCCCGCATCCGCAGCTCTATACCAAGAAGGCGCTGGAAAAGATGAAAGAGGGCGAACTGCTGGAACTGGTGTTCGACAACGCTTCTTCGGGGGAGTCCATCGCCGCCATGTGCGATTCCAAGGGGAACGAAGTCGTCGAGAAGAATACGGACAGCGGAAAGTACACCTGGAAGATCAAGAAGACTGCAGCCTGAGGAAACCATAGGATGAACAAGACCAGCCTGTGGATCGTCGTTGCCGTCGCGGCGGCCTGGATCGGGTTCATGCTGGGTTACTCGATGTCGGCGCATACCGGCGCCAAGCCCGCTGTCGCCGGGGCGCCGGCGGCAAGCGGCGGTTACGGCGGCGCGCCGGCGGGCGGAAAACCCGCGGCGGGCGGCTACGGGCGCTGAATGAGGCAAGGCGCATAGGCTATGGACTGCGTCCTTGTCGCTGTGGATGGCACTAAAGGCAGCCGCGCCTGCGTCGCCCTGTGCGCGCGCCTGTTCGCCGGCCGGCCGCCGCCGGCGGTGATTCTGCTGAACGTGATGCAGTACGGCGGGCCGACCGCGGTGGATGGCCTGAGCAGCGACGCGGAGCTTGCCGAATTGCGCGAGGCGCTCGAAGGATCGCCGCAGCTCGAAGCGCTCAAGGCAAAGGCCGAAACTATCCTCGCCGCGCCGCGCGCGTTTCTCGCGGAACGCGGCTTTGCCGACGTGCGCACGGCGATTCGGAGCGGGCGCCCCGCCGAGGAGATCCTCAATGGGGCGACGGAATACGGAGCGCAACTCATTGTCATCGGCAATACGCGCAGCCGCATCGCCAAGCTCATGCTCGGCGACGTGGCGCAGCAGGTGGCGAATCGGGCCGCCGTTCCGGTTCTGCTCGCGCGCTAGCGCGACCCGCGGCCGGCCATGGAAACCCTGATTCTCGGCGGCGGGCTCGCCGGTCTGGCCGCCGGCTGGGCGCTCACGCAGGCCGGCCGCCGCGTCAAGCTGATCGAAAGCGCAAATGCCGTCGGCGGACTGGCGCGTACCGTGGCGCGCGACGGTTTTCGCTTCGATCTCGGCGGGCATCGCTTTTTCACCGACGACGCCCGCGTCGATCGCTTTGTGCGCGAGCTGCTCGGCGACGAACTCGTCACGGTGCCGCGCGCGAGCCGCGTTTACTTGGGCGGCAAATGGATCGAGTATCCGTTGCGGCCCCTGGGCGCGCTCGCCGGGCTGGGTGCGCGCACGAGTGCGCGAATCCTGCTCGGCTATGCCTGGGCGCGCGCTGCGCGGCGCATGCGGCCGGCGCCGCTCGCGTCGCTGGAAGACTGGGTCGTGGCCCATTTCGGGCGGCCGCTGTTCGAGCTCTATTTCCGCGATTACAGCGAAAAGGTATGGGGCGTCGGCTGTCGCGACATCAGCGCCGAGTGGATGGCGCAGCGCGTCCAGGGGCTGTCCCTGGGCAGCGCGATCCGCCATGCATTGCTCAAGCGCGGCGCAGCGCTGCCGACGCTGGTGGATCGGTTCTTGTACCCGCGGCTCGGCATCGGCAGCATTGCGGAGCGCCTGCGCGCGGCGATCGAGCGATCGAGTCCGATCGCCACCGGCACCCGGGTGGTGCGCATGCGCCATGACGGGCGGCGCATCGACAGCGTGACCGTGCGCTCGGGAGATGAGGTGCACGAGCTTCGGGGTGCGGCGTTTCTGTCCACGATCCCGCTTACCCAGGTGATCCAGGCGCTGAGTCCGCACGCGCCGGTCGAGGTGCGCGCTGCTGCGGCGCGGCTGCGCTACCGCGATCTGGTCATCGTCGCGGTCATGCTGGCGCGCGAGCGAGCGACCGACCAGACCTGGATCTACTTTCCTGGCAAGGACATACCCTTCGGCCGGCTGCATGAGCCGACCAACTGGAGCGCCGCGATGGCGCCGCCGGGACGTACGCTGCTGGTGGCCGAACGCTTTTGTTTTCGCGGCGACGCCGCCTGGAACGCAGCCGACGCCGAACTGATCGACACGACGGTGCACCACCTCGAACAACTCGGCTTCATCCGCCGCTACGAAGTACTTGATGCCATGGTGCTGAGAATTCCCGCGGCCTATCCACTGTTCGAGGTGGGTTACCAGGAACGCAGTCAGATTCTTTGCGATTACCTCGCGCGCTTCGAAAACCTGCAGCTCGCGGGCCGCGGCGGCCTGTTCCGCTACTACAACATGGATCAGGCCATCGCCTCGGGCCTGGCGGCTGCCGAGGCGCAGCTCGCGCGCGACGCGCGCATGCCCGCTGCCGCCGCGGCGAGAGGCGCGCCATGAGGTGCGCGTTGATCATCCCGGCTTGGGCGCCGCAGGAATTGTTTCCGCGCCAGACGGCCGGCTCGCAGATCAATTACTGGCAGCCTTTGGGCACGCTGTACATTGCCGCGGCACTGCAGAAGGCCGGGCACGAAGTGCGCTTTTTCAATGGCGCGTTCCTCGCGCAGGAGCAAATCCTGCGGCGCGTCGGCGAGTTCGAGCCGTGTTTCGCCGGCATCTACGCAACCGCCTTCGGCTGGACCAAAGCGATGCAGACGGCGCAAGCGCTGAAGCGGCTGGACCCGCAGATTTTCACCTGCGCCGGCGGCCCGTATCCGATCGCGCTGCAGGACCAGTGCCTGCGCGAGTGCGTCCACTTCGACGCGGTGGGCACCGGCGAGGGGGAGCTCACCGTTCCCGAGATGGTCGGGCGGCTGGAGTCGGGCCGGAACCTCGACGGCGTACTCGGGGTGGCATTCCGGCGGGGCGCCGAGATCGTCAAGAACCCGCCGCGCCCGCTCATCGAGGATCTGGACTCACTGCCCTTTCCCGCGCGCGAGTTGCTAGGCGAGGCCGATCGCTACCTGCCGCCGCCCGGCACCTACCGGCGCAAACCCGTTACGGTGCTGCTGACCGCGCGCGGCTGCGACCGCAAATGCCTGTTCTGCTTCCAGATCGACAGGCATCGGCGCGCGGGCCTGCGCGGCGTGCGTTTCCGCTCGATCGAAAACGTGCTCGCCGAGATCGAGCACTGTATCGCCCTGGGCTATCGCGAGATCAAGTTCTTGGACGACACGCTCACGGCCGATTACGACCGCGCGCTGCGGCTGGCGCGCGAAATCAAGGCGCGCGGGCTCGACTTCAGCTGGTTCGCCTCCGCCTGCGTCAACCAGGTCGACGAGACGCTGCTGCGGGCGTTCAAGGCCGCCGGCTGCTGGGCGATCCTGTTCGGCGGTGAAAGCGGCGCGCAGAAGAACCTCAACGCCCTGCGCAAAGGCTCGACGCTCGAGCAAACCCGCGCCGCGGTGCGCGCGGCCCAGGCCGCGGGGCTGAGGGTCAGCATGCCGTTCATGTTCGGGATTCCGGGCGAGACCTACGCCGATGGCCTGAAAACCATCGAGTTCGCGCTCGAGCTCGATCCGGATCTTGCGAATTTTCACGCCATCACTGCGTTTCCCGGGACCGAGCTGTACGACCATCACGCGCAGTACGGCACGATCTCCCGCGAGCTCGGGGACTACACCTACCAGGGCGCCGCATTCGTGCCCTACTCCATGACGCGCGATGAGATCCACGCGCTGCGCCAGCTCGCCTTGCGCCGCTTCTACTCGCGGCCGGCGTTCCTGTTGCGCCAGCTCGCGCGGCTGCGCAATGTCAACGACCTGCGCGCCGCGCTCGCGGGCGCGCGGAGTTTGTTCTGGTTATGGGCGCGGCGCGGGCTGTTTCACCGGCCTGCGCCTGCGGACGCACCGCTGCCGGCCGCAGCCGCAGCCACTCACGGGCGAGCGCCGGGTAGCAGCGCGGATTGAACAGGATGTTGGTGATGTAGTAGCACTCGTGCGTGCAGTGGCACTCGCCGCGGCCGATGGAGCCGAGGGTGGTGCGCGCCGCGGCTGTGCCGAGGACGGAATCCAGGTCGTAGCCGTGTGCGCGCACGTTGCCGAAGCTCTCCGGGCGGGTTTCGCAGGGATACACCTCCCCAGTCTCGCTCAGCACCAGGTTAAGCCGGCCGGCATAGCAGGAGATGTGCCTTTTTTGCTCGATCAGGGTGCGATGGATCAGGCGGCGTTGCAGGATGTCCTGCGCCGCCTTCAGGCGCGCGCCGCGAAAAGCGTAGGTCGGCGCCGCGCGCTCGCGCAAATTTGCGGCAAGCCGTGCGACGGCGCGCTCGTATTTGGCCGGATCCACCGCCTTGTAGCTCAGGTCCGCCAGGTCGCCGCGCACAAGCGAGATGGTATGGGTGCGGATGTGTTCCAGGCCCTGCACGAATTCGATAATCTCATCCATCCGATCCTGGTTCGCCGAACAAAAGACGGTGTTGATGCCGAGTTCGAAATTGGCATGCTCGGCCTGCAGTCCGGCGACCAGGCGGTAGGTCTGCATCAGTTTTTCGAAACCGCCCGGGGTGCCGCGCAGGGCATCGTGTTCCGCGCCGACGCCATCGAGCGAGAGCTTGAGCACGACAATGCTGTCGCGGCAGTCGCGCAGAATCTGCGCCATCGACTCATGAATCAGTTGCGGCAGCATACCGTTGGTCGGATACAGCATGATCGCCGGGCGGTTCTGCCGGTGGAACAGGCGGCTGATCTCGACCAGATCCTTTCTCAAAAAGATTTCGCCGCCGGAAAAGGCGAGCCACAGCAGGGTTCCGAGCGAGCGCGAGACCTTCTCGATCTCCGCGAGGGTCAGCTCGGCGGAGTCGGAATGCGCCGTGTCGGCGCCTTGCAGATAAAAGCAGTAGGGGCAGCGCGCATTGCACTTGCGCGTGACGAAGAAAGTGAGCTGGATCGGCCGGCGCTTCCACGCAATCGCATCCACATGGCGCAGCCAGGGGAGCATCAGCGATGCTCCCCTGGACGCAACGGACGCGAAGACACATGCCGCAGCATCCCGGCGCCGGCGCCGGCGCCGACGGCGAGGGGATAGAGCAACAGGTAATACAGTGCGGCCTTGAGCGCGAAGCCCGGGCCTTCGGCGCGGTGATACGCAAGGAGCAATCCGCGGTTCGCGAACAGATTGAAGGCGAGCGCCAGAGCCAGCAGCGCAAGCAACATGCCATTCCCCGTCACAAGGAAACCGGCGAGCAGGCCGAGGTTGGCGGCGAAAACCAGCACGTTGAGCTTGAGTGCCGCCGAAGCGGTCCCGGAATCCGCCAGCAGGTCACGGTTCGCAATGGCGTAGGCGGTCCAGTACAGCGACTTGATAAATGCATTGCGCAGGGAGCGGAGCAGGGAGAAGTGGAAGATATGCTGCACCTGGATCGCGGGGTTCATCACCAGGCGGCAACCGGCGCGACGCAAACGGTGGCTGAATTCCACGTCTTCGAGGATCGGCCGCACGTCTTCGGCAAAGCCGCCGTTGGCGCGGAACACGGACGCGTCGATGGCGAGCGCGTGGGTGGCGATGTAATCGGCCGCGGGCGCGCGTCTGCTTTCAAAGTGGTTTATGAAAATCGACTGAAAGCGGCTGAAGAAGCGCCGGTCATATGGCGCGCGCATGTAGGTGCCGCCAACGATCGCATGCGCCCCTTCACGCGCCAGCGTTGCCGCAGCCAGCGCCAGGGTGTCGGGCTGCAACAGGCAATCGGCGTCGGTAAAAAACAGAATCCGGCCCCGGCTGTGGCGTGCGCCCGCGTTTCTGGCGCGGGCCGCTCCCCCATGCTGGCGAAGCCGCACCAGCTTGCACGGATAGCGTTCGATCACTTCGACCGAATGGTCGTCGGAATGGTCGTCGACTACGATGATCTCGAAATTGGCGTGCTGCGACGCCTGCGCCGCCGCGAGGCAGATGCCTATGGTGTCTGCGCCGTTGCGATTGGGGATGATCACCGAGACCAAGTCTTGCATGCGCACATGTTAGCCACTTTAGGCGCCATTTGCTGCGCCCGCCGAATGCCAGGTCCGGGGCCGCATCCGGCGAGGTGCGCCCTGGGCTATCGGCGTGTGCCGGCGGCAAATGCATGAATAAAAAAAACCAATTCGCTCATATCTTCAATCACTGTTGACTAAAGACCGGATCGCTGACAAGGTTATCGCGTGTGCCACCGGCCGGAAAGGGCGCGGGCCCTAACGAACTCGTAAGGAGATGTGGAGCAACGCGGGTTGCCCCTTGATAAACGCAAGTCCAAGGAGGAGAACAGCATCATGAAATCGGAACAGGTAACTGCCGTGGAAATGACGCGGAGGGATGTACTTTTCGGTGCGGGAAGATGCGCTCTCGGCGCGGTGGGGGTCACGGCCCTCGCGGCGGTGGTGCCGGAGATGGTGTCAAAGGCGCATGCCTTGGGCGGGACGACGGAGAAGTGGCCGTGGCCTTATCAGAAGCTGGATCCGGCAGTGACCGCCGAAATCGCCTACCAGGAATGGTATCGGGTATTTTGCGGCGCCGCGGTGATCAGCGCCGTGTTTGGCCAACTGCGGGAGAAGGTGGGAGACCCGTACAAGTCGTTCCCGATCGATGCCTTCATTTTTCTCGAAGGCGGTACCTCGGGCTGGGGAACGATCTGCGGCGCGAACGCAGGCGCCAATATCGTCACCAACCTGATCGTCGGTCCGCGCATCTCCGGTACCGACGACGGCATGCTGATGGGCAGTGAAATGATGCAGTGGTATACCACCACAGCCTTTCCCAGCTATTCGCCGAAACAGCCCAAACTCAAAGCCGAGCTTCCCAAGACCGTTTCCAATTCTCCGCTGTGCCATCTCTCGGTGGGCAAATGGATGAAGGCGGCGAACAAGGAGCTGGCGAGTCCCGAGCGCAAGGACCGCTGCGCGCGCCTCACGGCGGACGTGACCGCCCAGCTGGTCATGCATTTGAACGACTGGAAGGACGGCAAGTACAAGACCAAGGGCGTCATTCCGGCTGCCGGGTTCGGCATCCAGACCCAGTACAACTGCAACGAGTGCCACGGTAGCAAGGTGCCCTCGCCGCCGAAGAAGGCTTAGGGCCAAACAGGCGATTCACCGGACCCCCTGCGGTTTGTTGCGCAGGGGGCTGTCTTGACAAGACGCGTAGATTCGGCGCGGTTATCGCGCCTGAGCGGTTCGCCGTTTGCCTGACAAATGGGGCAGGTCATGGATGTCAGGAAAACCGAACAGATCCTGCTCGTATCGTTCTGCGCGCTTATCCTCATTCCGCTTCTGTACATTGGCCGTCTGGCCGATGACAATACGCTGACCAGCTGGAAATGGGTGTTTCCCGCATCGGGCATCCTGCCGGTGTTCTTCATTCTGGTCCTGGCGTTGCCTTGCGCCTATGCACTGTCGGGGCTGCGTTTGGCCGGACGCCGCGCCGGTGCGTTCCTCGCCGCCCTGTCGGTCCTGTTCGTCCTCCCACTGTGGCAACAGCCGGAAGCCGTCATTGACGCGTCGAGGTATTTTGTCCAGGCAAAATACCTGAGTCAGTACGGGGCGGGATATTTTCTCGGGGAATGGGGGCGGACTGTCCCTGCCTGGACGGATCTGCCGCTGGTGCCCTTTCTCTACGGTCTGATTTTTCGATGGTTCGGGGAAGAGAGAATCTATATCCAGATTTTCAACACCCTGTTGTTCGCGCTGACCTGCATGCTCACGTTCGCCATCGGCAGGAAGCTGTGGGACGAAGAAACCGGCCTGAACGCGGGCCTGCTGCTCATGGGGATCCCGTACCTCCTGACGCAGGTGCCGTTGATGCTCGTCGACGTGCCGACCATGTTCCTGCTGAGCCTTGCCGTATATGCGTTCCTGAATGCCGTCGAACAAGGCGGGGTCGTCTGGATCAGCGTTTCCTCCTCTTCGCTATTCATGGCCTTGTTCGCAAAGTATTCAGCCTGGCTGATGCTTGGCGTCCTCCCGGTCATAACGCTCGTCTTGATGGCAGGCGATGCGAAGATCGCGTTCAGGCGGTCGGCCGCCGTCCTGCTCATCGCCGGACTTCTTGCAGGCACGGTCATTTCTTTTCGCTTTGATTTCTTCCGGGAACAGATCGGCGTCCTCGCGACCTACCAGTGGCCCGGCCTAGGCCGCTGGCAGGAAGGGTACGTATCGACATTCTTGTTTCAGTCGCACCCGTTTCTGGCGCTGCTCGCACTGCTCGGCATCTATAAGGCGTATAGGGAAAAAGACAGCCGCTTCCTCATTGCCGCTTGGTTCGCCGTCTTCGTGTTCCTGCTGCAGATCAAGAGGATCCGCTACATCCTGCCTTTGTTTCCGCTGTTTGCCCTGATGGCGGCCTACGGTCTGAATGCGCTGCGCGACCGCGGCGTCCGGAGGTTCATCTGCTTATGCGCTGCCGCGTCCTCCGTGGTGATTGCCTGCGGCGCATATCTTTCATTCCTGAACGGCACGAGCATGGCGAACCTGCGCGACGCCGGCCGGTACCTGGACACGCTGAAGTGCAATTCCGTCGAAGTCCATGCGCTGCCGCAGGAGGACTCGTCGGGCAGCACGTTTGCCGCAATACCGATACTCGATTATTTCACCGGCAAGAAGCTATTCGCGCCTCAGGAATGGCCGCTTCATCCTGAAGACAGCGATACCTGGCGTTCGTCGCTGAGATTCACCTGGGAAGCACCCAAACCCGGGTTCTATTCAAATGCCGATGCGGCGGAGGGCTGTGCGCTCGCAGTCATCTCGAGCCGGGCCATCGACGGCGTCCCCGCGGAATTGAGCGCAGGCAGTCGCGGTTCGTTTGAAGAAGTGAGGCGTTTCGCTCTCGCCGCCGGGATGTTCAAGTACCAGACTTTCGTTACCGTATTCAACAAACAATAAAGCCGAAAAAGGGCCACAATATTTCACTTGTTGTCCGCTCCGGTCCGGTGCGGACACGCGAGGAGGGGGGCAGGGTGGACGTCGAGGCAAGAAAGAAGAAGATATGGGCGCTGGTCATCATCGGCTTCTTCGTTCTGGTGAGCGTGCTCACGTTCGCCTATAACGACTACTATATCTATCTGTCGGCCTACCTGTGGTTCGGTTTGATCTACGGCATGTGCCTGCAGTACGGCAGGTTCTGTTTTTCGTCGGCGTTCAGGGATCTTTTCGCCGTCGGCGTGCCGCGGATGGTGGTGGGGATCATGACCGCGACCATCTGTTTCGGGTTCGTGGCCTCGATTGTGACGGCGAGCGGGTTCAGCACCTTCCATCCGTCTCCTTCAGGAATCCATTCAGTTGTCGCCGGTCTGATATTCGGGGTCGGCATGGTGCTTGCGGGAGGCTGCGCGTCGGGCTCGCTGTATAAGGCGGGCGAAGGGAACGGGGTTGCGCTGCTCGTCATATTGTCGATCAGCGTAACCCAGTCTTTTTTTGCCTCGACGGGCGGGTGGCTCAACGAGCTCGTCCCAGCCTCCTGGCATGCCTCCGCGGTATCGAAGAACCTTCCGGCTTCGATCAATGCCGGCGACGGCTGGCTTGACCAGTACCTTGCGGGCTACGTCTGGAACCATCCTACAGTGACGTTTGCGACGCTGATCGGATTGAAGGACGAAACGATCGCCGGTGCGTTTGTGGGCAATCTCCTCATTGGCGTGTTCATTCCGGCGATGTTCCTGCTGACCGTCGTCTACATCGTATGGGCAAGAAACAGTTTCACCAGGGAGTGGCTGAAGAAACAAGAGACGGTGAAGCCAAGGGATCATCTCAAAGGATTTTGGCGGATGCTGCTCTCGTCGAAAAGAACCTCGATTGCCGGGCTGATCCTCGGCGTGGCCTGCGGTCTGCAGATGTTCGTCATCGAGGGGCTGCGCATCAAATTCGGTGTCAGAAACGCCGGGGAGATTCTCACCCGGCTAGGATCGGATTTCGGCATATCCGTTCAAGGCACCGTGTTCGACCCGGGATACTGGTACGTGACCACGCAGGAGGCGCAGTGGGTGGGATGGGTGATGCAAAAACTCGGCTGGGAAAACATGGACAACATATTTTTCGGCTACATCAACGGCATCCCGAATCCGGCCCTGAACCCCGCCGACTGGATGTCCATCGCGCTGATCGGCGGCGCCGCGGTGATGGCGCTCGTCAACAACGAGTTCAAGTTCAAAAAACCGACGAAGGAGCTCGCGGTGTGGGCGATCGCGGGCGGTTTCCTGATGGGCATCGGCTCCCGGCTCGGCCTGGGCTGCAACGTGGGGGCGTTCTTTGTGAGGGTCTCGAACGGCGACGTCGGAGGATGGCTGTTCGGACTCGGCATGATCGGCGGGGCTTACATCGGCGTCAAGTTCTTCAACTGGTGGACGGAGAGAAGAATGGCAAGGGAATTCGTCGGAATGGAATTTTGATGAAGGAGCGCGAGGCATGGACAAGACATTCACAATCGTGGCACTCATCGTAACGGTCTTCACCGGATACCTGATCGGCTACAGCGTGCCGCCCTTCATCAAGGCCGGAGTCTTCAGCCAGCGGAGCGAAAAGGGCGTGGCGTCGCAAATCGACAAGAATCTGGAACAGCACTACAAGAAGCTATATGAAACCGACGACAAGTAGCCTGGCCAACCCGTGGCCCTGCCGGAGGGAATGGTGATGCCGAAGAACCGGATTGCAATGTTTGTGACGGCTTTTGCCGTGGGCGCCTTGCTCGGATTCGGCATGTCCGATAGGTCCGGCATACAGCCGGGCTATTTCGAGAAGCAGGAGGCGCCGGCCTATGGCGTTGCAGCGGTCAAGGCGCTAGGCTCCGATTTGGGCAAGGAGTACGAGGAGCATTTCAAGCGCTTGTACAAGGAGTAGAAAAACGGAGCCGATGACGACCTGTTTTTCCGTATGGCGGAAAGTAGATGAAAGCGGTTGCTGTGATTTCGGTTTTATTCGATAAACGCGAAACCAAGAGGGGGAGACGTCATGATAAAGAGAGCAAAGCACCTGTTGATCGCCGGTTCTGTCCTGCTGGCCCTGGGGGACATGTCCCATGCAGCAAGCTGGACGCATCCCGAGCTGTTGCTCACGCCGGACACGGTCGAGAAAAACGTCGGCATGGCCGATTGGGTCGTCGTGGACTGCAGGGATCTCAAGGATTATGCAAAAGGGCATGTGCCCGGCGCCATCAGCCTCGGCAAAGCGTGCAAGACGGCGCTGAGGGACAGCACCGCGAGGGCCTTCAAGGACGCAAAGGTATACGAGAAGATTCTTGGCAAATCGGGCATAGGCAATGACACCCATGTCGTCTTCTACGGGGAACACAAGGTCACCGATACCTTCAAGGACGTGACCGTGGCGTTCTGGATCCTGGAGTACCTCGGACACGACAAGGCTCATGTGCTCAACGGAGGACTGGACGCCTGGCTGAAGGCGGGCAAGAAGCTGACCAGCGAACCTTCGATGAAGCCGGAAAGACAGTTCAAGGCCAAAGTCGTGGCAAGCCGGATCGCTACTAACGAGGAGATGCTGCAGATTGCCGAGGGCAAGAAGAAAGGGATTACGGTCATTGATTCCCGGACAAAAGCAGAACACGACGGCCAAGACATCCGCGCCCTGCGGGGAGGTCATGTGCCTAACACGACCGCCAACATCTCGCACAAAGACACGATGGATCAGGACAAGGACCCCAATACCGGCAAGGACGTCGACAACGGCTATCTTTCGCCGGACCGGGTCGATGGTTACTTCAAGAACTTCGACAAGAACAAGCGCGCCATTGCCTATTGCCAAACCGGCACCCGCTCGACGCTCACCTACCTGGAGCTGAGGCTGCTTGGGTTCAAGGACCCGGCAAACTGGGATGAATCCTGGGTCGTCTGGGGATCCAACCTCAAGTATCCGGTCGCCAACGAACAGTGGATCAACTTCGAGAGGCTGCAGAGCGCCGAAGCCAGTCTCAGGAAGCTTCAGGACGCCATGCCGAAGAAGGAGGAGACAAAATAGGCGCTGATCGGTGACCGGGGTCTGGCGCCAGCCGTCAGGCGGTTCGCGCCAGAAAATCCGCCAGTTCCTTGTCGGAAAACAGAATGTGGAAAGCCAGCCAGACTTCGGGGAAATGCGCGACCGTGACCGGTGATTCGGCCGCGTCTGCCGCGAAGCTGGCTCTGTAACGCAGCGCCTGGCCGATCAGCATGGCGTGTTCAGCCTTGTGTTGATCGGAGTTCGGGTAACGGCGTTCCGCCATCAGCTGCTCTTCCAGTTCGAAGTGGGCTTGTGCATGGCGGATGATGTCGTCGAGCACGCCGCCGCAGACCTCCTTGCCTTTACGCTTGTCGACGGCGTCGGCGAGCAGATTGAACAGTTCGGCCAGCGCATGGTGGTCTGCGTCCATTCGCGCGTGCCCGGTTTTCAGCGTGTTATCCCACGCAATCCAGTCCATGGCGCATTGCTCCTGTACAGGGCGCTATTCGGCTCGGCGAGCAAACATTCGCGTCCATTTTACTAGCTTCGCGAAGCCGCACCAAGCTGAGTGCTTCGCCGTGTGCGCGGCAAGGGACTACAATGCGAATTCGAATTTCGCTCACGCTATGCACCTTATAACCTGGAACATCCAGTCCTGCCGCGGCTGCGACGGACGCGTGGACCCGCGGCGCATCGTCGGCGTCTGCCGCGACATGGCCGATTTCGACGTGCTCTGCCTGCAGGAGGTGGCGCGCAACTATCCGGATTTGCCCGGATCGTCCGGAGAGGACCAGTTCGCCCTGCTCGGCGGCCTGTTGCCCGGATTCACCGCCGTGGAAGGGATCGCGGTCGATGTGGCTGGCACCGGCGGCAAGCGGCGCCAGTTCGGCAACCTGATCCTCGCGCGCTATCCCGTGATCGCGGTTTTTGCGCATCTGCTGCCCTGGCCGGCCGATTCCGCCGTGCCGAGCATGCAGCGCGTGGCGCTGGAGGTGGTGCTCGCCGCACCGTTCGGGGCGGTGCGCGTGACCACCACGCACCTCGAATACTATTCGAGGATGCAGCGCAGGCG
>Ga0315281_10007299_pt1 | contig 15590 bp, 8 predicted proteins | sample YL17G07_0_MG_FD_204540 | JGI IMG/M metagenome (GOLD analysis project Ga0315281, IMG submission 204540) | Sediment microbial communities from Yellowstone Lake, YNP, Wyoming, USA - YL17G07_0 | ecosystem: Environmental > Aquatic > Freshwater > Lake > Sediment | place: USA: Wyoming | collected...
GCATGTAACCCAATCAATTACACATTACTTTGCATAATTATTTGCAAATTGGGAATAACGAAACGACATTTATCAAGGTGAAAAGTATATATTTATAACATATATATAATTACAAGATGCATATATAAATTAAATGTTGCATATTGCCTAAATAAACAATATATATGTTGCTTTTTTGGTCATTTGTTTATCTTCATTTGGTTATTTATCTTTGCATACGTGTGTATAACCCAATCAAATAAAAAATGAGTTGCCTTTTCAGTATTTTCTATCTAAATTGTAATTTCGCCTTGATGTTCTTGTAAATTCACAAGTCCAAGTGCAAGTGCAAGTGTGTGTATGTGTGTGTATAAATTGCAATTTCGCCTTGATGTTCTTGTAAATTCAATCAAATTGTTCCAATATAGGAAATATGATATAAATTGATGAATTTATTTTGATTATCTTTTTTTTTCACTTTCACAAACCTGTGCTGAATGTGCGTTGTGATTCTTTTTGCTGTTTTTACATCCACACTTTGCAAACAAAAAAACAACAAAGAACAACAACAATGCGTTCTCTGTGCGGCAACCCGTTGATGTTGTATTTTGCGTTGCTGTTGATTGTATCGGCGGCAGTGTGTCGCGATGATCTTTGGGTTCGCAACGCAAACAACAATAGCAACAACCCTGACGCGGCCGCGCGCAAGGTCGTCTTCGTGAAGACGCACAAGACGGGCAGCACAACGTTTGCAACTTTGGTGAAGCTGCACGCCATCCAATACCGCCTGGTGCCTGTTCTCCCGGGCCCCGCTGACTCGGTGCACATCTACCATTCGCCGTGCCCGCTGCCGGCGAACATCACCAGCAACATCCTCAATTTCCGACAGCCCTCCTACGATGTCCTCTTCCACCACTCGGTCCTGTGCCCCGCGTTGTACGGGGTGCTCATCCCCCGCGCGCGGGCGTTCTCGGTGGTGCGGCGCCCGCTCGACCGCGTCGTGAGTGCGCTCAACTACTTCACCAACATTGACAGCATTGCGCAATATCTCGACGGCAAGAGCCATCGCACCCCGCGCACCGTGAACAGTCTGGCCTGCGACATGGGGCTCGATTTCCGCAACTACACGAAACACTCCGGCAGTGCGTTGGCGCCCCTGTACGAGCAGGTGGCGGCCTATGTCGGCTTCGTGGCGGTGCTCGAGGAGTACGACAAGGCCGTGGTGCTGCTCTCCCGCTATCTGCAGTGGGATCTTGCGGAAATGCACGTCCCGCCCTTCAAGAGTGTCCGCAGCTACCGTTTTGCGCTCGAGAATCTCACGGCCGCGCAGATCAAGCAGGTCAACAACCTCAACTTTGCGGACGTCTATCTATACGACCGCTTCGTCGCCGAATTTCGGCTGCAGTGGAACGGTGCGTTGGCCTATGGGGCCGCCGAGGATTTGCGCGCATTCCAGCTGCAGCGGCGGAGGTGTGAGGATCTGTACACCTTGCTGCGGCGGACCGCGTCCGTTGAGATGAACAGCACCCTTGCGCTGCAGTGCGATGTCTGCCACTGCGAGCTGCTGGACGAGAACTTTCTGAAGATGCCGCCGCAATGGAAGGTGACCCGTGGCCAGATATCCTTGTTGCAATGAGTAAACGCAAAAAAAATATATATATGAAAATAAAAAAAAAATATGTGTGATTTTTTGCGTTATCTTTCTCTCCCTTTTTTTATTATTATTATTATTATCACTGTTCCCATGGCGCCAGATAGAAAACCGCTCTCTGTGTGTCAAACATCATTATGGGGGCGAAATACGTCTTCCGCATGAGCTGCTTCTCGGCGACGCTCTTTGGCTTCTTGTGCACAGGAAACGAGGGTATGCCGATAAAACCACGCTGCATCTCGATGTAGTTCTCGTTTTGACGCTTCATGTTGACCTTGGTCTGCACTCCACGGATGGCCAGCAATTTGCTGCAGACCGTCTTGTGTTTCTGCCAGTGGAACTTCTGTGCATCCTCGCAGCAGTAGTGAGCCGCCCCGCACCCGCTGCAGTGGCGAGGCTTTGTTGTCTTCTTCACGACTTCGAGGGTGATTGTTCGGCAGACGTCTTCTGCATCGACGGCCCATATTGTCCCACAACGACTGCATAGGCAGCTGTAGGGGGTCACCACGTACATGGTCTTGTCCTCCCCCAGCGCATCCATCAATTTGCGGGTGATGTTGCTCACGTGCTTATTTGACTCGATTGTGCGATCCTCAATCACGTTGACGCAATACAACGCCGTTGTGATGTAGAATATTTCAACCGTATGTTTGATTAATTCGACGGTGCTTCCATATGAACCAGACATTTTTTTGGGTGTAAATCAATATGCAGAAACAAAAACGCAAATTTTTTAATAAGCAAAAAAAATTCAAAATTTTTTTTTCAGACTTTGCTTATTTTACTTTGAAAAAAAACGCAATTTTTTTTCAGCATGCAAAAAAAAAGCGCAAATTTTTTTTTTCAACATGCAAATTTGAAAAAAAAAATTGACTCAAAAAAAAACATTTTTATTTTAATACGCAAATTTAACAAATGGAACAACAAGCAGTGAAAGTAGAGAAAGCAGCAAACAATGCGGCCAAGGTTGTCGTGAAAGTGTATGGTTTTGATGGTGATAAATATCTCTATCATTTGATTGATTTCCCCAACACTTTCGATGATTTCAATCGTTGCGTGAAGAATTTGGTGATTAAAAGAACATATTTGGCAAGCACCGATAAAATTTGCGTCAGTTGTCGACTTGTGTTTGGAGTTGATTCACTGCCTTTTAGCTTCATTGACGACGAGGAACTTCAAGCCTTTTATGCATACAACGGCGTACTCAACAACGAGAAAGCGAAATTCGAATGCACCGCATCTATTGAATAAACATAACTTTATTTTTTTTCTCTCTTACTCAAAATTTATATCTGTTTCAAAATTGTATTTCTTGGCATCATTTTCGACGCTGCCTTTCTTCCGGTACATCTTTATCTCCTGCGGCTTCGACGACTGGCGCGCGAAAACACTCCTCACGCTTGCGGGGTTGCACCGTTGCAGCTTTTGCGCAAATATCTTCACGGGGGCGACAATCAGCACCAGAAAGGTGACGCAGTTGAGCAGCACGACGAGCGCAAACACGGCCTTTGCAGTGCCCGCGCTCTCGTGGAGAAGGTAGCCGTGGAAATTGATCACCACCGTGAGGTAGAGCGACATCAGGGCAAGCACCTCGAGGGTGTTGCAGTTCATGTAGTAGCGGGCGCTGTTGTCGTAGTGGTAGGGCGCAATTCGCACGTCCAGCGTGATGCTGCTGATGAGGATGATGGAGATCCACACGAGATTGAGCCCCGTGCTCAGCAGCGCGCTGCAGCCCACAATCAGCAGCTTGCGGACGGTGACCACGCCCTCCCACATCAGCCGGTCCGGCTTGTAGCCCTGCACAAAGTAGAGGTAGATGCGGGCCATGTCGTCGGGGCTCTTGGACACGCCGCTGACGACGTAGTTGATGGCCTCCTTGCTGTCGTGGATCTTCTTGCAGAGCAGGGCGCAGCCGCCGAGGATGTAGACCACGAGATAGAGGCCCGCCACGGCGATGTAGGACGCGTGTTTTTGCGTGTTGCAGTTGACGCTCATGTCCGTGGTCATGAACGCGGTCTGCGTGCCGGGGACGTGTTCGCAGCGGAAGGTCCGCAGCAGCTCGAGCGCAATGGTGGGGTGCACCATGTACAGCACCACCAGCGTGGTTGACACGTACTGCACCACGACGAGCTTGTCGAAGCGGTTGCGGGCGTTCTTGGCCGAGAGCAGCAGCGCAATCACCATGTAGACGGCCGCCAGCAGGAGGGTGACGAAGACGGGCACCAGCATCGTCAGGGTGATGTGGGTGTAGAAGTCGAGCGGGAGCGCGCAGCGGAACGCAAAAAAGTTGGTGGAGATCGTCACGGGGATGAATGCCGCAAAGAAGTTCTGCGAGCCGCCCGACCAGCCTGCGGCCGCCTGGCCGATGTAGTAGAGCATCTGCAGGTAGTTGACGGCAATCTTGATCACCGTGTGGCTGAGACTGGCCGCGCCCACGACCGCCGCTGCAGGGTTTGCGGAATCCTCGTCGAGGGAGGTCACCTGCGAGATGGCCAGCACCACCAGCAGGATGCTCGCGACCACAAACACGATGATGGTGATGTTGACGGGCGACCGCTGGCAGTGCTTGCAGAGCCCGTTGAAGTTTGCGTAGTCGCGCGCACACACGTTGCAGAGCGGGCCCGCGTAGCCTTCGGCGCACAGCTGGTTGCCGGCCCCGAAGCCGCCCACGCAGCGCGAGTCTGACGGCGGCGCGCACTGCAGCCCGTAGTTGTCGGTGCCGGCGTAGCGCCAGTAGCCCCGCGCCACGCCCACGCGGTTGTTTGCGCACTCGAGGTTGGCGGGGCACAGCGAACAGTACGTGTCGCTCGCTCGGGCCTTGTAGCGGCCGTCGCGGCACTGGCAGGCGCTGCTGGCGGTGTTTGCGACGGTGCCGTTCGTGTTTTGCGTGCTGTCGCAGGGGATGCACGCTTGCTGGTTCTCGCGCGGCTGGTAGCTGCCGTCCGGGCAGGGCACACACACCGACCCGTCGATTTCGTGGTAGCCGGCCGTGCAGACGCAACCGGAGCCGCGCGGGGTCGAGAACGGCTTGACGGTCTGGCAGGTGCCGATCACGTACACGGAGAGCGGCACGGACGGATAGCCCACCGCGTCGTTGCTGACGGTCATGTCCATGTTTTGCGAGATGTTCACGGCGGGTTCGATGAGGCAATGCACCACTTTGGAGTTGACGAACAGGGCCGCGTTTGCGGTGTTGTGCAGGAGACATATCAGGTAGGGGCTCGCGACGAAGCCGTCGCCCTGGATCACAATGGTGCTGTTGACGTACGCAATTGCGAGCGCGGGGCACAGATCGTACAGCACGGGCACGGGGTACACGGCCAGGGCGCCGCCGAACGCCAGCGCAAACTGCAGCAGCGGATACGCCGCAAACACAACGGCCCCTGCAAAGCTGCTGCTGTTGGTGGCCAGCGCAAAAGCGGCGCTTGCGAAGGTGCTCTCGATGTTGGGGGGCCACCACGTGATGGCGATTGCGGTCCCGGGACTGACCACGAGCGGCACGGCGCTGGTGTTTGCCGCGCTGTTGGCGGCGGTGGCGAGCGCGGCCATGTACGGCTGCTGCAGCACCGTGAGGGTGGCGTTTGCGGATGTGTTTGCGGCCTGCGAGCCGTTTGCCGCGCGCCACGTCAGGGTGAGGGTGTAGTTGCCCGTCGTGAGCGGCGGCAGTGAGCAGGTGAGGGTGGAGGGGCACTCGCTTGTCCGCGCCTCGGCGCAAATGCTGGCGTTTTTGCAGTAGTTGGTGGGGCCGCAGGCGTAGTCGGTCAGCGCAATGTCGTTGAAGGAGTAGCAGCCGGGAGTGGGGCCCTCCACACGGGACACGCAGCGGACCTCGCTGCAGATGCTCTGCGGCAGCGGCTCGCAGGGCGGAACGAGCGTGTCGCCGTCCTTGAGGCAGGTTTCGCCGCTCTCGCAGAGGGTGCCGGGGAAGAGATAGGCCCCGTAGAGCGCCTGCAGCGCCATGCATGCATCGGTGCGGTTTTTGAGTATGCGGCAGGGCTCGCTTGTCACGCGGTGGTAGACGGACATGCTGTTTTGCGTCGGCAGTGGCAGGCACTCGATGTTGGTGTTGGTAACGACGCGGGTGACGTTTTGCAGAAAGAGGCCGTTCAGCACAATGATGTTGGCCATGTCGGAGAGCACGACAAAATTTGCGTTTTGCAGAACCGGTGCGACCGATTGGGCTGCAATCCGCGTCAGGCAGATGATAATAATAAACAATGTGTGCATTTTTTTGTTTGTTTGTTTGAATTTGAAAAAAAAATGATGTATACGCAAGCAAAAAACAAAAAACACACAACTGAAAGAATTAAAAAATAAATAATAATAAAAAAAAAATAAGAATTTAAAAAAAAAAAAAAAAAAAAAAAAAAAAAAAAAAAAAAAAAAAAAACAAAAAAATGTCAAAATTGCCGTTCAGGCGGCTGGTTTTGAGACGCAAACCCCCGGTTGATGCAGCCAGCCCATGCATAACGCAACTGATAAACTTCAACAACACGCTGGATCACGCAAATGTCTCGATGCAGATCGTGAACTCCTGCGGCTATGACAATGTGTACAGCACCGAGACCAGCCCAACCCATCTCACATTTGGATTGCCGTACGGCAACGTCACTGCAGGCAATCAGTATTTCAGTGTTGGTGCTCTGCAATTACTGAACACCATCGACTTTGTGATGCAGCTGCGCATCTTCCACAACCACAATGCAACGGGCATGGCCAATCTGTCCGTGACCCTTGCGCAATACATCGAATGCTGCCCGACGCCGGCCTTTTCCGCGGGGTGTGTGAAGTCGGGGTCGGGCACCATCCCCTTTGGCGTGTGCACGGGCCCCTGCAGCCCCAGCGGCTGCTTCTACACGAACTACAACTGCACGATTCCCACGCGGCCCAAGTATTTCAACGTGTCGGCCCCCGGCTACATGAAGATCGACATCCGCAACCCCGCCGGTGTCTATGACGCATTCACTCTTTTTGAGGTGAATGTTCTCAACTCGGCGCACGCGTTCGTCAACAACCCGCTGATTTCGGGCAGCTGCACAAGCCCGCTGCCAATCAACAACACGTGCCAATTGAGCAGGACATACTGCGGCCCCACCCAGTCACAGTCGTTCTCGCAGAGCCAGAGCCCCTCGCCCAGCTTCAACGAGGACAACGCCCCCAATTTCCCGCTGTCCGAGCCCGCTTACGACGCGCCCATCATCCGGCTGCTTGCCGAATACACCGACGGCCAGACCGTCATCACGAACACTTCGCTGAACTGTTTTGCGGTGACGAAGATGTGGCCGAAACTGCTGGCAAACGATGACCATGCGCCGTTCTTCGGCGTCTCGATCCCGCTCGCGAGTCTCGGAATCCTGCCCGCCAACGTCACCAGCAACCAGCTCTACGTGACGCAGGTGCGGATCGTGGCACAGGCCGATTTCGTTGTGGACAGCTTCGTCGTCGTGGCGGGTTATCAGTCCACGTGCGGGCGCTACTACGATCGGGTGCAGATTTCTCAAATTCCGACGGGAACCGTTGACGAGAGCGACTTTTGCGGCGGCGACAACACCACATTTGGCATGATCCAATACACCAGCAACAGTGGACTCGCTCCGCCTCCAACCTTCCTTGATGGCAGCGCGGCACACAACCGCCCGGAGAGCCTTGTGCTGCTCATGTTCAACGACGTGTGGCGCCAGGCCATCGAGCTGCCCATCCTCTACATCACCGAGTTCCGCGTGACCTTGAACAGCGGGGCGCAGATCTATCTCGACAGCTTCATTCCGTACAACGTGAGCGATCTGCAGCTGCTGCCGGAGATACTCAACAGCTATCGCCCCATCGACCTGTACGGCTACGAGGCGCTCAAAACCCCCGTCGACAATTGCACCTGTTTGCGCTGCACGGGGGCGGCGATCTCGGCCGATCCTGACGACGTGGACGACACCCACGTGCTCACCAACGGCCTGCCCTACTTCATCAATCCGCTGACGGTCGTCGCCAACTACACGTCGTACGTGTATCCCTTTGCCGAGGCGTTCGCTTTCCGCCGCAACATCGACGACGTGAACGACGTGAATTCGCCCACCGCAGTGGACGGCCGCCGCCGCATCTACTACGAGACGTACGACTTTCTCAACCCGTTTGCGCCAACGCGCGCGCTGCGCCACGACATTGCCGACTCGGGCTACAAGGCGGGCGAGTATTTGAGCCGCACCGAGAACTGCGGCATCCTGCTGCTGATCGACAACGGGTGCATGGGCAACATGGAGGTCTGGCTGACCCCCACGTTTGCGGAGTTCCCCAACCGCAGCACATACTACGATTACGAGGACCTCGCGGGCCCCCATGCCGAGGGGCTCGGGTTCAAGTGCCGCGTGATGCAGGCCGCCTCCGCCACCACTTTTGCGCATCTGGTCGTGGCGCTCTCGGATAACATGGAGGTGCGGTCGGACCCCGACTTCGTCGACATTGGCAGCGGCTATCCTTACTACTACGACGGTGCGGGCGAGCACATGCACGACTACGACTCCCAGCCCCACTACATCGTGAACATGCACGCCCAGCTGCTGACCGACAGCACGCCGTGGCGCTACAGCTTCAACTACTCGTACGGGTTCCGCCTGATGCGCCCGAACATCGACGACGACTACAATGGCATCTCGGTCTCGTGCGACCTGACGACGGCCGGGCGCCAAGAGGGCCGCACCGACGACTACATCGCCATGTTTGCGGGCAAGAACTATTGCGTCGTCAACGACGGGGTGCTGCAGAAGCGGCTTGTGGAAGGGTTCGATCTCTTCGAGCACGCGCCGATCCCGCAGCCGCAGCCGCAGACCCAGAGTAATGTAGAGTCTGCGTCGCCCAGCGCCGTTCCGGGTTTTCCCTTTGTAAAGTATTCCGTGCCACCGCGGGCGCTGATGACGTTCTTGCCCATGTGCAGCAACCGCCAGCACGACATGGACTACGCAAACGGATTCACCTTCAGCACGCCGGCAAGCTACTATTCCGACTACACGGGGCCGGCCTGGATCTTTCCGATGACCAACGACACGACCACGTTCGTCAATCCGACCCCCTATGAATTCAACTTCACCATCGACTTTGACCGCCAGAAACTCGGGCGTCTGATCGATGTCTACGTCAACTCCAGCGGCGATCCGCAGCGGCGGATAAAGATCGAGCTGTACTCGGGCTCGTATCTGAACGCCGTGTCGAGTTCTTACTTCGCAACTGGGTTGAAGCAATCGCTGTGTCTTGACTCATCGTGTCCCATCACTGTCGAGAGGACACGCCGCATTGCGGATGTGTACGAGTTGCAATTCCCCGTCGACATAGGCGATGGAAACTACCGTCAGGGTTTTCATGCGGTCAGCACGATCAATCTCACGGGTTGCATAGACGCGGCGTTGCTGGAGCAGCAGGATGTGCACAACATGCGGCTGCACATCCATGTGCCTGTTGGGTCTCTTTTCAGTCCGCCCTTCGATGCGATGTTTGACTTCTACAGCACCATGCTGGAGGCGGTGCGCATCACGGTCTCGAATTCGACGTACAGCGACTACTTGATCTACCGTCCCGCTCCCACGGTCGAGATGCGCAACTTCCAGTTGCCGAGCGAGTGTTACGGGGCCTGTCCGTTGGCGCTCTACGACAACGAGTTCCTCGTCCGTGGCGACGCGGTGGTGGCCATCAGCACGGACCACATCAACAGTTCGTACGCCTTTGACGACCTCTTCACGGACCACTATTCGTGGGGCCTGAATTACACGCCACTCAAGTGGATCGACCTCTTTCTTCAGATTGATAATTATGTCTTCGCAGACTATCCCACCGAGGGTTCGGCGTACGAGCCGCCGCCCGGTTATGACTATGACTACGAGGAGACTGTTGGCGAGGGTCTTTATAAGACCGAGATTTTGAGCGAGTTCTACTACAGAGGCAACGGGTTCATGATGCGCAACAACTACACCAACACCTACTCGGGCGACACGCTGGAGCGCTTCTACATATTCACCTTCGACGATCGTCTGGTTTCGCTTGTGCTCAACACGCACGGCAAGGCCCTTGCATTTCCATTCCAGCCGGGCATTTACGTGGACTACACGGACAAGGTCAGCGCGGAGGGATTCTACACGGATCCTGCAAACGTGCACGACATCCACATCTTCGGCACGGCCGTGGGGGTGGAGTTTGTCGTCGAGCGCAGCGGCGCCGACATCAATTTGCGCTACAACAACCTCAATGCGAGCCCCAACAACAAGGTCAACTTTGTCATCGGGTTCTTCGACTTTGTATTCCCCGATTGCCGCCGCGATTTTGAGCACGACGATGCGGACGTGGTCTGTCTCACGACTGCGGTGCCGCGCGCGGGCCCCATTCTGGGTCCCGTCTACGGCGACAGTGTGCAGCTTGCGGTCTCGTACGTGGAGAAGTCGACGAACTTCAGCTACACGACCTACAACCCGCTGAACGCGGCCACCTTCACGGACGTGGCCAGCGGATTTGCGTTCACCTACGGCGCAAAGCAGCTGCGCCGCCCCTATGATGATTACGCCTACGTGCGGATGGGCGACAACGTGGACGATCAGGGCATGCTGGGGGCGCAGCCGATCTTCGACACCGTCTACAGCGCGTTTGAGGGGCAGTTTCAGGACTCCGCGGGCCTCCCCTATGACGAGATCATCGCCGCCTTTGCGCGTTTCCGCTTCGCCATCAACCCGTGCGCCACCGACTGCTTCAGCGACGCCTCGCATCGCGTGCTCAACCACCCCGATTCGCACTTCAGCAACGTCGTTGACAAGCAGTTCAACGCAAATACGGAGCGCGACCTCGGCGACGTCATTTCGTGGGAGGGCTACACCGTGCCGCCCGTCGATTACGGGCTGCCCGTCGTTTACCGCGACGAGATCGTGCATCACTCGAACACGAGCAACTTCTTCGACAGCACCGGCCAGTGCCGCAGCGGCATGCTCACAAACACGGTCCACGACGGCAACCCGTGGTACTGGTATGACGCGTCGGCCGTGAACATGGACCGCCAGACGTGTGCGGCGGCGGCGCGTGACTTTGACGATATCATCGGCTCCTACAATGACTACGGCTATCCATCGGCGAAGACCAAGTTTGTGGGGGATGCGATGAAGGCAATCAACACGGGCATGTTCATGGACCTGCGCCACATGCCCACCGACGCATACATGTTCGGCGTCACTTGCCAGCTGATGATGAAGACGAACAAATTCTATCTGGAGGAGTTCCACAACTCCGGCCCGAATCTCTACTATCCCGAAAACTTCCAGCTCATCGGGCTGGGCTACAACAACTTTCTTGCGTTTCAGCGGGATTTGAGTTCCGCGGCGCATTTGAGCTACTTCAACCAGGACGTTATGAGCGGCGGTCCGTTCAACTACACCGACAGCAAGATCATGTATTTGCACTACAGTATTGCGCCGAACGAAGTGGCTTTTGCGCCCGTGGTTGAACTGTTCGGCAATGAGGAGGGGAACTATGACTACGCACATCAGGGCAACAGCCCGATTGAACTTGCGTTCTTCACAACGTTCTCTGCTGGAGGGACAGACCAGATGTTCCGCTTCATGACGTACAACAACCGCACTGACGTGGTGCAGGTGCTCAGCGGGCTGGGCATGGTTGAGCCGGGCATGCCGATGCTGGACAACTACAACTTCTACGATGTCCTCCCCGACTCAAATTCGTTCATGGGTCTCGTGCAGCAGTGCAGCCCGATGTTTGACGACAGCCTGCTCGCCGCCGCCCGTGAGACCGCCTCCCCCTCGCAGACGTGGCACTCGCCCACAACCAGCCCCTCAGACGAGCTGAGCGAGGAGCCCTTCGAGGTGACGGCCAGCCCCTACGCAAAGAGCACCGAGGCCCTCAACCTGACCTGCTGTGTGCGGGACACGTCGCTGGGCTACGGCTACGGCGGGGTGCGTCTCGGACGCAAAATCCGGGAGATCAAGTGTGCCCAGCTGCCCGAGGAGAGCGAGGAGGAGGCCGAGGGCGCCGACTACTGGCTGGACGTCTTCAACGCCACTGCGAGCGGTGGCGTGTGCGATCTCTTTGCAGGCCCCGCCGCGCTGGAGTCCAGCCACGGGTTCCAGCTGCGCGACGAGTTTGTGGCGCTCTACGAGCGCGATTTTGCGTCGGCCACAATGAAGCGACTGGGGCTGCGACTCGGCTATCTGTGGCTGTCCTTCACGCACCCGGGCACCATGATGCACATGTACTACAACCCCAGCAGCGGCAGCGTCATCATCAACGGGACAGCATGGGGGGTGATTTCCGACGGCAACTGCACCCTGAATCGCCGCAGTCGCTACGGGTTCACGGATGCGGCCCTGCGGCGCTTGCACGTCTTCAACGAGGTCCCGTACTATTTCGAGCTGCGCCTGCGGGTGTACATGCACTTCAACGAGCTCGTTGTGGGCGGGCCCGACGGCCCCGGCGGCGTCGCGTTCACGGTGCGGGAACCCCTGGGCAGCGGTGCCTCCAGTGTTCGCAACACGGGGCTGCTGTATCCCCTCGGCCACAAGCACGAGCTGACGGTCTACTTCGGCCTGCACAACGTGGACGACAGCACCGAGCTCGCGGCCTCGTGGCTGACGCTTGTCCGCAAATACCAGGGCCTGCAGATGCTGATCGTGAGCAGCCAGGGCACGCAGCTGGGCCAGTACGGCTGGACGGGTCTGGCCGTGGTGCAGGTGAACGAGACCGTGCAGCTCGTGGGGCCGCCCACGGACCGCGACCTCCTGCTCCTCTTTGTCACGGCGGTGTTGCCGGGGGTCAGTCCCGACGGGGCCAGTCCCGGCCGTGGCACCCTGATGTTTGCAGTGGAGTTCGACTGCGACTACCTCGAGACCCTCATCGAGGACCAGATTGAGGAGAACGAGCCCCTCGGCCAGACCATGTCGCCGAGCGCCATGGCGCAGTCGCTGCTGCCGTCGCCCTCGAACCCCGTGCCCGCTATGCTGGAGCTGCCCCTGTGTCTGCCCCTGAGCGACAGCATGGTCAACGGCGGGCGCTACATCTGCGGCCTCATCAACGACCAGACATGGCCGCGCGGTGGCGCGTTCTTTGCCGACCCCGCCATTGTCTACGGCAGCGGCGTGCAGGGCGGCTACAACGACTACGACAACCCCTTTCCCGACGAGATCGTCTACTATGCCACCTTTGTTGGCAGCTATGTGCGTGGCTATCGCAAATACGTCAAGAACTACATCCCGCCCATGGCCAATCGCAAGTCCATCGTGGTGAACACCCTGTGGAGTGCGGCGTCGCTCCCCTTGCCCCCGAACCTGTTTGCGTTTGTGGCCGCCACGGACATGTACGGCAACCAGCAAGGGGCCGACGTGCTCTGCCCCCTCTTCACGGTGACGGTCGACTACAACGACAACGATTACGGCGACTCTCTCCGGGCCTACTGCGAGATCGACTATCCCGAGACCAGCGGCTATCTGCTGGTGGGCATCAAGACCATCCCCCGCTACATTCTGCAGACCGACATCACGCTCAACGGCGTGGGGTTGCAGTTCCGGCGCACGGACGACTGTGCCATCCTCAAGCTGACCTTTGGCAGTGCCGAGCCGTCGCCCGCCTGTTTACTGGGACTCGAGGGCAACCCCTCCGCGCAGGGCACGAACGATGCCATCAGCTACTGGCTCAACAGCGACATCAACTTTCTCTTTTTCATGAGCTGAGGTGTGAGTGTTTTTTTTTTCAAACAAAAAAAATTATTCAATAAATAGTGGTAAATTAAGTCAAAATTACGTAATTTTTTTTTATTTATTTAAGAAATGCGCGAATTAATCTTGATATAAAAATCCATCAGGAATTGCATCCCTTTTTTCGCATTTTGAGTAAACAAAATCAGGTTGATCCATATCCATCAATATTTGCGTGCTTATGGGTTTATCAAATTCAATGTATCCATGAACAAATCTGCTTAACCATGAAAGATTCTTTTCATGTTCAGGCAATGGTCCGAATGTCTGTTCCACTTTCCACCACATTTTTTTGACTTTGTGCACACATGTTTTTCCTTTGTTCATTCTCTCATTCCATCTTGAAATTGGAGTTCCTTGGAAAATCATCTTTTTCCTGTATCTTTTTTGTGCATCCTTGCAGATTTCTTCAAATTCACATCGGGAGTCACCTTTAAATTCATAATATTGATTTTTTTCCATATGTGATTTTTCCTCTTTCTTGTTTTCGAAATTTTTCAAATAATTGCACTCTGCTCGTGCAATGTATATAATGAAGAAGTGTGTGTTTAAATCAAAATGCATGTATTTACATATTTTTTTTTTTATTTATTTATTTATAAAAATTGAGTGTTTGTTTGCCAACTCTATCGACCCTTGCGGCGTCATGGAAAGGGTTCCGTCCAACGGGGCTTGTACACATTTGAGTAGATGTTGTACGCCATGCCTGCTGCGCATAAGCCGGCAATTGGTAGGTGAAAAGCAGGATGTGAGAAGGAGACGGCAGGTATTGCGATCATTGTATGCATGAATGACATCTTGCATGCATCAAATATGCAGGTTTGGGGGAACGCAGGCTCAAAATTTGTGTCGAGTGTGAGGCCATCCACAAACCCCCATGTGACACAGCTGCCAACGGCTATTTTGTCCCCATTGGCCACTATTTTGCGCCCGATATTTGTCAGTGTGATTCTCAACATTTTTTTTTTTAATGTCGCGTTCGTGTTTTGCAGAAGAAATGTGAATACTCAAAAAATGGAAAATAAAAAAATTCAAATATGCAACGCAAAAAAAAAAAAAAAAAAAAAAAAAAAAAAAAAAAAAAAAAAAAATCAAGTCTTATTTTTAAATTTTTAATTTTTTTGCATGTAAAAAAATTGACTTGGAAAAAAAATTAAATTTTTATTGAGTTTTTTGTCATCTTTGCATGATGTCCAGCCGCATAAACCATTTCCATCCCCTCCGCACTTTTTTGCGCACATGGGCACACGCGTCGAAAAACAGTTCTCTCAGCCGCAGCTCGGTGGAAGAATACAGCAGTCCTGCGCCGAATATTGCGCCCAGAATGTAGAGTGAGAGATCCAGTCGCTCTGGTTGTGTGTAGACCTCGAATCCCCGTGGCACAGGAACGCCGGCCACTGCAGTGCTGAACAAAACTACACATGTGATGTGGTTAAACATCGCAAAATAAAATATATATGTTATTGACAAAAATTAACGTTTTTTATTTATTTATACAATACAAGATCATAACAACCCATGATCTCGCCCTTTCTGGGATGATCTTCGCCATATCGGCATGCCCCAGTGACAAAATCACTTCCGAAGATCTTGACTGTCTGGCTGGGGCCTGTATTTGGTCCTACAACCGTGCATGGCAATAAAGAAGGGGTTTTTGCCACAAGATTACCGATTGCCATTGACACAATGATGGTATCGTTTTCGTTCAATGGGCACGGATTTCCATTATTATCTTGGAATGTCGGAATATTTGCCAATGCATCAAATGAAGGAGCTTTTGATGTCATGAGCAATCTATTGTGATTGTCATCATCACGGAGTGTGAGCACAAATCGTTGTGGATCCGTGTTAGAGACACATCGGATGTCTTGTTTGTTAAAAGATTTAAAGGTGCAATTGACCTCTGGCACTTTTGGATCCTTCCACTCGTGTGGCTGTTTCATGATATGGATGTCATGGGGTGTGCAATTGATTGTTCGTCCATTTTTTCTTTCCATTTTTTTCTCTCTCCAAAAAAATCGTCTATTGATTTAGTATAAAAAATTGAAAAAAAAAATGTATGCAAAAAAAAGACTTGAAATTTTTTTTTTCAAAAAAAAAAGCAAGCATTTTTAATTTTTTTTTCTTTTCTTTTTTTTTTTTTTTTTCATTGCAGTGGCGAACGACGCAAAAATAATATAAAACAGGGGAGCAATTTCAAAGTCACCGACACTATTTTCACTGCTCCAAATGGT
>Ga0315281_10007300_pt1 | contig 15589 bp, 13 predicted proteins | sample YL17G07_0_MG_FD_204540 | JGI IMG/M metagenome (GOLD analysis project Ga0315281, IMG submission 204540) | Sediment microbial communities from Yellowstone Lake, YNP, Wyoming, USA - YL17G07_0 | ecosystem: Environmental > Aquatic > Freshwater > Lake > Sediment | place: USA: Wyoming | collected...
CTCGGCCCGGGCGGGATCCTCAAGGTCTCCAGCGACCCGGCTCTCGTCTGCCAGAGCTAGCCCGAACACAACGACAACTCGAGGGGGGCGCACCGGCGCCCCCCTCGCCGTCTCAGGAGCTAAAGCCAGTGCGACATCAACCCGATACACCGACCGTGAGCCCAGGCAGTCGCCTCCGCGAGCTCGTCGCGCGCATCGAGCGCCGGCTGGAGGGCGAGGAAGCCTTCACGCTCGTCGAGCTGACGATCGTGCTGCTGATCCTCGGCATCCTGATCTCCGTTGCACTCCCGAGCTATCTGAGCTTCAAGGACCGAGCGAGCAAGGTCGCGGCCAGGACCGAGGTCGCGCAGGCGATCCGGTCGGTCGCCTCGTACGGAGCCGACAACTACCCGGGCGGGGCGAACGACCCGAACGCGGCCGTGAACGCGACCGACAGCGGCTACGCCGGCATCACGCTCGCGCTGCTCAACACGAAGTACGACGCTTCGATCTCGGTCGCCGCGGGCGTACCGTTCGTTCTGAACCCGGTCGGCTTCACGGGCTCCGCGAGCGATTTCTGCCTCACCGCAGTGGTGGGTCGCTGGATCGCAGCGCAGCACGGCATGGACAGCCCCATCAACGTCGGGACCCTCTTCACCCCCGGCACCTGCTCCGTCAGCTGACCTGGATCGCCGCAGGACAACGCCGTGAACCTCACCATCAGCCCACAGATTCGCATCGTCGCCCTCGTCGGGCTGGTCGCGATCGTCGCGCTCGGCGGAGGCGTGCTGATGCTCGGCCGCTCGCACTCGACTGCGCCGCCGGCGTCCGGACAGCGTCACGGCTCCGCAACGCCGAGGAAGCGGACGGCGCCCGCCCACTCGAAGACGCACGTGACCGCGGCCCCCGCGCGCACGAAGCCACACGCGTCCGTGAAGACGCCGGCGGCGACGCCCCACGCGAAGAAGACCGCGCCCGCGACGGCGCACAAGGCGGCGACGACGCACAAGCATGGGAAGACTCTGTTCCGGGGCAATCCCGTCTACGCCGACCTGCCCGCACCGCTCCAGTGGCAGCTGTCGCATCACAAGGTCGTCGTGGTCAGCTTCTACAACCCGAACGCCGAGGTCGACGCCATCTCGGTCGCCGAGGCGCACGCGGGCGCAACCGAAGCAGGCGCGGGATTCCTGCTCGTGAGCGTGCTGGACAACAAGGTCGCCGGGATCCTCACCGCGCTGCTGCCCGGCGGGGGCCTCCTGCCCGAGCCGGGCGTCCTCGTCTACCGCGCGCCCGGCACGATCGCGGTCCGGCTGGACGGCTTCGCCGATCGCACCTCGGTCGCCCAGGCCGCCGCGAACGCGCTCGCCGCCCCGGCGGCGACGACCCCCGCGACGGCGGCCGCTCCGTGAGCGCGCTGACGCCGGACACAACGGGGACGGACCTCTTCGTACGACATGCGAAGAAGGACGGCCGCTCGGTCACGATCCTGCGTGCCGTCGACTACGGCTCCTCCTGCACGGTCGAAGCAGAGGTCTTCCCGGCCGGCTCGAACGAGACCGTACGTCCCGGCCCCTACACCTTCGCCGACGCGGCGCAGGCAACGGCGTTCGTCACCGAAGCGGTCGAGTCGCTGATGTACCTCGGCTGCGACGTCTACGCAGAATAGAGAGCGCAGGGGAACCCAGGGTTCCCCTGCGGGACCCCTCCTTCTTCGTGCTGCGTAACGTGACCGTTCTGTGCGCTACGGCCGGAGCGGGGTCCGGCCTTCGCGCGACGGGATGGCGACGCTCAAAGGACGGCGTTGACGGGGTCGTCCCGTGGCGCGGCCGGTGGTGGCTTCGCCATCCCCGGCCGCTGGTTCGCCTGCGGCTGCGCCTGGCGTAGCCTCCGGCCTCGGCCGGTTCGATGGAGAGCCGGGAACCCAGTCGAGTTGCGTGCGCTCGTCGCGGCCTGTGTCGCCTGACACCGCGAGAGCGGCCGAGCGCTGCCGTCCGCTTCGCGTTCGGGGGACCGTAAGACTCGCTGAGTCGCTCCGTCGGGGGCCGTCGCCGGCCTGGGGCTCGTCGTGCTCGCTGCACGGTCGTCGACGTGGGCTGTCACCTGATCCGGACCGTCGACCAGGTCGCGCCGCCGTCCGTCGTTCGCCACAACGACTGGTGTGCGATCTTGGCGGACGCGTCGTAGCCGGTCTGCACCAGCGCCGCCCCGACGTCGGCATCGGTGAACCCGATCCAGGGCACGTACGTTGCCGCGCCCGGCGTGCTCGGCGACGACCAAGTGGCTCCGGCGTCGGTCGTGCGGAGTAGCTGAGACCCGACGCCGTTTCGGGCCAGCACCGCTGTGTCCTGCGAGGCCGGCGCGAGCGCGGCCGAGTTCACAAGTGGCGGAGTGGTCAGACGCGTGAAGGTGGCCCCGCCGTCGATCGAGCGCCAGGCGCCGGCCGACATTCCGGTCGGGCAGACGGCCCAGACCACGGTGGCGGACGTCGGCGCCAAGGCGCCGCCCAGGCCGGGAACGCATGGGCCGGGGCGCGTGACGAACGTTCCGCCGCCGTCGGTCGACAGCGCGAGCTCGTCCTTTCCAGAGCTCGACTGTGCCGCGAGCGTGCCGAGAAGCCAGACGTTCGAGCCGTGGGCTGCGAGGTCGAGGACCGGGCTGTCCGGGGCGAAGGGCACCGCTGCGCCGCGCCACACGTCGGCGGATGTCTGCGAGCGTTCGAATCGGTATGCCGTGCACCGCTGCGGAGAGCATCGGGCGGTCACCGCGTACGCGTTCCCGCCGCCGGTCGCGAAGGCGAGCACGGCGCCGAGCGCGAGCCGGCGCCACGTGGCGCCACCGTCGTGGGTGGCGTAGAAGACCCCACCAGCGCCCGTGATGAACGCGAAGCCGTCGAGCCGGTCGGCGAAACGGAGCGTAGGGGTCGCTGCTGCAGCTGCGTCCGCGCCTGCGGCCGTCAGCCGCGGCGCGGGGATGCCGGCGAAGCTGCTGCCACCGTCCGTCGTGCGCAGGATCGCGCTGCACCTACCGGTGCGACAAGGGACGCTGCCGAGCAGCCAGTAGTCGCTGTCGCCGACGGCGGTGAACGAGGCGGGCTCGAAGCCCGCAGGCACCGGCCCGCCGGTCGGACTCATGGTCGCGGCATGGCCGGCGGTGGTCGGCGCGGAGCTGCTCGTCGCCGGGGGTGCCTGGTTTCGGGCGGAGGGTTTCGTGCCGCCACCGCACCCGGCGAGAACGATCGCGATCACCGCGGAGCCGAAAAGCCGTCGCAGGGTTGGCGCCCATCCCACAGGGGCCAATGATGACGCACTTCTTGGGCCGGGCACGCGTTCGGCCCGATGACGTGCCTCAGCTCGAGAAGCGGTGATCTAGACGGTGACGCGGGCGAGCTCTTCGATCGACGTGAGACCGGCGGCCACCTTGGCGATGCCGTCGTCCCACAGCGTGCGCGTGCCGCCGGCGAGCGCTGCGCGTTCGATCTCCTCGCGTGAGGCGTGCTTGGCCGCGAGCGTCGCGAGGTCCTCGGTCATCTCGAGGAGCTGGAAGATGCCGACCCGGCCCTTGTAGCCCGTCTGGTTGCAGCGCGGGCAGCCGCGCTTGCGATAGAAGGACATCCCGTCGCTCGCGGCCGCGATGTCGGGTGAGACGCGGGCGGCGATCAGCTCGTCGGCCGACGGCTGGTACATCTCGCAGCAGCTCGAGCAGAGCTTGCGCGCGAGGCGCTGCGCGAGCACGCCCGTGACGGCCGCGCCGGTGAGGAACGGCTCGACGCCCATCTCGTTCAGGCGCGTCAGCGCGCTCGGAGCGTCGTTCGTGTGGAGCGTCGAGAGCACGAGGTGACCGGTGAGCGCAGCCTCGATCGAGATCTTCGCCGTCTCGCCGTCGCGAACCTCGCCGACCATCACCACGTCCGGGTCGGAACGCAGGATCGAGCGCAGCGCCGCCGCGAAGGTCAGCCCTGCGCGCTGGTTGATCTGCACCTGGTTGATGCCGGGGAGGCGGTACTCGACCGGATCCTCGACGGTGATGATGTTGATCTCGGGCCGGTTGATCTGCGCGAGGCACGCGAACAGCGTCGTCGACTTACCGGAGCCCGTCGGGCCCGTGACGAGCAGCGCGCCGGTCGGGCGGCTGACGAGGTCGGCGATCCGCTCGCGCATCGGCGCCGACAGGCCGAGCTCTTCGAGCGTCGGCGGCTTCTTCGACTTGTCGAGCAGACGCATGACGACCGATTCGCCCTCGACCGTCGGCAGCGTCGCGACACGAACGTCGAGCGTTCGACCGGCTGCTGCCGCGCTCAACGAGATGCGGCCGTCCTGCGGCTTGCGGCGCTCGGCGATGTCGAGCTTCGCGAGCACCTTCAAACGCGTGGTGACTCCCGGCGCCATGCGCTTCGGGATTCTCTGCATCTCCTGGAGCACGCCGTCGATGCGGAAGCGCACGACGAGCGCGTCCTCCTGCGGCACGAAATGGATGTCGGAGGCGCCGTCTTCGGCCGCCTGGAAGAGCACGGAGTTGACGAGACGGACGAGCGGGGCGTCGGAGACGCCGTCGTCGGCCTCGAGGTCGGTCTCGTCCTCCTTCTGGTCGGCCTCGAAGTCGGCGATGTCGTCCTGAACGGTGGAGCGCGTCGCCTCGGACGCGCGCGCGAGCCTGCGAATCTCCAGGAGGATCTCGTCGCGCGAGCCGACGCCGAGCTCGATCGGATAGCGCGTGGCCAGGCGCAGCTCGTCGATGCCGTGCAGGTTCGACGGGTCGGCGACCGCGATGCGGAGCACGTCGTTCTCGAACGAGTACGGGATCGCCACGACGCGCTCGAGGACGTGCATCTGGATGGTCTGCGCCGCCTCCTTGTCGACGCCGGTCAGGCCGAGGTCGACGAGCGGCAGGCGGTGGCGCGCCGCGAGGATCCGCGCGATCCCCTCGCTCGATGCGACGCCCTCCTCGACGAGCGCCGCAGAAAGCGAGCCGGTCTGCCGGGCCCGGCCCTTGGCGAGCGCCAGCTTGTCCGCCGGAACGAGCTTCGTCGCCGCGAGCAGGTCGACGACGAGCTCGACCGCGTCGCTCGCGCCGTAGCCCCCGCCCGAGAGCGGCACGGCGGGGCGCACCGGCTGGGAGCCCGTGGTTCGGAGTGACGGAGTATCGGCTTCGTTCTCGCTCACGACTCGAGGGAAGTTAGAACCGTCACCTGCGATCCCTCGAACGAGTTATCGGCAGCGACGGCTCAAAGGCTTAGGACCCGAACCGTTCGTGGGGATCCCGCCGGGGCCTGCGACAACCCCTCGTGCGAGGGACGCCGGGCCGGTGCGCCGTCTGCGCAGGACGGCCTGAAGGAGGGTAGATACCGAAGGTGACCGAGCGAACGGCGCCCGCATCGCGGCGGCTGCCGCGTCGACGCGGACTCCGACCTGTCTCTCCGAATCATTGAGCCACGACCGGAGCCGTGGCAGCGATGGATCTAGGCGCCGGTCTGCGGCCCGGGCTTGATCTCCCAGGAGTTCGCGCCCAGGAGGTCGCCGTACTTCTGGCCGTCGGCCAGGTCGGTGAGCGAGGGGAAGGGGTAGATGTGCGGCCATTCGCCGGACGAGGACGGGAGGGTGATCACTCCACAGATGACCGGGCCGCTGAGGAAGAAATTCTGGTGGATCATGCACGTTCCCCGCGCCGAGACGACGCCCTGGAAGCCGGACTGCGGGTGGGTGCCGTTGCACTGGACGCCCGCGGGCATGTTGCTGCAGCTCGAGCCGCCCTGGTCGTACTCGGCGTTCCCCTCCGCCATGATCGTGAGGTAGTTCCTCGTCGGGTCCCAGTTCGACATGTTGTTGGCGCAGGATGCGTCCGGCAAGGTCGTGCCGGTGCCGCCGGCGCAGACGAGCTCGTCGAACTCGACGTTGCCCGCTGCGTAGATCATGGCCCGACCCGAGTAGTGGATGAGCTGGCCGTCGTCGTCGAAGCGGACGTCGCCGTCGAAGAAGATCGTGCCGCCGATGGTGAGCACGTGCGTGCTGTGGTTCCACGCGAGGCGACCGACCAGGACGCCGTTCTCGACCACCTGGCAGTCGTAGTCTCGGGCCAAGGGCGTCATGTCGTAGGTGCCGCTGTTGTCGAACGTCTGGCTGTTGTTCGACACGGCCGAGCCGTCGTTGTCGAACGCGAGCGGCGCGAAGCCGTTCCCCACGTTCGTGCACGGGTGCTTCGGGCCCGGCTTCGCGTTCGTGAACCAGTAGCTGAGGTCAATGGTGGGCATGACGAGGTCGGGATTGAGGGCCGCGGTCGTGACGGTCGTCGCGTACACGTGATCGGTCGACGTGCACGGGATGTGCGCGGCCTGGTTGTTGTACTGGCACGTGGTCGCGATCGTGGCGTCGTGAATGGGCACCGCGGCGGTGCCGATCCCGTTCGTGTCGTCGTTGTAGGTGACCGTGACCGTGACCCAGTCGAGCGATGCGGTGGCGCTCGCGGCCGCGACGTTCTTCGCCGCGAAGCGAAGGCCGAAGTTCGAGGCGTTCAGGTCGGCGGCGGTCCACGTCGTGCCCCAGAGGTCGGCCGAGCTGCCGTAGTTGACCGTGCTCGAGGTGGTGCCCCACGTGGTGGCCGACGCCTTGTTGCTTCCGACCGGGGAGCCCGCCTTGAGCAGCTGGACGGTGTTGCCCTCCAGCGCGCCGGCGGAGCCGGTCGTCGTGTTCGCGAACGTGACGTTCGGCGACGAGCCGCCCGTAAGACTCTTCGTGTTGAGCGACATCAGGGTGACGGCCATCGACGCGTACGCGCCCTGGAAGGTGCACGCGATGGCGGTTCCCGGCAGGGGTCCGCCCGTGCACGACACGTTTCCGCTGCCGTACATCGTCGACGCCGTGAGCGCGGTCTGCATGGTGGCGGCGGACGCGTTGTAGGCGATGCTGCCCGACGTCTTCTGTGACCCGCCGGGCGGGGTGCCGTGGATCGTGAACGTGCCGCCGGTCGGGCTGCCGGTCTCCGCGATCGTCTGCACGGCGTTGCAGCACGCGCTCGACATCCGCTCGAGCGAGACGGCGATCCCCAGGATCTTCGCACCTGCCGGAAGCCCGAGGTTGAAGTTGGTCGTGTCCTGGTTCAGGCCGGTGGCGCCGGCGGCGATGACGTTGGTGGCGTAGACGCCGTTGTTCGAGTACACGTTCGTCGCGTTCGTCCAGCCCGCCCCCAAGGCCGGGTAGTGCGCGCTGCCGGTGACCGCCGGGCCGGTGATGGTGACCTTCCCGCCGACGTCGATGCTCGTGCTCGCGCCGGTGATCGTGCCGCCGTTCACGAGACAGAGGTCGCCCTTCGTCGCGATCGGGGCCGGCATGTTGATGGTGTTGATGGTGAGGCAGGAGGCGCTGTCCTGGTAGTAGCGGCTCCACGACCCGAGGTCGGCGCCTTGAACGAGGGCGTGCACGACCGCCGTCTGCACGAGCGTCTGCGTGCGCGCCGGATTGCCGACCTTCCCCGTGGACGTGATCGTCCAGAGAACGTGGTCGGGGTTCACGGTGGGGACCATCACGGCGGCGCCGACATAGGTGTACTGGCCACCGAGCGACCCGAGCGTCGAGTCCAGGCGCGTCGTCGAGGGCAGGAGCGTCGTTACGGTCGGGTCGGGGGCAGCCTCCAGGCGCGCGAGCGCCTCTGCCAGACCGGCGGCGGCGAGGCGGTAGGCGCTCGACGAGGACTGGTCGGTGTACGACGCACGAAGGTTGCTCGACGTGTAGACCGCTACTCCACCGCCGACGGTGGAGATCACGACGAGCGCAATCAGGGCCATCAGGAGCGAGATCCCGTGCTCCTCGGCGAGCCGACGCGGCGCCCGCCGCACGTGGCGGATGCACCGGCCGAGGAGGGATGTCGTCAGGTCTTTCACCGTACGCCGTGTCCGGGGCGCTCGCCCAAGGGAGACGGTTCTCCATCGGCACGTGCAGGCAGGCGCACCGTCCCTCGTTCGGGTAGAAGCCTCAGTGCCCGATGCCCCAGTACGCCGAGAGCAGCGCGTCGCCCCAGAACAGGGCGACGACGGAGCCGAGGGCGAGGAAGGGGCCGAACGGGATCCGCATCTTGCGGGCCGCACTCCCGTGGCGCGCGAGCAAGTAGAGGGCCGGGATGAGCGCCGTGAGCATCCCGATCATCAGCGCGACCGGCACCGTCCGCCCGAGCGCGGCTCCCATGAGCAAGGCGAGCTTGACGTCGCCCATGCCCATCCCCTTCGGGTACGCGAGCGCCGCGGCGAAGAGGAAGCCCGACGCCCCGAGCGCGCCGAGAGCCCACTCGGGGCTCAGATGGAGCACGGTGTTCGCGGCAAGGACGAGGACGGCGGCCGGGAGGACGATCCGGTTCGGGATGATGTGGTACTCGACGTCGGTACCCGAGACGGCGACGAGCGCGATGCAGAAGAAGGCGGCGACGAAGGCCGAGCCCGCGAAGCCGAACTTCCAGAAGCAGCCGGCGACGAGCAGTGCGGTCACGAGCTCGACTGCGGGATAGCGGGCCGCGATCCGGACGTTGCACGAGCGGCAGCGTCCGCGCAGAACGAGCCAGGAGACGAGCGGGACGTTGTCGTACCACGCGAGCTCGTGGGTGCAGCTCATGCAGGCCGAGGCCGGGCTGACGATCGACCGCCGCAGCGGGACGCGTGCCACGACGACGTTCAGGAAGCTGCCGATCGCGAGACCGGGAGCGAACGCGAAGGCTGCGACGGCGAGGCTCACGAGATCAGCGGCGGGTAACACGGGAGGGTGTTGCCGGTCATGGGGTCTGTGTTGTTGCAGGGCTTGTCGAAGCACGGAACCAAGACGGAGCAGGACGGGGCCGGATTGGAGGAGACTTTCGCCCAGACGGTGTTCGGAAGCGCCAGATGCTCCTTCAGATCGAACACCACGCCGGCAGTGCCCTGCTTGAGGCTCACCGGGATGTCCACGTCCACGGCCTGCGTCTCGCCGTAGGCGATCGTGGCCGGCGCCGTCACGAGCGGCGTCTTGAAGAAGCCGACGAAGCCGGTGGGGGTGTTGACGAGATTGTCCGCGACGAGCTTGCCCGAGCTCGGGCAGGTGGCGACGGTCGCGCGGTAGAGCGCGAACTTCGTGCTGACGGTTGGGCTCGTGCACACGACCCAGACGACCTTCGTCATGGTGGTCGCGATCGTCCCGCACTGCGTCGTCGCCACCGGCGCTGTCGGGGGGCTCGTGCTCCTGTCCACGATCGGAATCGACAACGTCACCTGCGTCGTGCCGACCACGGTCGCGGTGCAGGCGACATGCATGTCTCTGCGGAGCGCGGCAAGGGCGAGGCGCGAGGCCTCCTGCGCCTGGAAGCGGTTGTTGACCGAGAGCTCCGCGCGCGAGCCGCTGATGAAGACGGTGGTGACGCCGCCGAGCACGATGCCGAGAATCGCGACGACCACGATCATTTCGATCAGGGTGACGCCGGCGTCGTCGCGGAGGCGGAGGCGGAGACGGCGCAGGCGGCCGATCACGATTTCGCCTTCGCCCTGACCTCGTCGAGCGCCTGCTGCGCGACCGACGCGCTCTTCGCGCCGATGCCCCAGAGGGACTGCGCGCGCCGGTCGACCGCGATCAGCGTCTTCAGCGCCTCGGCGCCGCGCCACCAGCCCAACTTCGCGCCGGCGACGATCCACTCGTGCTGGTAGAGCCAGTGCTTCGCCGCCGCAGACGATTTCGTCCGATGGGCGTCGAGCCACGTCGCGAGCGCCTTCGCGCGGTCCGGGAGCGGCATCTCGTCGAGCGGCTCCTTGCGGGCGCCGGGCACGTCGAACGCGGCGGGGCGGCTCTGAGGCCACGTCGCCGCCGCCGCGGCCTTGGCGGTCGTCGCGGGCGTCGCAGCCTTCGTCGCGGGCGTCGCAGCCTTCGCGGCTGTGGCCGCCTTCGCAGGTGCGGCCGCCTTCGCGGGCGTCGCGGCCTTCGCGGACGCCGGCGTCGCGGCGGCCTTCGGCGTCTTCACGGCCGGAGCGGCCGTGTGCGTCGCGGCGGGAGCGGCCGGGCCGAGCGCGTTGCCTGCGAGATCGGCCTGCTGCACCGCCGTCGCGGCGTACGGCGACGTGTCCGCCGCCTCGCCCGACTGCGGGTAGGAGTCGTTGCGCTTGAGCGTCAACGTGACGAGCGGCGCGCCGGTGTCGACGACGAGGGTGCCGGCCGCCGGCGACTGGGAGACGACGACGTTCGCCGCGTAGCCGTGCACCGAGCCGGCGACGCTCCAGGCGAAGCCCGCATCCCCGAGCTCCCCCTTGGCGAAGACGAAGGCCAGATTGCGCACGTCGGGCACGACCAGCGGCGGCACGGGCGCGGCGGCGACCGTCGGCACCGCGGGCGCCGCGGCGACCTGGCTGCCGGCGGCGAGCGTCAGCCCGGCGGTGGCGCCGAGCGCGACGAGGACGAGCACCGCGAGGCGCGGCAGGAGGGAGGGCAGCCTGTGGGCCATCTCAGGTCTTGTCGGCAGAAATCGCCGCGAACCTAAGACCCGGGGCGGCTGAAGAACACGACGCCGTCCGCGGCGGGCTGGGAGTCCGGCGCGGGGACGACCTCGAAGACGGGGCCGCCGACGGCCGAGAAGACCGGGGCGGCTTCGCCCACGACCGCGAGCGTGCGGCCGGCCGCCGGCCCGTCGTTCGCCCCCGCGTCCGACCACGAGAAGGCGGTGCCGGCGAACGACTCGAACCACGGCTCCTGCTGCGGCCAGGCGGCGGCCGGCTGGAGCTGGAGATGGAGGTGCGGCCCGGTCGCACGGCCGGTCGCGCCCACGAGGCCTACCTCCTGCCCCGCCGCGAGCGCTGCGCCGGGGACGACCGTCGCGTCGAGCACCGAGAGATGGCAGTACGTCCAGACCTGGCCGTCGAAGGCCCGCAGCGTCAGGCCGATGCCGCAGCGCACGTCGGGCGTGCTCCACGAACGGAGCACGACGGAGTCCGCCAGCGCGTAGAGAGGCGAGCCCGCCGGCGCGGCGATGTCGACGGCGGGGTAGTCGTGATGGGTGTGGGAGGAGAAGACGACGCCGGGGCCGCCGCCGACCGGGAAGACGTAGCCGGAGGAATACGAGGGCGACCCGAAGAGCTGGGCCGCCGCGGGTGCGAACGAGGCGGCAGCGGACTGCTGCTGCGCACGGGCCAGCTCCCGGCGCGCATTCGCCAGGGCCTGCGCCTTCTGGTCGACGAGCGCGGCTGCGGCGTCGCGGCGGGCGGCCGCCCGTCCTGCCCGCGCCTCGAGGGTCAGCCGGTCGGAGAGAAGCGGCGCGCGTGCGGCGCGCGCCTGCCGGCGGGCGACCTCGTCGTCGAGCGCCCGACGCGCTGCTTGCGCGGCGAGCAGGCCTTCACTTGCCGTGACGACGGCGCTGCGCGCCGCGTCGAGCGAGACCTGGAGGCGGTCGAGCGAGAACGCGACCGCGCTGCTCGAGCCGTACAGGTCGGCCAGGTCGAGGACTTCCGTCACGTACCAGTCGGCGTGGTTGTAGGCGTAGACGGCGCGATAGAGATCGGTCGCTCCGCCGGCTGCGGCGAGATACCGCGCCGCCGAGACGATGGCGTCGTCGGGGTTCCACGGGTCGGCGACGCCGTCGCCGTTCCCGTCGGTGCCCCAGCGGAGCCAGGTGTCCGGCATGAACTGCATCCAGCCGATCGCGCCGGCGGAGCTCGGGCCCATGTTGCGGCCGAAGTTCGACTCCACCTTGTTGATCGCGGCGAGCACCTGCCACGGGATCCCGTACGAGGAGCCGGCGCGCTGCCAGAGCCCGAGCAGCTCCGCGTACGAGAGCTGGGCCGGCGACGAGGGCGCCGCCGAGAGGTCGAACGGCAGTGCGACCGATCCGGCGGCGTTCGGCGCCAGCGCGGGCAGGAACGGAACCGACGCTGCGGACGGCGACGGGACGACGGCGAAGGTGTCCGCGCGCGCCGTTCCGGCGAGCAGCGCGACGCCGGCGAGGAGCACGAGCGGCGCGAGGCGGCGCATCGGGGCTACCCCGCGGGGGCGACGCGCAGGCCGAACCCTTCCTCGGCCGGCTGGTGCGGTTGCGGCGGCGGCTGCGCGGCCGCCACCTGGGCGGCCACCGCAGCGGCTTCGGCCTCCGCCGCCCGCTCGGCGCGCTGGCGCTTGCTCGCCTGCTCGAGCGAGACGAGGAAGTCGTGCCGGTTCGTCGCGGCGTTCGCCGCGACCTCCGCGTCGACCTTGCCCGAGAGCACGTGCTCGATCAGCGCCTGCGTGAACGTCTGCATCTGGAAGAACTCGCCCTCGGCGACGGCGTCGGTGATCTCGTCGGCGCGCCCTTCGCGGATCAGGTCGGCGATCCGTGCGTTCATGACCATCACCTCGACCGCTGCGATGCGGCCGCCGTCGAGCTTCGGCAGGAGCCGCTGGCTGACGACGCCGCGCAGCACGCCGGCGAGGATCGCGCGGATCACCTCCTGCTTCTCGGGCGGGAAGAACTCGATCATGCGGGCGACGGTCTCCGCCGCGTCGATCGTGTGCAGCGTCGACATCACGAGGTGGCCCGACTCGGCCGCCTGGAGCGCGGTCTGGGCCGTCTCGGCGTCGCGGAGCTCGCCGATCAGAATCGTGTCGGGGTCCTGCCGGAGCGCACGCCGGAGCGCCTGGCCGAACGACTCGGTGTCGAGGCCGACCTCGCGCTGGTTGACGATCGAGCTGTGATCCGGATGCAGGATCTCGATCGGGTCCTCGATCGTGATGATGTGCTGCTTCCTGTTCCGGTTCATGTAATCGATCATCGCCGCTAGGGTCGTCGTCTTTCCCGAGCCGGTCGCGCCCGTGACGAGCACGAGGCCGCGGTGCTCCTCGGCGAGCTTCCTCACGCCGACCGGCAGGTTGAGCTGCTCGAAGTTCGGCACCGTCTTGGGGATGACGCGGAAGGCGAACGAGATGGCGCCGCGCTGCCGGTACGCATTGACGCGGAAGCGCGGCAGATCCTCGTCCTGGTAGGCGATGTCGAGGTCGCCGGCGTCGTGGAAGTGCTGGAGCTTCTCCGGTGCGCGGGCCCCCACGATGTGCAGGATCGCCTCGAGGTTGCCCTCGTCGAGCGCCCGGGAGCCCTCCATGGGCTCGAGGTCGCCGTCGCGTCGGAGGATCGGCGGCTGGCCGACCTTCAGATGAATGTCGCTGGCGCCGAGCTCGACGGCGCGTCTGAGTAGACCGTTCAGTTCCATGCGGCTCGAACGAGGGATCGGCTCTGAGGGCGTCGGGCTTTAGCGGCGCGGCCCCGGCACGGGGCGAAGCTACAATCCCCGCTCCCCGGGGGTGTGCCCGAGCGGCCAAAGGGAACGGGCTGTAAACCCGTCGGCTCAGCCTACGGAGGTTCGAATCCTCCCGCCCCCACCATAGACCTCACGTATGAACCCCCGTCATTCGAAAGAACGGCGGGGGTTCTTGCGTTCGAGACGGCGGCCTTTCGGGAACCTGCTCCTTTGGCGAGCAGACTCTCGACGCCGACGATCTGTGCGAAGGGCTCGGCGAGCGTGTTGCCGGTCACGTCTTCGGTGTCGATCTCGATGCTCTTGAAGAAGGCCTGATTGAGGAGTCGCCGTTCGGTTGGATCGGCTCGCAGGTAAGCGGCCTGCGTGTCGCGCGTGAGGCTGAGAGCGAGGTCGAGCGTTTCGCTCAAGGTGCTCCGGTCAACCTGGTAGCGCGCAAAAAGCAGATCGGCGGCGGCTCGCTCTCGACGAATCCGCTGCTGCTCCTCGTCGAAGATGTGGTCGCTGATCGAGTCGGCGTAGTGGGCACTCAGGAGCTTGCGCTCTTCGTTGTCGAGCCGGATCACCTCGGCGCGAGCGCGACTGGTTTCTTTGTCGGCGATCTTGGCAAGTTCGCCGAGCTGGGCCTGGAGGGCATCGCGGACGCCGTGCCGCTGCCGGTCTGTCAGTTCGACCGTTGCGTAGACGCGCTCGACTGCGGTCTCTACTGCGGCCGCGCGGTGGTAGGGCTGGGTGCAGATGCGCGCGGGCCGTCCGCCGCACACGAAGTAGTCGTAGTGCCCGCCGTGACCACGAGCGCGGAGGAAGAAGAGCCGGCGACCGCACTGTGCGCAGAGGAGCGTGCCGCGGAGGTAGCTGTGGTGGCGCCAACTGCGTTCGCCGCTCTGACGTTGCGAGTCGAGGAGCTGCTGGACTTTGTCGAAGGTTTCCTGGTCGATAAGCGGCTCGTGCCGACCGGCGTACGTGCCACCTGCGTAGCGAACAGTGCCGGTGTAGTAGTCGCTGCGGAGAATCTCGCACAACCGATTCGGGGCAATGGGCTTTGCTGTCCGCTTGCGGTTCGGCCGAGATCGAAGCCCTCGCGCTTCAAGAATCGCGGCGAGTTCGAGCAAGGAGTACTGACCGGTCGCGTAAAGCTCGAACGCGAGTCGGATGAGCGGCGCCCGCTCGGGGTCGATCGTGATGATGCGGATCTCGCGGTCTTCGATGATCTCGCGGCTGTTGAGGTAGCCGAGCGGCGCCCGGAAGGGTGTCCCGCCCGTCTTCGCTTTCTGGGTTGTGCCTTTGATGATCTCGGTGGCGAGGTTGCGGCTGTAGAACTCGGCGATCGAGCTCATGATCCCGTGCAGCAGCAAGCCCGACGGGGTCTCGTCGATGTTTTCGGTCGCCGAGACGAGCTGCGCGCCGTTGCCGCGAATCCGCATCACGATCGCGACGTCGTCGGCGCGGTTTCGCGCCAAGCGGTCGACCTTGTGCACGATCACGTGCGTGATGTCGCCCGCCTCAAGACGCGAGAGCAAGGCTTGCAAGCCCGCGCGGTTCGCCGTCTTCGCGGACTCGCCTCGGTCGACGAACTCGTCCACAACCTGGAGGCCGAGGCTGGCTGCCTTGCGGGTGCATGCCTCGCGCTGGGCGGGGATTGAGAACCCTTCGGGGTCGTAGTCGGTGTCGGCCTGCGCGCTGCTTGAAACCCGCACGTAGATCACGGCCCGCCCGACGAAGACGAAGTCCTCATCCGCGGCGTCGTTTGGTTCTCGGGCCCTGACTGGTATCGGCGAGCCGGCCTTGGTGCTGTTCGTGTTCATGGTGTCCTCCTTCTCGTTCTTGTTATTGCGTTCCTAGAGCGCGGCGATCTTCCGCTCCAACTCTGCTTTCCGTGCAGCGACCGAGGCTTCGAGCGTCGCGTAGCGAACAGTCGCGGCGTCCAGATCCCTCTTCGCGGTAGCGAGTTCCTCGTCGATACGCGAGTGCGCGTCCTGGAGCAGTTGCCGAGCCTGCGCGACCGCGTCCTCGACGGAGATCGACGCTCGCGTGCGGCCGTGCTGGCCGAGCTTGCTTCGCTGGGCGTAGTAGGCAGCACGGACAGCGCCGTCGTTTCTCCCGGTCTCGGCAGCGACTTGCCTGACCGCGTCGGCGAGCCGCGCCCCATCATCGACCAGCTCGCTGATCGCTCTGTATGTCTCTTCGGTCCGTGTCCCTCGCATAACTGAGTCTCCACTGTTAGCTAAAGTGTTAGCTTACATTATACCTGTCATTTGTTGATATAGCAAGGTTTGTAATGTTGTGTGGTGGCCCGGATCTGTGTGATCCGGGCCACCTGTTTGTCCGCGGCGGTTACGCCTTGAGCACGTCGATCTTGGCCTGGATCGCCGTCTTGCGCTCCTGCGCGGTGTCGCGGAG
>Ga0315281_10007301_pt1 | contig 15586 bp, 14 predicted proteins | sample YL17G07_0_MG_FD_204540 | JGI IMG/M metagenome (GOLD analysis project Ga0315281, IMG submission 204540) | Sediment microbial communities from Yellowstone Lake, YNP, Wyoming, USA - YL17G07_0 | ecosystem: Environmental > Aquatic > Freshwater > Lake > Sediment | place: USA: Wyoming | collected...
CTTATTGGCCTTACGACCGCAGTAAAACATCTGGCATACAGAGTTAAGGACGGAGGATTTCCCCGCTTCCGACCACATATTGTTGTTACGATGGGCGAAGTGCTGAGCACCGAGGTAAGGCACCTGTTGGCGACAACATTTGAAACGGATATCGTTGATGTCTATGCCTGTACTGAGACTGGCGACATTGCATGGCAATGCCGTCAAGGCCTCGGCTATCACATGAATATCGACAATGTCGTAGTGGAACTCCTGAAGGGTGGCCAACCTGCAAGCGACGGCGAAGTCGGGGAGGTCGTCGTGACAAACCTCAATCGATATGCAATGCCCATCATTCGATATAAGACCGGCGACCTGGCCCGCGTTGTTCATAAAGAGTGTGGCTGCGGCTGTAGGCTTCCGCTCATTGCGGAAATCCTGGGCAGAACCGGTCAGGATATTGTCCTGCCGGACGGATCCATCCTACCATGGAACCAGTTGAGGAACTCGATAAATCACCCGTATATCCGCGCGTTCCAGATTGTCCAAGATGCCGACGGCGCTCTAACCGTAAAATATGTGAAGGAACCAGGCACAGATCAAACCGCTGTCGAGGACCTCATAACAAAACGCTACAAAAAAGTGGTCGGTAGTTCACTTGATGTTACCGCAACGCAGGTGCAACATATTGAGCCTGCCGCGAGCGGCAAGCACGAAATTGTCATCTCTCATTTTATTTTGAAACCCGGCCACCGCCGACAAATGGTGGCATCGGCAGACACGCAAACCGAGAAGGTTGAGCTGGGGCATCCTCCGTCACAGTAATCTCTCTGTCGTTATGTCGTTTCTTGAGTTATTCTGCTAAGGGGATCACGCCACTGTTGTTCTCTATTTGTCGCACATGAACATCATCGAAATGTGTGATACCCTTGCCTTCCAGGTGAAATCCTATTCCTCCATGTATTGGAGCCGAGACGACTGTCTGAACCGGGTCTTGATCATCTATGACTATCGCGATACTGTCGGCCTCCATGTTGATTTCTATTTGGTGCCACCTTTCATGCGCCCACGGCACTTCAAACTCCTTCAGTATGTTGACTTGGTCGGCTGTGTTCTGGACGAGCTGCATCCTGGCTTTGGCATCGGCCCTTTCGTGATGGCATCGCAGTTCGTAGAATGTCGTTTGATCTTTCAAACCGAAGCAGATTCCGACCGACCCGCCACTATCTTTGTTGTCAAAGGTTCGCACGGATACGCTCACTGAGCAATCAACCCAATTGCCGCTAAACATTATCAGAGCATCCTTGTCGGACCTGCCGATCAAGACATTCTTGCCATCCACCTTTTGCGTGGCAGGATCCAGTACCTGCCATTCGCCCGATACGACTTGCCACCGCCCAAAGTTTCCTTTATCACAGCCATCGAAGCCATCGTAGAACACATCGGAAAACACATTGCCTACGTCGTCTGGCTTGGCTAGTGCCGAGGTTGTCAGCATGATCTTCTGTAAAGAAACGTTGTCACTGTGATTTGATAATAGCAGCGTGTTGGATCCCTTCTTCAGTTCCACAGTGAATCCCCTTACCCAGTGCCACTGGTGATAGATCGGATCATTTCCGATAATTGCCTTGTCCAGGTCATTGAATTGTGCATATATGGCGTTCGAGCAGGCGTCATGCCACAAGCAATCCGCCCACAGGTGGTATGTTCCATCTTGAGGAATATAGAATCGATACGTTGCGTCGCCACCCGCTTCACCCAGCCAACCTCTTCCGACCTTCGGAGCGATACGCAATCCACGTTCTCCCATATCACCGACCACTGAGATTTCAAAAGGCCACGTAATTCGGAGGGGTTTGTTTATGTCTATGCCAATATGAACGGATTTACCGTGATGTACATTGATTGCCGAGAGTAAATAAAGTCCCATTGCTGTTCCGAAGAGCAGTATCTTTTGAAGCGTGGGTGCTCGCATGTTATGATTTCCTTGAAAGTTCACCTGATTTGGCCGCAAGAACTAACAGAAGAACGAACACAATCAAGACGCCGTTGTACATGACCGACGAGAAAATGTTTGTCACACATGCTCCGGCCAGCCCGGCGAGGCTAGCAACGCAGGTTGGGGCGAGATCGGCACTTAGGGCCTCTGATTCTGCCTCTTTCAGATGATGATAGATTTGCTGAGAATAGGACAGAAGAATCCAGGAAAAACAAACGAGACCCAGTATTCCAGTTTCAGCCGCCGTGGCCAGCCACCCATTCTGATCAAAGGCCTGCAGTGTATTGAGTTTGGGCAGACGGTAGTAAAACTTACTCCGGTATTCGTTCAGGCATCCCGCGCCGGTGCCCACGCCGGCACGCTGTTCCAGAAGATTGAGCTCTGCCTGCCATTCCACATATCGCTGTCTCAGGTTTTTTCCATCTTTCTCGGTCAGAACAATATCGTCTGGCCAAGATATGCCGGGCCAATTCGTTCGGATCAGTAACACAACAGCAGTAGCAATCAACAATGTGCCGAGGATTGACACCCTGCTAGCCCGTCGGGACGTAACAATCAAGGCAACAAGTAGGCCAAATGCCGTTGCGGCGACTGCACCGAGAGTCCCCGCAGAGATCACCGAACCTACAATGAGAGCCAAGGCCAGAAGCTTTGTCCAGTATCGTGGGCCTAGGAGCAAGAACGTGGTGCACAGTGGAGTAAGCATCCCGATGTACGATCCATATTTGTGGGCGTTCCTGAACAAACCGAATGTCTTATGTCCCCAGAACCGGTCGACTAAGCAGCAGGCGACGGTTGTTACTAAGGCAAGGGTGGCCAGGCCATATGCCCTTCTCAGTTGCCTTGTGTCTGATATAGCGCAGCCGAACAATGCGTATGCTCCCACCAACATAAGTGCCAGCTTAGCATTGAAGCTGGCAGATCGTGCCAGGTTCGGGGCTATTGCCATGGATAAAACGCTGACAGACAGATACGCAATGACGCTAAGATGGGGAAGATATGGCTTGTCAGTGGGACATCTTCTATGAAGTACCTTAAGACTGTTCAAGGGTCCAAGACGCCTCGACGTATCAGGCGTTCCAGAGGTCCTGAAACAGCGGCTGACCGGACCGAAACAGACAGCACAAATCACCACCCAAAGCAAGACGGCAAGATTCGCAGGGCAGAGAAGCTGCCATATCTTGTTTTCGTGAAAAGGCCAGAAATGCAAAGAGGAAGACAAAATAGCCGCCGTACTTAGCAGTATGGCAAGGGCATGCAAACGTTCATGGTATGTCTTGGTTGATAAGTCTGACATTCTCATTAGCTTCCCCTAGCCAGTAATGTGACACAGTATATGGCCAAACCGAGGCCCACACATATGCGAGATAATCGCGAGTTCAATGGTCTCCAAAGCAATGCAAAGAGAAGAACAAGAAGGCCCAAGCGTCCCAAGACCGCCAAGTCACGTTCATATCCGTAGCCATAGTAGATCTTCACCATAAAGGCCAGGACTATCATGTGCACCCCTATAACAGTGCACGCACACAGCCATGCATTAGCCACCGTGGGGCGGCTTGCTTCGGGATGAAGCTGTGATCTGTTGACAAGCCAAGCAGCAGTGTATCCTCCAAGGCACAAAGCCAAAACCACTATGTCATATGAAATATCAACGGTTGAATTCCCGATACTTATGATCAAAGACTGTGACATGATCTCATTAACAGGGATGCAGAAAAGGTAAAGCGCGATTAGCTGTTGGAGTGTTACCAAGGCTGCGGTTGTGACGGGTATCATCAAATATAGAACGGCGAGAAGTAATACCACTGGGGTGCGAACGGATGTGGGCTCGCCTGTGAGCAGGGCAAGCACGGATGCCACAATCAAGGCCAATAAAGGAAGTCCGAATCCCATTCCCTTTATCGCACAGGCAAAGACTTTTTCAATTCCTCTTCGATTCTGATTTATCTCAGCCATCATGTTCTTGTTCCCAGGAGTTTATCCGTTTGTTCTTGAAGACAGTCATCAATAGTATCGTCCGACACTCTTCTATCTTCAGAAGATATGACGACAAAACGAAACTCAACATGCCTGCCGTGGCAGGCAGGAGAAGCCTCAGGAGTGCCGTCTGACCCCACGAGTCTGCCGCATCACAACCGGAAAATAATCGCAATGTGCACCAGAGCAGGAATGTAGCGAATAAAGTTTTCAAGAGAAAGCTCGCGATGTGAACGTCAACTAATCCTTTGAGCCTTCTTCTGAGCAGACTGCCAAGAACGGCTAGCTTTATCGTTTTTGAGACTATCAAGGCCCCAGCAATGGCAAGATATTGGAAATGGGTTAGGAATGTGATGGCAAGAATAACACGAATAACGACACACACTATGCCAATCGTTGTTGGGGTCTTGGTGTCTCTTAGGGCAAAAAAGCTATGCACCATAAGGCCCTCAAGTGACAGAGTTATCAAGCCCAATGCGTACACCATCAGTACTGTGGAGGTGCTGGCGACCGAGTCTGCGTTGAAGCGTCCGTGTTGAAAAACGCATTTCAGTAAAGGTTCTCGCAATTCAATAACCAGGCACGTCAAAGGGATGCTCAAGAACAGAAGTATCCGCACCGCTTTGTTCAGCAGACGGGCCAGTTTGTCAAGCTGGTTGGACGATGAAAGATGTGAGGTATGGGTGTACATTACGGTTACAAGTGCGGCTGGGCCCATCACTAGAATAGTATCTATCATTCTCTTGGCATAGCCGAGGCAAGACAGTTGGCCTTTCGGAAGCTGTGATGCCAACAGATTGTCGATTAAGCCACCAATGTGTGAGAAGACCACACCCAAGACCAGGGGAGCCATAAGGACCAGTACAGTTCCCAGATGAGCACTGTCTGCATGGCCCGGCCTCAGTATGAACTCAGGTTCTTTAAGACAATAGAGATGGCCGAGCAAGCAAACCAATGCACCGACCCCGATCACCGGCCCAATGGCGTGCATTCCAAATATCGGCAGGAAGGTGATGAATCCAATGATGATAAACAGCCTGAAACCAAGCTCACCAAACGCCGAAACCACGAATCGTTTCCTGGCATTGAGGGTCGTATATGTAACCATCATCAGTCCCAAGCAGATCAAACCCGGAAGAAGCACACGTAACAAATAGCAGGCAGCATCTCGCTGAGAGCCAGAGAAACCGGGCAGCAAACTCTTAATGACAGACGGTCCGAAGGCAAATAACGCTATCGCGGTGATAACCAACACACCTGTGACATATAGGAACATTTTTCGGAATAAACTGCTGGACGCCCCACCCGTCTCATTTAACGTTCTGGTAAAGACTGGGAGCAGAGAGGGGTAAACAAGTTCTTTGACTAGAAACACAATCGAAAAGACAATTCCCATGACGGCAAAGTAGACATCAGCGGTTTCGGTAGTGCCGAAGAAATGGGCAACGACTATCTTCTCGGCAAATCCAAACAGTCTTGCGCAGACAGCGATCGCGGAAAGACTGAAAACAGCCTTTGCCAGTGACCGCTTTATGTTGCCGGTCGGCAGATTAATTGTCTTTTGAACCGATTGAAGTTCGGTTTGCTGGTACATAAGTCTTTGCGCCCTTTGCGCATAGGCTGTCTGCATAGTGCTGTGTGAGTATCTTTATCTGCTTACTTAGGCAGTGATGTTGGCGGAAGAACTGGCGTGCGTTTGTCGCACACTGTCGTCGCTGGTCTTCATGGGCCAGCAGAAAGTCAACCGCTTCGGCCACCGCCGTTGGTGCAGGCTCGACCAGATATCCGGTCCGGCCGTGTGAGATCAATTCACAATTGCCAGGTACGTTCGTTGCCACAATGGCGCATCCGGCTCTCATGGCTTCGAGAAGTGCATAGGGCTGTCCTTCCATATCTGAGCAAAGCACAACCACTGTTGCACTTTGGTAGAGTTGCTCCATGTTTGTTACGTGACCGAGTAATTTGATCTTGTAGCTAAGTCCACGCGCATTCACAAACGCACACAGATTATCTCGAAGCTCACCATCGCCCGCGACTACGAAGGTGGCATCTGCAATCGACGACATGGCTGCTGCCTCCAGGAACCGATGTATGCCCTTATAGCTGACAAGCCGGGAGGCAGTGACAACCAACGGCCTGCTGTCGTTGAGGCTGAAGATAGGTGTGCCCTGATTGTTGTCAGTTGGGATTGTACTTGGCTCAAGTGGCAGGCCATTATTGACAATCGTGCACCGTGACCGTGGGACTACCGCGTATCGCAAGGCGGCGGATTCTTCCGATTTCGATACGGCAACAAGTGTCGTAGTTATTCTTCCAAGAATCCGCTCTACCGCCAAGTAAAGCTGCTTTTGCAATCGGCCCTTCGTCCGCAAGAAGGCGAAGCAATGAGGCGTATGATATAGGACCCTGGTTCCCGTCAAATATGCCGCAAGTCTCCCCAGAGCGCCTGCCTTGGCGCTGTGGGTATGCACTATGTCAAAGTGTTTCTTCCAAAGAAATCTGAGCAGTGACAAAAAGGATATTGCGTCTTCACCGAGGTTGATTTCTCGCGACATGGGCAGAATGTGGACATTGACGCCGCGTGTTTCCAACTCCGAGATAATGTCTTCTGCATCCGGCCAATGTCGATTCAGTGAACATACCAGGGTAACATCAAATCCATGCTCCGCAAGCTGAGGAAGTACGGTACGGAGATACGTTGCTACACCGCCTTCAAGTGCTTCCGCAATATGTGCGAGTTTTATTCTCTCGTGTTCCATATGTACTAGTGCCGTTTCCAAAAAGGTTTTGTAACTTTCTTGATAAATAGGACTTGCGCGATGCAAGTGAGGGTATTATATAGAGTTCCACGTGTTGACGAGGAGGCTATCTTGACATGTGGAGACTCGTTATGTGCCTTTATGTTCGAGACATTACGAATGCCGAAGGTCGCAGGCTTCAGACGATCCTTCGGCGTGACCGGGATCGGATCAAGGTTCGTCGGGCTCAAGTCATTCTGGCTTCGGCTCAGGGCTCGAAGGTGCCGGACATTGCCCGGCAGTTTTACTTTTCGCCCCAGCATGTTCGCGCGATCATCAAGGCCTTCAACGATGAAGGCTTTGACGCGTTGGTCGCCAAGTACGGTGGCGGACGTCCGGAGAAGTTTTCGGAGGAACAGAAGAGTCTCATCATTGAAACAGCGTTGTGTCCGCCGGATCTGTTGGGTCGGCCCTTTACTCGCTGGTCGCTGGACAAGCTTCGCGAGTTTGTGGTGGAGCAGAAGATCGTTGGCTCGATCAGCCTGGAAACGCTTCGCCAGATGCTGCGGGGATCGAAAGTTCGCCTTCAGCGAACGAAAACCTGGAAAGAATGCAACGATCCGAGGCTGGCGTCTAAAAAAAAGTAATCCGTCGCTATGTGAATCGACCGGCGTCCAATGGCCCCACGATTTCGTTCGACGAATTTGGGCCGTTGGAGATTCGTCCGCAGTGCGGACGGTCGTGGCGACCGGTGAACAGGCCGAACCGTTACCCGGCCACCTATACCCGCACGCACGGTGTTCGCCATTGGCTGGCGTTCTACGATGTGCATGCCAATCACCTGTGGGGATACACGCGGGCGAGAAAACGCTCCCGCGAAGTGCTCGATGCGTTGAAACGCCTGCGAAGACGCTATCCGATGGAACAGCGAATTCACCTGATCCTGGACAACTTCTCGCCGCACGGTACGCCGAAGGTGAGATGCTGGTGCCGGGAGAACAACATTCATTTGATTTGGACGCCCACCAATGCCTCATGGCTCAATCCGATCGAATGTCACTTTACCGCGGTCAAGGAATTCGTCATTCGCAATTCCTACTACGAAAACCACAAAAAGCTCCGTTTGGCCTTAAACCGTTATGCAGTCTATCGAAACCAACATGCCAAGAAAAAATAATAGAACGTTTATGGAAACGGCACTAGGCGTTCAGAAGAATCGCGGCCAGCTGCTTCGTGTTGCGCGCCAGGTCGAATTGTTCCTGTACTACCTGAAGTGCATTCCGAGACAGTCGCGTATATATGTTCTTGTCGGTGAGCACTTGCCGAATGGCGGAGGCAAGCTGTTTACTGTTACCTGGCTCGACAAGCAAACCCGTTTCTCCATCTCTCACAACTTCACTGATACCTTCGAGATTGCTGGCAACCACAGGGATACCGCAGGCAAACGCCTCAAGGATCACGTTGGGTATGCCATCTCTATCACCATCTGTTGCAACAACCGATGGAACAGCAAGAACAGCGGCGGTAGAAAGCAACGGGATGATCGACCCGGGCTCTTGCCATCCCAGCAGCTCAGCGGTCTGGCTTAAGTCCAGTTCACGGATTAGGTCAATCAGTTCAGGCCGCTGAGGTCCGTCCCCCGCTATTTGCAGTCTGCAATCCGGTAGCTCTTCCTTCAGCAGGGCAAGAGCCCGCAAGAGAAAATTGAATCCTTTCTTCGGGACTAAACGGCCGATAGCGACAATGTGCCTGTCGATTTGTTCGTCTGAAGAGTGGATACAAGAGATTTGGCTTGTACGAATACCATGGTAGTGCAGATACAGCTTGCCGTGGAGTCCAACCGGTAAGTTGGCCTTAAGGTGGGATAATCCCTGTCGTGTACATGTCGTGAGAAAGCTTGCATGTAATACCTTCAGCGTTAGCGCACCCTGCTCAACGAAAATATCCCTCGCATGGGCAGCAATACTGAAAGGTCTCTTTGTCGCTATCGCCAGCGCCATTGCAATGCATGCCGGCCAGCTCAAGAAATATGCATGAATACACAAAACATTCTTCTGGTCCAGGCATCGTGCAAAATACGCGATCGTGTGCAAATTGGCTATTAGTATCTTTGCGTCGCTGGGACATTCCCACACAAGTCGAAGGGTATGGGTCAGAAGTCTCATTATGCCATAAGGATATCGCCGCAGCAGGTAACCCATGGCGAGAATCGCCTGGATCGAACATACTGACGGGCGATAGTGGACGTCAGTATGCTGCATTGTCGCTGGCGGAGGTGACTGTCCGCCGGCAGCAAGGACGGTAACGTCGACGCCACATTCGCTAAGCCCTTCAATTTCTCTAAGGGCGAATGTTTCAGTCCTGCAGGGAAACGTTGCAAATATGTAAGCGATTTTCATGAGTATCGTCTGCAAACTTGAACCCGAGAACAAAGGGTATGGTCATTGCCATTATGGTCATGTCCAGCCGAAAACTGGCCTTACGAAGGTAGAAGAGATCGTATTTTATTTGGTGGTGTATTGGAACGTTTCGGTTGCCCAATACCTGCCACAGTCCTGTCAGTCCTGGCCGGACCAGAAGCCGCTTGCGTTGGCTCGGTGTGTATGTGGCTACAATGTTCGGAAGCTCCGGCCTGGGACCGATTAAACTCATCGTGCCGCGGATAACGGACAGGATCTGAGGCAGCTCGTCTAGTCGATGAAGCCGAAGGGACCTGCCTGTATCGGTTACTCGGGGATCTTCTTTCGAAACAGGGGATTGCTCATAAGGGTTAACATTATTCTTCAAGGTTCTGAATTTAAGCATCAGAAATGAGCGACCTTGTTTTCCAATGCGGCGGTGCGCGAAGAACACAGGTCGGCCATCTCGAAACAATATCCAAACAGCAATCACCAGCATCAAGACAATCGCCGCTGGCAGCAAAAGAAGCGACACTGCCACATCGAAGCCCCTCTTGCGGCAACTTTCGAGATAACGCGAATGTACTTGCCGTTCTTTAATGTGATCTGCCATTATTTTCCACCACGTCTTTGTATGCCGACAGAAGTCCACGTGCCGCCGCCGCCCAACTGTACAGTTGGCTTCGGGTCCAGCCCTTCTGCATGTGCTTTGCCCTCAGATCCGTTCGCGTGATCATTAACAAGAGAGCGTGTGCTATCTCCTCGGGATTCGTGGGGTCCACTGGATAGGCTGCATCGCCCACAACCTCCCGCAAGGCACCCATCGTCGACGATATCACCGGCGTTCCGCAAGCCATTGCCTCAAGGGGCGGGAATCCAAATCCTTCATACAAAGAGGGAAAAACAAAAACATCCGCCATTTGGTAAACACAAGGAAGATCCCGCCGGTCAAGATAGCCGGTCCGAACTATACCGAGTTCGTCACTGTATTGTGAAAGGCGGTTTAATACAGATTGTGATTTCCAGTGCCTTTCGCCCACGAGGACGAGTTTATGGGGTAGCCCAGTCTTTCGAAGTATTCTATGGGCGTTCAACAGACTGCAGATATTCTTCTTGGGTTCGATGTTGCCGACATACAAAATGTACTTCTTGGGCAGTGCGTAGCGATCTCTGATTTCAGGTTGACGCGAAGAGTTCCTGTGCACATCAAAAATAGGGTCAATTCCAGGATAGATGACCTGTATTTTAGTTAACGCAAGAGGGAAATTCCGAGTTATATCTGCTGCTGTATTGTGTGATACCGCAATGATCAGTGAAGCGGCCCTTATTGAGTGTTTCATAAACCGTCGATAGTACAATGAGTTTGATGACGTGCACCATTCTGGATGATCGAGTGCAATCGTATCATGAACAGTGACCACATAACGGGCATTGGTTCGTAAAACGGGGCAGATATAATGAGGGCAATGCAGTATATCCAACTCTTCGCGTTTTGTCAGACGAGGCAATGTAAGGTGTTCCCAGGCGATTCGCTGCAGCCGGGTTCTTATGTGGCTGAGGTCCATGATCCTGAGATTCTTACTGGTGCACACACGTTCCTCTATCTGACCGGGCTGATTTGTAAATGCAACATACTCATGCTCGCCGCCGAAACGCAACAGAGCATCAATCATTCCGAGTGAATAGTACTCCACGCCGGAAATGTACTTATTGGAAGAAAAATACGTTATCCCTATTCGCATTAGACCTCAGCTCGCCAGTATATTCTCGTAAATGTCGCGAATTCGCTGAGCGGTATTGTCCACAGTGTAGACAGAGCGGACGCGCTCATACGCCGCGTCAGCGAGAGTGCTTCGCAGGTTAGGTTCGCTGGCCATTCTCAACATGGCGTCTTGTAGCTGTTTCGAATCTGCTGCTCTTATGAGCAGTCCGGTTATGCCGTCGGAGATTATTTCTGATGGGCCGGCGCTATCGACGGCGATTACAGGGACTCTTGCCGCCATGGCTTCGATGATTATGCGACCGAAAGGCTCGCGGTCCGCAGTGTGAACCAGACAATCGACGTTTTCCCAGACTTTCGTCATGTCCTCTTGCCAGCCGATGTGTACGAATCTTTCGGGCAGGTCCAGCCGCTTGAGGTAATTCAGGAGGCGATCCTTGCAGTCGGAATTCCGGCCGAACAGGTCGTCGCCTACCAAGATGAACTTCGCATGTGGCAGCCTGTCTGTGATTTCGTGTGCCGCCTGCAGGAAGAGCATCTGCTTCTTCCAAGGCACAAATTGCCCGATATTGGCAAATGTAATGCCGCCACGTCTTCTCGCGGCACAACTGTCAAACGCATTGTCTGAGCCGATTGCCTTTACAGACGAGCTAATTTCAACGCCGTTATAGACCACCTCTATCTTACTGGCGGCTACTCCTGTTCTTATCAGATGGTTTCTTACTGCATTGCTGATGGCAATAATGCGATCGCAACACCAAGAGCATAGCCAGGTAGTACATCGAGAGCGAACCATGTCTCGCGCATGCAAAATCAGTTTTCTTCGGGTAACAATCGCAGGCATCGCCGAGAAGATGAGGGCGTATATGCTGTTGGCGTGAACGATATCAGGTTTTACAATGCAGATAAGCTTTATCAGGCGATAATTGGCGATTACATATCGAAAGAACCACGTAGGGGAAAGGCACGATCTTGTCTTCTGAGTCGGCAATAGGTGACAGTCAACACCCATTTGGCTCATTGTTTCCCCAAGCCTTCCCTTGCTTGGGCAGGCAACGCTTATTGAGCAGTAATTGCGCAGGCACTTCACCAGCAGAAGCAGACTGGTCTCTGCCCCGCCGACACTGCCTTCGGCGCTCACAAACAGTATTCGAGGTTTCCTATCCACAGTCATATTCTCGCCAACGACAATAGACTCCCTCGCTGCACATCTTTCCGCAGCGTCCTGCGTGCACTTTTGGCGGCCGATGTCTTGTCGCCGTATCGCAGGTTTATGTACTATCACTTCTTTGCCCCTCGCCTTAAGGCAGATAACTCCGGATACACGCACACCTTATTTTTCAGGTCGATCCGTCGTGCTGCTACTGGAATTGTTTTCACGGTTATCAATTTCATCCAGCGCCTCTTTGCTCGCCCCTTTAAGGTCGGAGAAATCATCGCGTTCCATTACTGACGGCGTTAAAAAGAGATAGACGTTCTTATGTCGTTTTCGGACGACCGTCTTTCTAAAGGCCTGACCGACCAGTGGTATATCACCGAGGACGGGCACCTTGTCGATGATGTTCTTTTCGTCGATTGTTTGGAGCCCGCCAACGACGATGGTAGATCCATTGGGAATAGTTGCTTCGCTGGCTATCTTGTTTGTTCGTCTTGCGGGGGGAATTGAAGGATCGGTAGAGGGTGCCCCGAACGCATTGAGGATGATTTGATATTCCACGCGAAGATAGCCTTCTTCACTTATATGAGGCGTGAGGACAAATTGCGTTCCCGCTTCAACAAAACCCGCAAACGATGTCGTCGCAACCGTATTGCTGGCGTTTACTTGTTTAATCGGTTCTTCGTCAATGCTATTGATGGTGCCGACTGCGTTGTCGTTTACCAGTAATTGTGGTGCAGACTTCACATTAATGTTTCCATTGGACTGAAGAGCTTCGACAACGGCCCGGAATCTGTCAGGAGGCAGGATAGCAGCGGTTCCACCTGGTCCTACGATCACTTCGCGTACACCGCTGTTAGGATCAATCATAGAAAGACCAAATGGAGTGAACACAACCTTATTGTTTTCCGTATAGCTCAGTTCAGCCCCCATAGTAAGATCATCGGTCGTTGTGACTTCAACGATCATCGCTTTGATCGACACCTGTTTTCGTCTCTTATCCAGTTCAGCAATAAGCTTTTCCATCTCGCGATGAACGCGGGCTGGTGCCTGAATAATAACGGAATTCGTTGACTTGCTTACTGATACACAGCCTTCCACCTGATTCGTAAGCTCACTCGTCTTGGTAAGTTTCGTTGCCTCCTGCCCGACTTGTGCTTTGCCAGGCTCCGGAATGGATACTGCAGCCAGGTCTCTGCTCTTTGAATCCGCTTTGTCGCGATCGATCAGTTCTCGAACAGTGGCAGCGACTTCGTCCACATCCGCGTTGTCCAATTTGTACACGCGAATGATACCGGATTCGTAGGGAGCCGGGATATCCACTGATTGGATGACGCTCGCAATGATACGGTGAGCAGAGGGTGGGGCGATAAGAAGAATGGTGTTCGTTTTTTCCAGCATCGTCACACCAACCGGTATGCCTTTGTCTTTGTCACCCCCAATGTTGAATCTGCCTGAAACTTGGAGGGCCTGCCTGATGCCTTCAAATACTTCAACCACGTCAACATAGCTGAGCGGGTAAGTGACGGTAGTTGACTCAATATACCTGTCCAGTTGTTCAATCAAAGCCAGCGCTTTAGCGACGTGATGCTTGTTGCCTTTTAGTATTACCTGATTCGTCCGGCCTATCGCATAGGCATCAACCGTCGCGTCGGTCGTCAGCGGGATATTGTTGTCGTCAGGTTTGGCTGGCTGAGCCGTTGTTTCGGAGGGTGAACTGGGAGAAGCGACCATTTCTGAGGCCCCTCTGTTCTGTTCGTTAGATTTCTTGTCTGCAAGAATCTCCTTGAGTGCTTTCGCGATGGCCTCAGCATCGGCGTACTTGATATCAATGACTTCGATCGTAACCTGGTCCGAAGGGCTATCCAGGCTTTCAACGATACGACTCATCAGCTGCAGGTTCGCATCAGCTTCATACAGGACAATGCTGTTTGTTTGCTTGTGGACGACGCATTTGCCACGTTTTGTCAGAAAAGGCCCAATTACCCCAGCAATGGCATTGGCGTCTGCATACTTCAAGACAAGTATCTTCTTCGCCAAACCATAGTACTCCATATACTCCTCATAGGTCATCACCATGATAATATCGCCGTCGCGGTGATATGTTAAACCGGCCATAGCAATAACCTTATCGAGCAGATCAGCGGCACTAATGTTCTTCGCCCATAGGCTTACCTTTGCTTTGGTCGTGTCCGAAGTGGGGAAGATACTCCATCCTGTAGCGTCGCTGATAATCTGAAACGCCATCGAAATATCATTGTTGGTGAACTGAACTTGGGGAATGAGCGGGCCTTTGTCGGCGACCTTCTGAGACGGTGTATCCGCGCCACCCGGACCTGAACCAAATGGGTCAAGAGCGGCAGCCAGAGTGGTTCGCTCGCCGATATTTGGAAGGACAAGCAGCAAATACAACACACCCAGACGCCCGTTGCACGTAACCATACGTTGCATGATTTCTCCCCGGATCAAGAGCTAAGTCATTTGAGTAACACCCGTTCAGGCGACGTCAATTAGCTGTGTGTTGGCGCGGGCACCGCCACTAACTGTCGCATCGCTGCGTATGAACTTCTTGAGGTACTTCAGCTTGTACATGAACACACCCGCAAGTCCGCTGCCAAGCAGCAGAGACAACAGTCCCGGCTCGGGCGCCGCCTCGATGATGACCTCGTTTATGGGCAGATTCCCGCCCACATCTGTATTTCTTGGCCACTGGAGACGCAGATATCTGAGGTTGATTGTGTCGACCTGCGGATCCCTTGATGGGTTCCAACCTTCAGGCCGAAACTTATCCGTCACGAGGGTTACAGTCTTCTCTTCCCTCCCGACGCGTTTCTCGACGTTTGCTATGGTAAACCAATTCGTCATCCCATCATATGAGCCGAAGATACGTAAGCTTTCAACGCCATCCCAGTCATCTCGATGTTCCAGAACATGGTGTTCCAGAACATGAATCGAGCTGATCGACGTGATCGGTACCATTTCCCCAAGGTCAAAATCCATCGTCACCCCCTCAGGAGCCAGAGGTCTGGGCGGTGTATCGATCCACTTAGAAAACGCTCCCCAGGGACCGTCGGCACTTTGAGCGTCACAAAACGCCGAACCGTTGTACACAAACGGGCCTACCCCCCCGACATTCGCCCCGAGATCAGGGGGAACGAAGTCGGCCTTGTTAGCATCAACATGCTGCGCATATACCCCGCCGACAAAGCGATACGCAAAAACATCACTGAAACCTGTTCCCATGACGAGCAGCATCAAAACACCGGTAATCTTTTTTTGCATGAGTCTCACTCCTTAATATGTCTTTTACTGTCCGACGCCCCGTGCACAACACCCAGTTGCTCACCAGACGAACGAAAAACCCGGTCGTCAGCTCGGCAAAGATCGAGAAAAGCTGAACAAAAACCGCCTCTCATGCCGATGCAAGAGTAGAATTGTTCATACCGACCGTCGGGAAAGGAAGCATTCAGTTCTTTCATCGGCAGGTTGATTTTATTTTTGTAATCCATCATGAACACCCTGACAACTTCGAAACTTCATACTAAGTTTCTTCTGTGAGGTGCGTCCAAACAACACCGATCAAGTATGTGTTGGCTCGTGTACCTCCAGTAATTGCCG
>Ga0315281_10007302_pt1 | contig 15585 bp, 12 predicted proteins | sample YL17G07_0_MG_FD_204540 | JGI IMG/M metagenome (GOLD analysis project Ga0315281, IMG submission 204540) | Sediment microbial communities from Yellowstone Lake, YNP, Wyoming, USA - YL17G07_0 | ecosystem: Environmental > Aquatic > Freshwater > Lake > Sediment | place: USA: Wyoming | collected...
GATAGGCGATCAGGGGAAAATCGGCGAAGCCGGCGCCGATCAAGGCCGTGGCGGCAGTATAGAGCCAGAAAGGCCGCCGGGGCAGCCCCTCGGTTTCCAGTTTGGGGACGCTCACCTCCAGATGCTGGGGGTGGGGATAAATATATGAGGCGGATACGAGCACCAGAACCGCCAGGATCGCCGAGACCAGCAAGGCTGCAAAAGCGGTGCGGTAATCTCCTTTATAATAGAGTACCCCCGCGACTATAAGAGGCCCGACCATGGCACCCGTCTGGTCCATGGCTTCATGAAAACCGAATCCCCAACCGTGTCCAACTTGCGAAGTGGCATGGGACAGCATGGCATCCCGGGCCGGGTTCCGGATGGCCCGGCCCACCCGTTCCAGTATTATTAAAATCGCGGCTACTTCCCAGCGTCCGGCCAGGGCCAGCGCGGGAACTGCAAACATCTGCAAGCCGTAGCCGACGTAAGTTATCGGCCAGTATCGCTTCGTGCGGTCTGCCAGGTATCCCGAGACGAAGCGCACGGCGTAGCCCAAAAATTCTCCCAACCCCGCCACCGTGGATACCACTATGGCGCCGGCTCCCAGGATGCCCATAAAAGGCCCGGTGATGGTGCGGGCTCCTTCATGGGTCATGTCGCTGAAAAGGCTGATAAAACCTACCAGGATGATGAATTTCCAGGCGGCCCCGGTGGTAAGGTTTTTTACTTCCACGTCGATTTTCCCTCTTTTCAGGTTACTTGCCTTGCCATTATTCTTGCCATAATGCCGGCGGGATAAAGGCGTCAAAAATGTCAGGTCCCCCAGGCCGGTGGCCACGATCCCACCAGAATGGCCCCGGCCCGGAGGACACCTAATGAAGGGGTACGAGCCCCTCTTAGGTACGCGGCAAAGGTTCCCCAACCTGCACCGTTATAGATGTTTATTCAGGCTCACCGACTCCGCACCCATACTTCCGGGATCAGCTCTTCGATTAGTTCGCCTTTGGCAAAGACCCTGACCACCGAGCTTTCCGAGACCACCACGGCTAGGGCTTGCGTTTCCCTGGTCATCGAGGCGGCGGCCATGTGGCGGGAGCCCAGTCCCAGCAGCAGGTTAATACCGTCGGCGGAGGCATTGAGATAGCGGCAGGCTGAAAGCACGATGCCTTCGCCAGAGACTATGAAGGCGCCGTCCAGCCGGGCCAGTTCCTTTGCGGTCTCCCGCATGTCGGCATTGCCGATGTTCTTCAGATGCTCGGGATGGCCCAGCAAGGGATCATAGATCAGACACTTGGAGCGCTTGAGCGCCTCATCGGAGTCAAACACCACGAAGATGGTGCCGACCTTTCTCCCGCCTCTCCCTTCATGGGAAATTTCCAGGGCCAGGGTCAGGACGCTTTCCAGAACCGGCCGGCTGGAGTCCTCTTTCAGGGAGCAGATCTTGTCCAACAGATGGGCGGTGACCAACATCAATTAGACCTCTTTTTTGCAAGCTGGCTATGCTGGGCCGCCACTATTCTTCCGGCATATGCATAAAATGTTCGGCAGAGCCTTTATAGGCCTGCTCCGGCTCTGTTCCCAGGTGGACTTCCCGGGGATGGAAAAAGACCTGGGCAATGATGGTGGGGATGACCGCAGAGCCAATGACCACCGCCACCAGGACGGAATACTGGGCTTGATCGATGAAGCCGTTATTGAAGCCGTAAAGGGCCGAAATGCTGCCGAAAGTGAGGCCGGTGGCCATCAGCAGGGTTGTGTAGTTAGTCTCCCGGGCCGGTATCCTGAAGAGGCGGCATAGGGGCCAGACCCCGATGATTTTGGCACCCATCTTGACCAGGAGGAGGATGACCAGCAGTCCGAAGCCGGCAATCAAAGCCTGCACGGAGACTATGGTTCCGGCCTTGATAAAAAAGAACGGGGTTAGCAGAGCGAAGGCAATGGACCGCATGCGATAGATGAGGACCTTATCTTGCACGAAGATGCCGGCTACCACCATGCCGAAGAGATAGGCGGGCAGCACCGCCTCGCTGCGGGCCGTGACGGCCAGGCCGCCCAGGGCCAGGAGGATCACAAAGATAAACTTGATCTCCGGTTCGCTGACCCGGCCGCCCCACAGGGCGAACACCATGCGGCTGACATCGGGCAGCAATATCAAGGCAACGATAGTGACCACCGCAAAAATCGCCAGCCAGATGTCGTATTCGGCAAAGATCAAGCCCAGGGCCAGCACCGTGCCCAAATCGGTGATAAAGCACGCCGCCAGGATGAGCTTGCCCAATTCGGTTTCATTCAACCCCGTTTCCACCATGACGGCATAGACCACCGCCATGGAAGTAGTGGACAGGGCGATACCGGCAATCTCCGCGGCCTGCAGATTCCAACCGGTGACATAGTAAGTGAAACCCATGGCTCCCAGGAAGGGGAGGAGAAAGGAAACCGAGCCGATCACCAGAGAGGGCGCCAGGTTGCGGCGAAAGGATTCGGGCTCGATCTCGGCCCCGGCCAGGAAGGTCAAGACCACCGACCCGAAACCCGCCAGGAAATTGATCCAGGAATTGGGCTGGAAGATGGCAGAACCGAAGTAAGCGCCGAAATTGCCGGCGACAAACCCCAGGAAAATTTCCATTAAGGCTACAGAAAGGCCGAGGCGGATGGAGATGAGGCTGGCAAGGAGCGCCAATCCCACCCAGGCCGCCGCGGTATACCAGACATGCTCCACGGTATCCTCCACAGGGGCGATCGTGGGGCAGGCGGAAAATAAAAAAGCCCCTGATCGCTTTAATTCGATCAGGAGCCATTAGCGCTATCGCAGTTCGGGGGTTTCTCCCCCGGGCGGACTCCATCGCCAATTTTTATATTAATGCCATCAACCAATAGATGCAAGGATTTTTTGATATTGAAGTCTGGCAGGACTTTTGCACTCATGTACGCATTAACCTGGGCTGCGGCGCAGCCACCAAATCGTCACTTCTCCTTTCAGAAGTAGCGACTGTCTTACCTGCCAAGGGGTTAACATTGTGGAGGGCACCAAGGTTATGGTTTTTGACCATGGCGTTTGAAATAGTCGGGAGTTTGCGCTTTACAGGCGATGCTGGCCGCCTTTTGGGCCAGCAGGCGTTGGCATCAGGCCTGGATGACCGGACGGCCGCGCCTGACCACCAGGATGGCCATATGGAGGGCGAAGTATAGGTAAGTTACGGCCTACTAAGTTATTTCATTTGCCAATGCTACCTGACGATGAGCACGCTACAAGGGGCATGGCGGCTCACCTTTTCGGCGGTGGTGCCAAGGAATCTGGCCCATACCTCGGAGAGCCCGGAATGGCCCACCAGGATCAAATCAAATTTGCCCTCTTTGGCTACTCCTACGATGGTCTTGGCGGGGTGGCCGGGGCGCACCATGGTTCTTAGATCTACCCCTGCTTCCTTGGCCAGCGCCTCCGCCACTTTTAGAATTTTGCCATATTGCTGATCGGCTAACTCCTTTTCCTCCTGGACTTCATCGATGGTGGCGCTGAAGCGGGGCAGTTTGTCTTCTACTGCCAGGGCGCAGAGCTCCGCCTGGTGAACTTTGGCCAGCTTAATTCCTGCCTTCAGCCCCTTCCCGGCGCCTTCGGAGCCGTCGTAAGCCAGCAAGATTTTCTTGAACATCTTGCACCTCCTGCCGGTGTCATCTGACATACCAGCCAGGATTCGTCTTTTTTAGCGGCGCACCTAGCACAATTCCCTGGATATTGAGGAACCAAATCCTATTCTCGTTTAGTATGACCGAAAGAGCCTCCTTTCTATTTGAATTTTCGAACAACTTTACATCAGCCGCTGGATTACCAGGACAATTACCAGGCTAAGCAAAATGTAGGCGGCATAGAGGTTGACGCTGCCGCTGTGGATTTTTCCGAACAAGGCGGCCAGCGTTTGCGCCAACTTGGCGCCCGGACTAAAAACCGTGCGCTCCAGGATATATACCTCCTTCCGTTGGCTTTTGATGGCGATGAGGAAATGATCCGCCACCGTCTCTTTCATCTCATCGAAGATGGCGGGTCGAAAGATCGCCTGGAAAATCACCCTGACGGGGTTGGAAAATCCCGTGGCCGTATAAGTCATTTTAGGAAATAATTGGCGCACGCCGCCCTCCCAGGCCGGCCCCCTGGTCACTGTCCTGACCCTGGTCAATGCTCGGATGAGAACTATGCTTCCAGCCAGAAGCAAGATTAGGACAACAAAGGTATAGGAAGTTGACATGGCAAAGACCACGGGGTTGCGCTCTGTGCCTCGATGCAAAACCACCAATCCCCGGCCGGGAATAAAATTGTGGCCGACTTGGGCGCCGAGGTCGTGGAATTCGGTGATGAATGCCTCGCTAAACCTGGCGTTTCCCTTGGGGACCGTAAAAAAGGGCGGCACCAGCTCATCCACCATGTGCTCATGGGTAAAAGTGGCGATGGTATCGTCCAGCACCGGAATGACATACGTAGGGAGAATTCCGAAAAGCAGACAGCTTATCGCCAGAATCCCCAGGGGCGTTCGCATGGAGCGGGGCGCTTCTTTGGCTTGGGAGGCCTTCGGGGATCTGGCCACCCCCAAAAAACTCATGGCGAAGGCCTTCACAAAACAGGTGACCGCCAAAGCCGCGGTCAGGGCCAGGGCCGCGGCGCAGAGGGCAAAGATAATCTTTATCCCCATGTGTTGCAGCGCGACGCTTTGCAGCATGGTTTGCAGGGTCAGCCACTCGCTCACAAAGCCGTTGAAGGGGGGTAGGGCGGCAATGGACAACGCTCCTACCAGGAAGAAAAGGCTGGTCCAGGGCATGACCCGAATCAACCCGCCCAAACGATCCATGTTCCTCTCACCCGCGCTGTAATCCACCGCTCCGGCGCTTAGGAACAGCAGGGCCTTGTAAAGCGAGTGGTTGAGCATATGATAAAAAGCTGCGATGAAAGCAATTCCTGCCAGAACCGGCAGACCCGCAACCCTGAAAATAAAGCCCGCTCCCAGGCCTGCGGTAATAATGCCAATATTTTCAATGGAGCTGTAGGCCAGCATCTCCTTCAAGTCGTTCCTGATGGTGGCATAGAGAATTCCCACCAGGGCAGAGACGGTGCCCACGATTAATACGATGGCTCCTGCTCCCACGTTACTGACCGGCAGCAGGTCGGCATTAAGCCGCACAATGCCGTAGAGGCCCAAATTAAGAATTACCCCGGACAGGATCGCCGAGACATTGCTGGGAGCCGCGGGATGGGCCCGGGGGAGCCAGATGTTGGTGGGCACCAGACCCGCCTTGACGCCGAAACCGAAAAAGGAAAGCAAAAAAACGGCCCAGCGGGATGCTTCACCCATTCCGGCGGCCGCAGTTCTTAAGGAAGGAAAATCAAGACCTGCCGCGGTCCGTCCCAGCAGAAAGAAGGCCAACACGGCCGCCAGGGTCCCGGCTTCACTCAAGCTCAGCATGAGGAAGCCCGATTTGGTAGTTTCCTCTTTCTCGTGTTCGTAGTTCACCAGAAAATAGGAAAATATCGACATCGCCTCCCAGGTGAGCAAAAACGAGAGCACATCGCCGGCCACCAGGAGCAGGACGATGGAGGCGAAAAGGAGATGATAAAAAACACCGAAGGATCTTAAACTATATTTTTTCACATACTTCTTCAAATTCATGTATTGGGCGGAGAATATGGAAACGGGAAGAAACACCAATCCCGTGATGAACACGAATAATGCCGAGAGGCGGTCCATCTTGAGAATCATGTTGCCGAGTGACAATAAATTCCAGAGCTCTAGCTGCCAAACATGACCGGAAAGGAGAACATTGCCGCTCACGAATAAAATAGCTAGGGCGGACAACGACCCGATCCAGGCCAGAGCGACCTGGTTTTGCCGGCGAGGAAGAATGCCTGCCAGCACAACCCCGGCGGCGCAGAGAATCAAGAACAGGAAAAACAGGCTGTTCAGGTCAATCATGGCGTTTACCTCCTTGAGGCGAGGCAGCGGTTGCACCCATATTAGGCTGAACCCGGCCAACGATAGAAAGGAGGGCATGCAAGATTGCCAGGGGCGGGGGCGGGCACCCCGGGACCAGAATGTCCACGGGAATCAGGCCGGAGACGCCGCCCAGGGAAGCGAAACTTGAGCCGAAGATTCCCCCGGAAATGGCGCAGGTGCCAAGGGCCAGAACTCCCTTGGGAGCCGGCATGGCCTCATAAGCTTTGAGAAGCGCCAGCCGCATATGGTCGGTGACCGGTCCCGCCACCAGGAGCACATCGGCATCCCGGGGCGTGGGGGTAAGAAAGAAACCCAAGCGATGCATGTTGTAATAAGGTTTGTTGAGCTGCTCGATTTCGCTCAAACAGGCGCCGCAGGCGCCGGCATCGATCACCCTGAGGTGGAGCGAACGCCGGAAGGATTTTCCGAATTTTTTCTCCCTCTCTGTACCCGGGTGAGGGGGAACGGCCCATTCATAATTCCCCTGCCGGTGCCACTCCAGAGGAGGCGTGAGCTGGCGGAGGCAGCGATAACAGTGGATGCACCGTTGCTCATGAAAGGATACTTGCCCATCCTCTCGACCCAGGGCCCCGCTGGGGCAGCAGGAAACCACTGCCTCAGCCTGCTCGGAGGCAGCAAAGTTTCTTGGCAAGCCTGCAGGGAAACCCGGCGACACTCCGGAGGCGGTCTCCTCCCTGGCAGGGTAAGCCGTGGTCACGATTCCTGTCCGTAGGCCTTCCCAAACCCATTTCCACATAGGTGATACTCCTACCGGTCACACTCGGCGTTGGAGAGCCCGAAGGTGGCCATGATAATGGGGAAATCCTGATAGGCAAAATCCTCGGCGGCAAGATGAAAGCCGTGCCAATTGGTAAAGGAGGGCGTAGTTAGATGATAGCGGGCCACGCGGCCTTCCTCATCAATTCTGACCCAGTGAGAGGTGACGCCGCGTGGAGCTTCCGCCCAGCCGAGCGCCCCCCCGGGCTTAACTACAACATGGGGCGCTGTCGCCTCACCTTCCGGCAGAGCAGGTAATAACCCTCTCAAGATTTTCATAGATTGCTCCGCCTCCCGGAAAAGCACGCGGAGGCGCGCGTAGCCGTCCCCTTCGTCTTCACTGGGCACCTCGAAGGAGACCTCAGCATAGGCGGCGTAGGGCAGTACCTTCCGCAGGTCCCGAGCGATGCCCGAAGCCCTGGCAATGGGCCCTACCAGCCCATAGCTGCGAGCCTGTTCTTTCGATACCATCCCGACTTCCTCCAACCGGTCAAGAAAGCTGCTGGAATAGCAGAGCATGTCAAAGAGCCTCTCCAGCTTATGGAAAAGGGCTTGCACGCCGTAGGAGAAAGCTTCACACTGCCTGTGGCTCAGATCGACAGACACCCCCCCGGGAATGTTCAAACCGAAGAGATACCGATGTCCCGTGAGGGAGCAACTGAGGCGGAGGGCCTCCTCTTCCAAAATGCCGGCCTGGCTGGTGGCCACGGCCAGCGCAGTGGAGTTACAAATGCCGGCGATCGCGGCGAGATGGTGGCGAAACCGCTCCAGTTCTGCAAAGACGACCCGCAGGGCCTTGGCCCGAGGCGGCACCTCAACCTGGCATATCGTTTCGACCGCCTGGCAGAAAGCCAGGGAATGGGCAAAGGCCGAGGTTCCAGAAAAGCGTTCCGCCAGGAGGAGCACACGGTCAATGGGCTGGCCTTCGGCAATCTTTTCCACGCCGCGAAACTTGTAAAAAAACCGGGGGGTAGTGCGAATCACGTCCTCCCCCACGCTCTCCAGCAGGAACAGGGCTGATTCGGCGACATCGGCATAAACCGGGCCGATGGGCATCATAAAAGCCCCTGGCGCCTGGACAAAGCTGTGAGGCCGCCAGGAGGGGTCAACCTGGCGGTGGGGGTAAGGCTTGGTGGCGTCGAAGTCTTTGCGCAGGGGATGGACTTCTTCCGGCCATTCCTCGTGTAGCACGATATTGACGAGGCGAGGGTGGCCTTCAAAAACGAGGCCGAAAAGATCCCTCGCCTCCCGTTCGTGCCAATCTGCCGCATGGATGATCCGGCTGATGCTGGGAACAGCTTTTTCCGTCTTGTTTAGGCGCATACACAATTGGACCTGCTCAATGGCCGGCTCTCCATAGAAAATGTACCGGAGCAGCCAGTCCTCGGCAGTTTCTTCGACAATCAGACTGGCAAAGTCATATTCCATGTCGTAGATGAGCCATCGGCAAAGCTCGAGGAGATTGTTGCGGTCGCATTCGACATAACACTCGGACAGTTGAGCATTGATACTAACATTAATCTGCCAATGCCAGCGTTTGGCAATGGTTTCAGAAAGATCAACCAGTATTACATTATTCGAAGAGTGTTGCGTCATTTACATTCCCCCCAACGAAACAGCAGCATGATGAAGAAGTTGATAAAGCTGCTCTGGAAGGTAAATACCAAATAAAATCACCGGAATCATGGTGACGATGAGCGCAATGATGCAAGTCAAAGGAAGAATATTCCGCTCGGGTATTATTGATCTTCCAAATAACGTCTGCTCGTCGATCAAAAGGATATCCGGACTGCCAAAAACCATCCGGTTGATTTGATACATGATGCCAAAAAAGGCCACCACGATGAACAAGGTCAGCAGCCCGATGACCAGGTACTGGCCATTCATTATTCCAGCTTTCAATATGGAAAATTCGCTTAAAAAAACGGCGAAGGGTGGAGCCCCGGCAATACCCAGCCCCCCCACCATCAAGAAAATCCCGGCCAGGGGCGATATGCGAATCAGCCCTCGAATGGCCGCAATGTTTCGAGTTCCCGTCGCCATCAGGGTGGCGCCGGCCGAGAAGAAACAAAGGGATTTGGTGACCGCATGGCTAACAATCTGCAACATGGCGCCGAAATGGGCGGCATATCCCCCCAGTCCCGCAGCAACCAGGATGATGCCCATATGTTCGACGGTAGAAAAGGCAAAAAGGCGCTTGTAATCTTTTGCCTGAATGAGTAGGAAGGCTGCCATTCCTGCAGAAATGAGACCGAAGATGACAAACCACCTGCCGGCAAAAGAGGCGGCACTGCCGTGAAACATCGGCAAGAGCCTCATAATGCAGTACAGGACCGCGGTGGTCTCTATGCCTGACAATATTGCACAGATTGGTGAGGGCGCCTGACTATGCGCATCCGGAAGCCAGGTATGCATGGGTACTAATCCTGCCTTGGTGCCGAAACCGATCAGAATGAAAATAAAGGCGGTGTAAAGGAGGGCTGGCGACATCTTCGGCGATGCCGCAATTAGCCCCGCCCAGGTGAAGGCAGCCTGGGAGGTGAGGCTCAAGCCGCAGCAGAGAAGGAGTATGCCCACCAGAGCCAGAGAGGCGCCCATGCAGGTAAGCACCGCATATTTCCAAGCCGCCTCCAAGGCTTCGGGGGTGGATTCGAAACTGACCAGGAAGACCGAGAGCAGGGTGGTCAACTCCACGGCAATCCAGACAAGAGCGAGCTGGGAAAATATCGGCACCGCGAGCATGGAAAGCAGGAAAAGGTTGAATCGACTGTAATATCTCCGGATTTTCCGGTCGTCGGTCGCCTCAACCGTGGTCGCGATGTAGCCCCACGAAAAGATGGCGGCGGTCAATCCGACAAAGGCAACGAGGAGAAGGATCAAGGCGCTGAAACTATCGCACGAGAGCCAATCCCTGACGGCGATCAGCTCGCCTCCCGTAGCGGTAGCCAGGGCGGTCCGCAAGGATAAAAGAAAAACCGCCAGGGTTCCGAGGAGCGTCACCGTGGGGGCAAATCTCTTCCCCACCGGGATGAGAGACAACACGGCCGCTAAGGTGGAGATTATCAAGATGTATATTAGCTCCATAAAATTCTACTCCTCCCTTAAGGCTATCATCTCGCCCACCGCGGTCTTTGCGATCATTTTGTGAATCCTCATGGCCAGAAGCCCCACCACCAGGACAATGATCAACACATAAAAAGCGGCTGCCAACTCGGCGATGAGGGGCAAATTGGGTGCTATGGAGATACCGGCGAAGAAGGCGCCGTTCTCCATGGCCAAAATCCCCAGGAGCTGGGGCACGGCTTCGCCCCGCACCGTCACGGTATAGGCCCCGATGAGGAGACTGGCCAGGCCCACGGGCAAATTGACTTTCTGAAAAACCCCCGCGCCGGTGGCATCCAAGAGCGGGCCGGCGATATAGTAAGCAAATATGGTGATGGCTACGGCCAGTAGTAATGATGTGGGAATATTGATGGCTTGGGAAATCTCGCGCTTGGCGTAACTTTCGTATCCCACGGCCTGACGCAGGACCCAGGGAATAATAATTACCTTAGTGAGGATGGTTAGTGCGGCCACTGCGAAAAGGTGAATCGAAGCATGATAATAACCGAGAATCACCGCAGAAATCGCCAGAAGAAGGGACTGGAACACGTAGATTCGCAAACAGGTGAGCATCTGGCGGATCGCCAAGAGGCCGAAGGCGCTGAGCAGAAAGACCCCGCCGGTCAGGGCGTTCAATTTGGTGAGGAACGATAGCAGCAAATCCTGGCCACCCATATTTTCTCTCCTACATCAGAAAAAGATCGGTAATCATGGCGGCCACCGAGGTGACAAAGGCAGCCCCAAGAAATTCCGTGATCCGAAACAGCCTCAACTTGGCCAAAGATGACTCAATAACGACCAAGACCAAGATGAAGATGATAATCTTGATCAAGATCAACGGCACTGCCAACAAGATCTCCCAGTACTGCCCCCCCCGGGCTAAACCCCAGGGAGCCACCAGGACATTCAGGAAGATGCAGCACAGCACAAAAAATTTCATGGCCCCGCCCCATTTCATCAAGGCCGCGCCTCTGCCGGAATATTCCAGGCCCTTTGACTCATCTATCATGGCCAATTCAAAGTGCCCCGTGGGATTATCCACCGGAATTCGCCCGCTCTCCGCAATGATGAGCATGAGGAAGGCCAACAGCATCAAGATATGCGAGGGTTGAAAGAAGTTTGCCAGAGGGGTGACCCAGTGCTTCTGGACGATATACGGAATAGTGGAACCGGCGATAAAGGAAACGGTGAAGAAAACGATCATGAACACCGGTTCCGCCAGGAAGCCCACCATCCGGGTGCGGCTGGCCCCCATCGGCCCATAAGGATTCCCGGTGTCTATCGCGGCCAGGGTGGCGAAGAACCCGCCCAGGGCCAGGATAAACCCTCCGCCTAACATATCCCCCATGAAGGCCAAAAAAAGAGGATAGCCTGTCAACACCGGAATGAGAAGGGCCACAAAAATAGGGGTAACGAAGACTATGAAGGGCGTAAATCGAAATATCCAGGAACTATTCTCCGAGACGACTTCGTCCTTATGGAACAGCTTCCAGATATCCCGATAAGGCTGGAAAATGCTTGGGCCCCGTTTGCACTGAACATTTTCCTTTAAACGGGTGAGAATGCCTTTGATAAGGGGTGCAAAAGCCATGACCACGATGACTTGAATTACATTAAAAATAATTTTATCGATCATGGAGATCCCTCTCGGCGAGATGCACTGAAAGTCTCAAGTCTCTTTCCTTTCTTTTTGCCATGATTAGGCAAAAATAAACCGCGAGGAAATTTTCCAGGAGAAAATTTCCCCAGGGCCAAGGATGCCGACGCAGATTAAAAGGAGATGAAAGGAGACCGAGCCCGCCGTCGGTGTGCCACACTTGCTCCATGGTGTTCTCCTCGGCGGAGACGATGGGCAGGTGAAAAATAAAAAAAAGCCCCTGATCGCCCTCAAGTGATCAGGAGCCATTAGCGCTAACGCGGTTCGGAGGATTCACCCCCGGGCGGACTCCATCGCCAGTTGCCAGCATAAATTCCTGGACTACCGAATGCAAGGATTTTTTTTGATAACTCTTGCAGGCCTTGGTTTGCTTCCCGGGTTATTTTGAGATTTTTTTCACTAATTCCTGCTTGACATCCGTGCAAAAAAGCCTATATTATTTTCCACAATTAAAAAGGCGATGAGGTCCGCCTCAAACACTCCGCCTTTTAGGCGTGAGACTGATGACTTCTGTCCCATCCGGGCAGAAGTCATTTTTTTTCTGCCCGGAATCCGGAATGATGACTTCGGGAAGGTCAAAGGCATTGAATCACGAGAGCCATGCTGAAGCCTGAGATCGGGAAACCGAGCAAATTGGCGATTAGAGGAGGGCTGCATGAACATCATTTTCTTTGCGGTACTGTGCGGCTTGGCGGGGGTAGGGTACAGCCTAATAACCATTTACTGGGTCCTGAAGCGGGACACCGGCAGCGCCCGGATGCGGGAAATCAACGCCGCGGTGTTGGAAGGCGGCAATGCCTTCTTGAACCGGGAATACAAGACCGCGGCAATAGTGGGAGCGACCATCTTTGTCCTGCTCTTTGGCCTGGGGAAATTCGTGGCTATCGGCTTTCTCATCGGGGCCATCGGCTCGGCCACCTGCGGCTGGATCGGCATGCAGGTGGCCATTCGCAGTAACGTCCGGGTAGCCCAGGCAGCCTATACCGGCATGGCCTATGCCCTGCGGGTGGCCTTCCGGGGCGGGTCGGTCACCGGCCTGCTGGTGGTGGGCCTGGCGCTGCTCTCGGTGGCCCTCTATTTTCAGTTGGTTTCCACCCTTGATCATGCCCATGCCATGTACGACATGGTGGGGCTGGGCTTCGGCTGCTCCCTGATCTCGGTCTTCGCCCGGGTGGGGGGCGGCATCTATACCAAGGCGGCAGACGTGGGCGCCGACATAGTGGGTAAGGTGGAAGCCGAAATCCCCGAGGACGACCCCCGCAACCCCGCGGTGATCGCCGACAACGTGGGCGACAACGTGGGTGACTGTGCCGGCATGGCCGCCGACCTCTACGAGACTTACGTGGTCACCGTGGTGGCTGCAATGCTGCTGGCTCACACTGTTTATGGCGGGGAAAAACCCATGGCCTACCTCTTTCCTCTGCTCATCGGCGGCGTCGCCATCCTGGCTTCCATCATCGGCACCTTTTTTGTCAAGCTGGGAAAATCCCAATATATCATGGGGGCGCTTTACAAAGGCTTCGCCTCATCGGGGATCCTGGCGGCTATCGGCTTCTATCCCCTGGCCAATAAGTTTATGGCCAATGTGGCTGCCAAAGACGGTTTTGTGATCCCGCCCTTGAATGTTTTTCTCCTGGCGGTTATCGGAGTGCTGCTCACCTTTATCATTGTGATGATCACCGAATACTTCACTTCCAAGAGCTTCGCCCCGGTGAAATCCATTTCTATGGCCTCCACCACCGGCCATGGCACCAACATCATCCAGGGGCTGGCTATTTCGATGAAAGCCACGGCCCCGCCCGTCCTGGTGATCACCGCCGCCATCATGGCCGCCTTCCATCTGGGCGGCGGCTTTGCCCATGCCACCTCCGGGCTCTATGCCATTTCCCTGTCCGCCGTGGCCATGCTTTCCATGACCGGCATCGTGGTGGCCATTGATTCTTACGGGCCCATTACCGATAATGCCGGCGGCATCGCCGAAATGGCGCCTTTGCCTGCCGAAATCCGGGCCACCACCGATCCCCTGGATGCGGTGGGGAATACCACCAAGGCGGTGACCAAGGGTTATGCCATCGGGTCCGCGGCAGTGGCCGCCCTGGTGCTCTTTGCCGAATACTCCCGCTCTTTTCCGGGCAGTATCAGTTTTGAGTTATCCGATCCCCGGGTGTTGGCCGGATTGTTCATCGGCGGCCTGCTACCTTACTTCTTTTCCGCCCTGTGCATGGAAGCGGTGGGTAAGGCCGCGGGCGGCGTGGTGGAGGAAGTCCGGCGCCAGTTCCGGGAAATCCCAGGCTTGATGGAAGGCACGGCTAAGGCTGAATACGGTAAATGCGTGGATATCGTCACCAAAGCGGCCTTGAAACAGATGATGGGACCTGCCGCGATCCCGGTGCTCGCTCCCATTATCGTGGGCTTCACTCCGGGCCTGGGTCCCGTAGCCTTAGGGGGCATGCTCATCGGCACCATCGTCACCGGGCTGTTTGTGGCCATCTCCATGACCTCGGGGGGCGCGGCCTGGGACAACGCCAAAAAGGCCATTGAAGACGGCCTATACGGCGGCAAAGGCTCCGACGCCCACAAGGCCGCGGTCACCGGTGACACCGTGGGCGATCCTTATAAAGATACGGCTGGTCCGGCCATCAACCCCATGATCAAGGTGGTGAACATCGTGGCCCTGCTCCTGATCCCGCTACTGTTGAAATAACCTTTGATAAACACTGAGAGCGAAAGGCCGGTTGCCAACGGCCGGCCTTTTCCAGTCTCAGGGGAGGGCTTCGTACAAATTGAGATTCTTTTCCTTAATTCTTGACTATGGCTGTGTAAGATACAAATTTGGCTAGAAAAGGCGATGAAGTCCGCCGCAACCGCTCCGCCCTTGGGGCGTGAGACGATGACTTCTGTCATTTTGGGCAGAAGTCATTTTTTTTTCTGCCCGACTCACTTCCAAGAGGAGGAGGCCGCCATGAAAGAGTTTGATGAAATCGTGCGGCTAAAAGGTCTGCCCAATGTGGGACAGACGGTGCGCAGCAAGGACTTCGGCACCCTTTGGCGAGTCATGGAGAAAAGAGAAATCTGGCAATCCAGCGAAGACGACCCCCAGACCCAGGAGCCCCGTTTGGTCCCGGCCATTTATATCTGCTACTGGCGCGTCCAGGAGGGGGTGCCGCCCGGCGTAGGGAAGATGATGGGATATACCTATACCCTCTACGATAATACCTTCGAAGCGCATTGGGAAATTGTGCCATGAGAAAATCCCATCCACTAAAAAAATCGGCTTAGCGGAAATCGGAGAGGAGTTGTAAAGGTGCAACTGACCATCATTAAGGTCTTATTACCGAGCCAAAAAGCCAACGGGCCAACCAGGGTCGAAGGACCAGGAAGGGGGTCTAACGATGGGAAAGGTTATCGAGCTCCGCCTGACCAAGAAGGCCATTTATCGGGCCGCCATAAAGGAAATCAATAAGATGTATCAGCTCTCCGCCGGTGGCGCTGACCCTGTCATCGATGACGGTTCCAGGGAGATGTTCGAAAGGGGCGAGATAGACGAAGTGCGGTGGCAGGATTGGGAGACTTACTGTGCATTGGCTTTAAATAAGATAGAAACACAGCAAGCAATATTGGAAGATACCGCCAAAATAGAACCGGATAATTGCAGTTGACTGGCCCCAGCCCCGGTCGCTTTAAAGAAGCCGGGCCGCAGTTAAGGTCATTTAAAACCAAAGGTAGGGTAGTCTATTATGGCTAAGTATGACCCGACCAAACAGGAAGACTGGCAGATTGGTGAGCTCGCGGAAGAGGAACTGGATTTTAACCGGCAATGCGACAAGATCGGCATCTTGCCCGAAGAGCGCATCCCCTACGGCCGGAAAATCGGCAAGGTGGACTACATGGCCATCCTGGAGCGCCTGAAGGACAGACCGGACGGCTACTACATCGATATCACCGCCATCACCCCCACTCCCCTGGGGGAAGGTAAGACCGTGACCACCATGGGCCTGATTGAAGGCCTGGGCAAGCGCGGCGTGAACGTCGGCGGGGCCATCCGCCAGCCCTCCGGCGGCCCCACCATGAACATCAAGGGCACCGCCG
>Ga0315281_10007303_pt1 | contig 15585 bp, 13 predicted proteins | sample YL17G07_0_MG_FD_204540 | JGI IMG/M metagenome (GOLD analysis project Ga0315281, IMG submission 204540) | Sediment microbial communities from Yellowstone Lake, YNP, Wyoming, USA - YL17G07_0 | ecosystem: Environmental > Aquatic > Freshwater > Lake > Sediment | place: USA: Wyoming | collected...
CCGCCACCTGATAGTCGTAGCGCGCCGACCGCACCGGCAGCGCCGCCGGCGGCTGAATCTCGCGCTGGAAGCTCATGATCGCCACGAGCAGGCGGTCGACTTCGACATCCGAGAGGTCGAAGTTCGGCATCCGCAGCTTGTCGAGCGGCTGGAGCACCCGGCCGCGATCGAAGATGCGCGGCTCGTGGAGCTTGCGCCGGAACCACTCGACTTTTGACGTGTGCGGGATGTCCGTGATGAACGCGAAGTCGAGCCGCGTGACCAGCTTGCTGCCCTCTTCCGACAGGTCGGTGCCGATGGGCTGTGCGGTCTCGAAGCCCTTGATGTCGTGGCAGCTGAAACAGCCGTACCGGCTGATGGCGCGGCGGCCCAGCTCGATCTGCCGTTCCTGGGGGTTCAGCTTCGCGAGTTGCGCCTTGGCGTCCTCGAACGGCATGACGTTCTTCAGGTAATCGAGCAGCACTTCGTCGCCGGCTGTGGCGTCCGGCGTCGCCTTGGCGGCATCGCCGGCGGGGCCCTTGAGCCCGCTCAGGTACGTCGCGACGTCGGCGACCTGCGCGTCCGTCAGCCGCAGGCTCGGCATGTAGGTGGCCGGGCTGTAGTGCTTCGGATCGCGCACCCAGTTGTAGATCCACTCGTAGGTTGTCTTGTTGCCGATGTTCTCGAGCGGCTGCCCGAACGTGCGGCGCGGGCCGATCTCGTCGCGTTTGCCTTCGCCGACGACGTGGCAGCCCTGGCAACCGATGGACTTGACGACCTCCTCGCCGCGCTTCGCGTCGCCGCGCGGCGGGTTCTTCACGGCGGATTCGTACTTCTCCGCGTTGGCGAACAGATACGCCGAGATCGCGCTGATCTCCGTCTCGTTCCGGACCGCGTCCTCCGGCGAGCTGTTGTTCGAGTTATAGAAGATGCGCGGCATCCACGTCGTGGGCTTGACCGCCTTCGGATTGCGAATCCAGTTCTTCACCCACTCGGGCGACAGCTTCGCGTCGATCCTGGTCAGGATCGGCCCGGGCTTGCGCATGTTGGTGTCGAAGCCCTTGGTCTTGTGACAGGCGTAGCAGCCCGCGCGCTCGAACGTCGCGTACGCGACGCCCAGCTTTTCCGCCTTCGGCACGTAGACATTCTGCCGATGGCATTTCGCGCAGGAGGCTTCGGTCATCTTGACCGGCAGCATCGGGTAATCCCACAGGTGCGGCTGCTCCCAGTGGAACTTCTTCTCCCACTCTTCCTTCTGCTTCTCGGTGCTCGGCATGTGCGCCGCGTCGCGGAAGCTGACCGACTGCCCCATGCCCTCGTGGCACACCGTGCAGCCGACCCGATCGATCGGGTGCGACGAGCTGCCGCCGAGGTAGGTGGCGAGGTCGGGATGCGTCGTGAAGGGCTGCGGATACTTCTCGTAGCCCTTCTTGTCGATGGCGAGGTGGCACGTCTGGCACCGGTCCATCTTCGGGACGCGGATGAAATTCACATCGTCCATCACGTTGGGCAGGATGATCTGCAGCACCTTGATGGTCGGCGCCATGAAGTCCAGGAGCGGCGCGTTGCGGAAGTAGTCCTTCACGAGGCTCGGCGCGATGACGGTGAGCCGCTTCCTGAGCCGCGCCTGCTCGGTGTTCATCTCTTCGATCTGCTTGGCCACGGTGGCCGCATCGCCCGTGTACTGGCCGAGCTGCTTGGTGATCTCGGCCTTGTCCGCAAGGGCCTTTTCGAGCGCCAGGTTGAACTCGGCCAGCTGCTTCTCTTCCGATTTGGCCAGCGCCTCTTTCTTCTGCGTGCCGGAGCCGCCGCTCGCGCGCGTGGCCTCGAAGTCGTAGCGATCCTGATCGTACGTCGCCTTCATGTAGTTGACGTCGAGCGTGGCCCGGAACACCTTGAGATCGGCGTCCTTCGCCTTCGCCTGCAGGTCGTCGACCGTCTGCCGGTTGGCGGCGATGTTCTTTTCGACCGCCTTCTGCTGCGCCTCGAGCTGCGTCAGCTTGTTGCGATCGACCGCGCGGCCGGCCTGCTCGAGCTGGGCCCTCGTGACCTGCAGTTCGAGCTGGTTGAAATGCCGCTGCGTGTTCTTCCAGTCGCGGTCGTAGTCGTCCCAGACCATCCAGACGACCGAGAGCAAGAGGAAGATGCTGGACGCCGCGAAGACGACGTTCAGGTAATCGATGTTGAAGGCGTGCCCGACACTCTTCTTTTCAGCCATGATCAAATATTGAAGAAGATTTCAGGAATGGCCACGATGTATTTCAGGTTGAAGATCCAGCGCGCCAGCATCTTGATGGGCAGCGACATCATCATCAGGAAGAGGAACGCGGTGACGTAGTAGCGCGGCGCACCGAGCTTCTCGAAGTAGCTCTTGAAGAGCCCCTTCGCGAAGATCACCGGCAGCGCGAGCACGTAGATCAAGACGAGGATTATTCCCGGCAGCTCGCGGACGAGGAACATCGACGGGTAACTGGTCCTCAGCCCGCGCACCCAGACGTATTCGGAGAGATTGACGTTGGTGAGCGCGGCCAGCTTGTGGATGTCCCAGAATTCGAACGGCCCGAAGAAGTTCCAGTTCGGGCCGCGCAGGAACGTGCCGAGCACGATCAGCGACGACCAGAGCACGGCGAAGCCGAACAGGAAGATCGTGATCTCCGCCTTGCGTTCGCTGAAGGTGTAGTAGCCGTTCCCCTTCGGGTTGGTGTCGACGTAGGGGATGCAGATCAGGCCGACGATGATGAGGCTCGGCAGGACGACACCCGCGAGCCACGGATCAAAGTAGACCAGCATTTCCTGCAGGCCGAGGAAGTACCACGGCGCCTTCGACGGATTCGGCGTGTTCGCCGGGTTGGCCGGCTGCTCGAGCGGCGCCTTCAGGAGGATCGACCAGACGATCAGGACCACCGAACACAGAACCAGGGCGATCAGCTCCGTGTACACGAGGTCCGGCCACACCCACACGCGATCCGACTCGGCCTTTTCGATCGGGCCCTGCCCCGCGGCGATGCGCCGGTCGTTCAGCACTCCCTCGCGAATCGAGTACCACACGAAGAACAACAGCAGGAAGATCAGGCCGACGATCGGGACATTGTCCGGCTTGGTGACGATCAGCCGGAAGTTCGCGTCGAAGGTGCCGAACACGAAGAACACGCCGAGAAACCCCAGCATCCCGTAGCCGACGGCGTTCGACGCCACGATCTCGCGCTTCCAGACCGCCACGAGCAGCGCACCCACGGCCAGCAGGAAGAAGAGCCGCGGATCGGCGACGGCGTTAAATATTCCCTTGATAAAGCCCACAAGCCCTCCGGGAAGGAAGAGTTAAAAGATAAAACTGAAAACTGAAAAGTTAAGAGGCATCCGCGCAATACCGTCCACTTGAGTCTTCACTTTTCACTTTTAACTTTTCTCTTTTCACTTTCTACATAGGCCCGCTGATGCCGCCGTCCTTGCGCACGCGCCAGAAGTGCACGGCCATCAGCACGGCGATGCCGAGCGGAAGGCCGACGCAGTGCAGCACGTAGAAGCGCAGCAACGCGCCTTCACCCACGAACGTCCCGCCGAGCAGCGCGAATCGCGCATCGTCGGCGGCGTGGATGAGCGGGACATCGCCCAGGCGCAGCAATTGCGCACCGGGCCCCTCGTAGCCGAGGAACGGTGTCGCGCGCGCCATGTTCGAGCCGACGGTGATGGCCCAGATCGCCAGCTGATCCCAGGGCAGCAGATACCCGGTGAACGAAAGCAGCAGCGTCAGCACGAGCATGATCACGCCGACCGACCAGTTGAACTCGCGCGGCGGCTTGTACGATCCGGTCATGAAGACGCGGAACATGTGCAGCCACACCGTGATCACCATCGCGTGCGCGCCCCACCGGTGCATCTCGCGCATGATGCCGAGCGGCACGTGCTCGCGCAGGCCGACGATGTCGGTGTACGCGTACTCGAGCGTCGGCCGGTAGTAGAACATGAGGAGCAGCCCGGTGAGCGTCAGCGACAGAAACAGGAAGAAGCTGAGGCCGCCCATGCACCAGGTGTAGCGCAGCTTGACGCCCGACTTCCGGATCCGCACCGGGTGCAGATGCAGAAACACGTTCGACAGCATCACCAGCACGCGGTTGCGGTCCGTGTCCGGACGATCGTGCCGGAACACGGACGTCCAGATCTGCGTTTCGGTCAGCCAGTTCCAGAACTGGGTGGCCGGGCCTTCCTTCGGAGCAACAGTCTTGGTATCAGCCATGGATTACGCCTTGAGAAACGCTTCCGGATCCGTCCACTGTCCGAGCTCGTACTGAAACTTGCGCGACTTGTCCACGAGGATCTGCCCGTCGTCGGCGAGGACCACGCGCATGCGCTCCAGCGGACGCGGGGCCGGACCTTCGAAGTTGATGCCGGTCGGCCGAAATCCGCTGCCGTGGCACGGGCACTTGAACTTGTTCTCGGCCGACAGATAGTTCGGCGTGCAGCCCAGGTGCGTGCACACCGTGCTGAGCACGTAGAAGCCGCTGGCGTGCGCGACGATGTCCTCCGGCGTCCGGACGAGCCAAATCCCGAACTTCTCTTTCCACCGCTCGTCCACGCCCATGCCGTACTCGTTCGGGAAGCCCCCCTTGAACTGCTGGGGCGGTTCGTTGAGCACGTTCGGGAACATGAAGCGCCCGGTGGCCGCGAGCGCGGCCGCGGAAGCGGCCGAGAACGCGCCCCACGCCAGCCCCATCCATGCGCGGCGCGTGAACAAGGGCGACGTGTCGTCGGCCTCGCGCGTCGAGGCTTTGGCGGCTGCGGGCGCCGGCTTGGCGGCCGCCGCACCGCCCACCGACGCGGCCGACGTGGTTTTGCCCGAGAGATCCGGAATCGGCGCCGCCGGCTTGGGAGGCGCTGCCGGTTTCGCCGCGTGCGCCGCGGCCGGAGCCGGCGCTGAAGCTTCAGGTTTGGTTTCGTCAGCCATCGTGTCTCACCAACGCCGGTATCTAGAAACGCTGCATTTTCTGCGCGCCGAGGACCTTCATGGCCTCGAGCGCCGCCTGCCGAACCTTGAGACTGCTGTCGCGCTCGCTCAACCCCTCGACGGATATCCGCAGGTCTTCGTCCTTGAGCACGGCCGCCGCGCGCAATCCGCTGATCATCACGTCCGCAATCGGATCCTGATCTGCGTCCTGCCGCACTTCCCGCTTCACCGCCTGCTCGACGTAGCGACGATCGAGCATCTGCTTCAACACCGCGACACCCTCATGGCGTCCGTGCCGCGCGAGCGCCACGGCGGCGTTCCATCGCACATCGGCGACCGAGTCCTGCAGCGCCGTGAGCAGCGTCACGGCCTGCGCGTCGCCCGGCAGCGCGCCAAGCGCGTACACCACCATCTTCCGAATCCCGGCGTCCTCGGACGCGAACAGCGGCTGGATGCGCGGCACGACCGTCGCATCGCCAGACGAGCCGAGCGCCCAGATCGCGGAGATACGCGTCTCGGCGTCGGGCGAGTCCAGCGTCTTGGTCAAATCGTCGATGGCCTGCGCGGGCATTGGCGGGTCGAGCCGCCCGATCGCCAGCGCGAGGTACCGCCGCACGAGCGGGTCGTCGTCTTTCGCGGCCTCGAACGCCTTGACGAGGGCGGGGGCGAGCGTGCGGTCGGCGCGGACCTTCGGATCCGACATCAGACGCGACAGCTCGTACGCCGCCGGCCAGCGACGGGTCGATCCGCCGGTGCGAATCTCGGCCAGGTAGTCCTGCGCGCTCCGCTCGTCGTTGAGCAGCGAACGGAATCCGACATACACGGTGACCGTTATTGCGACGACGGCCAACGGGATCAAAAAAAATTGAACGGCCAGGGCGGGCGCGGCGGCGAGCGGGTTCTTGGGCGCGCTTTCGCGCTCGATCAGCTTGTCCATGTCATGGGAAGAAGACGATGCGCCCCGGAGTCGTCCGAAGCGACTAAGTTTTATCATCTGAGTCGCTTAGCGGTCAAGGGACAAGACTAGGGGAACGGCCGGGTCAGCGTCCGATTCCCACCGTCCAGCTCAGGACCACTGTGAGCGGCTCCCGTCTTCCGCGAAGGGCCGCCTCAGCGTGACGTCCCGACCGGCTGCGCGGTCGGGGCGTCGGCGGTGACCGGCTTGAGGAACGGCATCAGCTTGCGCAGCCGCACGCCCACCTGCTCCACGAGGTGATTGCGGTCGGCTTCGCGCGCCTTGTTGAACCAGGGACGGCCCGCTTCGTTCTCGGCGATCCAGTCCTTGGCGTACTTGCCCGACTGGATGTCGGTGAGCATCTGCTTCATGACGCGGCGCGTTTCGGCCGTGACGATTTTCGGGCCGCCAGTGTAGTCGCCGTGCTCGGCCGTGTCGCTGACCGAATAGCGCATGTAGTTCAAGCCGCCCTGATAGATGAGATCGACGATGAGCTTCAGCTCGTGCAGGCACTCGAAGTACGCAATCTCCGGCTGATAGCCGGCTTCCACCAGCGTCTCGAATCCGGCCTTGATCAGCGCGCTCACACCGCCGCACAGCACGGCCTGCTCGCCGAACAGATCCGTCTCGGTCTCTTCCGCGAACGTCGTCTCGATGACGCCGGCGCGCATGACGCCGATGCCCTTCGCGTACGACAGCGTCAGCGCGCGCGCGTGGCCGGTCGCGTCCTGATGCACGGCGAACAACGCCGGCGTTCCCGCGCCTTCGACGTACAGCTCTCGCACGCGATGCCCAGGCGACTTCGGCGCCACCATCGCGACGTCGAGGTCCTTCCGCGGTGCGATCGCGCCGAAACGGATGTTGAAGCCGTGCGCGAACATCAACATGCTGCCGGGCTTCAGATTCGGCTCGATGTCTTCGCGGTAGGTCTTCCCCTGCACGTGATCGGGAATCAGGATCATCACGACGTCCGCCCACGTCGTGACCTCGGCGGCCTCGCCGACGGTCAGGCCCGCGGCCTGCGCCTTGGCCCGCGACCGGCTCGTCGCCGGCAGCCCGACGCGCACGTCGACGCCGCTGTCCTTCAGGTTCAACGCATGCGCGTGTCCCTGAGATCCGTAACCAATAATCGCGACCTTGCGCGCCTGAATCAGGGCCAGGTCCCCCGCGTCGTCGTAGTACATCGTCGCCATGTGCTCCAACTCCTGTAGCGCAGGCCTTCAGGCCTGCGAGAGGCGACCCTGAAGGGTCGCGCTACGACTTCAACTATACCGAACCGTGGCTCACGTCACCGCCCGTGTCCGCCGCCACGGGCGCCCGCCGCGACGCCGCGACCAGACGAGCCGGGATCGTGCCACGCGCCATCGCAACGCGGCCGGTGCGGACCATCTCGACCACTCCGTACGGACGGAGCACCTCGAGCAGGCTGTCGATCTTGTCCTCGGTGCCCGTCGTCTCGATCACCAGCGACTCCGGGCTCACGTCAACGATGCGCGCGCGGTAGACGTCGACGAGCTGCATGACGTGCGTGCGCGCCTCGCCGGTCGCGGCGACCTTGATGAGAGCGAGGTCACGCGCGATAGAGGTCGCAGCGGTGATGTTGTCGACGCGTCTGCACGGGACCAGCTTGTACAAGTGCGCCTCGAGCCGCCGCGCGCCGTACTCGTCCGTATCGACGACGACGGTCATGCGCGAGATGCCGGGCGTCTCCGTGTGACCGACGGTGAGCGACTCGATATTGAACGCGCGGCGCCGGAACAGCGACGACACGCGATTCAGCACGCCCGGTTTGTTATCAACGTACACCGCAAATGTGTGAAGCATAAGCTGTCAGCTTTCGGTTATCAGTGATCAGTCAGCCGCAGTTTCCACAATCGGCGACGGCCGCCGGATCATCTTGTGGAGGTCGGCACCGGCCGGCACCATCGGGTACACGGAGTCTTCCTGTTCGACCTGGAAATCGATCAACGCGGCGCGCTTCTGGCGCCGCGCGGCCTCGACGGCGCCCGCGACGTCGGCGCGGCGCGTCACGGTGGCCGCCGCAATTCCGAACGCCTCGGCGAGCTTCGCGAAGTTGGGTCCGCTGATCGGCGTCGCCGCGTACCGCTTGTCGTAGAAGAACTCCTGCCACTGCCGGACCATCCCGAGATAGCCGTTGTTGATGATCGCGACGTTGATGTCCAGATTCTCCTGCGCGACGGTCGCGAGCTCGCACATCGTCATCTGGAACCCACCATCGCCCACCACCACCCAGACCTCTGCCTCCGGGCACGCGATCTTCGCGCCGATCGCCGCCGGCAGCGCGAATCCCATCGTGCCGAGGCCGCCGGAGGTAATCAGCGATCGCGAGCGGTTGTGCTTGTAGTACTGCGCCTCCCACATCTGATGCTGACCGACGTCGGTCACGACGAGCGCGTCGCCGTGCGTCAGGCGCCACAGGTCGTTGATGACGTGCGCCGCGTACAGGTGCCCGTCGTCGGGGAGATTCTGAATGTCGCGCACGGCCGAGTCGCCCTTGAGCGCGTCGATCGTCGCCAGCCACGCCGCCCGGGTGGCCGGCGCGCTCACGTGCGGCAGCCACTCGTTCACCGCCACGCGCAGATCCTTCGCGATGGCGACGTCGACCCGCACGTTCTTGTTGAGCTCGGCGCGATCGATGTCGACGTGGATCTTGCGGGCCTCCAGCGCGTACGTCTTGATGTTGCCGGTCACGCGATCGTCGAACCGCATGCCGAGGGCGATCAGGAGATCGGCCTTTTGAATGGCGGTGTTGACCCAGGCCTCGCCGTGCATGCCCATCATGCCGAGGTTCAACGGGTGCGATGCCGCGACGCCGCCGATCCCGAGCAGCGTGACCGCCATCGGAATCTGGCCACGCTCGGCCAGCGCCACGATTTCGCGTTCCGCGCCGGAGAGCATGACGCCGTGCCCCGCGAGAATCAGCGGACGCTCGGCGGCGTTGATCAACGCGATCGCGTCGCGTGCATCACCGTCTCCCGGGAGCGCTTCGTCGTACGCTTCGCTGAGCTGCGGCCGGGCGGCGTCCCAATCCACCTCGCAGCTCGACTGCTGCGCGTCTTTCGTGATGTCGACCAGCACCGGGCCCGGACGTCCCGAGCGCGCGACCGCGAACGCCTCGAGGACGGCGGGCGCGACGTCGTCCGCGCTCGTCACCAGATAGTTGTGCTTCGTAATCGGCAGCGTGATGCCGGTGATGTCGGTTTCCTGGAAGGCATCGGACCCGATCAGCTTGCTGCCGACCTGGCCAGTGATGCAGACGATCGGCGAGGAGTCCATCATCGCCGTCGCAATACCGGTGACCATGTTGGTCGCGCCGGGCCCCGACGTCGCGACGGCCACGCCCACGCGCCCGCTGGCGCGCGCGTACCCGTCGGCCATGTGCGTCGCCCCCTGCTCGTGGCGGACCAGGATGTGGCGAATCGGATAGCCGCGCATCGCGTCGTACGCGGGCAGAATCGCGCCGCCGGGATACCCGAACACATCGGTCACCCCTTCACGGACCAGGGCTTCCCACAGGATTTGCGCACCGGTAAGCTTCATGGGCCCTCTATATTGCGGATTGAGGAGTGCGGATTGCGGAGAAGACCGCCTGAATTCGCAGGCCGCGCTCCGTTCCAATCCGCATTCCGCGTTCCGCGTTCCGCAATTGACACATCATCCCGTTACCGCTCCCAACGACGCCGACGACACCAGCCGCGCGTATTTGCCGAGCACGCCCGTCGCGTAGCGCGGCGCCGGCGCCTTCCACCCGGTCAGCCGTTGCTTCAAGTCCGTATCGGCCACTTCGACGTCGAGCTTCCGGGCAGCGACGTCGATCACAATCGTGTCGCCGTCGCGAACGGCCGCGAGCGGACCACCCCGCGACGCCTCCGGCGCAATGTGGCCGACCATGAACCCGCGCGTCGCGCCGGAGAACCGGCCGTCGGTGATGAGCGCGACCGAATCGCCCAGGCCCGCGCCCACAATCGCGCCGGTCACCCCCAGCATCTCGCGCATGCCGGGCCCCCCGCTCGGTCCCTCGTACCGGATCACGACGACATCACCGGCCTTGATGCGCTGGTGCTGCACGGCCTCGAAGGCCGCCTCTTCGCTGTCGAAGACGCGCGCGGGGCCGCGGTGCTGCATCCGCTCGGTGCCCGAGACCTTCATGACGGCGCCTTCCGGCGCCAGGCTGCCCCGGAGGATCACCAGGCCACCGCTCTTCTTGATCGGCGTGTTCACCGGCCGTACGACCTGCTGCCCCGGCGTCTCCACGGCCTGCGCGGCCTCGACGGCCAGCGTACGTCCCGTGACCGTGATGGCCGTACCGTCGACGCCGCCAGCCTCGACCAGTCGTTTCGCCACGAGCGCGCTGCCGCCGGCGGCGTGCAGATCCGTCGCCACGAACCGGCCCGACGGTTTGAGATCCGCCAGCAACGGCGTGCGCGCGCTGATGCGATCGAAGTCCGCCAGCGAGAGCTCGACGCCGGCTTCCTGTGCGATCGCCAGGAGGTGCAGCACGGCGTTCGTCGATCCGCCGGTTGTCGCGACAGACGCGATCGCGTTCTCGATCGACGCGCGCGTGATGATGTCGCGCGGCCGGATCCCGGCGCGGACGAGCGCCATGACGCGCTCTCCCGCCAGTCGCGCCACGGCTGCTTTCGCAGGGTCGGTGGCCGGCACGCTGCCGCTGCCGAGCGCCGCGATGCCGAGGAACTCGCTCGCAATCGCCATCGTGTTCGCCGTGAACTGGCCGCCGCACGCGCCCGCGCCCGGGCAGGCGTCCGCCTCCAGCTGGCAGAGATCCGCGTCGCTCACCGTGCCCGCCGCGTTCGCGCCGACGGCCTCGAACACTTCCTGAATCGTCACCGGCGCGCCGTGCCAGTGTCCCGGCGCGATCGACCCGCCGTAGAGCACGAGGCCCGGCACGTTCAGCCGCGCCAGCGCCATCACGCCGCCCGGAATCGTCTTGTCGCAGCCGACGAGCACGACGACGCCGTCGAACCCGTTGCCGCGCGTGACCAGCTCGATTGAATCGGCGATGACCTCGCGGCTGACCAGCGACGCGCGCATGCCCTCGGTCCCCATCGTGATGCCGTCGGAGATCGAGACGGTGTTGAACTCCATCGGCGTCCCGCCGGCCGCGCGGATGCCCGCTTTCACGTGCACCGCCAGATCGCGCAGGTGGTAGTTGCACGGCCCGATCTCGATCCACGTGTTCGCGACGCCGATGAGCGGCTTCTTCAGGTCCGCGTCGGAGAAGCCGACGGCCTTGAGCATCGCGCGCGCCGGCGCGCGGCTCGGTCCGGTCGTCAGAGGATTCGATCGATCGGTCACGACACCACCTCAAAGGGATCCGGCAGCCAGCCCTCGTGCGTCTTCCAGCTCGCGTAGGACCCGAGCGTCCGCAGCATGGGCGCGAACTCGGCCAGGTGCGCCAGCGCGCGCGTGCAGCGCACCTCGTCGTGCGCGGCGGCGAGATCGACGTAAAAGAGGTATTCCCACGGCCGGCCGGGAATCGGCCGCGATTCGAGCTTGGTGAGGTCCACGCCGCGCAGGGCGAACACGCTCAGCGCCTTGAACAGCGACCCCGGCTCGTTCGGCAGCGTGAAGACGATGCTGGTCTTGTCCGGCACGGTGTGGGGCAGCGGCTGACGGCCGACGAGCAGGAAGCGCGTGATGTTGTCGTCGAAATCCTGAATCGAGGCCTTGAGCGACGTCAGGCCGAACACGTCGCCGGCGCGGGCCGACGCAATCGCCGCGGCGTCCTTCAGCCCCGCGTCCGCCACCATCTTCGCGCTGCCCGCCGTGTCGTAGGTCGCGATGATCTCGACGCCGGTCAGCGTCCGGAGGAACCGCTCGCACTGCGCGAGGCCCTGCGGGTGCGAATACACGCGCCTGAGTCCCGCCATTGTCGCGCCCGCCACGGCCAGCAGATGGTGCACCACGGGAAGCTCCACCTCGGCCACGATCGGCAGCTGGTGCTCGAGCAGGAGGTCGTAGTTCCGATGGATGCTGCCGCCGATCGAGTTCTCGATCGGCAGCACGCCGTACGGGATCGTGCCGCCGTCGACGGCGTCGAACACCTCCTCGAAGCTCCGGCACGGGATGAGCTCCGCGTGGGGGTGGACGCGCCGCGCCGCCGCCTCGCTAAATGCCCCTGGTTCCCCCTGATACGCGATCTTCATATCCCTGCTCTCTGCCCTCTGTGCCCTTTTAGTGCCCGTACATCAAAAAGGCCATCACCCTGCAGATGATGGCCTCGGTCTTCCGTGTGTCGATGCCCTCACCCGCCGGCGCGCTGGCGCCGAACGATAGAAATCACGGGGACGGGAATCAGCGTCATGACGAGAGACATTAGAGCGCCCGGCGCCCTAGAAGTCAAATTGATAATCCTTACTGGATCATAATCTCTACCGCATGACGACCACCGGCAACTCGACGGCGCTGGCCTGGCCGGGCGCGTGGTAGATCCGCTGCGTCGCCTTCCGGAAGTCCGCGGGCGCGGCGAAGAAGATGTTCCGCACGAAGGTCTGCGGATTGCGATCGTAGAGCGGGAACCAGCTCGACTGAACCTGCACCATGATCCGGTGCCCCGGCAGGAACACGTGATTGGCCGTCGGCAGCGCGAAGCGGTACGGGAGCGGCGCATTGGCCGCGATCGCCTTTGCGTCCGCGAATCCCTCGCGATACCGGCCGCGGAAGATGTCGGCCGACACCATCAACTGGTAGCCGCCCATCTCCGGCTGACCCGCGACCTCGTCCGGATACACGTCGATCACCTTCACGACCCAATCGGCGTCGGTGCCAGTCGTTGACGCAATCAGGTTCACCTGGGGCTGGCCGCTGATCTTCACGGGGGTCTTCAGGACGTCGGACGAGAACGCCAGCACGTCGGGGCGGCCCGACGCTTCCCGCTGGTCGTCCACGAGCCAGCGCGACCAGTACGGCCCGTCCGACGGCCGATTCGGTCGGGATCGGTACGGCACGGGCTTGGCCGGATCGGACACGTACTCGTCGTACGGCCTTACCGTGCCGGTGGGTGCGTCGAAGCTCGCCTTCAAGTCCGCACCGAGGTACAGCGGCGTCGGCGTGATGATGCAGCCCGTCGCGCACCCCGAGGGCCAGGCGGGCAGCCGGCGCCACGTGTTGGTGCCGGTCTCGAACGCCGTGACCGGCGCCGCGTCCATCCCCGGCGCCTCGTCCTTTAAGTAATGGTCGAGAAACGGGCGCAGGACGGCCTGCCGGAAGTACAGCGCGGTGTCGCTTCCGAACTTCAACGCGCCGAGCGTGCTGCCGTCACTGATCTCCTGCCCGTGATACCAGGGCCCGAGGACGAGAAACACTTTGTCGTTGGCGGTATCCTTCGGCTTGATCGCTTTGTAGACCGCGGGCGCGCCGTAGATATCTTCCTGATCCCACAGGCTATGCACGAGCATGACCGGCACCTGCAACGGCTGCGCGGCGAGCAGTTTGTCGACCGCCTGCTCGCGCCAGAACGTGTCGTAGCCGGGGTGCTCGAGCAGCTTCTGCCAGAAGCCCATCTGGTCGAGGCCGCGGCGGCGGCCCAATTCGCCGGCCGAGCCGGCCTGCAGGTACATGTCGTAATCGTCGTGGTGGCTCGTAAACCACCGCGCGTCGCTGTCGTTGGCGCGCGTTCCTTCCTGCTCGTAGATGTAGGGCATCATCTGCTGGCGGAAGGCGCCGTTGTGGAACCAGTCGTCGCCCATCCAGCCGTCGACCATCGGATTCATCGGCACGGAGACCTTGAGCGCAGGATGCGGGTTGACCAGCGCCATCAGCGGCAGGAAGCCGTCGTAGGAAATGCCGAGGATGCCGACCTTGCCGTTGGTTTCGGGGATGTTCTTCACGAGCCAGTCGATCGTGTCGTAGGTATCGGTGGCGTGATCGACGGGCGTCGGATTCAGCGGACCGCGGAGCGGCCGGTTCATCACGTAGTCGCCCTCGGATCCGTACTTGCCGCGGACGTCCTGCACCGCGCGGATGTAGCCGCCGTCGACGATGACGTCCACGGCGTTGTCGTAGCCCTGAAGGATGGGACCGAGGTGCGCGCTCGGCGCGTGCGAGGTGAGTTCGGTCGCGCTGTACGGCGTGCGGGTCAGGAGGATTGGCGCCCGGCGCGCGCCCTTCGGGACGATAACGACGGTGTGGAGCTTGATGCCGTCGCGCATCGCGACCATCACGTCGCGCTTGATGTAGTCGAAGTCGTCGGCGGGCCGGGTCAGCCGCGCGGGCGTTTCGCTCGGGAGCGCGGGGTATTGCTGCTGGGCGAGCAGCTGCACTGACAGAAGGGCGCCGCAGATCGCGAGGTATCTCTTCACTTCCTCACATCCTCAAATCCCCACATCCTCAAATTCCCGCATCCTCAAATTCCCGCATCCTCAAATTCCCGCATCCTCAAATCTTCGGCAGCGTGACCCCTCGCTGGGCCTGGTACTTCCCCTTCTTGTCCTTGTACGACCTGGCGCAAGGCTCGTCGCTCTGGAAGAAGAGCACCTGGGCGATGCCTTCGTTCGCGTAGATCTTGGCCGGGAGCGGCGTCGTATTCGAAATCTCGATCGTCACGTGGCCCTCCCACTCGGGCTCGAACGGCGTGACGTTCACGATGATCCCGCAACGGGCGTAGGTGGACTTCCCCAGGCATATGGTCAGCACGTCGCGCGGAATGCGGAAGTATTCGATCGTGCTGGCCAGGGCAAACGAGTTCGGCGGAATCACGCACTCGTCCGCCTTGATGTCGACGAACGACTTCGGATCGAAATTCTTCGGATCCACCACCGTGTTGTAGACGTTGGTGAAGACCTTGAACTCATTGCCGACGCGCACGTCGTAGCCGTACGACGAGACGCCGTAGGAGATGACGCCGGCGCGCACCTGATCGTCCACGAAGGGATCGATCATCTGATGCTCGCGAGCCATCCGCGTGATCCAGGTATCGGGCTTGATGGACATCGGTATCTGGGCCTGGGCTCGCGCGCGGCGGCGTCAGCGCCGGAAGAACGCGAGCAGGAGCGTGAGAATGATACTTAACACGACCGACGTCGCCAGCGGAAAGTAGAACGACACGCTTCCCCGGCGGATGTAGAAGTCCCCGGGCAGCCGCCCGAGCGGCACGCCCAGCATCAGGAGCACGCCGAGCCCGGCGATGACCAGGCCGACGAGCACGAGCGTCTTCCCCACTTACAGCAGATCGAGGCCCGCGAAGAAGTACCCGATCTCGTACGCCGCGGTCTCCAGCGCATCCGACCCGTGCGTGGCGTTACGCTCGATCGACTCGGCGAACTCCTTGCGCAGCGTGCCGGCGTCGGCCTTCGCCGGGTCCGTTGCGCCCATCAGCGTCCGCCACTTCTTGATGGCGTCCGGCGCTTCGAGCACCAGCACGACCGCCGGGCCCGACGACATGAAGCTCGTCAGGCTGCCGAAAAACGGACGCTCGCGGTGAACGGCGTAGAAGCCCTCGGCGTCCTTGCGTGACAGGTGCACGCGCCGCAGCGCGCGAATCTGAAACCCGGACTCTTCGATGCGCTGAATAATCTTCCCGGCCAGCCGGCGCTCGACGGCGTCGGGTTTGATGATCGCGAGTGTGCGTTCCATGACGCGGATTACCGCAGCCCTTCCATGATCTCGTCGAGCGCGTCCTTGCCGGGCCGGACGCGGTCCAGCGGCAGCGTCGCCAGCGGCTCGTCGA
>Ga0315281_10007304_pt1 | contig 15585 bp, 14 predicted proteins | sample YL17G07_0_MG_FD_204540 | JGI IMG/M metagenome (GOLD analysis project Ga0315281, IMG submission 204540) | Sediment microbial communities from Yellowstone Lake, YNP, Wyoming, USA - YL17G07_0 | ecosystem: Environmental > Aquatic > Freshwater > Lake > Sediment | place: USA: Wyoming | collected...
CGCCCCGCTGCATTCGATATTCGCAGATGAAATCGAGGATCTCTTTTTGGCGGGGAGTGAGATACATGATTGCCTCCTTCGGGAGCGTTATGACGCCGAACTCACGCTCCATAAGATAGGCGATGAAAAAGCGTAAGTCAAGACCTCAAGCGGCTCAACCCTGGAAATTTCGGACTTTTCCAGGGAACCGGAGGAACCGACGGGAGAATCTGTCAGCTGGCCCGGAGCGCTCCGATGATCAGATCGCGGGCGCGGCGCGCATCGTCGGAAGCTTCGACGACCGCAGAAAAATCATCGTCGATCGAGCTTCGAAGCCGCGCCAGATTGTTCTCTCGTACAGCGTCGAAGATCCGCTGAAGAGCCGCGCGGGATTCGGCGTCATAGGTCGGGCGCCGGACGTCGCGATCGAGAAGAATCAACGCCATTCGGAGCCCCTCGGCCGCGGTCATCGCCTGGGGCGGCGGCGCAGAACCAACGAACCCGGGCGCCTGAGCGGCCTGAGGAGTCAGCCGCGGAGCCGGCGGAACGGTGGGCGGAATCGTGTGAACGAGCTCCGGAGGGCGCAACGACGGAGCCGATGGCCCCGGAGAATCACCCGGCGACACCTGGAGCGGAAGCGATTTCATCTGAGCAGAAAAACGAGACATCATCAGGAAGACTTCCTTTTCCGAAGAAAAATTCCCGACCAGCCGGGCGGTCTTGGCGAGCTCGAGATCCTGAGACTCCTGCAGCATGATGAAGGCCCGGGCCTTCTCGTCGAGCGTCAGCTTTCTCGCCTCGACCTTCCACGCCGTCAACGATCCGAGGACATAACAGGCTTCCGCAGCTTTGACGTGAACCGCCTCCACGGAAACGTTCTCTTCAATTCGGATCGAGCCGGTGACCGATTCGATTTCCGAGTACTGCCCGGAATTCTGAATGACGAGGTTCCCTGGCGTTTTGATCGACAATTGACCCGAAGTGCCCACGCGAATTTCGGTGCCTTTCGGGATGATCATCGTCGGGTGCTCCGCAGACGAATTTCCGTTCGGCATGGTGGGGCTCCTTTCAAATAGCTCGAATCCGCAGCTTCAGCGGATCACGAGTGGCAGCGGGTCGAATTCATCCGCAGACGGACTGACCCGTTTTGCGGCGAGAAGTTTCGCTTCATCATCCCAACGGCAATTCAGCATGTAGATTCTCGGGTCGACGGGTACGAATCCCGCCTTGAGCTCCGGATCTCGAACACGAATCTCGTAGTGAAGGTGCGGTGAGGTACTCCACCCCGTCGAGCCGACCTTGCCGATCAACGCCCCTTGCCGGATCTTCTGACCCGTTCGAACGTTGACCTCGGCGAGGTGCGCGAAAATCGTTTCAAAGTAACCATCGTGATTCAGAACGACGCAATTCCCGTAACGCCACCAGTTGACCGACGTCGAGAGCTGGAATCGTCCGGCAAATGCCACTGTCGCGTCGGAAGGAGCATGAACAGCCGTCCCTTCCGTGATCGACAGGTCGAGACCGTTATGAAATTCCCGCGATTTCGTGAAAGGAGAGATCCGGCGTCCGAAGCTGGACGTCAGGACGAACCCATCGGGAGGAATCGGCGAAAGGCTGGGAGTGACCCGGACTAACGTGCGGTGCTCGTTTTCGTAGGCCACGAGCTCTTCGAGAAACTTGGAAGCCACCGTCATGCCTTGTTCGGCTTCCCGCCAGGCCAGCTCTCCCTGCTCGACCGAACCTGGAGCAGGCGGCACTCCGCTTCGGTCGATCGGAAATCCCCCAACTCCCTGCGAGGATTGATCGAGACCATACATTTCCGATAGTTTGACGAGCAGGAGCCTGTCCGCTTCGGCTCGATTTCGAAGCCCGGTCAGCTGGGCAATTCGTTGCTCCAGAGTCTTCCGGCTTTCCGAGAGCTCATCCCGCGACCGATTCTTCAGACTTTCTTCACGCCGCCGAATCGAGACAAAGGGCGAAACCGCCACCGCCGAAAGCTCGAGCGCAACAAAGGCGGCGAGAAGAGCCATGACGATTCGCATCCGCCCCGGATCGAGGAACAGGTAACGAACGCGTTTTCGAATATCGCTCGGATGAATTTGGATCTCTACCACGGCCGCGCTCTCCCAAGCCTTCCGGAACCCGATAGGGGAAAGAATCCCAACATACTTTAGGTTGAGCCAAATACGGCCAAGTGTCAAACAAATTTCGACGCTCGAGGTGAGAAAAAAGCCGCAAGCGAAAAGCGACCGCAGCGGATTTCACCGCGCGGTCGCTTTCACCACTCGAAAAAAGCCGGGGACTTCACTCCCCTTCTTCGTCCTCCGGCGGCGGAGGCGGAGGTCCGGGACGACCCCGAGTTCCGCCTCCGTGAGGCCCGCGCTCACGCATTCCGGGCCCCTGCTGATCGTCCCTTTCCGCTCGAAGCTGTTCGAGACGCTCGCGCTGTTCCGGCGACAGCACCCTTCGCATCTCGATCATCATCATCGCCCTGGCTTTGCCGAGCCTCCCTCTCGCCTGCTCGACCACGTCCACCTGCGCCGCGAGCTTCTTGTCGTCGGACCGGTTGTCCGAAATCGCCTCGTCCAAATCAAGCTGTTTCTTCTCGACGTCGGCCTTGAGATCGATCAAGGCCTTCCGGTTTCTCAGAAAAATCTCTTCGAAGTCGCGGACCTGATCGTCGGTCAACTTGAGCTCCGTCCGAATCTTCGGGCGCTTCCAAAATTTTCCGGCCTGAGGTCGGCCCTCCGGCCGCATGCGGTCCTGTCCCATTCCACCCTGCCGGCCACCTCGCCGCCCCCCTCCCGCAGAACCAGGCCCCGCCCAGACGGAAGAACCGGCCGCCCCCAGAAGAACCAGGGTCCACATCGCCATTTTCAAGAATGATCGTTTCATTTTCGTTTTTCCTTCGCTTTCCGATTTTTTGACTTCCGAGGGATCCCCTTGTTCCATCATCAGGACGACCGGATCTTCGCCGAAGTTGACGGCCTCAACTCCGGGCCGACCCGAGATCGTACGGATCATCGTCCAGGATCTGATCGATTTCCCGGAGCAGACTGTCATCGGTCACATCCTGTTTTGCGCTCGCGCCGGGAACCGCCACCGACGCGGCGTTCGCCGAGGAGACCGGAGGAACGCCGACTCCCGCCTCGGGCGGGGCGGGCGACTGAAGCTGGAGGGCCGTCACCACCAGAAGAGCGGCGGCCGCACTCGCCCAGACCATCCTTGGAAACGCAGGCGTCGGAAAAGCCAGCCATGCCGGCTTCCGCCCTTCGCCGGATTCGATTCGCGTTCGGATACTCGCGGCCTGCACCCGGAAAAACATCTCGTCGAATCCCACCTCGGAGTCGGCCGCCGGATCGAGCTCCCTCGACAAGCGAACAAATCGATCGGAGCAGGACCGGCAGATCGCGGCGTGCGGCTCCGCTTCCCGGCTCAGAATTCGTTCGATCAGATCCGCATCGGTGGGATGAACGTCAGATGGGGAGAGATGGACCATAAAGCGCCTCCAATGATTTCCGAACCCGGTGTGTGGCCCTGAAAAGATGAGTTTTTATCGTTCCGACGTCGACCTGGTAAAGCGCGGCAATCTCAGCCAGCGGACGATCTTCGTAGTACCGAAGAGCGAAAACCTCTCGTTGCATCAAGGGGAGCGCGGCCATCAGCTCCGCGATCCTTCGGCCCAGCTCTCGAAACAGGGCCTGCGATTCCGGGTCAGGACCCCGATCGCGGGCGGTTTCCAGCGGACCGGGAACGATTTCTCCGTTCTTCGATCGACTGACGAGACGACTCTCGATGACCACGACTTTCTTCCTTTTCAGCTGGTCCCGGCAGATGTTGACCACGATCCGGGAAACCCAGGCGCCGAACGGGCACTCGCCCCGAAACTCCTTCAGGCTGCCCCAGGCTTTCACGAAAGCATCCTGCGCTGCGGCGTTGGCTTCGTCGGGATCGCGGAGAAGTCTCTGGGCGAGCCGCGTCACAGCTCTCTGATGGAGCACGACCAGCCTTCCGAACGATTCGGAGTTCCCTTTCTTCGCCGAAACGACCAGCTCGCGGATCTCTTCGGCCGGATCTTTCCCGCCTTCGTCTTCGTCGACCCGCATGGCCCGGCTCACACTCCCTGAGACGAGCGAAGCGTGGGGGAGGTTGACGGACGCCGGGAGGCAACCCGCCCGGCGACCCCCACCGTGGTCGAAAAGTAGCGAACCAACGGAACTTTCCCCACGGAATTCTCGAACCCGCCGTAAAGAGGGTGAAAGAAGGCCGGAAACGTCGGGAAGTAGATCGGAAGCCGGATGGGGCGAACGTCTTCCCATCCCCCTTCTTTCGCCCACTTCGTCAGGTTTCCGGCGCGGCTTCGAAAAACTCCCCATTCGACCGGCCGAAACAGATAGATCAGGTTCACAGGAAAAACCCAATTCGGCTCGAGAACGGCCAGAGCCCCTCCAGGCCGAACGGCGGCTGACATCTCACGAAACATTCCAACCGGATCCGGTACATGGTGCACGACGTCCACCGCAAACCCGGCGTCCATGGCTCCGGGCCCCACACAAATCGCCAGCGCATCCGAGACCGCGAGCAGCGTTCTCGGCCGGCGCTCGACTTTCTTTCGCGCCTCCCGGAGCATCCCTTGAGACAAGTCGATTCCTGCGTAGAAGACGTCAGGACGATGATTCGCGATCCACTCGAGGTGCATCCCCGAACCGGCGCCGACTTCGAGCACCGATTCCGCCGACTCGAGTTTCAGAATCCGGTCCAGCTCCTCCATTTTCCGGTCATGATTTCGCCGCCCGATCCGCGTCAGCTGGGCGTCGTAATTCCGCGCCTCGCGATCGAAATGACTTTTCTGGGCCAGTGTCTTTCGAGCCAGATCGGAAGGAGCGCTCATTCGAGCCTCTTCACACCCAACGAAAGATTCGCAGGGACAAAGCGAAACACCCCACGCACCACACCCCCAGGATCGCGAGCGGAACCGCAATCCTCGAGAGCGTCATCCCATCGTTCATCACTCCGCGAAGGGCGCCGTTGAGCGCGGTCAGCGGCAACGCCTGGATCACCGGCTGCATCCACGACGGAAACTTGTCCGACGAGAAGAAAACACCGGAGAAAACGAACATGGGCATCGTCGCCAGATTCATCAGCCCTCCGGCCGTTTCTGCGTTCTCCGCCCGGCTCGCCACGAGAAGCGCCAGACCGGCGAACGCGAGGGCGCCGACGAGAAGAACGAAAGCGAGAGCGCCGTAGGAGCCGCGAACCTCGGTCCCGAAAACGAGCGCTCCGAACGCCACGAGGGCTCCCACTTCCACCACTGCGAGCGCCAGACGGAAGACGAGGTACGAGAGAAGAAGGTGAGCTCGGCTCATCGGAGTGGCGACGAGACGCTTCAAGAGCCGGCGAGTCCGAAGCTGCACGAGCGACCAGCCGATCCCCCAGATCGACGACGACATCACCGCCATCCCGATGATGCCGGGCACCAGAAAATCGATGTAACGGGAGCCGGCGCCTCGCACGGATTCGGTCTTGAGATCCAGAACGTCGACCCGGCCCGCACCCCGTTCGAGTGCGTCACGGGCAGCCGCGAGAACGAGCGGGGAATTCGGCTGACTCTGATCGACGAGAAACCTCGCCTCCCGACCGGGAAAAGCGACGAGCGCCACTCGGCCGCTTCGAAGTGCCTGCCGGGCTTCCGCCTCGGGTAGAACATTTGCCGAGAGAACGCCTCCCTTTTCGATCGTGACGACTGCAGCGCCGGCCTGCGCCCCTTCGACGACAGCCACTGCGATCCGTACCGGCCCCTGATTTCGGAACGCGAGCCCGAGAGCGAGCGAAATCAGGATCGGAAAGGCGAAGACCCAAAAAACAGCGCCAGGCTCCCGGATAAATTCGCGAAAACGGCAGAGAGTCAATTGAAACAACGGGTGTTCGGTCATGATCTCGTCTTCCTTTTCACTTTCGGAGCCTCCGGCCCGTTGCCTTCCTCGATGAGCCGATGCCCGGTCAGGTTCAGGAAAACGTCTTCGAGCGTCGCGTGCCGGGTGACGAGCCGGGTCACGGCGACGGCTTTCTTTCGAGCGCGCTCGAGAAGTGCGGGCAGCGCCGTGTGAATCTCTCGAACCGTGAGCCTCGCTCCTTCGCCATTCGAGCTGACCCTGACGAGCCCCGGAAGACCTTCGAAATCTTCGGCGAGGAGCGGAGGATCGGTCGCCAGCTCGATGATCTGATCTCCGCCGACCGATCCGATCAGTTGCGCCGGCGTGCCGAGCGCGATGACTTTTCCATGATCGACCACCGCCACCCGGTCGCAAAGCCGCTCGGCCTCGTCCATGTAGTGAGTCGTGAGAAGGAGAGTCCGCCCCTTCGACTTGATCCGGTTGAGAATCTCCCAGAGCTGCCGTCTCGACGTCGGATCGAGCCCCGTGGTCGGTTCGTCGAGAAAGAGGATTTGCGGGTCGGCGACGAGGCAGCACGCCACGGCCAGACGCTGTTTCTGTCCACCGGAAAGTTTCCCGACCCAATCGTTTCTTTTCTCTCCGAGGTCCACCGAGCTCATGACTTCCTCGAGCGGAACCGGATGCCGGTAGAAGCTGCGAAAAAGCGAAAGGGTCTCGACCACCGAAAGCTTGTCATAGAGTTGCGTTTCCTGAAGCTGAACGCCGATTCTTTCGCGAAGTTCTACTTCGTTCTTCTCCCAGCTCCTCCCCAGCAGCTCCACGGATCCGGCGTCGGCCCGCTGAAGCCCTTCGAGAATCTCGATCGTCGTGGTTTTTCCGGCGCCGTTGGGACCGAGCAGGCCGAAACATTCCCCTTCATTGATCTCGAGATCGAGACCGTCGACGGCACGAACCGCTCCAAAGCTCTTGACGAGCCCGGAGACGCGAATGGCGGAGGGGAAGCCGGGTTCCATGAAGGCGGAAGTCTGCCACAGCGGGAGCGCCGATGCGCCAACAGAAAGGGATCTAAGGACAGTTCCCGGAGGAATTGAGAATCTCAGGCCCGGCGGACGAATTCCCGGCTGCCCCTTCCTGGTTACAGGCATTGGCTCCGCGAACGAGGTACCAATAGAAGCCGCTGCCCGGCGCCACTTCCGAAAGGCCGGTCGCGCGATTGGTCGAGACCGAAGATCGAAGGCAGGAATCGACCGACGAGTCGAGAAGCTTCGGCAGATCCGCTCCGGCTCCCCGGTAGACGAAGTAGGCGGACACCCCCGAAAGAGCCGTCCAGTCCAGATCGCTCTTGCTCGCGGCGGTCCAGAGCACCGACGTGGCTTCCCCCGGAATGGCGGGACAGGCGATCGTGAAGTTCACGTTGGAAATGTCGAAAAAAATGTTTCCGGCCGCCTCGACCCGAATCCGGGCGGTCGACGTCGGAATCCCCGGAACCACGATGTTTTCCGATCCGTCGTTGGGAGTGCTCGACGCGACCACGATTGGAGCGGTGAAACCGCCGTCGGTCGAAAGAAGAATCCGGACTGCGGCGCAGTTGATCGGGGCGGAGCTGGTCCCTGCGACGTTCCAGGTCACCGTCTGAGTCGTCCCGGCGGTCCAGGTCACGGCGGTATTGGGCGAAGTGACCGCAAAGGGACCCGCAGCTGCGGAGATCGTGACCTGGGTCGACGCGTAGGCCACGCCGCCGCCACCGGAACGATTGTCGCGCGCCGTCACCCGGAAGGTCATCGTGCGGTTCGTGACGGGCAGCGATTCACCAAAAACCGGCGTCCCGCTCACGACGTCGGCCATCTTCGGGAACGTCCGCGACGGAGAGGCTGTGGGGTTGAAACTCCGGAAAATCGGCCGGGTTCCGTCATCGGTATCGGGCGGCCCAGCCGCTCCCAGGTCGAATTCCTCCCAGCAATAAGTGATCGGATTTCCGTCCGGGTCGCTCCCGCTCGCGGTCAACACGAAGGGCGTGCTTTTCGGAATGGTGAACGAGGGTCCGGCCGAAATCGCAGGCGGGCTGTTCCCGGTAGCCGTCTTGACGGGACATCCGTTGCCGCTGCCGGTCGTCGTGTACGCCACGATTTCGTCGAAGCTCTTCGTGTGGAAATAAGGATCACTGTGGGGCTGAAGGTCTTCGGCACCGCAGATTCCGGCGTAACCCATGATCGTCGAAGCACTCCCCGGCTCGTAGGCGGCGCTGGCCGCTCGATTCCCGCCCCCGCAATTGCTCGTCGTCCCGTTGAACGTGTGATTGCCCCCGAACTGATGCCCCATTTCGTGCGCGACATAATCGATATCGAAGGGATCTCCCACCGGAGACGACGTCCCGGTCTCTCCCTGGGCTTTCGATCCGTTCTGACAAATCACGCCGAGAGCCGCGAGCCCGCCTCCCGCGGTCGAAAAAACGTGGCCGATGTCGTAATTGGCCGAACCGATGATGTTGTCGCATTTCGACTGATTCTGGGACAACAGCGAACCAGGGCTTCCGTTGGTGTAACCGTCGAGATTCGTGTTCGTGTAGATGATCGATTTCTCGCTGGCCACGAGAACCAGCCGGATCGCAAAGTCCTGTTCATAGACTCCCGTCACGCGATTGATCGACGTCGTGATGGCCGCGAACGCCAGGTCGACGGTCCCTCCCTGATAAGCCGTGTACTCGGCCGTCGCACCAACGGCGAGACGGTACTTTCGTAACGTCGTCCCCGACGTCGCCTCCGGCAACGTCCCGCCGCTTCCTTCAAATCGCCGGATCGGCTCGCCGCTCACTCCGCAAACGAACGGCTCCCCTTTCTTTCGAAAGTCCCGGGTGAAGTAGCTGATGTAATGTTCCGTGTCTCCTCTCCGGTACGGGTCGACGAACCACGCTCCCGCCGGCGAGAGAACCATCGCGTGGAATCCGGCGGGAGTCCAGTCGAATCGAAGGGCGGCGGAAGGATCGTCGATCCCCTGGCCGCTATAGGTCCGAATTTCCGGATTCTGCGAGGCGAGCTCCGGCTCCATGATCGGAGAGAGTGCGATCTCGAATTCTTCGAATCCACCGTCAGGACGGGGGATCTCCAGCAGCGTGGCTTTCGTTCGCGCCTCCCCGGTGAATTCGAGCGGAACGCCTCCGACCAGCGAGTGAAAGGCGCCACCATCGAAACGGACCGTTCGATAACGTTCCGGAATGATGTCCCTCTCGCCGAAACCCGCCGGAATCGATGACTCGTCCATCGGCCGCCAGACCGAACCTCCGAAAACGGGCGCCCTTTCTTCCTTCGCCACGGCTGCCAGCACCGAGCTTCGAAAACCGAAAAGAAAAACCGAAAGGATCGCGAAGGCGAAGAGAATCGAACCCGGCCTGGCAGGATGAGCGAGTGTTCTTTTCACTTGTTCCGTGCTCCTTCGGGAAGGTTCGGGCGAAAACTTCAATGACAAGGGAATTCTATCCCTCTCGTCCGGCCGGGTGAATTCAGCGGAGCGGTCTTGCCGGGCGGACAGGCCCCTAGCCCGAATTATTCACGAGGCAAACCGTCGCCGTCGGGCGCTTCCGCCCGCTGGCGGCGTTCTCCTCCTTCGCTCGCCTGCGGTGTACCGCGAGTACGCCTCGGCACGCTCTGTCGTGCGGCCTTGCCAGCGAACGGAATCGCTCCGACGGTTTGTGAATTTCATTGGGGCGCCCCAAGAGTGTGGATTCGAATACCAGTCTTGCATTCTCGAGAATCTTCGACGGTCTCTCGTGAATAGTCCGGGCCAGGACTCCCGCTTCGATGGTCAATGACCTTCGAGCCGGATACGATTCGCCCGCGATGATCGTCCGCACTGCGCGCCGGCGTCCGAACCGGGGAAGCTCCGGCGCCTCACCGTCCACCCATGAGCGCATTCACAGCGCCGTCGCGGGAATTCCGCGAGGCCGCGTCGCCACGTACGGACAGATCGCGCGGCTGGCCGGCCTCCCCGGACAGGCCCGGATGGTTGGCTGGGCTCTTGGCGCCCTTCCCGAAGGTACGAGGATCCCATGGCACCGGGTCGTCAATGCAGAGGGGCGGATCAGCACCCGCTCGAGCGATTCCGGTCACGAGTCGCTTCAGGAAATCCTCCTCCGGAAAGAAGGAGTTCGTTTTTCCCCGAGCGGCGCGATTTCACTTCCGGAGTTCGAATGGCGTCCGCGTCGCAGCCGGAAATGATTCCTGTGCTCACGACCGCGCGGGCTCCTCAAGAGTGGAAGTCAATGGTGCTTCGCGCCTTTGTACCCCTTCTCGCCCGCCAGGATTCGAATCGGAAGCCGGTTTTCTTTCCGGGGAATTCCGCAAGTGGCGTAGGGCGTGAAGACGCAGGGAGGGTTGTACGCCTTGTTGAAGTCGAGAATGACCGTTCCATTCTTCGGCAACGGCGCGTAGAAGAAGCGCCCGCCCCCGTAGGTCGTCGAACCGTTGGTCGCATCTCCGAAGACGAAAAACAGCTCCTCGGCATCGGGCTCTTCGAGAACGGGCTCGAGACGATATTTTTTCCCGTCGATCTCGAACAGTGCCGCGCCGGGGCAGGTCTCTTCTTCCGACGTGCCGATGACGGTCATCGTCTTCACTTTTCTCGGCGGGTCGTAGAGCTCCCACCGGGCTTCGATCCGGAACTTCGGGTCGATCGGAAAATTTTCGATACCCCGGAATTCGGCAAGCGCCGGAGACTTACTATCTTTGACCCGAACTCCGAATCGGCCGGAGCGTTCGATCATGAAGAAGCTCACGCTTCCAGCCTCGATGGTCGTCGGCTTCCCTCTCTTGTCCGTGACCAGATCGATCGTCGTCACCGGTTTTCCCGCCGAAGTGACCCCAGCTCCGCTCTCGGCGACGAATCGAAGTTTGTCCGCCGCCTTCTCGATGACTCCGACTTTGGCCGGAGCACTGCCTGCCGGCAGGCGCACTTTGCTGGCTGGAAGAGATCCGACCGAATTCGCCCCTTCTTCGAGCCATCCGAGTCCCACAAGTGAAAGCCATCCGTCCGGCTTCGAGAGTCTTTCGAGCCTTTTCGCGCGCCACGCCTCGACGTCCTTCTCGAGCTCGGAGGCCTTCGGTGCTCCGGGTGAGCCTGACCAGACAAACGGCGTGGATGCGACCGCCGCAATCGCGAAGCCGATCGCCAGAGCTCTCGCCCTTTTCGCCCGGCCATTCCCTCGATCAGATCGATTCATCGTCCATCCTCCGGTTGACGGGGGCTTCTCGCCGGAACGCGCATCCCGCGGCGCGATGATAGCAAGGGACTCGATGCCGGGTCGGGGCGAACGGAATCCCGGAGGACCAGCTTCGCCACTCCATTGACCCCCCACTTCCCGCGAGACATGATTTCTCCCGCACCGGAACCTCATGCGCCCCTACCTCGCTTTCGCCCGCGCCTCTTTCGACAACATCCTCGCCTACCGCGGACGATATGTCGTCGGAATATTCACATACCTCTTCAACGTGGCGGTCTACACCTTCATCTGGCGGGCGGTCTTTCGGGTCACTCCGACGATGGGCGGATCCGGCGTGTCCTACGACGTCAAAGACATTGGCACCTACGTCGCGGTCGGCTGGATCCTGAGAACCTTCTACTTCAACACGATCGACCGCGACATCGCCGACGACCTCGCGGAAGGGAGACTCGCCGTTCTCCTTGCGCGCCCGGTCGACGACCAGGCGGCTCGAATTTTTCGTGCGGCCGGCGAATCGGCTTTTCGAATCCTCTTCTTTTCCGCTCCCACGGCGCTCGCTGTCGCTCTCTGTTTTCAGGTCCGGCTTCCGCCCACATTCGGCGCCGCAGCCGCTTTCACGATCGCTGCATTTTTCTCGTTCCTGTTGATGGCGGGAATCAACTACGCCGTCGGCCTCTCCGCCATCGGAACGCGCGCGGTGATGGGAATCCTTCGGGCCAAGTACCTCATCGTGGAGCTCCTTTCGGGACTCCTTCTGCCGCTGGCCCTCTTTCCCGCGCAGCTTCGTACGATCTGCGCCTGGCTCCCGTTCCGGCACATTGTCGACACGCCGCTCAACCTCTATCTCGGAAAGGTCACAGGAACGGCGGCGGCCGAGCTCCTCGCCCTCCAGGGGCTCTGGGCCATCGGCGTCGTCGTCATCGGCCGGATGATTTTCATCGCCGCGTCTCCGCGGATTTCAATTGCCGGGGGATGACACCGTGAAACCCTGGATTCGCGAATGGATCGCCGAGCTCCGCGTCGTTTTCGCCCTCATCGGCGTCAATCTCCGTTTCCGGCTGGCCCATCGCGCCGATTTTCTTTCTTCGATCGCCGCTTCCGCCCTGGGCACGGCCGCCTCGTTCGCGTTTCTGCCTCTTCTCTTCGCGAGAGCTCCCCGGCTCGGCGATTGGTCACCGGCGGAGGTCGTGTTTCTGTACGGTTTCTCGCTCGTTCCTCTTGGACTTTTCAATTCGGTCGCCATGAATCTCTACGAGTTCCCGGAGAAGGTGGTCTTCGAGGGGCGATTCGACCGGCTCCTTCTTCGCCCTCAATCCACGATGGTGCAGGTGCTGTTCGACACCATGCGGGTCGAGTCGATCCAGGAGTGTGTCATCGGTGTTGCGCTCGTCGCCTGGGCCTCGCCGCGAGTGGGAATCGTCTGGGGACCGGGGCGCATTTTCGCGTTTGTCCTGTTCACCCTCTCCGGGGCGCTGCTCTATGTCGCGATCTTCTCGGCGCTCACCGCCGCCTCGTTTCGCTTCGAAGATCGAGTCGGCGTCGTTCCGCCGGTATACAACCTGCTCAACTTCAGCCGGTATCCGATGACGATTTACTCGATCTGGATCCGCTTTTTGCTCTCAACGGTCATCCCCTTCGGATTTGCGTCGTTCTATCCAGGTACCCGCCTTCTGGGCCGCCACGACTGGACGCCCTACGCAATGACCGCCCCCTTCGTTTCGATCACGGCACTCGCTCTCGCTTCGCGCCTCTGGACTCGCGAGGTGAGAAGATACGCGGGCACCGGAACCTAGAGTCTCCATGACAGCCGAAGAAATTCCTGCAGAAATCACGGCCGACGAGCTCGCTGCGAGCCTTCAGACCGAACACCCTCCCGTCCTTCTCGACGTGCGGGAGACCTGGGAATTCGAGCTCGTCCACCTGCCGGGAAGCCTCCACATCCCGATGGGAGCGCTGATGAGCCGGTCCGCAGAGCTCGATCCGGCCGCCCGAATCGTGACGATCTGCCACCACGGAATCCGCAGCCTCAACTCGGCGCTCTACCTGCGATCGATCGGGATGACGAATACGCAAAGCCTGCAGGGCGGACTCGATCTGTACGCGAAACGAATCGACCCGAAGCTTCCCAGATATTGAGCTTCGAACGAATCGACTTTTGCGGCAACCTCCACGGTTGATGCGACGAGCCGCCCGATCACACCCGCGGAGAGCCCCGGACCAGTATCGGCCCGGAAATGTTTTCCGAGGAATTCTTGTTTGCTGAAGAAGCAGGGAGAATTCTGATGCGCCGTCCGGTTTTCTCATTTCTCGCTTGTTCGTTGATCCTCGCCGCTCTCGCGGCGAAGCCTGCCGATGGAATGAGAAGGACCCCACCCCCCCGGACGTTGGCGGATACCGCAGCCGACATCCCGATCCCCTCGACCCCCGTCGACCCAATCTCTTCCCTCGTCGTGAATTTCGAGGAGCTCGCCCTTCGGGAAGCCGCCCGGCCGTCGCAAACGCAATCGTCGATCTGCGAGGAGAATCACCAGCTTCCCGAAGATGACGAACGGGGGGAGCCCTTCGATGAAAAACCGAGCGATGGGGTCGTCGGATCGCAGCAGCTCACCTCCGCACCGCTCCTCCCCACTGGTCTTTCGCCGGATCCAGCGCTCAATTTCGCCGCGATGGACGGCATTCCGAAAATCGGTTCCGGCTCCGTTCAGTTTCTCAGCCCGGACACCAACGGGGCCGTCGGATTGACGAAAGTGATGACGACACTCAACAACAACTACCTCATCCAGAACAAAGCCACCGGTTCATCACTGGCGAGCCTTTCGATCGACACCTTCTGGGGAGCTCCCGCCCTCGATCCGAAGACCCTCTATGACCCGATCAACAATCGCTGGATCGTGACGGCTCTCACGGACTTCAACACGGCCAACTCCGCGGTGGGTGTCGGCGTCTCCCTCACCAGCGACCCCTCCGGCGCCTGGGCGCTCTTTCGATTCATCGCCGATCCGGCGGGCAAGAACACTGCCGATTTCCCCTCGATCGGCTTCAACGCGAACTTTGTGGCGGTGGGATACGACATCTACACCATCGCGACGCCGGCCGCTTACGTCGGCTCGCAGATGCTGATCCTCGACTATCCGCAATTGCGCGCCGGCATCTCCCTCTCTTCGGCAGTCGCCACCGCCATCCACACCTCCCCCGCCGCAACCTACGATCCGGCCGAGCTCACGCTCTACGCACCCGTAAAAATCAACAACAGCATCTCTTTCCGTGTGGACTACATCAACAACTCCCCTTCCCCCCGAAGCTTTCATTTCGGCGCCGTCAAGGCGCCTCTTCAATCGTGGCTCGATCCGGGCGGAACGCTCATTCCACAAGCCGCGCCGCTTTCGGGCCCGAGCGCCTGCGGCGCCACCCCGTGCGGAATCGTCGCGCAGGATTCGCACATCCGCCAGACGCCGGTCGTGCGCGGCGGCTTCCTCTATTTCACACAGACCGTGGGTCTCCCATCGGGAGGCATCACTCACGTGGCTGTTCAGTGGACGAAATTCGATCTCGCCGCGAACGCGATCGTGTCGAGCGGCCGGATCGAGGATCCGGCGGCCACCGCAACCAACGGCGGCAAGTGGTACGACTATTCGCACCTCGCGGTGAATCAGTTCGGTGACGTCCTGCTGGGATTCACTCAGTATTCTTCGACGCAATATGCGTCGGCCGGATACTCTTTTCATTCCCGTTCCGACGGAGCGGGAGCGATGAGTACGCCGCTCATCTACAAGGCGGGCGAAGACTACTACCACCGGATCACACCAACCTTCGATTACAACCGCTGGGGCGACTACAGCAAAGCCCAGGTCGATCCGTCCAACGACACCGACCTTTGGGTCCTTCAGGAATATGCCAAGGCGCGCGCCGGCACCGACGACAGCAGCAGCCTCGCCGCGAACTCGAGCCGATGGGGAACCTGGTGGGCGAAAGTGTCGCCGGTCTTTCCGAGTGAAGTCGCACCCGGAAACGCCGGAGCCGCGAGCGGGCAACAGTGGATTGGCAAGTCGACGATGAACTGGGGCATCAATGCAACGGCAAGCAGCGGTTATCGCCTCTATCGCGGAGTTGCGGCGGATTTGCCCAAACTGATCACCGGCGCAGTCAGCTCGTGCCTCCGCTTCACCGGTGGCGACCAGAGCTCAAACTCGGCTTCAGGACTGATCGACGACCCCTCAGCGGACGGCGGGCTGTATTGGTATCTCGTCGATGGCGTCAATCTCTTCGGAGAGGGGCCCGCCGGCAACGCCAGCAGCGGGGCTCGAATCGTCACGAGCAGCGGAGTTTGTCCATGACCTGATCAGGGCCGGCCGCCGGTTCGCGGGCCGGCACCGCAATCCGGGCAAGCCCCTGTTTCGGGGCTCGGGCCCGGCTTCCGAGGCCTCGGGACTGAACCGGAAAACGCCGGCTCTCGAGACTTTCGGTGAGATGCCGCTGGCCTCCTGCGGGCGGAGATCGCTT
>Ga0315281_10007305_pt1 | contig 15583 bp, 16 predicted proteins | sample YL17G07_0_MG_FD_204540 | JGI IMG/M metagenome (GOLD analysis project Ga0315281, IMG submission 204540) | Sediment microbial communities from Yellowstone Lake, YNP, Wyoming, USA - YL17G07_0 | ecosystem: Environmental > Aquatic > Freshwater > Lake > Sediment | place: USA: Wyoming | collected...
CCCTTCGAGCTCGGACCAGCCCATCGGAAAGGCGTACTCCACGTCGGTCGTCTGGCGGCTGTAGTGCGACAGTTCGTCCGCGTCGTGGGGACGGAGGCGCAGACGATCGACCCCGATCCCCATCTCATCGGTCCACCAGCGCAGTCGCTCGGCGACCCAGTAGGCGAACCACTCGTTCTCCTGTGCGGGATGGACGAAGAACTCCATCTCCATCTGCTCGAACTCGCGGTCGCGGAAGATGAAGTTGCCCGGCGTGATCTCGTTGCGGAAGCTTTTGCCGATCTGCGCGATCCCGAACGGGAGCCTTTGGCGCGTGGTGTTCGCCACGTTGGCGAAGTTGACGAAGATTCCCTGCGCGGTTTCGGGGCGCAGGTACGCGACGCTGGCGCTCTCCTCCAGCGGGCCGACATGCGTGCTGAACATCAGGTTGAACTGCCGCGCGTCGGTGAGCGTGCCGCGATTCCCACAGCTCGGGCAGGCAATCTCCGAGGGCGCGCCCTTGAGATCCTCGGCTCGGAACCGCAGCTTGCAGTTGCGGCAATCGACCATCGGGTCGCTGAAGCCGGCGACGTGCCCGGAGACCTCCCAGACCCGCGGGTTCATGACGATCGCGGTGTCGAGCCCGACAATGTCATCGCGCAGTTGCACCATCGAGCGCCACCAGGCCGCCTTGACGTTGTTCTTCAGCTCGACGCCCAGCGGTCCATAGTCCCAGAAGCCGCCCATCCCGCCGTAGATCTCGCTCGACGGAAAGACGAAGCCGCGACGCTTGGCGAGGCTGACAATGAGGTCCATGTTCGGTGCGGGCACGGGGCGGGGATCCTCCGGATGCGACCGATGTTGAGCGATCAGCTGGGCGATCGAGTCTAGCGCGCGGCGTGCGATTCCCGGGCGGCCACCTCGTCGAGGAAGCTGCGGCTGCGCACCTCCCGCTCGAGCACCGCGGAGATGGTGTCATGCATCAGACGCTCGGCCTCGCGCTGCACGCCGACCGACAGTTGGAGGCGCAGGACCGAGGTCAGCTCGCTGCGCTGAAGGTGACGGAGCACCTTCAGCGCGTCCGAAGAGATGGGGCGGGCACCGAGCGCCGCATCGCTGCATTCCGGACCCTGCACCCCGCCGCCGACCGCCGAGTACGTGTTCCCGTCGGGCTCGATGGGCGCGCCGCAGACCAGGCACTGCGACAGCTCCGGGCGAAACCCCATCTCCCCCAGCAGGTGCAGCTCGAACCAGCGGGTGACCACCTCGCGCGAAACCTCGTCGGGCGACGCATCGAGTCCAGACAGGCCCTGGGCAAGCAACTGGAAGGCGGCGTGCGCGTCTGCGCTTCCCTCGCAGAAGCGGTCGGCAAGCTCCACCAGGTACCAGGCGGCGGCGGTCGAATGCAGGTCGTTGCGCAGGCCGAGATGCGGATCCTCGAGGGCCGTCTGGGTGACGACGTCGAAGGTCCGGCCGACCGCGAGCACCAGGTGCACGTCGCTGAACGGCTCCAGGGCGCCGCCGATCCGCGAACGGGGCTTCCTGATCCCCTTGGCGATCACCCGCAACTTGCCCAGGCGCGGCGTAAGCAGGGTCAGCACCCGGTCCGCTTCACCGAGATCCATGCTTCGCAGCACGATCGCCTCGGTCTTGTAGAGACGTGCGCGGCTCACCGAGGCATCGACCTCGGGTACCCTGCGCGAGTGAATACCAGGGCGGTGGACATCAGGACCGAGTTTAACGACCTGCTGGTCGAGATCGAGGCAGAGATGCTATCGGTGATCGGCGAGCGGGACGGCCACGCGCGCCCCCTGTACGAGATGCTGATCTACCATCTCGGGCTCGACCAGACGGAGGGGCCGCGCGGCAAGCGGATGCGGCCGCTGCTGGGCCTCCTCGCCTTCAAGTCGCTGGGCGGCGATTACCGCAAGACCCTCCCCGCCGCCGCCGCCGTCGAGCTGGGCCACAACTTCAGCCTCGTCCACGACGACATCGAGGATGCCGATCGGGAGCGGCGCCATCGGCCAACCCTCTGGGCAATCTGGGGCGTGCCGTTAGCCATCAATGCCGGCGACGCCCTGTTCGCCCTCTCGCGCCTGGCGCTCTACCGCCTGATGGCCGACGAGCAGTACGAGCCGCAGAAGCTGCTCGACGTGATGAAGGTCTACGACGAGACCTGCCTGGCGCTCTGCGAGGGGCAGTACCTGGACATCAGCTTCGAACGGAGGACTGATGTGACCGTCGACGAGTACATGGAGATGATCGCCAAGAAGACCGCCGCCCTGATCGGCGCCTCGATCGAGACCGGGGCGATGATGGCCAGCGAGGATCCCGAGGTGGTCGCGGCCTACCGACGCTTTGGCTACGACGTGGGGCTCGCCTTCCAGATCGCCGACGACGTGAAGGGAACCTTCTGGAGCAGCGCCGACTCGGGCAAGCCCGAGGCTGGCGACGTTCGCAAGCGCAAGAAGACGTTTCCGGTGGTCTGGGCGCTGCAGAACGCGTCTGCCGCGGATCGCGAGCGCCTGATCAGCATCTACCAGCCGGTGATCCGCGCCACGGACGGCTCGGCAGCGGCCGACGCGGATCTCCCGATCACCGATGCCGAGGTGGCCGAGGTGCTCGAGATCCTCGAACGCAGCGGCGCGCGCCGGCACACCGAGCGCGAGGCCCGTCGCCTGCGGGACCGTGCGGTGGGCTACGCGATGGCGTTGCCGGTCCCGGCGGAGCGGATCGAGGAGTTGCGGACGCTCGTCGAAAGCGTCATCGCCACCTAGCGTCAGGCTGGCTCGCCCTCTTCGGCGGGGTTGGCGGCCTTTGGCCGGGTGGCGATCACCTTGGCCACGCGTCGCGGCTCGGCGGTCTCGACGCGGAGGGTGACGTCGCGGAATTGCACGACGGCGCCGGGCAGCGGGATCCTGCCCACCCGGTGCACGACCAGCCCGCCGAGCGTGTCGTACTCGTCCTCGTCCTCTTCCTCCGCATCGGGCAGGTCAAAGAGATCACGCAGGTCGTGAATGCTGACTCGGCCGTCCAGCCGATACGCGATCTGCTCGTCATCTTGCAATGGCTCGACCAGCGACTCCTCACGGTCGTACTCATCCTGGATCTCGCCTACGATCTCCTCGACCACGTCCTCGAGGGTGATCAGTCCGGCGGTGCCCCCGTACTCATCGACCACGATGGCGATGTGCCGCCGCGCGCCACGCATCTCCCGCAGGAGGTCATCGACCGCCTTGGTCTCCGGGACGTAGACGGCCGGACGCGCAAGCGCCCGGATGTTGATCTTCGGGGGCTCCCCGCCCTCCCGCTTGAGGAAGGGCAGCAGGTCCTTGGCGTAGAGGATGCCGACGATGTTGTCGAGGTTCTCTTCGTAGACCGGCAGGCGCGAATGGCCGGCCAGCACGATCATATCGAGCACCTCGTCGAGCGAATCGCTGACCTCGACCGCGCGGATCCCGATGCGCGGCACCATCACGGCGTGGACCTGGGTCTCGGAGAGCTCGATGACCCCGTGGATCATCTCCTTCTCCTCCTCCTCGATCCCGCCCTGCTCGCTGCCGGTCTCGACGAGCATCTTCAGCTCCTCCATTGAGAGGTAGCCGGCCTTGGGGCGGTCCTTGCCGCCGAGGGCGCGCACGAGGACATTCGAGACGTTCGAGACGAACCACACGATCGGCCTCAGGATCCGGTCGAACCAGCCGATCGGGCGGGCGACGAAGAGGGCGAAGCGATCGGCGAAGGTCAGCGCCAGGGTCTTTGGCACCAGCTCTCCGACGATGATCGCGGCCAGCGCGATCAGCAGGGTCACCAGCACGAAGCTGATGCCCTCGGCCGCGTCCTTGATGAACTGGAGCGGGATGCGTCGGATCGTGTTGGCCAGCACCCCGGAGAGCGAGACGGCACCCACCGCCGAGGCCAGGAACCCAAGGAAGGTGAGGGCGATCTGGATCGTGGCAAGGAAGCGGCTGGGATCCTCGGTGAGGTGCTGTGCGGCGCGGGCGGCGCGGTTCCCCTCCCCGATCAACTGGTCGAGCCGATAGCGCTTGACCGTGATCAAGGCGATCTCCGAGGCCGCGAAGAACCCGCTCGCCAGGATCAGGGCGAGCACCAGGGCCAGGTTAAAGAGCGGGTTGTCGATCTTGTCGCCCCTTCCTGTCAGGCATCGTCGCGGGACGCGCTGCGGCGGCGCGCTTCGATCGGGCGGGCCGGCATGCCGACCACGGTCTTGCCCGCCGGGACGTCACGGGTCACCACCGCGCCGGCGCCGGTGCGCGCTCCGGGACCGATGGTGATGGGAGCGCGGAGCATGGTGTCAACGCCAATGAAGGCTCCGTCGCCGATGGTGGTTCGATGCTTGGTCGTGCCATCGAAGTTGGCGGTCACGGCACCCGCGCCGATGTTGACCTCGTTTCCGACCTCGGCGTCGCCCAGGTAGCTGAAGTGGTGCTGCTGGGTCCCGGCTCCGACGGTCGTCTTCTTGAGCTCGGCAAAGTTCCCGATCCGGCTGCGCGGACCGATCCGACAGCCCGGCCGCACGTGGCTGTAGGGTCCGATCTGCACGTCCTCGGCGACCAAGGAGGCCTCCACGACGCTGGCCCACACCGTGCTGCGCGCCCCGATCTCCGCATCGCGCAGATGCGCATGCGGCCCGATCACCGCATCCGGCCCGATGCGCGTCTTGCCGGCCAGCACGCTCCACGGCTCGATGCGGGCGTCCTGGGCAATCTCCACCGTGGCATCGATGAACGTGCTCGGCGGGTCGACGATGGTCACCCCGTTGCGCATGTGTCGATGGGCGATGTCGGTGCGCAGCAGCTGCTCCGCCACGGCCAGGCCGACCCGGTCGTTGATCCCCATCGCCAGCTCCGCCCGCGGCGCGCTGACCACCGCCACGCGGCGCCCGCCCGAGACGGCCAGCCCGACCAGGTCGGTCAGGTAGTACTCGCCCGACGGCGCGGCAGGCACCGAGCCGATGTTGGCCCGCAGCCAGCCAGCGTCGAAGCAGTAGGTCCCCGCGTTAACCTCGCTGAGGGCTCGGACCGCGGCGTCGCCGTCCTGCTCCTCAACGATCGCCTGGGCCGTTCCATCGGCTCCGCGGACGAGGCGGCCGTAGCCGCTCGGGTCAGCCGGGGTAGCTGATAGCAGGGCCACCACGGCCTCGCCCTCGGCCTGCTCGCGGAGCAGCCGCTGGAAGAGATCTGGGGGCAGCAGCGGCGCATCTCCCATGGTCACGATCACGTGGCGCACGCTCGACGGAATGCGGCCGAGTCCGACCCGCACGGCGTCCGCGGTGCCGAGCTGCGGATCCTGACGCGCGGTGATGACGCGGTCACCCACGGCGGCCTCGACCTTCTCCGCGCCGTGCCCGACCACCACCACCCGGTGCTCCACCCCTGCCGCGGCCAGCGCGGCGAGAACGTGGTCGAGCATCGTCATGCCGGCCAGCGGGTGCAGCACCTTCGGAAGCCGGGACCGCATCCGCGTGCCCTGGCCGGCGGCAAGCACGATGGCCGCAGTGGCTACCACGCTGGCAGGCTCCGTTTCAGCGTCACTCACTGTCACCAGGCAGCGCGATCACCTCGATCTCCACCTGGGCGCCCTTGGGCAGGGCCAGTACCGCGATCGTGGAGCGAGCCGGATACGGCGGCGTGAAATGGCGGGCATAGACCTCGTTGACGGCGGCAAAGTCGCCCATGTTGACGAGGAAGATGGTCGTCTTGACCACGCGCTCGAGCCCGGTGCCGGCTGCGTCGAGCACGGAGGCCAGGTTGCGCAGCGCCTGCTCGGTCTGCCCCGCCACGCCGTCGTGCAACACGCCGGTCGCTGGATCGGCACCGACCTGGCCGGCGCTGTAGACCATGTGGTCCGTTCGAATCGCCTGGCTGTAGGGGCCGATGGCAGCCGGCGCCGTGTTCGTCTGGACCTGCATCCGTCGGCTCATTCGTCCTCCTCGTTGTCGCTAAGGGCCTCGATGCTAGCCGGTTCCCGGCGCAGGCGGGTGTCGGTCACGCGCAGGCCGGCTCGCCTGAGCCGATCCGCCATGCCCGCCGCCAGCTGCTCATCGTCGGTCAGGGCATATACCGTCGGGCCTGAGCCGGTCAGGTGCGGCACGCCGCCGGCGCTCAACACCAGCCGGAAGAGATCGTCGATCTCCGGGCGCAGCCGCCTGGCAGGGGCAAGCAGATCGTTGACGCCGGGCTCCAGCGGGTCAGACGAGGCATCGGCGACGCCTGCGGTACTCCAGTCGGCCACTCGCAGCGCGCCAAAGACCTCCGCCGTGCGCAGGCGGAATCGCGGATGGACCAGGACCGCATGAAGTTCGGAGGCCACCGGACGGATCGCCGCGACCTGCTCCCCGATGCCGCTCACCCGGGCCGCCGCAAGCCGCGCGGCAAAGAACGGCACGTCTGCGCCGATGGTCGCCAGGGCGGCAAGGTCGTCGTCGGTCGTCTCCTCGTCGGAGCCGTTCCAGCGGCGGCCGAGCCGCCAGGCCGCCGCAGCGTCGGATGATCCCCCGCCGAGTCCTGACGCCACCGGGATCTGCTTGTGGAGCGTGAGACACGCCAGGTCCGGCTCGCCGCCGAGGCCGGCCACGAGGCCACGCCAGGCAAGGTTGCGGGCATCGGTGGGGACCCTCCCGCTGGCCGACGCATCGACCCGCAGGCCGCTGCTGCCGGGCATCAGCAACAGCTGATCGGCCAGGTCGAGCAGCACCATCACCCCGTCAAGCTCATGGAATCCGTCCGGCCGCCGCCCCACCACCCGCAGCGCGAGGTTGAGCTTGGCCGGCGCGTCGAGGCGGAGGGGGGTCATCGGTCGCCGCTGCCCATCTCCGGTTTCAACGACAGATGCTCAGTCAGGCACGCCCACTCCGGGATGGAGAGCGTCTGCGCCCGGCGCTCTGGATCGATGGCGCACCCCGCAAGAGCCTCCTCCAGCGCCACCGGGGTGACGGGCAACTCGCGGCCGAGGGCGTTGTGCAGCTGCTTGCGCCGCTGGCGAAAACCCGCCTGCACGGTCCGATAGAACGGTTCTCGAGCCGCGCCGGGCGGCACCACCGGATCGGGTCGGCGTCGCAGCCTGAGGATGGCGGATTCAACGTCGGGCGCGGGCTCGAAGGCGGCAGCCGGGACCCGGGCGACGACCTCGGCCTCGGCGATGTTCTGGGTGAAGACCGAGAGATAGCTCATCTGGCCGGGAGCTGCCGCCACGCGCTGCGCGACCTCGGCCTGGACCAGCAGCACGGTCAGGTCCGGTGGTCGATCGCCCTCCAGGAAGGCGTGCAGCAGCGGGCTGGTGATGTGGTACGGGATGTTGGCCACGAGCTTGAATGTCTCGCCGGCGAAGCAGTCGCGCGGGTGCAGGGCGAGCGCATCGGCCTCGATCAGCTCGAAGCCCGGAACGCCATCCAGCTCGCGACGCAGGTAGGCGGCCAGCCGCGCGTCCAGCTCGACGGCCAGGACGGTCGCTCCGAGCGCCAGCAGTCGCCGGGTCAGCACCCCGAGGCCCGGGCCCACCTCCACGATTCGATCCCCCGGCTCCAGCTCGGCAGCGGCCACGATCTGATCGAGGATCGCGCCGTCGGTCAGGAAGTTCTGACTGAGCGCCTTGCGCGGCCGGAGCTGCTCGGCGGCCAGCAGGCGGCGCAATTGACCGGCGCTGGGTGGAACCAGGCGCTCGGGCGCCAGTGCCGGATGGGTGCTCACGATTCGAGCCAGGGCAGGGCGAGGTTGGGGATCGCCTCGAGGGAGGGGGCCGCACGTTCGCCGGCGGTGAACCGATACCCCGCCGCCGCGCCGATCATGGCGCCGTTGTCGGTGCACCATTCGGCGGGCGGAACCAGGAGCGGGACGCCGATGGCGGCCAGCCGCTCGCGAAGCACGGCGCGCAGCGTGCGGTTGGCGGCCACTCCGCCGCCGAGCGCCACCGCGGCCACGGCATGCTCTTCGGCCGCAGCCGCCGTCTTGCTGGCGAGGACATCGACCACCGCGTCCTCGAAGGCGGCTGCCAGGCCGTCGATCGGCAGCGGCTCGCCACGCTCCCGGTACGACCCCACCGAGCGCAGGACGGCAGTCTTGAGCCCGGAAAAGCTGAAGTCGTAGCGACCCGCAGTGCGGGCTCGAGGGAAGCGGGTCACCGGACGGGCATCCTGCGCCGCCGCACTGATCGCCGGTCCCCCCGGATAGGGCAGGCCGAGCAACCGACCGACCTTGTCGAAGGCCTCCCCGGCCGCGTCGTCAAGGGTCTGGCCCAGGAGCCGATAGCGCCCGTGACCGAGCATCAGCACGAGCTGTGTATGGCCGCCGCTGACGACCAGGCAGAGCAGCGGGAAGGGCGGTTCGGCCGGCAGCGGCTCGGCGCCGGGCAGATCGGTCAGCCAGTTGGCGTAGATGTGCCCCTCGATGTGATTGATCGGCACCAGCGGCAGGCCATGGGCCGCCGCCAGCGCCTTGGCGACCCCGACGCCGACCAGCAGCGAGCCGATCAGGCCGGGACCGTGAGTGACGGCCACGGCGTCGAGGTCGGCCCATCCCACGTCGGCCTGGTCGAGCGCCGCACGGATGGTGGGGACGATCCAGCGCAGCTGCTGACGTGCGGCCACTTCGGGCACAATCCCTCCGGTGACCGCGTGGAGAGCGATCTGGGTGGCGACCTGGTTCGCTTCGATGCGCCGTCCGCCGCTCACCACGGCAACCCCGGTCTCGTCGCAGCTGGTCTCGATGGCCAGCACCCGTGGCCCGCTCACTCGACCTCCGACTCCGCGAGGCGGGTCCGCTCGGTGGCGATCGCGGAGCGCATCGACGGCCCCGCCAGCTCCGAGGTGGTCATGATGAAGGCGTCCTCGCCGTCGTCGCTGTAGTAGTGCGGCCGCCGGCCGGCGGTGCGAAAGCCGAAGGCGCCGTACAGCGCCTGTGCGGCCGCGTTGCTGACCCGCACCTCGAGCGTCATGCGGATCGCGCCAAGCTCGGTTGCCAGCTCCGCCAGGCGCAGCAGCATTCCGCGCCCGATCCCCTGTCGCCGATGGTCGGGATGGACGCCGAAGGTGGTGATATGCGCTTCGTCAACCATCAGCCAGACCCCGGTGAAGCCGACCACTCGCCCGTTCACCCGCGACACGATGTAGCGCGCCAGGCGGTTGGAGGTCAGCTCCTGCTCGAACGCGTAGGCGGGCCACGGCGACGAGAAGCTGAGACGTTCGATCTCCAGCACGGCCGGAATGTCGTCCATGCGCATCGGCTCGATGACGGCCGACATCCTCACCGCCATGGCGTCGGTGGCTCGGTGCCGCGCGGTGCTCGCAGATAGGCCGGCTCGAGGAGTGCCAGGTCGTCGCCCACCGGCTCGGCGCCCAACCGTCCTGCGGCCGCGAGCGCGAGCTGTGCGGCCGCTCGCTGCGGCCGTATCGCCGAGTCAAGCGAGAGGACCGAGGTGAGCTCGCGGGGCGCCACCACGGTCCGGTCAGCGAAGGTCGGCAGCTCATCGAAGGGGACGATCCGCGGCGCGTCCTCGCCCCGCACCAGAAGGTAGACATCTCTCGCCCCGGCGCGGTTCAGGGCGGCTTCTGCGGTCGGCTCGGCGGCCAGCCACGCGACCAGGCTGGGCAGCCCGACGATCGGGACCGACAGCGCCAGCGCCAGTCCCTTGGCCACGCTCATGCCGGCCCGAAGTCCGGTGAACGAGCCGGGGCCGAGGCCCACCGCAACGGCGCGGAGGTCGGCGAGCTGTTCGCCGCGACTCGCCAGCAGGGCCATCAATCGCGGCATGAGCTGGCTCCCCTGCCGTGCGTCGCCGCTCCATGCATCGGAGGCGAGAAGCGATCCGTCAGGGCTCGCCAGGGCGACCGATGGATCGGTCGACGCGCTCTCGATGGCCAGGATCATCTCGACCCGAAGGCCGCCGCGGCCAGCCCACGATGCTGCTCCCCGAGGGCCTGCCAGCGGATCGAGCGGCGGTCGCCGCCGTCTGCATCGGGCTCGATCGTCAGCTCGAGGCGCTGGGCGGGCAACAGGTCACCCAGCCGGTCGGCCCACTCCACCACGACGACTCCGTCCGCTTGGCGCTCGTCGAGCAGACCGGCGTCAAGGGCTTCATCGGGCCCGGTCAATCGATATGCGTCGGCGTGGAACAGCCGGAGGCGCCCTGCGTGCTCGTTCATCAGCACGAAGGTTGGGCTGTTGACCACCGAGCTCACGCCGAGCCCCTCTGCGACCCCTTTTGCCAGCTCTGTCTTGCCGGCACCCAGCGGCCCGACCAGGGCGAGCACGGTGCCGGGTCTGGCGACCGCCCCGAGCGCTCTGCCGTAGGCGCGCGTCTGCGCCGCGGCGGAGGTGTGCAGCCAGCCGGAGGCCTCTGTCATGACCGAAAGGATACGAGAGCGCCTGCTCAGTGGTCGGGCGCGGCCAGCGTGGCCTCGATGTTGGCGAGGGGTACGGGCGCAAGCCTGCCGTCCTCGAACCGCACCAGCGCCATGCGCGAGGGGATCCCCGAGGCGGCCGCGTGGAGACCGTCGAGGAGTGCGACGACCACCCCACCGCGCCCCTGGTAGGGTCTCCGATGGGCGACGATCCGTTCGCCGACTCGCGGCAGTGGACGACGGATCGGGGCCGATCCGGCGTCGTAGACATACAGCAGCCCATCGGCGCCGAACAGGCTGGCCATGCGCCCCACGTGGCCGCGCAGCCAGCCGAAGAGCAGCGGATCGATGCCGACCTTGCCGAATCCCTCCAGCAGCAGGAGGCCGAACGAGCCGGTCATGCCGCCCGATGCGCTGCGACGGCGCTGGATCGCCTCGAAGTCGCGCAGCTCCTTGTCCAACACCCCGCCCAGCACGATCCCGGCGACTCCCATGGCTCGCGCGCGGGTCAGCGTCTCTGCCGATGCCCGCGAGCCGCCGACCAGGATCCTGCCGGTCGCCCCGACGTCGATAGCGGCCGCTCGCAATTCATCCTCGGGATTCTGAACGCCGATCGCCAGCTCCCCGTGCACCGCGTCGCCGGTTCCGCCGATCCCGCGCAGGCGCGCCGCCGGGACCTCCACCGCGACCGCACTCTCCTCGATCGCACGGACCTTGCCGCGCACGTGGCTGATCACCGGCTCGTGGGCGCTGAATGGTGCCAGCAGGATCGTGCCGTCGAGGCGCGAGGTCGCCAGCACCACCCCGCTCACCGAAGCGATCACTTCGTGGTTCCCGCTGGCGGCCAGCCGCTCCCCGGCCACCACGCGGCTCCCGGGCCTGACCAGCAGCACCTCGTCGATCTCCCCGGGGGCGCGTCGCAGTGGGCGGGCAACGGGGACCCGAATCGGCGGGAGCGGCTGCCGTCGCAGCGCGATCACCTCGTCGGGCCGAATCTGCGCTCCGATGCGCACGGTGACCGTACTGCCGCGCTGCAGCCGGATTCGATGGATCGCGACTCCGTTCATCGGGGCTCCCCGGCCGCGACCTGCTGTTCGTGCTGGAGCGCGTCCCGCCAGGCGGCCAGGATGGTACGCCGGTCATCGGTGCGACGAGGGAGGAGGAGCGGAACGTCGCGCGCATCGAGCACCAGGCCGACCGACCCGCCCAACACGCTGGCACGCGACCGGCGTGCGCGCCGGGCCCCTCCGATTCCGATCCCCGGCTCGAGCTCGATCTCGAGCTCGGCCACCTGGCCATGACCGAGCGGCACCAATTGCAGCTGCCCGGCACGCACCTCGATCGGCCCGATCGACGACCAGCCGGCGCGATGCACCGTCACCCAGAACGCGGGATGGCCCGACCTTCCCCCGCGACAGACGACCGCAGCGCCGAGCGGCGTCAGCAGGTCGTCACGCAGCATCTCGACTCCTTCGGCAATCTCTCGGTCTTCCAGGGCACCCAGCGGGCCAAGTGCGCCCGATGGATCGATGGCGAGCTGAGTCACGCCGAGCGGGCGCGCTCCGTCGAGCAGGATCCCCATGGCCTGTGCTGGCGTGGGTGCCGCGGCGATGGTGCGACCGGCGCCGATCAGCAGGTCAATGCTGTCGAACGCCGATTCATCTCCCACCAGCCGTTCGAGCAGCACGCGGGCGGCTCCATGCACGATCGCCAGCTCCTCTTCGGTCTGCGGCAGGGCGCCGGGGCGCGCACGCAGGTTCTGAAGCGCGTCGGCCACCGCCAGCTCATCCACCGGAACGTCGATCGAGTGTGCGATCAGGGCAGGGCTGCCGGGTTCGGTGAGCCTTGGCGAGGTGAGTCCGCCGCTGGCCAGCACCCGGCTCTCGGAGCGGCCAGAGGCGTCGGCCAGCACCCAGGTGGCGTAGCGCGCGCCAAGGTCGATCGCCGAGATGCGCCGCCCGCCACCGCGGGCCAGCTGCGTGACCGCGCGACTGAACCCGACGGGTGCCAACTGCCGGCGGCCGCCCGGCTCCACCAGTCGCTCCAGCAGCGCCTCAAGGTGGCGGCGCAGGGGCAGCGGATTCTCGTGCTCCGCCGAAGGGCGTGGGTTGGGCACAGCCCGCGCGAGGCCCGCTTCAAAGAGACTCAGCACCTGTTCGGTCAGCAGCGGGGAGCCTGCCCACACCACCGGCGTGCGCCCGCCGCCACGGGCCGCCGCCGCCAGGCCGGCCATCTCCAGGGCGGCCTCGCCGGTCTCGTCGTCGAATCCACCGGCCAGCAGCCAGGCATCCACCTCGGCCGATTGGAGCGCCGCCAACCGCTCGGCAGCCGGCCGACCATCGTCGAGCGTGGCGGCCTCGGCCACCACCCAGCCGGCTGACTCCGCCGCCCGTCGCGCGGCCCTGCCCGACAGATCGGTCGAAACGGCGGCCAGGGCAATCCGCCCTGGACGAGACGGCGTGTGACAGGCAATCCGCGGAGCATCGCTGATGATGGCCACCAGCCGGTCCGTCAGACGCTGGTCGGCCGCGCCGGCGAGGCGGGCCGCGAGGGTCCCGATCAGGTCAGCCTCGCTCCAGCTCGATGGCTGCGCGGCGTGCGCGGCGATCCGCCAGCGACCGGCGCTGCGCCCCACCACGATCCCCTTGGTCCAGGCGGATCCGACATCGAGCAGCAGCGACAACTCGGTGGTCGCGCGTGCCGAGGTGATGGCCCGTCCCGCGGCGCTCATCGGATGAGCCCCAGCCAATCGCCGAGCAGGAAGCCGACCCGGTCGACCAGCAGGGCGAGGCGGGATACCAGCAGGAATCCAAGCCAAGCGCCGATGCCACCGACCAACAGCCAGCGTCCAAGGACGGCGGTACGTCCGGCGAGTCGACCCCGGGGTCCACCGCGCAGGAAGGCGATCAGCACCACGAGGGTGATCACCAGCGCGAGCACGGCGTTGGGGAGCGCTGCGCCACCAAGGTCACGCCCGAGAAGGGAGGCGCCCAGTTGTGGGAGAACGGTGCCGACCACCGCCCCACCGAGCGCGAACGCGGCGCTGGCGCCCACCACCAGCCCGACCAGTGGTGCCACCAGTCGGTGAGGAAGCCATGCCGCGCCGCCCAGGACCAGGCAGGCCGCGAGGGCCGGCAGAAGGAGCGGGTTGTGCGACGGATCGGTGACCAGCGGCATGACCAGCCGAGGGATCAGCACCTCCCTGATCGCGAGCAGCGCCAGGTAGCCGGTGGCGAGCCCGGCAAGGAGATGCTGGAGCAGGCGGAAGAGCGTCCGCTCGCCAACCACGTAGGACCAGACCGCGATGGTCGCGAGCGCGCCGATCCAGGTGCCGAAGGTTCCGCCCAGGTCCGCGGCGAACAGGCCGTTCATGCCAGCCCTCCGCGCCGCGAACTCGGCCCGATGCGTCCGGTCGCCCGCTGCACGCCTGCCGCCGCAAGCCAGACGAGCGCGACCAGCATGCCGACCAGCATCGGTAGGGCAGTGATGGCACGATCCCGGGCAGCCCCGCTGACGGGCACCTCCTCGGCATAGGCGACCCCTTCACGAAGCGTCGCCAGCAGCGCCTGCAGCTGGCCGGATCGCAGATATGGAGCAAGCTCCGGTTCCAGGAAGGTGGGAGCCACCGCGGCCATCGGCATGTGGGGCAGTCGTGAGCCGACCTGCTCGATCCAGCTCCGCGCGCCCAGGTCAGCCCCCGACACGATCACCACCAGGTTGAATGCGCCGATTCCTCCGCCGCCCGCCCGGATCGAGTCGGCCATCGACCCCGTTGCGGCGCTGGGCACGATGGCGTTCACCGCGCGGACCATGCCGGCCTCCGCACCGGCAACGAAGCCGATGTCCAGCAGATCCGCAGCGATCTGGCCACCCGTTGCCGCGCGCCGTGCCAGGCGGTCGATCTCGGCCGCCGCGAGGGCGCGCCCCTCCGGGGTGAAGCTGACGATCGCCAGGCGCGCTCCGTGCGAGATCAGGTCCTCGAGGAGCGCGCGAACGGTGGAGCGGATCTCGGGGTAGGTGCCCAGGTCCGCATCGAAGCCGACCAGCACCTGGGGCTGCGACGGAAGACCGGCCACCAGGTTGCGCATCTGGTCCACGCGAGTCCGATCGGCGCTGGCGAGTCGCAATCCCGCCGGCTGCTCACTGACCGGGAAGAGGCTGGCGACAGCCAGCAGGAGCAGCAGTCCGATCGGCGGAGCCAGCCTTCGCAGCTCGATCGGGTTACTCGCTGTCACGGTCGACCCCCAGCAGGATTCGGGTGGCGGTCACCGCTGCCAGGATGGAGACCCCGATCAGCAGTCCCCGGAATACACCGGCCAGCGGAACCGATCGCAGCCAGCCGGCGCCCGCGGTGAGCCAGTCGCCTGGGGCGCCGCCGACCGGGAGCAGCAGAACGATGGCGACCGCCGCAGCGGCCAGCATCACCACCGTTTCGCGTCCCCGTGTCGCAAGTCCGTGGCGCGCAGCAATGAGAAGGAACACGAAGAGCATGGCAAACAGCGCGGTGGCGATCGGGACCAGCAGCGCGGCCACCAGCCACAGAACGATCGGGTCGGAGGCGCCGGTCGAGCCGGGACGCAGCCCGGCCACCAGCACGGCGCCCATCCCGGCAAGCAGCACCGCCGAGCCGACCCGGTCGCTGCCGGGATGCCGCAGCTCGCGCGCGTGCCGAGAGACGAGGGTGGCACTTCCTCCCAGGGCCGCGGCGGCGGCCAGCAGGATCAGCAGCTCCTGGAGCGCCCCGGCGGCAGCGCCCAGGGACGGATTCACTACCAGCAGATCGAGCAGGATGAGCAGGCCCGCGATCACCGTCGCGGCCGAGGTGGCCGATCGAGGCATCTGGCTAACGCCCGGCCAGGAACGGCGCGAGGTCGGGCGCACCGACCACCATCACCGCGGAGCCGAGCAGCATGGCGGCGATGGCGCCGATGATCAACCTGTTGGCCGCAATGACCGCCGTTCGGCTGTGGGCCATCGGGGCGACCTCGGCGAGGGCCTGGAAGAGTTCGGGGCCGATGACCGCGCCGTCGTTCAGCAGCAGAGGTCCGGCGAGCTGCGCCGGGCTGGCAGTGGCACCCACGCTCCAGCCTGCCGAACGCGCCATGCCGCCGAGCATCAACAGGCTCTCCTCGGCCAGTCCGCCGGCAACCAGCACGACACCGTGGGCACCTGGATCGGTGAGCGCAGTCGCAGCCGCCAGCGGGCGGCCATCACCGATGTACTCCACCGTCGAGGCGCTCGATCGCT
>Ga0315281_10007306_pt1 | contig 15577 bp, 13 predicted proteins | sample YL17G07_0_MG_FD_204540 | JGI IMG/M metagenome (GOLD analysis project Ga0315281, IMG submission 204540) | Sediment microbial communities from Yellowstone Lake, YNP, Wyoming, USA - YL17G07_0 | ecosystem: Environmental > Aquatic > Freshwater > Lake > Sediment | place: USA: Wyoming | collected...
GCCGAGGCATGGACCTTAGCAAGCTGCCGTTGTTCGATCTTCTCAACCGGCGCATCGCCTGGCTGAGCCAGCGTCAGCAGGTGCTGGCGCATAATATCGCCAACTCCGATACGCCGGGCTTCAAGCCCCTCGACCTGAAGCCGATGGATTTCAAGGCCGAGCTTCAGTCCGCCGCCGCCGGCCCGACGCGCACCAATGCCATGCACCTTACCGGTGGCTCCGGGGGCTCCGGCGAGGGCAAGGATTTGCCCAGAATCACAACCGGATCCTATGAGACCTCGCCCAACGGCAATGCCGTGGTGATCGAGGAACAGCTCTTGAAAGTGGCCGAGACGCAGCTCGAATATCAGACCGTCACCAACCTTTACAGCAAGAACATTCAGCTCATCAAAATGGCGATCGGGCGCGCCTCAGGCTAGCCCCCGCCGGACACTGGCCGGTTTCTTCGATTCGTCATCTAGTCGTTCGTTTTTTGAGTCTGATCTCGGGCGAAAATAGGTTTCCACTTTTCGGGATCAAGCTCTAGGAGCCGATCATGGATCTTCTCGACTCGCTGCATATCTCGGCCGCCGGCATGCGCACGCAAGGTTACCGTCTGCGTATCGTCGCCGAAAACTTGGCCAACGCCGAGTCGGTCGCCACCAACAAGGACGGCGAACCCTATCGCCGCCAGATGGTTACCTTCAAGAACGTCATGGACAGGACGCTCGGCATCAACACGGTGCAGGTGGACAGGATCGTGCTCGACCCAAGCGAGTTCGGGAAGCATTTCTCGCCCAATCATCCGGCGGCCGACGCCACCGGCTACGTCAAGACGCCGAACGTGAATCCGCTGATCGAGATGACCGATATGCACGAGGCCGAACGCAGCTATCAGGCCAATATGAAGGTGCTCGAAGCCTCGCGGACCATGCTCCAGCGGACCATCGATATGTTGCGTTAAGCCGTTAAAATAACCGGAGCCACTTCATGCCCGTCAACTTTTCGACCGCCATCGCCGCCTATATGAACTCCGCCCGCGCGCTGGGCCAACCGGGTGCGGCGGAAGGGGCGCCGACGGGCGCCTCGGCCCTCGGCGAGGCCTTCAAGGACGTCATGGCCAACACCGCGGAGGTTATGCATAACGCCGAGCAGAAAAGCATGGCGGCGGTGGGCGGCAAGACCGAGATCGCCGATGTGGTGGTCGCGGTCGCCAATGCCGAGGTGACGTTGCAGACGGTGGTGGCGGTGCGCGACCGGGTCATCCAGGCCTATCAGGATATCCTGCGGATGCCGATCTAACGGCGGGGCGGGCCATGAACGAGGCCGATGTCCTGGAGGTGGCGCGGCAAGCCACGGTGGTGTTGATCAAGATTTCCGGACCTACGATGATGCTGGCGCTTGTCGTCGGCCTGGTCATTTCGCTGGTACAGGCATTGACGCAGATCCAGGAAATGACTCTGACCTTCGTGCCCAAGATCCTTACCATCTTCGGCTCGCTGCTCCTGTTCCTGCCATTCATGCTGAGCACGCTCAACGAGTTCACGCTTGAGCTCATGGAGCGGATCGCCAGCGGCGGATAGGAAGGCTCCCTTGCTGGCGCAGGTTCTCCCGGCCGGCCTGTTCGGCTTTTTTCTTGTTTTCTCGCGGATCGGCAGCGCCTTCGTCTTCATGCCAGGGTTCGGCGAGGGCTTTGTCCCACCCCGGGTGCGCCTGATTTTTGCGCTGGCGGTAACGCTGCTGGTGACGCCGGTTGTCGCCGACAAGCTGCCGGCGATGCCGGAATCGGCCTTGTCGATGACGGTTATTATTCTCGGCGAGACCGTGATTGGCCTGTTCTTCGGTCTTTCCGCCCGCCTCGTCATGACGGCGGTGCAGAGCGCCGGCACCATCATCGCGCTTGAAACGGGTTTTGCCAGCGCGCTGGTCAACGACCCCTCGACCCAGCAGCAGAGCGCCGTCTTGGGCAACTTCCTGTTTGTTTTCGCCATTCTGCTGCTGCTGATCTCGGACCTGCACCACCTGGCGCTGCGCGGCGTGGCCGAAAGCTATGTGGCGTTTCAACCGGGGGCGCCGCCGATGATGGGAGACATGGCGGAGTCGATGTCGCATCTCGTCTCCCGCTCCTTCGAACTGGCGATGGAGATGGCGGCGCCATTCGTGGTCGTCGGCATCATTCTCAACCTCGGCCTCGGCCTGCTGTCGCGCTTGATGCCGCAGGTGCAGATCTTCTTCATTGCCCTGCCGTTGCAGATCCTGCTCGGCTTCGTCGTGCTGGTGTTGTCGATTTCCGGCATCTTGCTCTGGTTCCTCGATCGCTATCGGGCGATCGTGGGCGATATCCTGCTCTAGGAGGCGTCCATGGCCGGAGAGGATGACGCCGACAAGACAGAAGAACCGACCCACAAGCGCCTTGAGGACGCCCGCCAGAAGGGCCAGACCGCGTCCTCGCGCGAGATCAATCACTGGTTCATGCTGTTGGCGGGTGCCCTGAGCCTGGGTATGTTCGGGCCGGGGGTGATGCGCGACCTGGAAGCGATACTGGTTCCGTTCCTGGCCCATCCCGAGGTGATGTCCACCGAGGTCGATCACCTGCGCCAGATGCTGGCCGACGTGCTCTGGTCGCTGCTGCTGGCGGTCATGGCGCCGCTGGTGCTGGTCATCATCGCCGCGGTCGCGCCCTCGGTCATGCAGCATGGTTGGTTGCTGAGTACGGAGAACCTGAAGCCGAAATTCGAAAAAATTTCACCGCTGGCGGGAGCCAAGCGGCTGTTCTCGCTGCGATCGACGACCGAGTTCCTCAAAGGGTTGGCCAAGATGGCGGTCGTGGCCACGGTGGGCCTCATCCTGTTGTGGCCGCTCGGGCACCAGTTGGTCAATCTGCCCACGCTGAGTACGACCGAAATGCTGGCCCTGGTGCAATCGTTGTCCGTGCGGCTGCTGATCGGCGTTATCTCCGTGGTGACGGTCATCGCTGTCCTCGACCTGCTCTATCAGCGACTCTCGTTCCTGAAGCGCATGCGTATGTCGCGCACCGAACTGCGCGAAGAATTCAAGCAGTCGGAAGGCGATCCGATGGTCAAGGGCCGCTTGCGCCAGATCCGCATGGAACGCGCCCGTCGGCGCATGATGGCAGCGGTGCCAAAGGCCGATGTCGTGGTCACCAACCCGACGCACTATGCCGTGGCGCTGAAATACGAACAGGCGTCCATGGCGGCGCCGAGGGTAGTGGCCAAGGGCATCGACCTGGTGGCCCAGCGCATCCGCGAGTTGGCGGAGGAGCATAAAGTCCCGATTGTCGCCAATCCGCCCTTGGCGCGCGGTCTTTACGCCGCGGTCGAGCTTGACGGAGAGATTCCGCCGGAGCATTACAAGGCGGTGGCCGAAGTCATCAGCTACGTCATGCGCCTGCAGCGTCGTCTTGGGGCGGCCGCTGCCCCGGCGCGCAAGGGCGGCGACGAGCGTCGCTAGGGGTCGTGAAGATACGAGAACGGCGGCCGGCAACGGCCATCATGGGTATCGCGGGGCAGGCGTTGCTACTCCTGGCCTCGACGGGGGCGGCCCGGGCGGACCTGGGGGCCGATCCGACGCCGGCCGGATTCTGGGGCACCATGGCAGTGACCCTGCTGCTGGCGGGCGCCGTCGTCGGCATCCTGCTCGATCGGCGCTGGCGCAAGCGCCACCAGACGCTGTGGCGCGATAGCCTCGACGCCACGACCTCGGCCTGTCAACTGATCGGCCCTGGCGACGAGGTGCTGGTGGTCAATGCCGCCTGCCGCAGGATATGTGCCGGCGGCGCGGTGCCGATGCCAAACATGCTCGATCGCCAGGCGCGAACGGCGACCGACCGCGACGCTGTCGGAAGCCTGGTCCAGGCCGCTGCCGCCGGGCGCGAGGCGCGGGCGGATGTGGCGATTACGGCGCCGGGGGGCGTCGAAAGCGTATTCGAGGTCAGGGTGGCCCCGGTGGCGGGCCAGCCGGGCATAGCCTCATGGACGGCAATCGAGGTAACGGCGCGACGGCATGAAGCCGCCGCCACCGAGCAGGGTCGAAACGATTTCCAGCGTCTGCTGCGCGAGGTGCCCGTCGGCGTCTATGCGCTCGATGAGGAGGGGCGGTTCGTTTTCGCCAACGATCGCTTGGCTGGATGGCTCGGCCTCGACCCCGAGACTCTCCGCAATGCCAGCGTGCACCTGGCGGGCGTGCTGGCGAACCCGCTTGGCCCCGGCACCGTTGCTTATGATCCATTTGGCAGGGGCGGCGGGTCCGGCGCCGGCAGGGTTACCTTCAAGACCGCCGAGGGTGGGCGCCTCGACCTGTTCTTGCGCCAGACAGCGGCCGCCGGTGCGCCGGGCCGTGTCCTCGCCCATGGCGTGGCCTTCGAGTTGGGGGGCGAGGGGCTGACCGCGCTGCCGGATGGCCCGCGGTTGCCCTATCTGTTGGACGAGGCGCCGCTGGGCGTGGCCCAGCTCGACCGCGAGGGCCGCATCGAGGCCTGCAATGTCGCCTTCCATGCCATGGCCGGCGGCGGCGATTGTCTCGGCCGGCCGCTTGGCGATCTGTTACGGGCCGAGGATCGTGCCGCGCTGGCCGAGGCGCTGCCCCGGCTCGCCGGCGGGGCCGGGACAGTCAATCTGCGTTTCATCGGGCGCGGCGAGCGCGCCGCCACGCTCTATGGCGCCAGCGGCGAGGCCGCCGGTCGACCGCAGAGCACGATCGCCTATTTCGTGGACATGACCGAGCAGCGCCGGCTGGAGATGCAGTTCGCCCAGTCGCAGAAGATGCAAGCGGTCGGTCAGTTGGCCGGCGGCGTGGCGCACGACTTCAACAACCTGCTGACGGCGATGATCGGTTTCTGCGACCTGCTGCTGTTGCGCCATCGCGCCGGCGACCAGTCCTTTGCCGACATCATGCAAATCAAGCAGAACGGCAATCGCGCCGCCAGCCTGGTTCGGCAGTTGCTGGCGTTCTCGCGCCAGCAGACCTTGCAGCCCCGCGTGCTGGCCATCACCGACGTGCTGGCCGAGCTGTCGCATCTGCTGCGCCGCCTGATCGGCGCCAATATCGAACTGGAAATGACGCATGGCCGCGACCTCTATCCGGTCCTGGCCGATCCGAGCCAGATCGAGCAGGTCATCATCAACCTGGCCGTCAATGCCCGCGACGCCATGCCGAATGGCGGGCGGCTTGCCATCCGCACCGCCAATATCACCATCAAGCCCGGCCAAGTGGCGCCGCACAGCCATGGCGACGCCCTCTTGCCCGGCGATTACCTGCGCATCGGCGTGGCCGATAGCGGGACCGGGATAGACCCCGTCATCATCGACCGCATTTTCGACCCCTTCTTTTCGACCAAGGAGGTGGGGGCCGGCACCGGGCTTGGCCTGGCCACGGTTTACGGCATCGTCAAGCAGACCGGCGGTTCGATCTATGTCGATAGCACGCCCGGCGCCGGCGCCGTGTTCACGCTCTATCTGCCGCGCCATACCGGCCCCGAGAGCGTCGAGGTCCACCGGCGCGAGGCCGATATCGCCGGCGCCCGGCGCGACCTGACCGGCATCGGCACGGTGCTGCTGGTCGAGGACGAGGACGCGGTGCGGCTTTTCGGCGCGCGGGCGCTGCGCAACAAGGGCTACAGCGTCTTGGAAGCGCGCAGCGGCGAAGCGGCGCTGGAAATCCTGGGCCAGCACAAGGAGACGATCGATCTGGTCATCACCGATGTCGTCATGCCGCGCATGGACGGGCCGGCGCTGGTGCGCCGGCTGCGCGAGTTGCGCCCCCAGACCAAGGTGATCTTCATCTCCGGCTATGCCGAGGACGAGTTTCGCCGCCGCCTGCACGAGGAATCGGATATCCATTTCCTGCCCAAGCCCTTCACCCTGAAGCAGCTCGCCAGCAAGGTGAAGGACGTCCTGCGCGAGGGCGAGGCCTGAGCCGTCTCCCAGGCATTCGTTTTTAGATAGATATATCAATAAGATAAGTGTTTGGACGGGGTCGGGCCGATAAAATGTTCTCGGTTTGATCTTTTCTCTTGCCGGCCGGAACAAACCGTGCACAATGGGCCGCGTTGCAGGGGCCCGCGAGGCGGGCTAAGGAGAAGGGGAAAAGCATGACCGCCGCGAATTTACGTCTCATAGACAAGGACATGATGGACAAGGGCAAGGCACTGGAGGCCGCCTTGACACAGATCGAGCGGGCCTTCGGCAAGGGCTCGATCATGCGTCTTGGGCAGAACGAAATCGCGGTCGAGACGGAGGTCGTTTCGACGGGCTCGCTCGGCCTCGACATCGCGCTCGGCATCGGCGGCCTGCCGCGCGGGCGCGTGGTCGAGATCTACGGGCCGGAAAGCTCGGGCAAGACGACACTGGCGTTGCAGGTGATAGCCGAGGCCCAGAAGCAGGGCGGCGCCTGCGCCTTCGTTGACGCCGAGCATGCGCTCGATCCCTCCTACGCCAAGAAGCTCGGCGTCAATGTGGGCGAGCTTTTGATCTCGCAGCCCGACACCGGCGAGCAGGCGCTCGAAATCGCCGACACGCTGGTGCGCTCCGGCGCCATCGACGTGCTGGTGGTCGATAGCGTGGCGGCCCTGGTGCCGCGGGCCGAACTCGAAGGCGAAATGGGCGACACCCATGTCGGCCTGCAGGCCCGGCTGATGAGCCAGGCGTTGAGAAAACTCACCAGTTCGATCTCCCGCTCGCGCTGCATGGTCATCTTCATCAACCAGATCCGCATGAAGATCGGCGTCATGTTCGGCAGCCCGGAGACGACCAGCGGCGGCAACGCGCTTAAGTTCTATGCCTCGGTGCGGCTCGACATCCGCCGCATCGGTTCGATCAAGGAACGCGACACGGTGGTCGGCAACCAGACCCGGGTCAAGGTGGTGAAGAACAAGTTGGCGCCGCCGTTCCGGGTCGCCGAATTCGACATCATGTATGGCGAGGGCATCTCCAAGAACGGCGAATTGATCGATCTTGGCGTCACCGCCGGCGTGGTCGAGAAGTCGGGCGCCTGGTTTTCCTATAACGGTCAGCGCGTCGGCCAGGGCCGCGAGAACTCCAAGCAGTACTTGAAGGACAATCCGGCCGTGGCGGCCGAAATCGAGCGGGCCATTCGCCAGAACGCCGGCCTTATTCGCAATGCGCTCAGCGGGCCTAGTGCCGGCGAGGGCACCGCCGACGAGGGCGGCGAGGGTGACTAGACGGTAAGCGCGGACGTCTCCTCCGTCCCGCCTAGGGCGGCCTGGTCCTTAAGGGACGGGGCCGCCCTAGTCATATTCGGGGCGTGTTTTGTCTTGGGTGCCTTGTGAAGCGCGCGGGCGCGGGATAAAAGGGCCGGGGTCAGGGTCGAACCGGTTCGCCATGTACAGCGCCAACGAGATACGCAGCCATTTCCTCGACTATTTTGCCCGCCACGGCCATGCCGTGGTGGCCTCGAGCCCGCTTGTGCCGCGCAACGACCCGACCTTGATGTTCACCAACGCCGGCATGGTGCAGTTCAAGAACGTCTTCACCGGGGCCGAGAAACGGGACTATGCCCGCGCTGTCACGGCTCAGAAATGCGTGCGTGCCGGGGGCAAGCACAACGATCTCGAGAACGTCGGCTATACCGCCCGTCATCACACTTTTTTCGAGATGCTGGGCAACTTCTCGTTCGGCGATTATTTCAAGGACCAGGCCATCGAGCTGGCCTGGAACCTGATCGTCAAGGAGTTCGGCGTGGCGCCGGATCGGCTCCTGGTCACGGTCTATGCCGACGATGACGATGCCTTCGGCCTGTGGCGCAAGATCGCCGGTCTCGACGAGCGTCGCATCATCCGCATCGCCACCTCGGACAATTTTTGGTCCATGGGCGACACCGGCCCCTGCGGACCCTGCTCGGAGATCTTCTACGACCACGGTCCCGGCATTGCCGGCGGCCCGCCGGGCAGCGCCGATGCCGACGGCGACCGCTTCATCGAGATCTGGAACCTGGTTTTCATGCAGTTCGAGCAGGTGAGCAAGACCGAGCGCGTGGCCCTGCCGCGACCCTCGATCGATACCGGCATGGGGCTGGAGCGCATCGCCGCGCTCATGCAGGGCAAGCACGATAATTACGACATCGACCTGCTGCGCTCGCTGATCGAGGCCTCGGCCGAGGTGTCCGGCGTGGCGCCCGACGGCCCGCATGCCGTATCGCACCGGGTCATCGCCGACCATCTGCGCGCCGCCTCGTTCCTGATCGCCGATGGCGTGCTGCCGGCCAATGACGGGCGCGGCTATGTGCTGCGCCGGATCATGCGCCGGGCCATGCGCCACGCCAGCAAACTCGGCGTTAAGGAACCGGTGCTCTGGCGCCTGGTGCCGGCGCTGGTGAGGCAAATGGGCGCCGCCTATCCGGAACTGGGGCGGGGCCAGGCGCTCATCGCCGAGACGTTGAAACTCGAGGAGGCGCGCTTTCGCCAAACGCTTGATCGCGGCTTGGGGTTGCTCGATGAAGCGACGGCGGCGCTGGCGGTGGGCGCGGCGTTGCCCGGCGAGGTCGCCTTCAAGCTCTACGATACCTATGGCTTCCCGCTCGACTTGACCCAAGACATCCTGCGCGGCCAGGGCCGGTCGGTGGACACGGCCGGCTTCGACGTCGCCATGGAGCGCCAGCGCGCCGCCGCCCGCCAGGCCTGGGCCGGCTCGGGCGAGGCGGCGACCGAGCAAATCTGGTTTGAAATGCGCGAGGCCTGCGGGCCCACTGAGTTCCTTGGCTATGACACGGAATCGGCCGAGGGGCAGGTGCGCGCCATCCTGCGCCACGGCCAGCCGGTCGAGACCGCTTCGGCGGGGGACGAGGTCGCCATCCTCCTGAATCAGACGCCGTTCTATGGCGAATCGGGCGGCCAGATGGGCGATGCCGGCGCGTTGTTCACCGCCGCCGGAGCCGAGGTGGCGGTGCGCGACACGCAGCGGAAGCTGGGCGACATGTATATCCATGTCGGCACCGTGACCGGGGGCCGGATCGGCGTTGGCGATGCCGCGGTCTTGCGTGTCGATGGCGAACGGCGGGCGCGGCTGCGCGCCAACCATTCGGCGACGCATCTGTTGCACGAGGCGCTGCGCCGGCGGCTCGGGCCGCAGGTGACGCAAAAGGGCTCGCTGGTGGCGCCGGAGCGCCTGCGTTTCGACATCAGCCAGCCAAGGCCGCTGACGGACGAGGACATCGCCGCCGTCGAGGCCGAGGTGAACGCCCGCATTCGCCGCAACGCCGCCGTGACGACGCGACTGATGACGCCGGAGCAGGCGGTGGGCGCCGGCGCGCTGGCCCTATTCGGCGAGAAATACGGCGAGGAGGTGCGCGTCGTCGCCATGGGCGGGGCCGAGGGCGGGGGCAGCTTCTCGACCGAGCTATGCGGGGGCACGCATGTGCGCCGGGGCGGCGATATCGGCCTGTTCCGGATCGTCGGCGAGGGGGCGGTGGCGGCGGGTGTGCGCCGCATCGAGGCGCTGACCGGGGCCGCCGCCGAGACCTATGTAAGCGAGCAGGTGCGGCTCTTGGGCGCGGCGGCGGCGGCGCTGAAAGCGGCGCCGGCCGAGGTGCCGGAGCGCGTCGCGGCGCTTATCGAGGAGCGCAAGCGCCTGGAGCGCGACCTGGCCGACCTGCGCCGGCGGCTCGCCACCGGGGGTGGTGGCGGCGAGGCGGGACCGGAGCAGGTGGGCTCGGTGCGATTGTTGGCTCGTGTGGTCGATGACGTGCCGGCGAAGGAATTGAGAAGCATGGCCGATGCCATGAAAAAGAAGTTGGGCTCGGGCGTGGTGGTCATGGTCTCGACCGCCGAGGGCAAGGCCTCGCTGGTGGTCGGCGTCACGGACGACCTGGCGGCGAGGGTGGATGCGCGCGAACTGGCGCGCGTTGGCGCCGAGCAACTCGGCGGCAAGGGCGGCGGCGGTCGGGCCGACATGGCCCAGGCCGGCGGACCCGATGTCGGCAAGGCACGGGCGGCGGTGGACGCCATCCGCGAGGCTATCGCCCAGCGCCTAGAATAATAGGTATTTGAACTAGAGCGGCTTCACCTCATGGGTGGAATGGCGATCCGCTCTAGCGTCATGGAGATGTATTCGCGGGCGGACCCGAGGGGAGTTGGCCTGATGGCCAAAAGCTGGCGGTCGCGGACGAACGAGTGGCTGTCGCCCCGAGGGCGCGGGCATGTCGCTGTCCTCGTCGTGGTGGCGATGGCGGTCCTGGGTGTGAGCGGCGGCACGCTGGTGCGGTCGCTGCCGGGGTTGGAACCATCGTCGGTTCGCTGGACCGAGTTCGCCATTCGCTTGGGCGCGGCCGTCTTTTTGATCGAATATCTGGCTCGTTTTTGGTCGATCGCCGAGACCGATCCGGCGACGGGCCGGGCGCGCCGGCATTATGCGCTTTCGCTCCTCGGCTTGGCCGACGCCATCGCCGTGCTGCCGCTGCTGGGCTCGCCACCGCTGCCCGAGGCGGTGGCGACGCTGGCCGGGCTGGTGGCGATGGTCAAGGTGGCGCGCGTCGTTCCCGGTATCGCCCTGGTGGCGGCGGTGTTGCGGCGCGAGGCGCGGTCGTTGGGTTCGGCGGTGGCGGCCATGGGCGTGCTGCTGGTCTTGGTGTCGGGGGTCATGTACCTGCTGGAGCACGAGGCCCAGCCCGAGGCCTTCGCCAGTATTCCGCGCGCCATGTGGTGGGGCATCGTTACCATTGCCTCGGTCGGCTATGGCGACGTGACGCCGGTAACGACGGTCGGGCGAATCTTCGGCGGCATGACCATGCTGCTCGGCATCGCCATCTTCGCCGTGCCCGCCGGTATCCTGGCCACCGGGTTCGCCAACGAAATCCGCCGCCGCGACTTCATGGTGACTTGGCAGACGGTCGCCCGGGTGCCGCTTTTCGCCGGCCTTGATGCGGCGCGTATCGGCGAAATCGCGCGGCTGTTGAAACCGCAGATCGTGCCCGGCAATCAGGTGTTGGTGCGCCGTGGTGACCCGGCCGACGCCATGTATTTTGTCCTCTCGGGCGAGGTCGAGGTGGACGTGATGCCGCACCCGGCCCGTCTCAAGGCCGGGCAGTATTTCGGCGAGATCGGGCTACTGAAGGATGTCGCCCGCATGGCAACCGTGACCTCGGTGGACGAGTGCCACCTGCTGACGCTGGGCGTGAGCGACTTCCGCCGCCTGATGGCGGCCTATCCCGACCTTAAGGCGAGGATCGAGGCCGTGGCCGCCGAGCGTTCGCGCGGTTGATTCCGCCTAATTCGTCGGCGGCTGCCAATCGGGGATGTCGGCGGCGACGCGCAGGCTCAAGATGCTATCCGGCTTGGTCACGGCGCCGTTGTTGGACTGGCTGCCCTTCTTGATCTTGTCCACGGCTTCCATGCCGGAGACGACCTGGCCCCAAACAGTGTACTGCCCGTCGAGGTAGTCGGCGCGATCGAGGCAGATAAAGAACTGACTGTCGGCGCTGTCGGGATCGTTCGTGCGGGCCATCGACAACGTGCCGCGATTATGCGGCGCCTGCGAAAACTCGGCCTTCAGGTGCTTGCCTGAGCCCCCGCTACCGGTGCCGGTCGGATCGCCGGTTTGGGCCATGAAACCGGCAATGACCCGGTGAAAGACGATGCCGTCATAGAATTCCTGGCGGGCCAGTTCCTTGATGCGGGCGACGTGGTTGGGGGCAAGATCGGGTCGCATTTCAATCGTCACCGTGCCGCCGGTGAGTTCCATAACCAGTGTGTTCTCGGGATCATGCGCCATGTCGGAGTCTCTCTGGAAAATGATTGCCACGGTTGCCGCAAGGGCCGCCAGGACGAGGGCCGCGACGATAACCGACCAACGGCGAGTAAGGATTGCCATGCGTCAAGCCAGTGCCGTCTTCAGGTTCTCGTCCAACTTGGCCAGGAATTGGTTGGTCGTCAACCAGCGCTGGTCCGGGCTGATGAGCAGGGCCAGGTCCTTGGTCATGAAGCCGGCCTCGACGGTCTCGACGCAGACCCGCTCTAGCGTTTCGGCGAAGCGTTGCAGGTCGGGCGTGTTGTCGAAGCGGCCGCGATACCAGAGCCCGCGCGTCCAGGCATAGATCGAGGCAATCGGGTTGGTCGAGGTCTCCTTGCCCTTCTGGTACTCGCGGTAGTGGCGGGTGACGGTGCCATGCGCGGCCTCGGCCTCCACCGTGCGGCCGTCGGGGGCCAGCAGCACCGAGGCCATCAGGCCAAGCGAGCCGAAGCCCTGGGCCACGGTATCGGACTGCACGTCGCCGTCATAGTTCTTGCAGGCCCAGACGAAGGCGCCGCTCCATTTAAGTGCGCTCGCCACCATGTCGTCGATCAGGCGGTGTTCGTAGGTAATGCCCTTGTCCTTGAAGGCGGCGGCGAATTCGGCCTCGAACACGTCCTGGAACAGATCCTTGAAGCGGCCGTCATAGATCTTGAGGATGGTGTTCTTAGTCGAGAGGTAGACCGGCCAGCCGAGCGTCAGGCCATAGTTGAGGCAGGCGCGGGCAAAGCCGCGAATGGAATCGTCGAGATTGTACATGCCGAGCGCCACCCCGGCCGAGGGGAACTCGAAGACCGGATATTCGACGGCCTTGCCGCCATCCTTGGGTTCGAAGCGCATGAGCAGGCGCCCAGGCCCGGGCACGCGAAAATCGGTGGCGCGGTACTGGTCGCCGAAGGCATGGCGGCCGATGACGATGGGTTGGGTCCAGCCCGGCACCAGGCGCGGCACGTTGCGGCAGATGATCGGCTGGCGGAAGACGGTGCCGTCGAGAATGTTGCGGATGGTGCCGTTGGGCGACTTCCACATCTGCTTCAAGCCGAACTCCTTCACCCGCGCCTCGTCGGGGGTGATGGTGGCGCATTTGACGCCGACGCCGAACTGCTTGATGGCATTCGCGGCCTCGACGGTGACGCGGTCATCGCTGGCGTCGCGATTCTCGATGCCGAGGTCGTAGTACTTAATCTCGATATCGAGATAGGGCAGGATCAGTTTTTCCTTGATGAAGCGCCAGATGATCCGCGTCATCTCGTCGCCGTCGAGTTCGACGACGGGCGTCACTACCTTGATTTTCTTCATGGAAGGCTCCTGAAACCGGTGCGGTCAAAAGCTAGAGTAGCTCGGGCGCTTCCGCAACCGCTGGCGGCGGTAGACGGCGGATCGTGGCAATGACATCCTCCGGCCGCTCGACGACAACAAAAAGGCGCCAGCATTCCGGGGCCATGAAGCCGGTATTGTCGATGCGTTCCAGCAGCTTGAGGAAGGGATCCCAATAGCCCGCGATATTCACCAGCACAATCGGTTTGTCGTGCAACTCAAGCTGGCGCCAAGTCAAGATCTCGAAAGTTTCGTCGAGCGTGCCCAAACCGCCCGGCAGGACGGCAAAAGCGTCGGCCAGCGCGAACATCTCGTTCTTGCGGCTGTGCATGGAATCGACGACGCGCAGCTCGCCGACGCCGTGATGGCCGACTTCCCTCGCCTCAAGATGATGTGGAATGATGCCGACCACGCTGCCGCCTCCGGCCAGCACGGCATCGGCCAGCACGCCCATCAGGCCGATGCGCCCGCCGCCATAGACGAGACGGATGCGATGCTGGGCCATCAGCCGGCCAAGCTGCTCGGCGGCTTGGCGATAGGCGGGGTCCGTGCCGGTGCGCGAACCGCAATAGACGCAAAGCGAGGAAACATGGGTCATGGGGCGAACTTAGTTGCGATTACCGCCGAGCGCCACGATGGATTATGCTGCCAACATGGTTAAGTTCTTTCAAGCGGGTATGGGGGCGATGGTCGCGCTGGCGCTGGCGGCGGTGGCGTCGTCACTCGCCGGGGACGGCGCGCGGGCAGAGGAACCGGGCGGGATCGAGCGCGGAGCCTATCTGTTCGCGGCCGGCGGCTGTGCCGGCTGCCACACGGATAAAGCCAGCGGCGGGCGTGTCGGCGCCGGTGGCCGGGGGCTCAAGACGCCGTTCGGCACCTTCTACGGCCCCAACATCACGCCCGATCCCCAGACCGGCATCGGCAGTTGGAGCGAGGCGGATTTTAAGGCCGCGCTGAGGTCGGGCCGGGCCGCTGACGGCAGCAATCTCTTTCCGGCTTTTCCCTATACCAGCTTCACCTTCATGCGCGACGAGGATATCGGGTATCTGTGGGCCTATCTGCGCAGCCTGCCGCCGGTGCGACAGCCGAACCGAGCGCACGACGTGTCGTTTCCTTATAATTGGCGCGCGCTGGTGAGCGTTTGGAAGTGGTTCAATTTTGTCCCTGGGCCGTTGCTACCAGACCCCACCCACGACGAGGACTGGAATCGCGGCGCTTACTTGGCGCGGGCACTGCTTCATTGCGGCGAATGCCATACGCCGCGCAATGCCCTGGGCGGGCTTGACGGGGAGCGCGCCTATGGCGGCACCAGCGCCGGACCGGAAGGCAAGAAGGTGCCCAACATCACGCCCGACGAGGAAACCGGCCTCGGCCACTGGTCTGAAAGCGACGTGACGACGCTGCTGAAGATCGGATTGTTGCCGGACGGCGACGTGGTAGGATCGCTGATGGGCGAGGTGGTGGAGAACTCCACCAGCCGTCTCGGCGATGCCGACCGACGGGCGCTGGCTGTTTATCTTCGCGGCCTGAAGCCAGTCAGCAATCCGAACGCCAAGGCTACGGCGGCCGGATGGGAATAACGGATGTCAGCGGGCAGGAAAACATGAAGCGCAGGCTGGTAATCATAGTCGGGGCGGCGGTGGTGGCGGTAGCGGCCTACGCTTTGTTCGATCGCGGCCTGCTCAGGCTGCCGATGTCGCCCCCCGAGAGCGGGACCGAGGCCGAGAGCAGCGGCACGATTGCGCCGACTGCGGAGAGTTCGCCCGCGCCCGCCGAGCCGGCGGTAGAAGAAGCGCCAGCGCCGTCGTTCGACATTGCCCGCATCGGACCGGATGGCGGCACGGTCATCGCCGGGCGCGCCGAACCGGGCAGCACCGTGACCGTCCTTAGCGACAACCAGGAGATCGGCAAAGTCACCGCCAATTCTGCCGGCGAATGGGTGCTGGTGCCGGAAAAGCCGCTTGAGCCCGGCACGCATTCGCTGTCGCTCTCGGCCCAGACGCCAGGGACCGGGGCCGCCAAGGTGTCGGCGGCGGAAGTGGTCGCCGTGGTGCCCGAGCCCAAGCCAGCCGGGGACGGCGGCGCGGGCGCGGCCTTGGCCCTGTTGGTGCCGAAACAGGCCGGCGCCCCGACCACCATTCTACAGGCGCCGGCCGAGGGCGGCGCGCCGGCAACCGGCGCGGAGCCAGCGGTTGGCGCTATCGAGTACGACAGCGAGGGGAAATATTTCATCACCGGCCAGGCCGAGGCGGGGGCGGACCTGCGCGTCTATCTCGACGACAGGTTCGTCGGTACGGCCAAGAGCAACGACCAGGGACAGTTTCAGTTCGATTCACAGGTCGTCCCCGGCGAGGGCGAACATCGCCTGCGGGTCGATGAGGTGGATGGCGACAGCCAAGTCGTGGCCCGGGTCGAGGTTCCCTTCACGGCCTTGGTACCGACCGGGCTTACCGAGGGCGAACGGGTCGTCGTGGTGCAGCGGGGCTATACGCTGTGGCACATCGCGCTGTGGAATTATGGCG
>Ga0315281_10007307_pt1 | contig 15576 bp, 13 predicted proteins | sample YL17G07_0_MG_FD_204540 | JGI IMG/M metagenome (GOLD analysis project Ga0315281, IMG submission 204540) | Sediment microbial communities from Yellowstone Lake, YNP, Wyoming, USA - YL17G07_0 | ecosystem: Environmental > Aquatic > Freshwater > Lake > Sediment | place: USA: Wyoming | collected...
ACGCCATACCTATATCGCCCCTCTCGGACCTTTCTACCGGGTTTCCTCTTCTGGAGATCGTGACCAATGCGTCCGTTTCCGTCCTTTGGTGAACCGCCGTTCTTGCACGAGTTTGGCCCTGTTGCTCATTCCTCGGGGCACTGGCCCGCGGCCGAAAGGCGCTTCTTGGCTTCCTCGTACACGTCCGAGGACAGCGGACCCTTGCAGGCAACCTCCACGTTCCCCCGCAAATGCTCCGGCTTCAGGGTTCCCACTATCGTCGTGTGGCAGTGCGGGTGGCTGAGCGTGAACCGCAGCAGGAAGGCGGTTCGGCTCTCTCCCTCCGCGCGGAGCTCGTCCAGGCCCGCCTTGGCGAAAACCTCCCAGCGATTCTCATTGCCCAGACCAGTTCCCGGCTCGCCGCGCGCCACCCCGCCACGGATGATGATACCAGCCCCGGACTTCGCCGCCTCGGTGATCAGGTTCTCGTGTTGCCGCTCCAGCGCCGAATAGGGGATCTGGAAGACATCAAACACGCCCCAGCCGATGTAGGTCCTCAGATGTGGCGACGTGGACGAGCATCCCAGGAACCGGATCGCTCCGGCGCGCTTGAGTTCCCGCAGGACGTCAACCACTTTGAACTTCTCGGCCGTCTCCACGTCCGGATTGTGCAGCTGGAGCAGGTCCACCTGGTCGGTCCTCATTTTCAGCAGCGAATCCGTGATGTTGCGCAGCAAGTTCTCGCGTGTCCATACATGCGGCGTCTCGTCATGGTCCCCCGCATACTGCATGTGACAGCCGCACTTGGTTGCAAGGACATACTCCTTGCGCCGGTTCGCGAGAAAACGCCCGATGAACAGCTCGCTCATACCGTAATCATTCGCCGTGTCAATGAAGGTGATCCCGGCGTTCAGAACGGCATTCAGGATCGTACGCGCCTGATCTTCGCCGCACGGGCGTCCTTTCCAGATGCGAGGCCCTCGTACTTCCATCGCCCCATAACCCAGTTGAGTCACCTCCAGTCCGGTCCGCCCAAGCACTCTCCTCGGAATCGCCATACCACACCTCCTTGCCCGCCGGCCTTCTTCGAGATTACGCCCAATACTCCTCTTGTATACTCGGCGCCCGTATCGGACTCAAGCGAAAAGACGCCACGCGCGGGACAACACGAGGGCCTTGTGACGTGCGTTCCCTGGCCGGTTCTATCAGGGCGTGGAATGGACGGACACGGACAAGCACGGACGAACACGGACAGACTGGTGAGGGAGTATGGTATTTCGCAAAACCCTCGGACAACACAGACTTGGTTTTTCCTGCGCTTCCTTGTGGGCCATGGGCGCGCCGACACCCACGCCTTCTCACGCTTTTTCCCTTCTCTTTTCCACTCGAAAGCCACATCATATCCGCAGTCGGCTCGCGGCGGAGCGACCCGTCCACGCGCGGGAGAGATCAGCTGCGCGCCGGACCTCCAGACTGGCCAAAAAGGAACAGGACACTTACCCCAAGATGAAGCCGGGATCACGCAATTCCTCTGAAGATATCACCGGGGACAGCCTCCTCCCCCTTCTCAAAACCACGGTGATCGGACGCAAGATGTACGCCTTCAGCCGCTGCGAGTCCACCAGCGTTTTCGCCCGCCGCCTCCTCGAGGGCCGCGGCCCCACCGCCGGAGCCCCGCTCCAGGCCCTCCACGGCACCCTGGTTGTGGCGGACTATCAGACCGCCGGACGCGGCAGAAACGCCAACGCCTGGGCCGCCAACCCCGGAAACTCCCTGCTCTTCTCGGTAATCCTCGACCCGGCCAGCTGCGGCGGCGATCCCGCGATGGACACCTCGGCGGACGGCCCGGCGGCCAACGCCGCCGCCCCGCGCAGCACCACGCTCCCGCAAGACCCCGGCGAATCCAACCGGACTACCCTGGCCTCGGCGGTGGCCGTGGTCCAGGCCCTGCACAAGATGGGCGCGTCGCAATGCACGATCAAATGGCCCAACGACGTCCTCGCGCCCGACGGACGCAAACTCTGCGGCATCCTCACCGAGCGCGTCGCGCGCCGGGGATCGCCGCCGGCCCTTATCGTTGGAATAGGCATCAACGTCAACCAGACCGAACAGGACTTCCCGGAGGATCTCCGGCCCGACGCCGCTTCGCTGCGCCAGGTCTTGGGGCGGCCCGCCTCCCGCCTTCTCCTGCTGAGGGATGTTCTGGAGGACCTCGAACGCTGCCTGACTCTGCCTTCCCAGGCGCTCTTTACCAAGTGGCGCCGCCACTGCTCCACCCTGGACCGGAAGGTGGTGGTCCGCACGGCGGCAGGCGAGGTGTTCGGCCGGGCTGTAGGGCTGGAATCGGACGGCAGTCTCGTCTTGCGCCTGGAAACCGGAGGGTTGCAGACGGTTCATTCCGGCGATATCCGGGAACTGCGGAGCAGACTGTAGGCTTGAGGCTGTAGGCTTGAGGCTTGAGGCTTGAGGCTGGAGGCTGGAGGCACAGATGGGCGAAGACTTGAGGCTGGAGGCTGGAGACTGTAGGTTGGAAAAAGGAAAAGAGATTCCCTCCCAGGAAGCGGCATTGTCTACCGAGAAGTCTGTCCACCGCGCCCCCCACCGCAGAATCCGCGGACGTCAGCCCTCGGCCGCCCCATCTCTGCCCACAGGCTCCAGCCTACAGCCTACAGCCTACAGCCTACAGCCTACAGCCTCCAGCCTCCAGTCTCCAGCCTCCAGCCTCCAGTCTCCAGCCTCCAAAGACTGGATCACCGCGCCCGCCACGCCTCCCGGCCACGGCGCCATCGCGATCGTGCGGCTCGACGGCCCCGGCTGCTGGGAAGCGGCCCGGAAAGTCTGGACCCCCCGCCCCCGCCCCTTCCACCCGTGCGACCCGTCCGATCGGTCCGATCCGTCCGATCCGTCCGATTCGTTCTGCCAGTCGCCCCCACCCCCGCCCCGCTGTCTAACCCTCGGCGAGATCCGGGAACCGGGCGGCACAAACCAACCAGCCTCCCTGGCTGACCAAGCCTTGGTGGCATGGTTCCCCGCCCCCCATTCCTACACCGGCAATGACCTCGTGGAGTTCCATTGCCACGGCAGCCCTGCCGTGGTGCAGGCGGTTTCCGAGGCGCTTGTTGCGGCCGGGGCACGGTTGGCACGGCCCGGGGAATTCACCGAGCGCGCCTTTCTCAACGGACGTCTCGACCTGGCACAGGCGGAGGGCGTGGCCAACCTGATCGCAGCCCGCACACGTGAGGCCAGTCGTGCCGCCCTTGCCCAGATTCAGGGCGCTCTCTCGCGCGAAGTGCTGGCCATTCGTGAAAACCTTCTGGACCTCGCCGCGGAGATCGAAGCGCGCCTGGATTTCCCCGAGGAAGAGATCGCGCCCGCCGACCGCGAGCGCCTGCTGAACGTGTTCCGCGAGAGCGGAAACCGCCTGGAGCGCCTCATCGCCACTTCCCGCCGCGGCCGACTTCTCCGCGACGGGGCGCGAGTCGTGATCGCCGGCAAGCCAAACGCCGGTAAGTCCAGCCTTTTCAACGAACTCACGGGAATGGAGCGGGCCATCGTCACCCCACACCCCGGCACCACCCGCGACAGTTTGGAGGCCACGCTCGACATCCGGGGAATCCCCCTCGTGCTGGTGGACACAGCCGGAGTGCGCCGGCGCGAGTCCCGCCCGAAACCGGAGGATATCCCCGCCGCCATTGAAGACTTGGGAATCCAGCGAACCCTGAGAGAGGTGGAAAACGCCGATCTGGTCCTCCTGGTGGTGGACGGGTCCTCCCAACCCGATGCCGAGGATCTCGCTGTGTCTCAAGCCATCCAGGACCGCCCCCACCTCCTGATCGCCAACAAGGCCGACCTTCCCCCCGCTCAGGACGATACGGCTCTTGCCCGGTTCTTCCCAAGAGCCGCCCGGGTTCTCCGCGTTTCCGCCTTGCGCCCGGCAGGAATGGACCTCCTCGAAGAAGCCATCGCCGCGCGGATTCTCGGGCGGCAACCCAGCCCCGCCCTCGAGGGCTCCACCGAGAGCGTCCTCGTCACCAACCTGCGCCACGCCGAATGTCTGCGGACCGCCTCCGATGCCTTGGCACGCGCCCGCGTCTCTCTGGAGAACGCGGAGTCCGGAGAACTGACCATGGTTGACCTCTATCAGGCGCTCGACTCCCTGGGTGAGATCGTCGGCCTCACCGTGGACGACGCCGTTCTCTCACGCATCTTCTCGCGTTTCTGCATCGGCAAATAGCCCGCTCAAATCTTGGGCCATGAATAGGCCGGAAGTCCTGAAAACGGTACTTACGGGCAATATGCGGGACTCCTTCTCCGCGGACCGTGTCCTTGGGTCCCATGGAAATGGGAAACAGGGACGATTGATTTCCCCGAGCTAAGACCGAAAGATGATGGTGGTGCATTCAGATGTGTTTTGCACGCTGAATCCTCAAAGTCTGATATTGGGCAGTCTGCCCCTGGTTCCCGGCGAAAGCGCCCAAACCATGATCCACTATCTCGCCATGAACAATGTGGGTCTAGTTCAGGATAGAAAGGAAAAACGTCTGTGGCTTTTCAGCAAGCTGGGGCCGGACGACGATGAGGCGTACATGAACGCAGAGGCAACCAGCTGCGATTCTCCCATTTCCTTGATCAGAGGGTCTCTCAGACGGTGGGACTGGCTGCGCCCGAACCTCACGGAGAGGAGGATGGCTCCGATGGATCTACGCCGGGACATTCGGATACTCCCCGAAGTCCGCGAACCCGTTGCCAAGTCCAGAGGCGAAATCCTGATCCTGACCGACGATCTGAACCTGGTCCTGCCCCTGCGCTACAATCTTCTTCTCAGGCACTACGACTTGAACTGGACCAGCAACTTCTGGCTAGCCATGAGCTACTTGCACAGCCACCGTTTCTCCTCTCTCATCTTTGATATGCGAGTCCGGTCCGTGGAGGAAAAATTCGTTCCCGACTTCGTTGAGGAATACGGGAGGGGCTCAAAGGGAAAACGAGTTTTCCTGGCCACGGGGGATATGTCCCCAGTCTTGCGGCGCCTCCTCAGGGAAAAGGGCAGCCTCGTACTCGAGAAGGTCTTCTCCTCCGGGGACCTGGTCGAGAAACTGGAGCTGAGCCCGTAGGGGACAATCCGAGCGCCGGACCGGGGCGCGCGCCCACACCCGCGCGCCCCATGATTTGGGCGGCACAGGGGGCGGCAAAAAGGCCCCGGGATCCCACCAGCCGGGTTCCGGGGCCTCAACGCATCCGGGCCGGCGGAAGGCGGCAAATCCCCGGGAAGAAAAACAGAACAGAAACCCGATTTTTCTTGCGCCCGACGGGACTGCCTGCTAAGGTAACTTCCGACGGGGCGTGCGGACCGCGTGCGGTCCCTATGCGTGGGATGAAAACAAAGACGTCCCTGGTTCAGCCATAATCACTTGCAGTAAGGAGAGAATCGTGATGCAAAAAAACGCATTCCGCTTTTTCCGTGTGGCTGCGAGTCTCCTTTTCGTCGCCTGCCTGTTGGCCTTTGGCTTGGCCACAGTGCCGGCCCAGGATGACGAATACGGCGACACGGGCGTCCGTTCCTATACGGTCAAGCATAGCCAGGTGGTTCCCACAGTCTTGCCCGGCCCGTCCGGCAAGGCGGAACTCTCTGGGAAAGAAGGCCCCAGAACGGGCTCCCCGATGCGCGGGCTTTGGCTCCTCCCGAAAATGACCAAGAAGCTCTTCCGCGGCGTGCACAACGTCGTGTTCGGGTGGGTCGAAGTCCCCAAGAACATCATCGTGGAAGGCGTGAAAACCGACCCGTTCACCGGCGCCATCGTGGGGACCGTTCTCGGCGCGGTCAAGACGGTGGAGCGCACGGGCGTGGGCGCCATCGAGATTCTGACGTTCTGGCACGAATGGCCAAAGGAGTACGGCCCGATCATCGAACCCGAGTACGTGCTCGACGATTTCAATGACTGATTCGCGGGCCCTCTGGATTGCTTCCGCCGCAAAGGAAAGACAGCAAGGTGTTTTGCCCGCCACCGGGCAAACGCTGGGAATACGAAGTGGGTGACAGCCCTGGAAAGAGGAGGAAAAACCTGATGAGAAAGCATACCGGGATCTGCGTGTTAACGCTTGTTCTCTTGGCCGCAGGCACCCTGTGGAGCTCTGCGGCGTTCGCTGGCGACCATCTGTACAACGAAAGCGCCGAAGTCAATTCGATGATGACCAAACTGGGTCGCGGTCTCGCCAATGTCCTCACTGGCTGGCTGGAGATCCCCAAGCAGATCGGGAAATCCATCCACGAGACGGATCCCGTTAGCGGAACCCTGGTCGGCGTTTGCAGAGGGGCGGCGTGGACCTTGGCCCGCACCGCCGCGGGCGCCTTTGAAGTCATCACTTTCCCCTTCCCCGTGCCGAAGGACTACAAGCCCGTCATCGAGCCCGAGTATATTGTCAAGGCGATGTGGGGCGAGCCAATGCCGATCATCAGCGATCGCAACAACAATGCATGGGAAGGCATAGAAACGCCCGGCACTCCGCCTCCCCGCCAGTAGCCGGCGGCTGATGGAGAGAAAACGGCGGCTGACCTTTGCTTCGCGCCGCCCGCCATACGGATTTTCCAGGCCGGATTCGCTCAGGCGAATCCGGCCTTTTGTCTAAAGGCATCCTTATGCGCCCGCCTCGTCCTCCCTCGCGCCTTGTCCGGATCGCCGGCTTGGCCTGCCTGTCCTGGGCACTCCCCCACGGCTGGGCCCCCCAGGCCCAGATGGTCTTCCCCGAACTGCTCCCTCCGAACGCGGCCCTGGTAGTCAGCGTCCCGCACGCGGACCGCGCCTTCAAGGCCCTTCGATCCAGCAAGGCCTATCCCGCCGTGCAGGCCTTGCGCATGCCGCTCTTCCAACTCGAAGACCAGGGAGCGCCCAAGCCACCAGGGAGCGCCTCCGAATCCTCTCTCCGCAACCGGCTGCTCTTCGGCGAAATCCTCTCCGCCAGTGAGATGGCCATCGTGCCCGGCGGCCCGGGAGCCAAGTCCCCCGCCTTTCTCTTCCTGGGCAGGGTCCAGGACCTCCCCGCCTTGCGCCAACTACTGGACACTCTCGAACGCAAACTCACTCAGGAGGTCTCCTCCCCGCGCAACCCCGTGACCCGTCAGGCGGAGAGCATCAACCAAACCGCCGTGGTCCTCCTGAGCGATGCCGGCTCCACCATCGGGTATTTCCTGAACGGACCGAAAGGAATCTGCGCCATATCCAACGACGCCTCCCTCTTGCGCGAAACGGCCCGGCGCCTGGAGAAGACCCCGTCCCCACCCGCCGGTGGCCAAGGCCCCAGGAGCGGCGCTCCGTCCTTCCCCGAAATACGGCAGGCCTGGGACGAGCTGCTTCGCGCGCCGGGCAACCACGAGTACGACGCGTGTTTCTTCATTGCCCCTCCGAAAACCTTGGCCGCGCCCGTCCCGGCCCCCGCCCCTCAGAAAGACAATGCATCCGATTCCCTGATCCGGAACCTGCAACCACGCGGTGGAATGGCGGGCGGACTTTCGTTCGGACCGGATTCCATCCGCATGGAAACTTTCGCGCTGTTTCCCATCAGCGGCTCCAGCCTCATGGAGAGCCTCTATCGCTCCGCCCCGCTCTCGAAGGACCTGCCTGGAACCGCGTTCGCCGTGCCCGATGCCCTGCTGCTCAGCGGCAACAGACTGTTCGCCGTGCCGGTCCTCAAGCGGGCGATGATCGGAGCCCTGGATCAGTGGAGCGCGCGCATCCCCCAGGCAAGCCCCTCTGGTCTCAATCCCGCCTCGGCGCGCGCCCAGGCCCAACTCGCCATCCTGCGGGGCTGGATGAACGACCCCGCTTTTCTGGCTGAGCTAGGCCCCAGCTGGTTCTTCGCCCTCAACGATTTCAGTTTCCAGAAACCAGGAGAATTCCCCCGGATAGACCTCGTCCTCGGTTTTGAAACCCGCGAGCCCGAGACCACGCGCCGCCGCGTCCTCGCGCTGGAAACAGACGTCCTGAACGCCGTGGAAGCTTGGCGCGGCAATACCTCGGCGGAGGGAAACGCCCCCCGCTCCCCAGACACCCCTACCTCTGTTTCCAGCCAATCTCCCGATGCCCCCGCCTTTGTCGAGCAAACCTTCCCGCTGTCCTCCGCAATGGTCCGGATTCGCACTTTCCAGATGCCCCAATTGCCCCCCACCTTCCGCCCGGCCTGGACCATCCACTCCGGCCATCTACTGGCGGCTCTTTCGCCGGAATCGCTCCAGTCCGCCCTGAAGCGCCAGGCGGAAGCCCAAGCCCCGGCGCCCTTCGCCAGCTTCCGCGCCGAAAGCGGGATGGAGAACGTCCACGCCTACCAAGTGATCCGCCTGGGCCGCGCCGCCAAGATCCTCCAGGCGATACTCGAAGCCCTCGCCGCCAAGCGCGATCCCTCGCTCACAAGCCAGATCGCCACTCTGGCCGGATCGCTCGAACACGTGGACGCGATCGTGATCTTCCGGCGCGGCGTGGAACGCGGCGTTCACACCGTTGGCGAAATCCGCATCAAGACGCCTTCTTCTGCTGCCAATGCTCGTCCCTGATTTCTGCGAGAGGGCACACCTTTTACGGTCTAAAGACCGCACTACATACAGTTTGCGTCCACTCTTGTGAATGTGTAACACTATGTGCCGGAGGTGATAATCGTGGCAACGAATCTGAAACTGGATGACAAACTGATCGCCAAAGCGGTCAAGCTGGGGTGCCACAGCACGAAGAAAGAGGCGGTAACACAGGCGCTTGTGGAGTACATTCGACACCTGAAACAGGAGAGTATCTTGTCATTGTTCGGAACTGTGGACTATGATCGAAAGCACAACTACAAGAAACAGAGATCCCGGACACGCGGGGCCGCGCATCACTCATGAAATGGAAACTCATATACCCCAAGTGGCGCAAACTCGAAGGGCAGACCCCTTTCCATCTGCCCCCGCACGGCCCCGTCGTCTTTGCCGCCCAGGTCCCCCGCGATATCGAACTCCAATTCGTGGATGAGAACGTAGACGAGGTGGGCCTCGAGGACTCCCCCGATCTCGTGGCCCTCTCGATCATGCTCACCGCCCAGCTCCCACGCGCCTTCGAGATCGCCGACCACTACCGCCGCCGCGGCATCCCCGTCCTTGCGGGCGGGATCGCCGCCATGCTTCACAGCGAAGACGCGGCGCGCCACGCCGACAGCGTGTTCCTCGGCGAAGTGGAAGGGCGGCTGGGGCGGGTGGTGGACGATTTCCGCGCGGGCGACCTGAGGCCCGTTTACGACTATCTGAGCGATCCTCCCCCCATCGAAAGCGTGGGCACGGCCCGCCGCGAAATTCTCAACCGCCCCCGCTATACCTACCGTAGCGTGCAAATGCTCGATCTGGTCCATGCCTCGCGCGGCTGCAAGTTCAAGTGCTTCCCCTGCTGCACGCCTTTCCTGGGCGGCCGCAACTTCCGGCCCCGGCCCATCGAAAAAGTGGTCGCCGAGATTCAGACGATTCCCAACAACCGTCTCTTCCTGGTGGACAATTCGCTCGCACAGGATTCCGCCTGGGAAGAGCAACTCTTCAAGGCCCTCGTTCCGCTCAACAAAAACTGGGTCAGCCATCCCATCGAGGACAACGACCGCCTGATCGCCCTGGCCCGCGAGGCGGGATGCTGGTACGTGTATCAGGCCGTGTTCGACACCTCCGACTTTATCCGCCGCCGCATCCAGCGCTACCACGACCACGGCATCGGAGTCGAGGCCACGGTGATCCTCGGCACCGACGACCACGACGTGGCCGCCATCAAGCGCCTCGTGGACTTCCTGATCGAAGTGAAGCTCGACCTGGCCGAGTTCACCATCATGACGCCGTTTGCCCACACGCCAATCCGGCGGCAGCTCGAGGCGGAGGGACGGATTCTGGATAACGATTTCCGCAACTACACCTGCGACCGCGTGGTTTTTCAGCCCAAGCGCATGACCCCCGCGCAGCTTCAGGACATGTATCACTACGCGTGGGAGACTTTCTACGCGCAGGCGCCGCAGGAAGTGAAGATGGGCAAGCTCTTCACCGAAGTGATAAGGCGCGAGATCGCGAACGGCACTTACCTGCGTCCGACACGTCCCGCGCGCAAGAGGAGCAACAGAACAGTGCTGAGTGCTGAGGACTGAGTGCTGAGGACTGAGAATTGCGGATTGCGGATTGGGAAAAATGGAGACCGGAGACTTGAGGCTTGAGACTTGAGACTTGAGGACTGTTGTCCTTTGGGTCCTTGGTGTCCTTGAGGTCGTTGATGTCCTTTAGGTCCCTGATGTCCCTTGGCCAACCGGCAAACTGACGAACTGCAATCCGCAAACTGCAAACTGTAAACTGCGAACTGGCGAACCGGCCAACAGGCGAACTGGCGGACTGGCCAACTGGTGGGTTTTGATGGGCCAAGGCCCATCCTACGAACCGGCGAACCGGCCAACTGGCGAACTGGCGAACTCAAAATGGCCCGAATCTTCCTCCTTGCCTGCAACGTCACGCGCGAGCCTTATCCGGTGTATCCGCTCGGCCTTGCGATGATCGCGGGGGCCGCCCGCCGCGCGGGACACGAAGTGCTGGAATGGGACCTTCTCTCGCGCCCCGAGCCGCTGGAGCAAACCGCCGCCCGCGCCCGCGACTTCCGGCCCGATGTGATCGGCCTCTCGCTGCGCAACGTGGACAACATAGACTCGGTGGAGAACGTCTCCTACGTGGACCATTACCGTCGCGTGGTCGAGTCGCTCCGCCGCGAAATCCCCGCTTGCCCCATCGTGATCGGCGGCGCCGCCGTTTCCCTCTTCCCCGAAGAACTCCTCCGGCACACCGGCGCCGACTATGCCGTGGCGGGAGAAGGCGAGACGGCGTTCAACCGCCTGGTGGCGGAGTTGACCAGCGGCGCCGCCCCGCCTCAACAACGCGTGCGGCGGGCAGAGCAACCGATCGCTCCGGCTGACATCCGGGGACATGAACGCGACGCGGTGGCCGCCAAGTACTACCTCACCGAAGGCGGCATGCTCAACGTTCAAACCCGGCGCGGCTGCCCCTATCGCTGCGCCTACTGCACCTATCCGTTGATCGAAGGGTGCGGGTACCGGCAGCGCCCCGCGGCGGACGTCGTGGACGAGATCGAGCACCTGCGGGCGCATTATCAGGCGGATTACCTGGCGTTCACCGATTCGGTGTTCAACGACGCCCAGGGACATTACCTGGAGATCGCCGAGGAAATGGTGCGCCGCGGTCTGAGCATCCCGTGGATGGCGTTCCTGCGCCCGCAACACTTCACCCGCGAAGAGGTCGCGCTGCTCCGGCGGTCGGGCCTGCGCTCCGTCGAATGGGGCACGGATTGCGCCTCGAACGCCACGCTCGAAGGGATGCAAAAGGACTTCACCTGGGCCGAGGTGGCCGAAAGCAACAAGTTATTCGCGGAATCGGGGATCGCCGGCGCGCACTTCATCATTCTCGGCGGACCCGGCGAGACCGAGGAAACCGTGCGCGAAGGACTGCGCAATCTGGAGGCGCTGGAGGGGTGCGTGGTGTTCGTGTTCCGCGGGGTGCGCATCTATCCCGGCACGGCCGTGCGCCGCCGCGCCATCGAGGAAGGCGTGATCGAGCCGGACCGCGATCTCCTTCCTTCCGTTTTCTACTTCTCGCCGCGCGTCACGCAGGACTTCATCCACAACGCCGTCCTCGAATCGTTTGGGAGCCGTCCCGACCGCATCTATCCCCCCACGCGCGGCCAGGAGAAGATCCACGCCTTCCACCTCCTCGGCTTCCGCGGGCCTATATGGGATCTGATCCTGAGGAAGAAAGGGTAAACGGGCAAACCACTACCGTCTAAGGGTTTGCAAACTCTAACCTCTGGAATGTGAATAGTATGCAAGACTTGGGCGTATTCTCAGCCGTCTTTAGACGGCTCCTCCTTGCCCCCGGCTTCAGCCGGTGGGGAAAGGGACCTACTGTTTCAGAGGCTCAGCCGGCTTTAGCCGGGCTTCCCGAACGCTTCAGCAAAAGAGGGGATGAAAGCAGGGCTGAAGCATGTCGAGAAGCCACGCTGAAGCGTGCTATACACCGCGAGGAAAGACAGCCTTGTTCCCACCGGCTGAAGCCGGGGGCAAGGAAGATCCCGCTGAAGCGGGCAGAAACCATTAAGCGGTAGTGACGGGCAAACGCTGGGTTTCCGAGAGCGAAATGTGCGCCATGCGGAAAACAATCATCCCGTTCATCTTGATAGGGATTTTCAGCCTAGGCGTTCTGTTGGGCCTTGTCCACTCGCGCTCACAGATTACCTTGGCAGAGGCGCTCTGTGGAATGCTTATTACGGTAGTGTTCGCGGTCGGAGAAGGATTTCTTATCAGCGCCGTCTTCAAGACGCAGCGGATAAGAACCATTCTTCTGATGACAGCGGCATTCTTCTTCTCTACTTATCCGGGATTAGTGGAACAGCCCCTCTTGGTGGAGATCTTTGAGAGAAGCAATTTCCTGTATCATCTCAAACTCGCCGCAATCATGTCACTTGTGTGTTCTTATGCAACGATGGTTCTGGTCGGTTGGCCCTTTTGCGCCATGGCCATGAAAAGACGGCGCGGAAGGCTTCGTAAAGCCTTCCTAGCCTCTCTTCTGGCGCAAACCGTTCTCTACGCAATTATGGCCCCCTTGTATTGTTGGGCCATGGGTTTCTTTCTTAAGCAGATAGACATAGACCGCAATCTAGTTGCCCAAACGCGGTCTGACGCAATGATCTACTACATGTCGGAATCCACAAACAGCCTCTGCAAGATTCGAGTCAATGGCACAGGGGAAGAAGTGGTGATGCACCTGCTGAAGGAGGATTGCGGCGGCACATTGTTCGCTCAGCGGAACACGGAGAGCGCTTGGGATCTTTGGCTATCGGGCGCTGGGCGAAACAAGGAAAGAAAACTGCTCCTGAAGAGCTTTGCGCGCCATCCCGTCTCTTTCTGGGCAACCGGCAATGAATCCCTGGAGAACCGGCAAGGACCGGAGCAGCCGGATTTCCGGCCAGAAAAGGACAGCAACTGGCATGTGTGGAACTATCCGGAGACGTTCTCCGCCGGGAACCAGAGAACATCCGAGACGCTGGATCTGATTTTCCCAGAAACGCCTTTTGGGCAATGGAAAGTATGTTCTCTGGTTGCGCTTCCTGGAGATCGGGTGGTGTTCCAACTGGGTCCACAAATCGTGCTGGTGGACCTTAACCAATGGAAAATGGGGTTGGTGGCAACCGGCAGAGGGCTAGTCGTGGTGTGGGAAGGCGAACCGGAGAATTCACCGGCAGAGGTGAGAAGATCCCGTGATGATCCGCCCATATAGAGGTTCTTGATAGCACCCATTTCCCTCGTCGTGTTCCAAGGAGCGGCTGAAATGCGAATAGTGATCAGCAAGACAAAGGAAGAATGCGGGCGCGAGGCGGCGCGCGAGGGAGCGGAGGGAATCCGCCGCGCCATCGCCGAGCGCGGCGAAGCGAACGTCATCCTCGCAACGGGCGCCTCCCAGTTTGATATGCTCGATGCCCTCATCCGCGAACCGGGTTTGGCTTGGGAACGCGTCACGATCTTCCACCTCGACGAGTATGCAGGGCTCCCCATCACCCACCCCGCTTCCTTCCGGCTCTATCTCTGGCAACGGTTTCACAGCCGCCTGCCTTTGCCCGTTCGCGCGTTCCACTACCTGGATGGCGAAGGAGACTGCGCGGCGGAGTGCGAACGCGTGGGCCGTATCATCCAGGAGCACCCTGTTGACGTGGCCTTCATCGGAATCGGCGAAAACGGCCATCTCGCCTTCAACGATCCTCCCGCCGATTTCGAGACGGACGCGCCCTATCTCATCGTGAACCTGGACGAGGCCTGCCGCCGCCAACAGCTCGGCGAGGGATGGTTCCCCACGCTCGAAGACGTTCCCAAGCGGGCCATCTCGATGTCCATCCGGCAAATCCTCAAGTCGCGGCGCATCATCTGCACGGTGCCGGAGGAGCGCAAGGCCAGGGCGGTCCGGTCCGCCGTCGAGGGGCCGGTGACCCCGCGCGTCCCGGCATCGGTCTTGCAGCGGCACGCCGGCACAACGCTGTACCTTGACCCTGGTTCGGCTTCGCTGCTGCAAAACGCGCAAGGGCCGGCCCGCGCTGAAGGTGGAAACTAAGTGAACTCTTTCGCAAATACGGTTACGGAAGAAGGAATTTGCGACAGGATGAACAAGATTCACAGGATTGCCTGGAATCGTGTAAATCCTGTAAATCGTGTCTACGGATCACGTCTCAGAAATTGGGAATGAAAACTCTGAGGGTGCTGGGAAACAAACACCTTCTTCTTGAGGAGGCTCCTTGGATAAGGCTATGGCAACCCCAACAACCTTCTTCGATCTCCAGGTCAACGGCTACGCGGGCGTGGATTTCAACTGCGACGACCTGACTCCCGAGCGGGCGCACGAAGCCTGCGCAAAGCTCGAAGCGGACGGCGTCGGGGGCATTCTCGCCACGATCATCACGGAGAACCTCGAAACGATGGCGCGGCGGTTGCGGCGCATCGCCCAGTGCCGCGAGCGGGACGCGCTGGTCCGGCGGATCATCGCCGGCATTCATATCGAGGGTCCGTTCCTGAACGAGAAGGATGGTTTCCGGGGCGCCCATCCCCTCGATGCCGTCCGGCCGGCCTCGGCGGACGATATGCGCCGCCTGCTGGACGCCGCCCAGGGCCTGACGCGGATCGTGACCCTGGCGCCGGAGCGCGACCCGGCGCTCAAGGTCACGCGCATGTTGGCGGAGCGGGGAATCACCGTGTCGGCGGGGCATTGCGATCCCTCGCTGGATGAACTCCGCGCCGCCCTCGACGCCGGGCTGACCATGTTCACCCACCTCGGCAACGGCTGCCCGATGCTCCTCGACCGGCACGACAACATCATCCAGCGCGCGCTGAGCCTCTCGGACCATCTCACCATCAGCTTCATCGCCGACGGCGTTCACGTGCCGTGGTTCGCTCTCGCGAACTACCTGCGCGTGGCCGGGCTTGGCCGCAGCGTCATCGTGAGCGACGCGATCGCACCCGCCGGGCTGGGGCCGGGCCGCCACCGGTTCGCCCGCTGGGACCTCGAGATCGGCGAGGACCGCGTGGCGCGGGCGCCCGACGGCTCGCACCTGATCGGCTCGGCTTGCCCCATGCGCCTGGCCGCCCAGAACCTTCGGCAACACCTCGGACTCACCGAATCCGAGGTCCGGCGGCTCACCGTCCTGAACCCGCGCTCCGCCATCAAGAGATGATTCTCAACGAACGGCGCCACGACCGGCTGTTCCGAGCGTATTCCGATGGAACTGTAAAAAAGCGCTCTCGGATTCCTGGCCATATATTTAGCCATATATTTATATTGCCTTGTCTTGCTGCAAGGGCTACACTAATTCCATGAAACGGGTGCGCTTTGAATGGGACAACGACAAGGACAATGAAAACCAGGAAAAGCACGGCGTCCCATTTGGGCTGGCGCAACTGGCGTTTCTGGATCCCCATCGTGTTATCGTGGAGGATATTTCGCATAGCAACGCCGAGGATCGCTTCTATTGCATAGGTCAAGTCCATGATGGGGTGATTACAGTTCGCTTC
>Ga0315281_10007309_pt1 | contig 15573 bp, 12 predicted proteins | sample YL17G07_0_MG_FD_204540 | JGI IMG/M metagenome (GOLD analysis project Ga0315281, IMG submission 204540) | Sediment microbial communities from Yellowstone Lake, YNP, Wyoming, USA - YL17G07_0 | ecosystem: Environmental > Aquatic > Freshwater > Lake > Sediment | place: USA: Wyoming | collected...
ATCAACAACTCCTCGTTGCTGTTCGCATTTGCCCTGCTTTTAAACAGATATCCGATTATCGGAATCTGGGCGAAGAACGGAACCCCGGCCCGCGACTCCGTGCTTTGCTCCATGAACAATCCGCCTATGACCGTCGTGTCTCCGTCCTTAATCAACACGACCGTCTTGGCGTGCTTGGTTAGGATTGGCGGCGGCGAGTTCGGCAACTGGTTGGCGAAATCCGGTTCGTCCTTGTTCGCCTCTATGTCCAGCCTTATAAGATTGTCCTCGGTGGCGTGCGGGGTGACCTTCAGCGTGAGTGATGCGTTTTTAAACTGCGTCTGCGTGCCGGAGGACGATGTTGTTTGGTACGGTATCTCGCGTCCGCTTTCTATCAGCGCCTCGATGTTGTTCATTGTGGATATTTTAGGCATTGAAAGTATTTTGCCCGAGCCGTCGTTTTCCAACGCCATCAACTGCATGTCCAAGGCCGCTGTGCTGTCCAAGCTTCCGAACCTTATGCCGAGCGCGCCCGTAGGGCTACCCGCCGGGGCCAGATTGACTATTCCGCCGGCCGCGGTCGAGGGGCCGGCGCCCGTTCCCGAGGTCAAACCGCTCAGACTGACGGTGCCCGGCAACAGTTGGTTAACCGGGGGCACGAAAGAGCCGCCCCATCTAATGCCGAGCTGTTGGGCCGACGAACGAGTAACCTGAACTATCCTGGCCTCTATGAGCACCTGCACGGTGCGTTTGTCCAGCACGCTGATGAGCTTCTCCATTTCGGCGAGCTTTTCCTTCGTGTCCCGAATAATCAGGGTGTTGGTTCTCTCGTTGACGTCTATGGTGCCCCTGGCGCTCTTCATGGAATCCAGGTTGGTCTTCAAAATTTTAGAGGACTCGTAGTTCACCGGGAAGACCTTTAGGTACAGTTGCTCGACCTTCTCCACCGTGGCTTGGTTGGTCGCCTGGTTTTCCTTTTCCTTGGAAAGCTCGTCCGCCGTGGCCACCCGGATGACGTTCCCGGTGCGCACCATGGCGAGCGTGTTGTTCTTCAAAATTATGTCGAGGGCCATGTCCCACGGCACGTCGGTCAGCTTCATGGACACTTTCCCCTGAACCTTCTCGGACGTGATGATGTTTATGTTTCCGACGTCGGCCAGTATCCTAAGTATGTTGTGTATGTCCGCGCCTTGAAAATCAAGCGACACCTTGCGTCCCTCGTAATCGGACGGAAGCTTCTCTTTTTTAACGGAAAGTTGCGTGCCCACTTCGCGTTTCTTCTCCGCCTTCACCTCGGAGGCCGACGCCAAAACCGCGTCAGGCCCTATATCCAACACCAAGTTGCCGTCCTTGACGAAAACGTTGGACGAGGTGTACTCGCTCAAGTTCGCGATAACTTTTACGGACGCCGGCTGGGTGGAGAACTGGTACATCGAAGCGCTCTTGACGATGGAACCCTCGGTATCCACGTTGAGCATTTTCTCGTCGCTCTTTTTTATCTTGGAGTTAAATATCTCAAGCGTGACTCGGTTCAATTCCCGCCTTTTGGTCAGCTCGAATTTAGGAGCCTCCCCCTTGAACGGAATCGTTATGCGCGTCATACCGGAGACATCGCGCAAATCCATGGCGCCCAGCGCCGTTTCCGGCCCGAGGCCGACCGTGCCGCCGTCCGCGCGAGCCACCGTGTTGGAGGGGTTTATGAGGACGACAATCTTGTTTTCGCCAAGGCGGTTGACGGTGCTCTCCGCCGAATCCTTGAGGAATATCTCAATCCTTGAGTCGCCGGACTTTGGAAAATAATGCGCGGTGACCTTGGTGACCACCCCTTTTGATATTATGAACGGGGTCAGGAAGGCGGACACGTCGGCGGACGGCACGTCTATCACCACCCGTTTCGGGCTCTCCAGCTTGAACAGCGTGTATTGGAGTTTGCCGTTGGACTCAAGGGCCAGTTCAAGACCGCCGTTCTTTTCAACGGGGGAAATATTCGTGATGAACGCCCCCCCTTCGCGCACCACGCCCCTTGGTTCGCCGGCATTTCGCCAGGCGCACGCATGAAACGCGAACAGAACCGCAAGAAGGGACAACAACCCGATTTTCTTCATAAATTCCCTACTCCATTTTATCTCTAAGTTTTAGCTCTACTTCCCTGACCTCATACCCGCCGCGCGGGGTGATGTGCTTTTCCTCTATCACTATTCTTTCATGCGTTATTTTGGTTATTTTACCGCAACGCTTGCCGATGTGCATTCCGGGTTTGACCGTAAATCCGTGGCCGTTCTGCGCTTCTATCAGCGCGTAAGCGCCCTCGATGAAAACAACCCCGCTTAATTTAAAGGTGGAGACGTCGAACCCTTCGAGGTACTCGCGCGGCCTTCCCTTGTCACAGCCCATAGACTCGTCGGCGCCAACCCCTTCCTCGGCCGTCCCCTCCAGAATCAGGGACCCAAACGGGTCGCGTTTGCCGACGTATGAGTATGGGACGTTTCTGGCCTCCAGCTTGGCCGCCTCCGCCGCGTCGCGCTCGGCCTTTAACTTCGCCTCCGCGTCCTTCCTCGCCTTTATGACGCCCGGTATCCGCCCGCGGTCAAACTCGGAAAACTTGCCTAGCCTCCATTTGCCGTCGCTCTCCTTCACCCACGTCTCGTTGGTGATTTTGCTGACGACCGGTTTTTTGTCGACAACCTCCTTGCGCGTGTACGAAACCGACGCCTTGTCGCCGTTGACGACAACGCCGTCCAACGTGACATTGTAGGTCGGCCGCTTAATGCCAAGCTCGTCAATCACGGCGCCATAGTTTAACCCCGCGTCGTTGAACTGCTTCGAGACCATATCCACGATGGCCGTCTTGTTGCCGCCCGTGATGGCGTCGGACATGGCCTTGAACGCCTCGTCCGGCCCGCCCGCGACCTGCGCGCCGAGCCCGAAATATAGGGCCGCGCCAACAACGAGCGCGACGACAACGACGGCGGCCATAGCCTTTTGCTTTTTATTTATTTTCATCTACTTATTCCCCGCAGGAGCCGACGCAGGAGCCGTCTTGTCCACTTTCGCCTCCAAGAATCTGAAAGTCACGGCTTTGCAAACCGCCGTGATTTGCGTCCCCTTGACGGCCGGGCCGACGGCGGAACCCGTGGTCTTCCCCTTCTTGACGGAACCCTTGGTGATGTTGACGCTGGTGAAGGTCACTATGCGGGGCATCTTGCTCACCCTGTCGAAAAAATCAACCAGGGCGTGAAAGGGGCCGGTGACCGTCATATCGACCGGAACTTCGGCGTAAAAATCTTTTTCCACTTCCGCGCCAGGCTTAAAGACCTGAAACTCCAGCCCGGATTGCAGGCCCAGACCGGAGACGTTGTCCAACAGGTCTGGAATCTCCTTTTTCTCCGGAAGCTGTTTTCGCAATTCCGTGACTTGGGCCTCCAAATCCGCTATCTGCTTTATGAACTCCGGAAGCTTTCGCTCCAGTTCCTCTTTTGCCTGAACATCCTTGTGGATGGTCGCATACTCGGTGTTTACCGCGTCGGTGTCGTCCATGGTCGGCTTGATAAGCAACATGAAAACAGCGACGATGATAACAAGCGGTACTCCGCCGACAATTCCCCATCGCAGGTTGGGGTTCATCCCTTGAAGCCTTCCGTAAGGCAACGAGGCGAACAATTTGTCTTTTATTGAATCCATAATCCCTACTTCTTTTGAGGCGCGGCCGCGGTTGCGGGGGCGGGCTCCACTTTCTTTTTTTCTTCGAGTTTTTCGAGCTTCATCAGCGTCTTCAGACGCCCGGTGAGCGTGAAGCGCTTTACGTTCTCTTTCTGCACCGTCTCGTTTTGTATTATCCCCAGCTCTATGTCCTGAAATTGATCCGAGGTTTCCATGGATCTCATGAGATCCGCGATTGCGTTGTTTGAAAAACTGTAGCCTACTATGTTTATGGCGCTACCGGACGCGGTAACATCCGTCAGCCAGACGTCTGGCGGGAGAAGCATGTTGAGTTGGTCAAAATACGGCCTGGGCCCCTGCTTTCTTTCCTCAAGCCTCCTTATGGCCGCCAATATCTCCTCGCGCCTCTTCTTTTTGGCCTCGAACTCCTCGGTTTTCTTTGTCACCGACTCCAGCCTGACTAGATTGGCTTTCTCGGCGACCAGTTGCGAATCCGCGGTCGCTTTTGCGGCAAAGACGGAGCCTGTCCACATAACCGCCACGACAATCGCGGCGACCATGACGGCAATAAAGACGAGAGCCTGGTTTTGGACAAGCCTTACCGCCTTAGAAACCCTTACGGTCAACAGGTTTATTTTAATCATTTGTCGTTCGCCATCCTGAGGGCCAGGCCGAGCGGTATGGCCGCCACGGGCCCCATGGACTCAAGGTAGTCGGGGTTGAACTTTTTTTCGTCATACGAGACGCCGCTGAAGGCGTTGAGCAGTTCCGTGTCCATGCCGAGCTGGTCGCGCACCAACCTGTCCATCCCCTCAAGCAACGCGCCGCCGCCGGAAAGATAAATCTTTGAGACCTTCATGTCGGAGGTCTTTTCGTACATGTCGAACGTCTTTCTTATCTCCAGGCACAACTCCTCCACCCCGCCGATAACAAGGCGGATGATGGCGTCCTTGGACTGCCCCTCCGGCAAATTCCCAAGCTTAATTTTCTCCGCGTCGACAAAACCTATCGAAAGGCTTTTTTGTATCTCCTCCGAAATAACGGAGGAACCCATCTGTATGTCTCGGGCAAACGCCGTCGTCCCCTTCTCGATGATGTTTATGTTCGTCATGGAGGCGCCGATGTTCACAAGCGCTATCGCGGAGTCGCCGTCGACCCCGTGGCAATGCTCGAAAATATTCTCAAGCGCGAACACTGATAGGTCAACCACCCGAACCCGTATCTTAAGCTCCTTGAAGACGTCGAGGAAGGCCTTGATAATCTCCTTCTGAACCGCCACTATCATGACGTCCATCTGCTTTTCCTCGGTTGTCGAGCCGCCGACCTGCGGAATCTCCCCCTCGGCCCTGACTATCTGGAAATCCAAGTTTACGTCCTCGATGTCGAACGGGATGTATTGCTCGGCCTCTTCCCTGATCATCTCCGCCAAATCGTCCATGGACATCAGCGGGACGGATATCTTCTTTATTACGACGGACTGGCCGCAAATGCCAAGCACCATGTCCTTGTTTTTTATTTTTTCCGCCTTGAGAAGGTTTCGCAGGGCCTCGGTCAGCGCCTGTGGGTTCTCCACCTCGCCGTCGACGACCGTGTCGGGCGGAAGGTTTATCATTCCAAAATTCAACAGCTCGTAACCATGGCGCCCTTTTTTCAATTGGGCGACCTTGACGGTATGACCGCCTATGTCTATCGCAACCAGCTCCTTTTTGGATGAAAAAAACATCAGGGTCGCCTCATTCCATGTCGTCGTTAAAAACACTCTTGCGGTCTTCAAGGGACATCCCTAACGCAAGCAAGATTTTTCTTTTCGTGTCCAATCTGCATTGGAATCCTTTTTCGATCCTATCGACCGTCTGAACGGACAAGCCGGTCTTCCTCGCAAGCTCCGCCTTGCTCATCATTTTGGTCTCGCGTATTTTTCGGACGCGGTTCTCCACATTACTTCGCTTCAAAGCAGACTCCTCCTAACATTTCCTTCCTCACTACAGAACTGACACGCAATACTTATACCAATCTATTATTGCAATGTCAAATAACTGTCCATAATTAGCATTGAATTAGCATCAATTCCCATGTTTTCATAGATTTGTATAATCTAATTTTTAATTTATATGTTATATCTAAGCTTCTTTCATCCGTAATTAAGCAAATAAATGTAGCTCAACCACATTTTACATGCAACTTATTGAAAAATAATGATTGAACATCTAAAAACAGATAAAAAGTGCCGGATTATATAAATAAATTTGGTAGCTAAGCATCACTTAAGACAAAAAGTTTGGTGGAAAAAAAGAATGCGGTGTGCGCTTTTTAAGACTTATGGGCTTCCTGACGTATCTTTTTTTAAATGGGCTCTTTGGGACTGTTGCCGCCATCGCTAGCCGAAGATTCGGAGGCGGGTTGCAATTCTTTTGAATAATCGCACTCTTTGTTGGGGCATTTGAGCGCGGGCGCGTCTGATTTCTTTTTATTGGCGTACACGAGGAACGGACTGCCGCACTTGGGGCAGGGTTCTTTCACCGGTTTTTCCCAGCTAACGAAATCGCATTTGGGGTAGCTTGAACAGCCGTAGAAATACCGTTTTCCCTTCGTGCGCCTCTCGACCAGTTCCCCGCCGCAATCTTTCGGGCATTTTATCCCGGTGGTCACCGGCTTTGTGGTTTTGCATGTCGGGTAATGCTCGCAGGCGATGAATTTGCCGAACCGTCCGGAGCGCAGAACCATGTCGGCGCCGCATGTCGGGCACTTGTCGCCCGTTTTCACCAGTTCCGCCGGGGCCGAACCCTCGTCGTTTAGCGGTTTTGCGTTTTTGCAGGCGGGGTAGCCGGAACAGGCTAGAAACTTGCCGAACCGACCGTGCTTTATAACCATCGGGGCGCCGCATTTTTCGCACTTGTGCTCGGTCTGTATCTCCTCTTTCTGGCTCACTATGTTCACGTTGGCGGCCTCGAGCGCTTTTTCGAACGGGGCGTAGAAATCCTTTAGGAGCATGACCCAGTCCTTCTCCCCCTCCTCGACCTTGTCGAGGCCGTCCTCCATCTGCGCCGTGAACTGCACGTCCATAATCGACGGGAAATGTTGAATGAGAAGGTCGGTTATCATCCTGCCCAGCTCCGTGGGCTTGAGTTTGCGCTCCTCCAGCTCGGCGTAGTCCCTGCTTTGGATGGTGTCCATTATGGTGGCGTAGGTGCTTGGTCGGCCTATCCCCTTTTCCTCCAGCTCCTTTATCAAGGACGCCTCGGTGTAGCGCGGCGGCGGCTGGGTAAAATGCTGGTTCGGCAAAACCTCGTCCAGACCGAGCATCTCCCCTTCGGAAAGGGTCGGAATCTGGTTCTCCTTCTCCCCCTCTTTTTCCTCGTCCTCGCCGTATATCTTCAAAAATCCCATGAACTTCATGTTGGAACCGGTGGCGCGCAGGGTGTATTTTCCGGCGGCGCTGTCCACCGTGAGGGTGGAGATGACGGCCGGTGAGGTCTGGCTCGCCACGAAACGCTTCCATATTAGGTCGTAAAGCTTTAGCTCGTCCGGGGAGAGATACTGGGCCACCGACTCCGGCGTGCGATCCACCGACGTGGGGCGGATAGCCTCGTGCCCTTCCTGCGCGCTGGAACGGCTTGCGTACACGTTCGGTTTTTCAGGAAGGTAGTCCGCGCCGAGCTTGTCGGATATGTACTTCCTCACATCGGCTATCGCCTCGTCCGCTATGCGGGTCGAGTCTGTTCTCATGTAGGTAATTAGACCAGTCGTTTCGCCGCCGCCGATGTCGGCGCCCTCGTAAAGTTTTTGGGCCAGCCTCATCGTCCTGCCGGCGGCGTACCTGAACCGTGACGAGGCCGCCTGCTGGAGCGTGCTTGTGATGAACGGCGCGGGGGCGTTCCTTTTCCTGTCCTTTAGCTCCACGGAAGAAACGGTCGGTTTTTCGGACTTGATTCCGGCGACGACTTGCGACGCCTCCGTCTCGTTGTTTATCTCGAACTTCGCCCCGTCGATTTGGTGGAGCCTCGCCTCGAACGGTTTCTCGCCGTTTTTCGAGAGGAGGATTTTGACGGACCAGTATTCCTTGGCGACGAACGCCTCTATCTCTTTTTCCCTGTCGACGAGTATCCGCATCGCCACGCTTTGCACGCGCCCGGCGGAGAGGCCGCTACGCACCTTTTTCCAGAGCAGGGGGCTGAGCTTGTAGCCGACGAGCCTGTCCAGCACGCGCCTGGCCTGCTGTGCGTGCACGAGGTTGTCGTTTATCTTTCTGGGTAGCTCGATGGCGGCCAGAACCGCCTTCTTGGTTATTTCGTTGAACATTATCCTGAAAGTCTTTTCCGGGCAGTCCAAAATGTCGGCTATGTGCCTGCCGATGGCCTCCCCTTCCCTGTCAGGATCCGGGGCGAGGTAAACTACGTCCGCCTTTTTTGCGGCGGCTTTTAGCTCTTTTACTATGTTCGCCTTCCCCTTGATGGTGACGAACTGCATCTTAAAGCCGTCCTCGACATCGACGCCGAGCTTGCTCTTGGGGAGGTCGCGTATGTGGCCGACGCTCGCCTTCACGTCGAAATTCGGGCCGAGGTATTTGCGGATGGTCCCCGCCTTCGCCGGAGATTCGACCACTACGAGGTACTTCTCGGTTTTCTTTGACGGTTTTGCCGCCGCTTTTTGAGCCATAGTCATGGTTGTATAGAGAATTTCCAAACCGTTTGCAAGTTATATTTTTTTATTCCACGCTTTTCGCGACGAAAAAAATAGGCGGGCACGACAATCCTGCCGTGCTGGGAGACAAGATTGCCTTCCTTACTTTCTTATGACTTACGGCTCGGATTGCACAGGAGGGGGTAGGGGGTGCCAGAGGGCGTTTGTGCGGGAGGCGGAAAATTCATCCGCCGTTTTCACGAACGTCTCCGTGGATATTCCGTTCACGTTCTCGCCGGAGCGCAACCTCACGGAGATGTTTTTCGCCTCGGCCTCTTTCTCGCCGAGGATTATCATGTACGGCGTTTTTAAAAGCTGGGCGTTTCTGATTTTTTTGTTGAGCCTTTCGGATGCGAGGTCTATCTCCGCCCTTATTCCGGCGCCCCTTAGCGCGGCGAGAATCTCGTGGGCGTATTCGTTTTGGTTGTCGGTGACGGGGAGTATGACCGCCTGAAGCGGGGCCAGCCAAGGGGGGAACGCGCCCGCCACCTGCTCGATGTATATCCCCAAAAACCGCTCAAGCGAGCCGAGCACCGCGCGGTGCAAAAGCACGGGCCTGTGCTTGGCGCCGTCGCTCCCGACGTAATCAAGCGCGAACCGTTCCGGCATGGAGAAATCCACCTGTATCGTCCCCAACTGCCAGTTTCGTTTGATGCAGTCCTTAACGTTGAACTCTATCTTGGGGCCGTAAAACGCCCCCTCCCCTTCCTTCACCTTGTACGCCACGCCCTTTTTTTCCAGCGCGGTCTTGAGCGCGTTGGTGGCGCTTTCCCACACCTCGTCGGAACCCATCGAGTGTTCCGGGCGGGTGGAGACATACACGGTCACGTCGTCGAACCCGAATATTTTATAAACGTGGAACACGTAGTCCACAAAATTTGAAATCTCCCCCTCCACCTGCTCCGGCGCGCAGTAGATGTGTCCGTCGTCCTGCGTGAAGGCGCGCAGGCGAAAGAGACCGTGCAAAACGCCGGACAGCTCGAACCTGTGGACGTGCCCCATCTCCATAAGCCTCAACGGGAGGTCGCGGAACGAGTGCAGGCCGTCCTTGTAGACCAAAATAGAACCGGGACAGTTCATCGGCTTGACCGCGTACGGCTTGTCCTCTGCGGAGGTGAAATACATATTTTCGCGGAAATTTTCGTAGTGGCCCGACTTGTGCCAAAGGTCCACGCTCAAGATTTCCGGCGTCTTAATCTCCTGTGCGCCCCGTTTCTCGTTTTCCGCCCTTATGAAGTCTATAAGAGTGTTGAAAAGCGTCAGCCCTTTGGGATGCCAGAAAACGAACCCAGGCCCCTCCTCGTGAAAGGAGAAGAGACCGAGCTTTTTCCCCACCTCGCGGTGGTCGCGTTTGCGCGCCTCCTCCATCATGGTTTTGTATTCCTTCAACTCCGCCATGGTGGGGAAACAAAGGCCGTACACCCTTTGCAACGGCTCGTTTTTGGAGTCGCCGAGCCAGTAGGAACCGGCTATCCTGTCGATGCTGAACGAGCCTATCTGCCCGGTGTGTTCCACGTGCGGCCCCTTGCAAAGGTCGGTGAACCCGTTTTGCGTGTAGAGCGAGACGGTTTTTTCCTCCGCCAAAAGTCCGTGCAACGCCTTTATCTTGAACTCCTGCGCGCCGAAAACTTTTAGCGCCTCTTCATGGCTTACCTCCGCCCTGTCAAACGGGTGCTTCCCCTTGGCTATGCGTATCATGGCCTTTTCTATTTTCGGAAGGTCTTCGCTGTTTATCGCGCCGCCGGGAATCTTCACGTCGTAATAAAAACCCGTGTCCGTCTCCGGCCCGAATGCGAACTGCGCGTTCGGGTAAATCTCGCGTATCGCCTGCGCCATCACGTGGGCGGCGGAGTGTCTCATCGCGTGTAAATCCATTTGGCTCCCTTTATTACTAGTCGGTTTCTGTATTGCGAAAGAAATGTATTGTAAGGTAAACCGCCCCCATTGACAAATACCCGAAGGCCAATAAAACAGCCGAGGACGGGACGGCCCACGGCGCGAAAAGCCTGCCGTCCGGAAACGGCGAGTGAACCAGCCCGGTCATAACGCAGGCGGCGGCTATCAAGGTGACGACCGCCGCCTTTTTCAATTTACCGTCGATGAGGAACGTCGTCATCGCCCCCCACAACATCGCCGTGCCCACAAAGCCGTTCCCCAACACCATCACCGCTTTGTACGTCTCCTGAAAATCCGGCCTTAGGGCTGAGAGCTGAATTCCTGCGGCGCCCATCAGCGAGTTGTATTGGATGAAAACGAGGTTGGCGATGACGGGGACAAAACAGATCGTGACGGCTGTCATGTGCCGCCTGTCCGACTCCGCATACGCCTGCGAGCAGACCTCCAGCCCGATGAACACCAGTATCGGCACCATGACGGACTCGGGCAGAATCGAGATGAGGAATCCGGTCACCCCCATCATCGCGCCCAACCCGATGAACAGGCCGGTAGCAAGCGTGTAGGCCGCCTTTCCCCCCATCCGCTTGTACGCCGGATGGCCTATGTACGGCGTGTTTTGGATGACACCGCCGCAGACCCCCGCCACGAGCGTGGCGACCCCTTCCACCAGCAGTATGTCCCGCGTGTCGTACTTGTCCCCGGCGACGGCGGCGCTCTCCGTGTTATCGATGCCGCCGATGACGTTGCTTATCGCTATCGGGATGGCGATGGGCAGGTATTGCATCCCGAGCGAAAATCCGTCCACGAAATGCGCCGTGGGCCAGGGAAAGGCGAATTGGAACCCGGCCTGCGCCAGATGCCTTCCCTCGGTAAATCCGGCTAAAGAGGATGCGTAATAAACGACCGCGCCGAGGCCGACAGCCCCGAGCGCGCCGGGGATTTTTAGAGGGAGCTTCACCCGTGCCGTGAGCGTGAGAAGTATCACGCCGAGCGACACCAGCCCGGCCACCGGGTCGGAGATGATTTTCAAAAACGGAAGGTACGCGATGAACACGACCGCGAGCGCGCCGAGCGAGCCGAGCAAAGCTTCGCGCGGGACGTTGCGGCGCACCGCCTCGCCGAAAAACGCCGTGAGTATCTTCACCGCGCCCATCACCACAAGCACCGCCATCCCCACGGCCCAGGCCTTGTCCGCGTCCTTGGTAACGACATACGCTGGGCCGACCACCCCGAGCGTCAGGCCGAAAAGAGCGATGGCGTCTATCCCCAGCGGCATGGCGCAAACGTCCTGCCGCTTTTCCTTTTGCGCGAGCTTGAACGCCATATAGGTGTAGGCGAGGTCGCCCAGCATGACGCCGAGCGCGGTGCCGGGAACCATCTTGAAAAACACCACGTCTGGCGGCATCTTGAAAATGCCGGTGAGGATGGAGGCGAGGATGACAAGCCCGGTCAGGTTGTCCATCATGAGGCCGAAGAAGGCGTTTACGTCCCCCGCCCCGGCCCACTCGTATTTAAAACCGGAATCAGCCACTTTATATCAGGCGTGCGAAAATTCTAGGAACGGCTTTATCTCGGCGAAACCCTTGCCCTCCCTCTCGACCTTGGGGTCGTCGTCGACAAAATTTATTATCGTGGAAGGCTCGTTCTCCAGCGGCCCGCCGTCGATTATGACCGACACGGCGGACGTGAACTCCGGCGGAAGGTCGCCTATGGCGCAGACCGGCTGTTCGCCGGAGACGTTGACGGACGTTGTTATGATGGGCGAGCCGAAGACCTTGGCGAGTTCCAGCGTTATGAAATGGTTTGGAATGCGTATCCCGACGGTGTGCTCGGAGGATGTCATTTTTTTGGGGATGCCGCTACCACCGGGCAGGACGAACGTGTACGGGCCGGGGAGAAACCGTTTCATCACCCTGTGCGCGGCGTTGGATATCCTCGCGTAATGCGCGACCTCGCTTAGGTTGTTGCAGATGAAGCTGAACGGCTTGTTGCTTGGCCTGTTCTTGAGCCTGTTGAGCTTTTCGAGCGCCTTGGCGTTTTTCATGTCGCACCCGATGCCGTACACCGTGTCGGTAGGATAAATTATAAGGTCGCCGTCGTTCAACGCCTGCAAGGCCGCGTCCAGCATCTTTTTGGACAAACCACCGTGGAATACGACCGCGCTCATAATTTTTTCCTCCGAAAAATTGTTTGCTCGAACAGGTTTTGAACCCTGTCATATTTTATAATCGACGGACTAATTAAGCCATACAATTCCGCCCCCGCCCCCCGGATTTATTTGCAGGACGGCGATATGAGTGGTATTTTCTTGTCATTATGAAGAAAGACGAAAAATCGCGGTTGACCGTCGCCATTCCGCGCGGCAGAAACCTCAAGCCGACCGTGGAGCTTTTCAAGCGGGTCGGGATGGATTTCAGCGGCGCGCTAGAGGACAACCGCAAACTCATTTTTGAGGACAAGGGTTCCAACTCCAGGGCCATCATCGTGCGCGACACGGACATCCCGGTGTACGTGGAAAACGGGGCGGCCGACATCGGAGTCTCCGGCAAGGACCAGCTGGAGGAGCAGGACAAGCCGATTTACGAAATGCTGGATTTGCGGTTCGGCGCCTGCAGACTTGTTATTGCCGAGCCGGCCTCGCTAAAGGCGCACGACGACCCGACGCGCTGGACGCACCTGCGAGTGGCGACAAAATTCACCAATCTGACCACGCAGTGGTTTCGCGACAAGGGCATCCACGTGGAGGTCATAAAACTTTACGGCTCCATAGAAATCGCCCCGCTTGTCGGCCTTTGCGAAAGAATCGTAGACCTCGTGTCCACCGGTAGCACGCTAAAGGCGAACGGACTCGTGGAGGTGGAGACGATAATGAGCGTCTCGGCCCGCCTTGTCGTAAATCGCGGCTCGCTTAAAACCAAGACCGACCGGATAAACAACATCGTGCGCACCCTCGAAAAAAGCCTTTTGGAAAACCCGATAAAGGACTAGCCGGATGGACGAAAACGCCCGCGACAACCTTTTATCACTACTGGCCCGCAAGTCCTTCATGTATTCGGACGCCCCGGTTTTCAAGCTCGCCTCCGGCAAGATGTCCTCCTATTACGTCAACTGCAAAAAAACCGCATACGACGCAGAGGGGATAAACCTCATCGGCTCGGTGGTTCACGAATCCGTCATTAAACACTCGCCCGCCGGGGTCGGCGGGCTTACGCTCGGCGCCGACCCTATCGCCATCGCCGTCGCCGGCGAAAGTTTCAGGCGCGGCTCGCCGGTCAAGGCGTTCGTAATACGCAAGCAGGTGAAAGAACACGGCACCAAAAGCCCGGTCGAGGGGGATCTGAAGGCCGGGGAGCGCGTCGTCATCCTTGAGGACGTGATAACCACCGGCGACTCCGCGCTAACCGCCATAAAAAGCGCGCGCGAATTCGGCCTGGACGTTGTCGCCGTCGTCGCCCTCGTGGACAGACAGGAGGGGGGCCGCGAGAGACTGGAGGCCGAGGGGCTTCCGGTCGAGTCGATTTTCACCAAGGACGAGTTACTCGAACGCTACCGCCAGCTGATGAATTAGGATCATCGGTGGTCAGGTCTTGAAACGTGAATTTCTCGGGCAACCCGATGAATAAAACCGTAATTTTTTCCAAATGCAACAAGCTCCCTTGGCTTGGAAAATTCAATGTAGCGCTTCTCCTTCTTCTCGCCGCGGTCAACATCAATGCACCTTTGGCTCCCCGATCTGCTTGGGCTGATGACTTCCATTACAACGACGTTATAATCGGCGACAGGCCCGGCGGCATGGGGGGGGCCTACACGGCAATATCCGACGACGCATCGGGGCTCTTTTACAACCCGGCAGGCATCGTGCTGGTGGAGGGAGGAAAGATTTCCGCCAGCGTCACCACCTTTAGGTCAGAAAACAAAATTTACCAAGGCGAGCTAGGTTCATTCGACTACCCGCTTTCATCCACGACGTTACAACCCAACTTTTTTGGAATCGTCAATCACACGCCATTCGGGGCCATTGGCTTCTCGTATGTGATAAGGGATTCGCTTTACCAGTACAGCAACAATTCATTTCTATTGCCGAACTCGGACATCTTCACACTTAACTTGATAGACGATGTCAATACCTACAACATAGGGCCGACAATTGCATTTGACGTCTCCAAAGATTTCAAGGTCGGCATCACCATGTACTACTTTTATAAGACGGAAAGATATTCATATAACACCGTGAAAAGCACTCCCGTAAATCCAAACAATGCGGTTGTCAGCCAATGGGACAATGATTATTATAAAGATGAGGAGAACGGCACGAGGCCAGTGCTTGGTTTTCTTTACGCGCCTGAAGGTGAAACATATTCCCTTGGCCTAGTTTTATCAAAAACCTTCATTTTCAACGCCAACCAATACGACCAGATTACCTGCAGTCTCACTGTGGCTACCCCGTCTGATTACTGCTATTCCAACTTGAACCCAGGTCATCAACCATTGCTCACAACTCCAGTGACACGCTCGAACATTCTTCCCGACTATCCCTTGGAGGTCAGGTTCGGGGCGGCATACTTCCCCAACAAAGATTTTCTGGTGGCGGCGGACTTGGATTATTTTGACGCCGCCTCCCCGGACAACATAGTTTACACATGGATAAGGAAACCGGTCATTAACGCCGCAATAGGTATTGAATATTTTCTCAATCCGGGGTTAGCGCTACGCGCCGGTCTCTTTACCGATCGCACTAATGTCTCCGCAGAGGCTATTGCCAACATAAATGGCTGGCCGGCCGATAGGGTTGACCGATATGGCGCGACCATGTCCACGACATGGTTCTCAAAATTCTCGTCCATAACCATTGGAGCAAACTACGCGATAGGTTCGGGGGACTCCAACCTTTTATGGTACGGCTCCGTTTTACCCTTGAAAACCAGCGTCCTAACAATCTTTCTCGGCACAGCCTACAGCTACTGAACCCCTCCAATCAGCCCAATTCCTACCACGAGAATTCTTGTCCCGTACTACCCCCCCTTTTACTTACTCTTACTTAATGTGCCCTTATGGGGTCAACGACTGTGTTTAATGTCAAGCATGCCCTTCAAGCACCAAGCAAGAGCTAGTGAACCTAGGCTTCCACATGCAGTACAATCATAGACTATGTTGGTCGAGGTGACGTTTGAGATGTTGGCGCAGACGCTGGAACGGTGCGGCGTGGTCGTCGAACTGCGCGACCTAGCGGACGACGACATAAATATTCATAGCGGACTGTGCGAGATAGGCGGGCGCAAAATGCTGATAATCGACGAGAGACTTGGCGAGAGCGGACGCATCACAGCGGCGCTGGAGGCGGTCAGGTCGCAAAACCTC